>ERZ1027054.1048-NODE-1048-length-11663-cov-5.239835_pt1 | contig 11663 bp, 10 predicted proteins | sample MGYA00519284_ERZ1027054 | MGnify/ENA primary metagenome ERZ1027054 (study PRJEB26926, sample SAMN06164568) | human gut metagenome | biome: ENVO:00009003; feature: ENVO:2100002; material: ENVO:00002003 | host: Homo sapiens | place: USA | collected 2012 ... | reverse complement strand
AAGAGACAGGATAAGGACAGCATAATAACTGTTGTGATGGATTATCTTGCAGACAGTCTGCATGATGAAGAAAAAAATAAAATGTTTGGTGTCCAGACAAGAATACAGGCCGGAAGCGGCTCAAAAGTTAATCTTGTCCAGCTGTTAAGACATTCTTCAGATTATTCATGCCTTAATGATATCGGGGCGGTTCTTGATGATAATGCACGACTTAACATAGTACAGGTTATACTTGATGGCGATAAAAATTATATGGGGTGCCGTGTTGTTCTTAAAGGAAAAGGAAGTTCATTAAAGACTGATATCGGTTATATGGTAAACAATGACAGCAGACTTGATATGAACTATGAAGTCGTTCATGAAGGAAAAGTTACAGAGAGTGAAATAAATGCAGCCGGTGTATTGAAAAACGGTGCATTTAAGCTGTTCAGAGGTACAATTGATTTTAAGAAAGGGGCAGCCGGTGCTGTAGGTAACGAAAAAGAGGATGTGCTCTTGCTTGATGATAATGTTGTAAACCAGACAATTCCTATTATTTTATGTGCTGAGGAAGATGTTGAAGGTAACCATGGTGCAACAATAGGTGAGCTTGATGAGCAGATAATGCTTTATATGCAGGCAAGAGGTCTCAGCCGTGAACAGGTATATGAAGAAATGTCAAAGGCAAGAATTAAGGCGGTATGTAATCTTATACCGGATGAGGATACTAAAAATATGATGAGTGATTACCTTGAAGGTGAACAGTTACTTGAAAATGGAGGCGAGCAGGAGAATGAATAAAGAGCAGTTCAGACAACAGGGGATTGAAATAAGAAAAGATTTTCCGCTTTTTAATTCTGCTGATGTTGTATATCTTGACAATGCTGCAACTTCACAAAAGCCTGAATGTGTAATACAGGCAGAGTGTGATTTCTATGAAAAGTCAAATGCAAATCCGCTTCGAGGTCTTTACGCACTTGCTGAGAAAGCAACAAAAGAGTATGAAGATGCAAGAAAGACAGTTGCAGATTTTATCGGTGCAGCAGATTCATCAGAAATCATATTTACAAGAAATGCAACTGAAGGACTTAATCTTGCCGCATACTGCCTTTCACAGATAATGTTAAAAGAAGACGATGAGATTGTTGTAAGCATCATGGAACATCACAGCAATCTTTTACCATGGCAGCAGGCCGCAAGAAGAACAGGTGCGGTTCTTAAATTTATTGAATGTTCAAAAGACGGCGTTATAACAGATGAAGCTTTTGAAAATGCTATAACAGATAAGACGAAAATAGTTGCAATGACACAGATTTCCAATGTACTTGGAAGTAAGAATGATATAAAGAAATATGCTTCATATTGCCATGACAGAGGAATTGTTTTTGTTGCTGATGGAGCACAGAGTGTTCCGCATATTCCTGTTAATGTCCAGGAACTTGGAGTGGACTTCCTTTCATTTTCGGGACATAAAATGTTTGCACCTATGGGAATTGGCGTATTATATGGAAGGAAATCACTTCTTGAGCAGATGCCACCATTTCTTTATGGTGGTGAAATGATTGAATCCGTTACAAGAGAAAGTGCGGTATATGCGGAGGTTCCTCACAAGTTTGAAGCGGGAACAGTTAATGCGTCAGGTGCGGTTGCACTGGCAGAGGCGATAAGATATATCAACAAAACCGGATTTGATGTTATACAGGAAAGAGAAGATTATCTTACAAAGTATGCTTTTGAAAAAATGACAGCCGTAAATGGTGTGCATATTATAGGCTCGCCTGATGCATTATCACATCACGGAATATTATCATTTACACTTGACGGAGTACATCCGCATGATGTAGCATCTATACTTGATGCAGATAATATAGGAGTGCGTGCCGGACACCACTGTGCACAGCCGCTTCTTGCATATCTTGGTATTTCTTCATCTACAAGAGTGAGTCTTGCATTTTACAATACATGTGAAGAAATAGATACATTTGTGGATAGTCTTTCACAGATAAGGAGACAGATGGGTTATGGAGAATAAGACATTCTATAATGAGGTACTGACAGACCACAATCTTCATCCTGGTCATAAGCATGCACTTGATGATGCCAATATGATTCTTGAGGGTGTTAATCCAAGCTGTGGTGATGACATTTTTCTCAATCTTAAATTTGAGGACGGAGTTATCAAAGATGGTTCATTTCAGGGTGACGGCTGTGCTATATCACAGGCTTCAGCTGATATGATGCTTGATCTGATTGTTGGAAAAACAAAAGAAGAAGCTTTACAGCTTGCTGATATTTTTTTGAGAATGATAAAGGGCGAAGCATCAGATGATGAAATTGACCAGCTTGAGGAAGCATCAGTATTAAAGGATATTTCGCATATGCCGGCAAGAGTAAAATGTGCTGTGCTTGGATGGCGTACATTAAATGAAATGTTTAAAGATGGTAAATAAGTACTATTGGTGAGCTTATGTTTCCCTGTTACATTTACAGCTAATATATTTAGGTGTTATAATTATATGCAACAAAGATGTATTAGCTAATAATGTAATCAGGGGATTTTATTTTATGAAACAGAAGAAAAACGGTTTTTTTATTACAATTTTGCTGCTTTTGATTTCGTTGGCTTTTATTGCGACGATATCAGTTGTATTTAATAATATAAAGAAAAATGTTGTAATCGAAATTATTTCGAGCCTCAGCGAGGAAGCTGAAGAGAATGCGGCTCTGATTGAAAAAGAGATTGATGCAAAATTTGGTGTATTGCAAAGTTTTGCAAATGAATTATCATCAACAGGTGATGAAATTGCAGAGATTCGCGATATGCAGAGTTTCGTTGAAGTGTATAATTTTAAAAGAATGGGATTTATAGACCTTAATGGTATTGCGAAGACGACAGATGGATTTGAAAAAGATTTGTCATTCAGGGAATTCTATCAGATTGGACTTAAAGGTGAATCTTTTATTACAGCATCGCTTTTGGATACTGTAGGTGATCATACAGAAGATATGATAAATATTCTCAGCGTTCCTGTATATGATAATAAAGGTGAGATTAAGGGCGTGTTGTTTGCTACATATCTTACAGAAAAATTTCATGAAACGATATTTTCAGATTCATTTCAGGGTGAAGGATATACATATATTGTTGCCGGCGATGGTGATGTGATATCATCATATGGTGACGGGATGCAGAAAGAATATGATAATATTTTCGTATATAAAGGTGATGCGGTAAAATATGACGATGTCACACAGGAAAAAGTTGAAAATGAGATGCGGGAGAAGCTTAGCAGGGTTGGTATAGGTGTTAATGAGGATAATGTTAAGTATTTTTATTGCTATAAACCACTCGAGATTAAGTCTGCTGATATGAACTGGTATATATTCTCTGTTGAACCAAAGAGTGTTCTTGATGATAGAATGCATCCTATAATGAGAGATATACAGTTTCTTGTAGTTATCCTTATAGGTATCCTTTTTATGGCTAATATTATATATTTATATTACAATGTAAGAAGAAGACAGGAATTATTCAGGCTTGCATATAAAGATAGTATTACGGGTGGAGATAATTTCTCAAATTTCAAGGAAAAAGCAAAGAAGTATGAAAATACAGAAGGATATGTAATTGCACTTGATATAAGTGAGTTTAAGCTCGTCAATAATGTATGCGGCAACGCCCGTGGTGATGAAGTATTAAAGGCTATATGGGATGTCATACTGGCTAATTGCAATGATAATGAGCAGGCAGCCAGAGTTAATGCTGACGGGTTTGTAATATTCTGGATTGAAAGCAGCAAAAAGACAGTTACTTACCGTATCGAAAAGCTGATAAATGAGATTGAAGGCATATCAGAGCAGTTGAGCGTGCCTAGATTGTATCCTGTAATAGGAATACGTGCTGTAGAAAAGCTTGATGATGCAGATAAACGTTATGGTGAGGCATTGAGAGCTAAAGCACTTGTAAAGAACAGACGTGACCGTCATTATGCTTTTTATGATGAGATTGATTATGATACAATAGTTGAGAATAAAAACCTGGAGAATGGTTTTGAGAAAGCACTTGCAGATAAGAAATTTGAAGTGTGGTATCAGCCTAAATTTAACTCACATACAGGTAAAATAGTTGGCTCAGAGGCACTTATCAGATGGCGTGCGGACGATGGTTCACTTATTTCACCCGGACGGTTTATTCCTTTGTTTGAAAAAAATGGTAATATAATAAGACTTGATGAATATGTATTCCGTGAAGTGTGCAGACAGCAGAAAGAATGGCAGAAAGAAGGGATTCAGATACTTCCTGTATCTGTAAACATTTCCAGATTCAGCCTCTACTATTCAAATGTTGTAGAAAAATATGAGAGGATAATTAACTATTATGATGTGGATCATAAGTATGTACAGATAGAGATTACAGAGAGTGCAATAATTGAAAATACTGTGATTGTTGAACTTATACAGAAATTCCATGATGCAGGTTTCGATATTCTTCTGGACGATTTTGGAAGTGGATATTCATCACTTGCATCTCTTAACCAGATGCCATTTGATACAATTAAGCTTGATAAAAGCCTTGTTGATTATGTTGGCAATGAAAATGGTGAGAAGCTTCTTAAATTTATTGTACAGCTTGTCCAGAGTCTTGGAATGAAGATAACAGCAGAAGGAGTAGAATATAAAGAACAGCTTGATTTTCTTGAAAATCTTAACTGTGATGACATACAGGGGTTCTATTTTTCAAAACCTCTTATGTTAGCAGATTTTTCAGCAAAACTGACGGAAAATAATTAATAAATAAAACTATTGAAATGCTAGGAAATAAAGTGATAAGCGGATGCCTGAAGCATCCGCTTATATTATGAAAGAGGATAGAATCTATGCTTACACAATTTTCAAGAACAGAGCTTCTGCTTGGTAAGGAAGCAATGGATAAACTTGCAGCTTCAAGAGTTGCGGTGTTCGGAGTCGGCGGAGTCGGCGGATATGTATGCGAGGCACTTGTGAGAAGTGGTGTCGGTGCATTTGACCTGATAGATGATGATAAGGTTTGTCTTACAAACCTTAATAGACAGATAATTGCGACAAGAAAAACAGTCGGGCAGTATAAAGCAGAAGTTATGCGTGACAGAATCCTTGAAATTAATCCTAAGGCGGATGTGAGAATTCACAAATGTTTTTTTCTGCCTGAAAATGCAGATGAATTTCCATTTGATGAGTATGACTATATAGTTGATGCAGTTGATACTGTTACAGCAAAAATTGAGCTTGTAATGAAAGCCAACGAGATGAATATTCCGATTATAAGCAGCATGGGAGCAGGAAATAAACTTGAACCAAGCATGTTTCAGGTGGCTGATATATATAAGACAAAGGTATGCCCTCTTGCAAAAGTTATGCGAAGAGAGTTAAAGAAACGTGGAATTAAGAAGCTGAAAGTTGTATATTCAGAAGAAAAGCCGTTAAGACCTCTTGAAGATATGGCGATAAGCTGTCGTACAAACTGCATATGTCCACCTGGTGCACAGCATAAATGCACGGAGAGAAGAGTTATTCCGGGCAGTACAGCATTTGTTCCGTCTGTTGTTGGACTTATAATAGCAGGTGAAGTTGTTAAAGATTTATGTGATTATAAAAGACGTGACGAATAAAGCAAGGAGAATTTATGGCAGATATTACAGAAAACCAGCAGATTAAATATGAAAAGCTGAAGCAGTATATTAAAGAATTAGGCTCTGTTGCAGTGGCATTTTCAAGTGGAGTTGATTCTACGTTTTTGTTAAAGGCAGCACATGATGTGCTCGGTGATAACGCCATAGCTGTCACAGCACGTTCATGTTCATTTCCTAAAAGAGAACTCAATGAGGCAGTGGATTTCTGCAAAAAAGAGGGAATAAGACATTTTATATGTGATTCTGAGGAATTAAAAATAGAAGGATTTGCCCAGAATCCGAAAAACAGATGTTATCTTTGTAAACATGAACTTTTTGAAGAAATCAAAAAAATTGCTGATGAAAATGGAATTGCATGTATTGCAGAAGGCTCCAATATGGACGATAATGGGGATTACAGGCCAGGACTTAAAGCAGTTGCCGAGCTTGGCATAAAGAGCCCATTAAGAGAGAGCAAAATGACAAAGGACGATATAAGAGCATTGTCAAAAATGCTGGGACTTCCTACATGGGACAAACAGTCATTTGCCTGTCTTTCTTCAAGATTTGTATATGGAGAGACTATTAATGAAGAGAAACTGGGAATGGTAGACAAAGCAGAGCAGCTTCTTCTTGATATGGGATTTCATCAGGTAAGAGTAAGAATTCATGGTATGATGGCAAGAATTGAAATTGAACCGGCTGAATTTGATAAACTTATGAAAGAAGAAAACAGATTTATAATTGTGCAGGAATTTAAAAAGTATGGTTTTACATATGTTACACTGGATCTTTTGGGATACAGATGTGGAAGTATGAATGAGACACTTAAAGACGAGGAGAAAAGATAAGTGAAAATTAGCAGTATTGTGGGAAAAGACAAATTGACATTGTCATTTGAAGTATTTCCGCCTAAGACGGATTCAGATTTTGAAAAAGTTAAAGAAGCTGCTTTTGGAGTGGCAGCAATAAAGCCGGCATATATAAGTGTTACATATGGTGCCGGTGGAAGTACAAGCACAAATACGCTTGCAATAGCAAAAGGAATTCAGGAAAAATATGGTGTTGCAACAATTGCACATCTTACATGCGTTGGAGCATCAAAAGATTCAATTATAAAATCACTTTCTGATATGAGAGATGCAGGAATAGAAAATGTACTTGCACTTCGTGGTGATAAGCCTAAGTGGTTTGATGGAGAACCTTTTAAAGAATACAAATATGCATCTGAACTTGTATCAACAATAAAAGAGTTTGGTGGTTTTTCTGTAGGTGGTGCATGTTATCCTGAAGTACACCCTGATTCAGCAAACAGACAGGAAGATATAATTAATCTTAAAAAGAAGGTTGATGCCGGATGTGAATTTCTTACAACACAGATGTTTTTTGATAACAGCGTTTATTATGATTTTGTTGAAAATGTGCGTAAAGCAGGAATTGATGTGCCGGTAATTCCGGGAATAATGCCTATTACAAGAGAATCACAGATTGAAAATGTAATAAAACTTTCAGGCTGTAAGATGCCACAGCAGTTTATTAAAATTGTAGACAGATTTAAAGAAGACAAAGCATCAATGAAGCAGGCAGGAATTATATATGCGACACAACAGATACTTGATTTATATGCAAACGGAGTGAAAAACGTCCATGTATATTCAATGAATGATTCATCTGTTGCAGGTGCAATTTACAATAATCTGTCTGATATTTTATCAATGTAAATAACGGAGTGCAGAGTATGAGTATATCAGTAAAAAGAATGAAAAAACTCTTAAAAGATGATTATCAGATTATAGATATAAGAAGTGCTGCTGAGATTGCACACGGCGAAATTCCGGGAGCAGTAATCGTGGCACCTGAAAATGTACTTGATAATAAAAATATAGATTATTCTAAAAAACTCATTATATGTTGTGCAAGAGGCGAGAAAAGCGAGGAGACAGCCAGGCTTTTACAGTCGGAAGGTTACGATGCACAAAGTCTTGAAGGTGGATTTGGGGCATGGCTTGTTGATAAAATGAGCATGACTGATGAAAATGAGAAGGCTTTTGAAGTAGAAAAGAGTCTCCGTAAAAAATTCAGAAAAGAAATATGGTCAAAGTTCACAAAGGCTGTAAATACATATGAGCTTGTGAAACCGGGTGATAAAATAGCGGTTTGTATTTCAGGCGGAAAAGATTCAATGCTTATGGCAAAATGTTTTCAGGAATTAAAGCTTCATGACAAGTTTGATTTCGATGTGAAATTCCTTGTTATGGATCCGGGCTACAGTCCGAGAAACAGGCAGGTAATAGAGGAAAATGCAAGGATTCTTAATATACCGATTACCATATTTGAATCTGATATTTTTGAGTCTGTATACAATATTGAAAAATCACCTTGTTATCTGTGTGCGAGAATGAGAAGAGGACATCTTTATGCGTATGCTAAAGAACTCGGATGTAATAAGATTGCACTTGGACATCATTATGATGATGTTATAGAGACGATACTTATGGGAATGCTTTACGGTGCACAGGTACAGACAATGATGCCTAAACTTCACAGCACGAATTTTGAGGGAATGGAGCTTATCCGACCACTCTATCTTGTGAGAGAAGATGATATAAAAGCATGGCGTGATTATAATGGACTTAATTTTATCCAGTGTGCCTGCAAATTTACGGATACATGTACAACATGTAATAATGAAGAAAACCAGTCAAAGCGGGTTGAAATCAAGGAACTGATAAAAACATTGAAGCAGGTTAATCCTCATGTTGAGAGTAATATTTTCAGAAGCGTTGAAAATGTTAATATTGACACAGTTATTGCTTATAAGCAGAACGGTGTAAAGCATAATTTCCTTGATGAGTATGATAATAAATGAAATTTTCAGATATAAGTTTTGGGTCTTTTGGGAGTGAATGAGAATGATTTATCTTGATAATGCCGCAACAACAAAAGTAAACAAAAAAGTTTTAGAGTCAATGATGCCGTATTTTTCGGAAATTTACTGCAATCCTTCGGCTGCATACAGCTTTGCAACGAAAGGCAGGATTGCGATTGAAGAAGCGAGAAATTATGCGGCAAAGCTGATAGGTGCTTCTGATATGGAAATATATTTCACAAGCGGTGGAAGTGAATCTGATAATTGGGCGATTAAGGCTGTAGCAGAATCATTTTCTGATAAAGGGAAACATATTATTACAACAAAAATTGAGCATCATGCAGTGCTTCATACATGTGAATATCTTGAAAGACATGGATTTGATATAACATATCTGAATGTTGATTCAGATGGCAAAGTAAGATTGGATGAACTTAAAAAATCAATAAGAGAAGATACAATTCTTATTTCAGTAATGACAGCAAATAACGAAATAGGAACAATACAGCCGGTTGCAGAAATCGGTAAAATAGCACATGAAAAAGGAATACTTTTCCATACAGATGCAGTTCAGGCATATGGACATATACCAATTAATGTTGACGAGATGAATATTGATTTGCTGTCTGCAAGCGGACACAAGTTTAATGGTCCTAAGGGTGTCGGGATAATGTATATAAGAAAAGGAGTGAAAATCCGTTCATTCATACATGGCGGTTCGCAGGAGCGTGGCAGACGTGCCGGAACTTATAATGTACCGGGAATTGCAGGGCTTGGAACAGCGGCAAAGCTTGCCATGGAAAATATGGCAAAACGTGCTGAAAAAGAAAAAGAATTAAGAGATTATTTTATTGACAGAATATCTGCGGAAATTCCATATACTGTATTAAATGGACACAGAGAAGACAGGCTTTCTAACAATATTAATTTCTGTTTTCGATTTGTTGAGGGTGAGTCAGTACTTATAATGCTTGACCAGGCAGGAATCTGTGCATCGAGCGGTTCAGCGTGTACATCCGGTGCAATAGACCCGTCGCATGTTCTTCGTGCAATAGGTTTAAGCGATGAGATGGCACATGAATCCCTCCGCCTCACTTTGTCATATGAGAATACAAAGGAAGAGATAGATACAGTAGTTGGGGAACTGAAGCGGATAGTTGAAAGACTTCGTGGAATGTCTCCGGCTTATAAGGCATTTTTAGATGGGGAAAAAGAGTGAGTTTTGTAATTTGTAATATAATTGGTTAATAATTTTAAAATTGCTGTCGATATATTAAACACAAGGATGGTACTTTATTTCAACGGATTGATGTGAAATGGAGTGCCATCCTTTTTTATTTATTTACTGGTTCGGACCTATTTGGAGAACAGGGTGGCTGTGAATGACGGAGCGGCCGCAGAAAGGAGTTATATGGAGGTCAGCACAAGATATGCAAACGGTTTTTTGAATGAATATGGACAGGATTTGCATAATGAAGAGAAAACGGAGTATGATTTTGCTTCGGAACTAAAAAACAAAATGCAGGAACATTCAGAATCAAAAAAAGAAACGGTTGATTCGAGAGAACTGTATTACAGGCAGGTATCGTCTGCATCAGCGGATATTAAAAAGGCTGAAGATGAACCGGCACAGGATGTTAAGATGAAAAATCTCGGAGTGGGATTTTTATTCGTTGGAGGTGTCGGACTCGGAATGTCAGCAGGGCAGATAATAAGTGACGATTCGGAAGATGTAATAGTCAGGGTTAAAATTGCCGTGGGAGAGGGCAAATGTGAAACTGTCGATGTCAATCTTTCGGAAGTCGATGTAAGAAATGCGTCAGCAGTTGAAATGTTTGCATTTTGTCAATATGCTGACAATAACGGCACAGGTGTCGATAACAAATGGGGAAGCTGGCATGCCTTAAAACAGGTATTATCGGCAAGTGGAAATGATTTACAGTATGCGACGCTAAACGATGCGGTTAATGAAAAACGTGATTGGGCAGCAGCATTGGCATCTTCAGGCAGTGTTCTTAAAAAAGAAGCAACGGGTGAATCAATAAGTGCGGCTGATATTTTGCGTATGCTTGAAGAAAATATCAGTAAGAATGCAAATGTTAAAGAATGTGTGTCTGTAAGCGAAGATGAAGATAAAAAACAAAGATACACAATTACGGCATTTGGTCCTGACGGCATAATAAGCAAGGAATATTGCGACGGTGTAGAGATTGGCTCATGGAGAATCAAGTACAAAAATGCAGGTGACTACGACAAAGTTATGGGGTTTTTGAATCGCTTTGACAATGACATAAATTTAGCATTTGCAGGCTCGCTGAAATTCTGGGAGAATTTTCTTAACGGTGATGTAAAAGAAGAAAAGTTACGGGTAACACATGAGGCATTTTTTAAGAATTTCGGACCAAATGCACCACAGAGCGTAAAAGATGCGTGGATAAAGGCGGCACAAAAGGTCGGTGTAAACAATCCCGGACAAAAAGAAAACGGTATGATGACTCATATTACGCAGTTGGATATACAAAGATTCATGCAGTGGAATAAAGGAATTTATGATACAGATGTGCTTGGCTCGACTGTGGAATCTGCAAGAAGTGCGGTTGAAAGTGCACTGTATGCTCTTGAAAATCCATTGTCTTTATCAGCAGATATTTCAGATGAAGCACGTGCGGCAAAGCAAAAAGAACGCGAATTTTATGAGGAATTTTTAAAACTGTTATAAATCACATGATGTTAAAAGCCACGTGGCTGGCACAAAACGGGCAAACGAAGATATGATGTTATAAAAACAGACATTTTATCACCATTTGCCTGTTTTTATGCTTTTATTTTTGTTAAAATAAAGACAAATAAAAGAAAGGCGGCGGTAGTTATGAAGATATTAAAGAAAATTAAAATTGATATGTGGATTAATGCTATTATGACTTTGATAATCGGAATTTTATTTATAGCAAGACCACAGGGAGCAATGGAAGTCACAGCGATTGTTGCTGGTGCTGTTATTTTTGCAAACGGACTTATAGACCTTATATATTATATGAACACATGGAGTGAATTGTATATAAGAGGTGTGTTGTTTGAAGGAATATTAAAGTGTATATTGGGAATTTTTATTATTACACCTGTCTCTTATACACATCTGACGCTGCCGACGAAGCTAGAAGTGTAGA
>ERZ1027054.1027-NODE-1027-length-11946-cov-5.911950_pt1 | contig 11946 bp, 10 predicted proteins | sample MGYA00519284_ERZ1027054 | MGnify/ENA primary metagenome ERZ1027054 (study PRJEB26926, sample SAMN06164568) | human gut metagenome | biome: ENVO:00009003; feature: ENVO:2100002; material: ENVO:00002003 | host: Homo sapiens | place: USA | collected 2012 ... | reverse complement strand
CCGCCGCTGAAGATACTTCCGTCTGCTTCTACAGTCACGGTACAGATGATAGGAAGCTCGCAGACACTCTGGCAGGCGTCTACAGCAGCCAGTGTCTCCTCGATATTGATCATGGTTTCCGCTACGATCAGGTCCACACCTGCATCACGGAGATAGCCGATCTGTTCCTGATAGACTTCGAAGACTTTTTCGTAAGTCATGTCACCGGCCGGTGCCATCATCTTGCCTGTGGTGGTGATATCACCTGCTACGAAAACACCCTCCGGTGCGATCTCCTTTGAATAGCCTGCCAGGGTATGATTGATCTGTTCGATCTGATCCTCCAGTCCGTGCATAGTGAGGTTAATGCGGTTTCCGCCGAAGGTAGGCGCATAGATGATATGGCTTCCCGCCGCGATGTATGCCTTCTGCAGAGACTGGATCACATCCTTGTGCTCAAGCACCCAGCTCTCTGTGCAGACACCACGCGGCATGCCGGCCTTCATCAGGTTGGAGCCGGTAGCACCATCCAGCAGCAGGACATGATCTTCGGTCAGTTTCTGAAATTCCTGTTTTGTCATATGTTTATATCCTCCTTATGGCAGCCAATCACGGTTGGCAAAAAATAGGGCTCCTCCTGTAACCGCTGCACTCATTGCCGTGGGTTTATTTTAACACAGGGAATAAAAATAATCTATCCTGTTTCTGGGCCGGGAAATAAAAAATAATAAAAATTAGGCAAATTGTACATATTTAACGACTTTTCTGTCGAATAAAGAACTTGCGTATTAGAAAATAGGATTGTATAATAACCTATAGACATGCCCAAAGGGCAAGACTGTCATCAGATAGAACAAAAAGGTAAAGGTGAAAAGGAATTATGATTAAAGTTAAACTGAGCAACTGGAAGTCTGATCACCAGATGGATGAGGCTTATAAAGCTCTGCGAACAAATATCCAGTTCTGCGGAGCAGATAAGAAAGTGATCGCACTTACCAGCTGTACTCCTAATGAGGGAAAGAGCAGTGTGGCATTTAATCTTGCTGCCTCTCTTGCTGAGAGCGGCAAATCAGTGCTTCTGATCGATGCCGATCTGCGTAAATCCGTTTTGATGGGACGTGTGACAGTAGACCAGGAGGTAATGGGACTTGCTCATTATCTTTCCAAGCAGGCCAAGCTTTCTGACGTGATCTGTGCCACTACACTTCCGAAGTTCCATATTATCTTCTCCGGTATCGTACCTCCGAACCCGGCAGAGCTTCTCGGAAACAGACTCTTCAAGGATATGATCCGCGTGGTAAGAGATGTTTATGATTACGTTATTGTAGATACACCGCCGCTTGGACTGATCATCGACAGTGCTATCATAGCAGATTCCTGCGACGGATCTGTAATCGTCGTTGAATCCGGTACTATCAGCTACCGTTTTGTACAGGAAGTAAGAGATCAGCTTGCCAAGAGCAACTGCCCGATCCTGGGAACCATCCTGAACAAGGTGGACTACAGCAAGGCCGGCAATTACGGTCACTATGGCAAGTATGGTAAATACGGCAAGTACGGTAAGTATGGTTCCTACGGAGATTATGGTGAGAGCAGCAGTAAATAAAAAAACATTGACAACAGAAATGAGTGGGTTATTTTAATGAAGGGACTTTATGATATTCATTGTCATATCCTCCCCGGGGTGGATGACGGTGCAAGAAACATGGAAGAATCACTCTGGATGCTCAATAAGGAGTATCAGGAGGGCGTACGTCATGTGATCCTGACACCACATTTCCGGTACGATATGTTTGAGCCGCATATGAACATTGTGACAAGACAGTTTATGCAGCTGCGTAGAGCAGCCATGAATATTGGTGATGAAGGCATGAGACTTTATCTGGGCTGTGAACTCCATTCCAGTATGGATATGGTGGAATGCCTTAAGAAGGGACGGCGGCTTACCCTTGCAGGTTCCAGATATGTGCTTGTGGAATTCAGCAACGGAGATGAGAAAAATTATATTGAAGAACGGGTCAGAAGTCTTCTGATGAATGGTTTTATCCCGATCATCGCTCATGTGGAACGTTATAAGGCTACCCGGAACGATATTGGATTTTTGACAGAGCTGAAGGATATGGGAGCACATATCCAGGTCAACGCAGATACCATCAGCGGTCAGGACGGATTCGGGGCAAAAACCTTTGCACGGAAAGTCATGAAGCATGGGCTTCTGGATTTTGTCGGTTCTGACGGACACCGTAAGACGGAGCGTATCCCGGAGATCGGCAAATGTGTCGCCAAAATGGAAAAAACAATGGGGAGCGAATATGTAAAGAAGATCTTTATCAAAAATCCCCGGAAAATCACAGGGTAATGGAGAAAAGAAATGGAAAATCAGACTGTTAACAACAACGACGAAGTAGAGATCGATCTTGGTGAGGTATTTCACCTGTTACTGAGCAAGCTGGGTGTTATCATTTTATCCGGTATTGTTTTCTGCCTGGCAGCTGTTATGGGAACCATGCTTCTGATCACACCGAAGTATGAATCCACAACCAAGATCGTGGTACTGTCCAAGCAGGACAGCAGCACACTGACCAATCAGGATATCCAGACAAGTACATCACTGACCAAGGACTATGCGGAGCTGATCAAGAGCCGTACAGTTACTGAGGGTGTGATCGCACAGCTGAAACTGGATATGACACATGAGGAGCTTCTTAAGAAGCTTTCCGTAGATACACCAACGGATACACGAGTAGTATCCATCACAGTTACAGATACCGATCCTTATACAGCGGCACAGATCGCAAACGCAGTAAGAGATATTGCTTCCAAGCATATCCAGCAGGTTATGGATATCAAGGCAGTAAATGTGGTAGAGACAGCAAACATCCCGGATGAGCCGTCAAGCCCAAGCGTACCGAAAAACGGTGTGATCGGCGGACTTCTGGGTATCCTTCTGGCAGCAGCCGTTGTGCTCATCGTATATCTGACAAACGATACTGTAAAGACACCGGAAGACGTAGAGAAATATCTTGGATTAAGCGTACTTGGTACAATCCCATACTCTTCCAAAATGGGCAAGAAATCCAAAAAGAAAAAGAAACGTCACGCATAAAAATAACAACAACGGATCAAAGTGTTGGGAAAGGCCGGGAGCAGCAAAAATATGAAGAAATTTTTTGTGTTTTTATTAGTGGTCATCTGCCTTGGTATGGGAGCCGGTGTAGTATACATGAAGAGCTCCGAGGATAATGAAGGACCGAAGATCACATTTGAAGAGGGAAAAGATACGAATTATACATCCGATATGACAGAAGAGGATCTTCTGAAGGATGTAAAGGCACAGGATGACAGAGATGGAGATGTTACAGAGTCTCTTACTGTAGAAACCATATATCCGAAGAATGACGGAAAACAGGTTTCTGTTATCTTTGTTGCAAAGGACAAAAACAACAATGTAACAAAAAAAGAATTTACCATGGAAGCTCAGGACGGCAGTGCCGAAAATCCGCAGCTGGGACTGATCGATAATGACGGTCTCACAGAGGACGGAGATTCCACAGATACCACAGAGCCTGCAGAAGAGACAGATATGCAGGATGGGACAGAAGCAGACAGCACAGATGCTGAAAGCGGAGATTCCGCAGAAGGAGAACTGACTCCGGAGGAACAGGCGCAGAAGACACAGGAAGACAAGATCGAGCAGCTTTCTCCGCAGGATCCAAAGATGTATCTGACTACATATTACGTAGAGGTACCGGTAGGAACTACGCTGGATAAATTAAGCTATGTAAAGGATATCCAGGATGATACAGAGTCAACCAGTGATCTTTTCAAAAGGATTCAGATCACCGGTGATGTAAATACAGCTGCACCGGGAACTTACGAGCTTACATATTATGTAGTAGACAACAGTGGAAACAGCTCCAACGGAGCCGTACTTACCATTGTTGTGAAATAAATATCATCCCCTCTCCAGGTGCCTGAGATACCGGAGAGGGGATAAAAGCAACAAAAAATGTAAGCGAGGGAAGGCGTAGAAAAGAATATGTATCAAAAAGAAAACAGCAGCTGGGTAAAACATGCCGATTTTACGATTTGCGATATGTTGTGTCTGCAGCTTGCGTTTGTACTTGCATACTGGATCCGAAACGGGATCGATCAGCCATACGAGACAGAGCTGTATCGAAATGTGGCAGTGGTGATGTTTCTTATCCAGCTGATGGTCACATTTTTTAATGAAAGCTTCAGCGGAGTTCTGCGAAGAGGAATGCTGGTGGAACTGAAGAAAACCTTTGAACAGTGTACACTGGTCTGTCTTCTGGTCCTGGCATATATGTTTCTTTTAAGAATTGGAAACAATTATTCCAGAATGATCCTGCTGATCACCTATGTACTTTATATCTGCTTCAGCTACTGCGGCAGACAGGCATTGAAGAAATTCCTGAAGGATCACAGATACGAAGAAAGCGAGAAGCGATCCCTGCTGATCGTTACAGTCAGTGAAAATGCAGACAATGTGGTGGAAACCATCCGCAAGAATAATTACGGAACCTATCATTTGGCAGGAATTGTTTTTATGGATTGTGACAAGAAGGGAGCATCCGTCTGTGGAGTACCGGTAGTAGCCGGGAGTGAGGATATGATCTCCTATATCCATAAGAACTGGATCGATGAAGTATTTTTTGCAGTGCCTAAGGAAATTCCGATCCCGGAGCAGATGATCAAGGATTGTTCTGCAATGGGAGTTGTTATCCATATGAGACTGGCAACCATGAAATCCCTTGGCAAGAACCAGGTGGTGGAGGAGCTTGGCGGATACACTGTGCTTTCCAGCAGTATCCACATTGTGACACCGCGCCAGATGTTTGTGAAACGAGCTATGGATATCGCAGGCGGTCTGGTAGGTTGTCTTTTTACAGGAATCGCAGCGATCTTTCTGGTTCCGGCCATTAAGATCAAATCTCCGGGTCCTGCATTTTTCTCACAGGTCCGCATGGGAAAGAACGGTCGTCCGTTCAAGATCTATAAATTCCGCTCCATGTATATGGATGCAGAAGAACGCAAAAAAGAACTGATGAAACAGAATAACATAAAAGATGGAATGATGTTCAAAATGGATGATGATCCACGAATCATCAAAGGAGTAGGACATTTTATCCGAAAGACATCCCTGGATGAATTTCCACAGTTCTGGAATATTCTGAAAGGAGATATGAGTCTTGTAGGAACCAGACCGCCGACAATGGATGAGTGGGAGAAGTATGAGCTTCACCATCGCAAACGTCTGGCCATCAAGCCGGGACTTACCGGTATGTGGCAGGTAAGCGGTCGAAGTGATATTACGGATTTCGAGGAAGTCGTAGAGCTTGACACAAAGTACATTGCCGAATGGTGTCTGAAACTGGATATTGAGATCCTGGTTAAGACAGTTATGGTCGTTTTCCGCGGAAGCGGCGCCAAATGATTCATACATATTGAGATTCGAATATAATGACCCGGGCTGCGGAGACGCAGTTCGGGGATAAAAATAAATTAGATAAGTTATAAATATAAAAGAGGAAGTAAAAAATGCAGATTTTATTGATCATGCTGATCGTAGTACTTCTTGCGTTCTCGGTCCTGCTTCTGGCACTGGCAAAACAAAGTCCCAGGGAAAAGCAGACAGAAGACAAAGAGCAGGAAGAATACATCAGGGATTATGCAGAAACAGTAAGACAGACCGGAGGAAGTATGAAGAAGTTAGAACATTGGAAAGTAATTGCGATATATCTGATCATCTATGACATGATAGCTGTTAATTTTTCTTATTTTATGGCGCTGCTGGTGAGATTCGATTTTCGGTATTCCTCGATTCCCACAGATTATTTTGATGCATGGAGGAGCTTTGCACCAATCTATACCATTATCATCCTGGCAGTATTCGGATGCCTGCATCTGTATAACAGTGTATGGCGTTTCGCAAGCTTCCATGAGCTGATCAAGATCACGGTTGCAACTGTGATCACAGGTGTTCTGCATATTGTGGGTATCACGATCTTCTGGGGACGGATGCCGGCTTCCTATTATCTGATCGGTATCATGCTGCAGTTTTTCCTGACTGTAGGCGTACGTTTCTCCTATCGTTTTGTACTTCTTGAGCGGAACCGCAGAGAAAAGAGCGAGCGTGAGGAGCGGAGCAAAAACGTGATGATCATCGGTGCAGGAGAAGCGGGCAGGACCATTGTCCGGGAGCTTCAGAATGCAAAGGAAACCAATTCCAGAGTACGCTGCCTGATCGATGACAACCCGAATAAATGGGGAAGATACATGGAAGGCGTTCCGGTGGTAGGCGGAAGAGACGATATTTTTCTCAATGTGGACAAGTATCATATCAATCAGATCCTTCTTGCGATCCCGACGGCAACACCGCATCAGAAGCGGGATATCCTGAACATCTGCAAGGAAACCGGCTGCGAGCTGAAGCAGCTCCCGGGTGTATATCAGCTTGTAAACGGAGAAGTATCCCTGAGCAAGATGAAAAAAGTAGCAGTGGAGGATCTTCTCGGACGAGACACCATCAAAGTCAACATGTCCGAGATCTTTCAGTATCTGAAGGGCAAAAGGATCCTGGTAACAGGAGGCGGCGGTTCCATCGGAAGCGAGCTCTGCCGTCAGATCGCAGGTCATGAGCCGGAGCTTCTGGTGATCTTCGATATTTATGAAAATAATGCATATGACATTGAGCAGGAGCTGAAGGCCAGTTATCCGAACCTGAACCTGAAGGTACTGATCGGCTCCGTCCGTGACAGCAAAAGGATCAACTGGGTATTTGAAACCTATAAGCCGGAGATCGTATATCATGCAGCCGCACATAAGCACGTACCGCTGATGGAGAACAGCCCCTGTGAGGCGATCAAGAACAATGTGGTAGGAACCTATAAGACTGCATATGCGGCAATGATGAACGGCTGCCAGCGATTTGTGCTGATCAGTACCGACAAGGCTGTAAACCCGACCAACATCATGGGCGCCAGCAAACGACTCTGCGAAATGGTAGTCCAGAGCATGAACATGGTCAGCCACAACGGACACACCGACTGGCTGCCACGACTTGGCGGACACAGAAAGGATACCCTGGATGCACTTCACGACAACGAAGGTCAGGCATATGTAAGTGAGAACCATACATCGAAAACAGGAACCGGCACAGAATTCGTAGCTGTACGATTCGGAAACGTTCTCGGCAGCAACGGAAGTGTGATCCCGCTGTTCAAGCGCCAGATCGAAAAAGGCGGCCCTGTCACCGTCACACATCCGGACATCATCCGCTACTTTATGACTATCCCGGAGGCCGTAAGCCTTGTCCTCCAGGCAGGAACCTACGCCAAAGGCGGCGAGATCTTCGTCCTGGACATGGGAGCCCCGGTAAAGATCGACACCCTTGCCCGAAACCTGATCAAGCTTTCCGGCTACACCCCGGATGTAGACATCAAAGTCACCTACACTGGTCTCCGCCCAGGCGAAAAGCTTTACGAAGAAAAGCTGATGGCCGAAGAAGGCATGGAGAAAACTCCAAACGACCTCATCCACATCGGCAAACCCATCGAAATGGACGTACAGGAATTCTTCAAACAGCTGGAAGTCCTGGCAGCATACGGCTACGCCAACAGCGAAAAGATCCGAGACATCGTAGCCGCGATCGTACCGACCTATCACTCTGCGGATTCCGACCTGAAGCTGCATAAGAAGGTGTATGAGGAGCTGATGAGTGAGGCGGCTGTGGCTGCGGAGAAGTGATCAAGCATAAACTGAAAGTACATAAAAAGAGGTAGAGAGCCATGTTCAAAGAAAGTAATAAGTTTGAAAAATTTGAATCCAAAGTCTGGTTAAGCAGTCCAACAATGCATGGACCGGAAATTGAATATGTAAAAGAAGCATATGAAACAAACTGGATGTCTACAGTAGGAAAAAACATTAATGAAGTAGAAAAACTTGCCTGTGAATATATTGGCTGCAAATATGCGGTAGCTTTATCAGCAGGAACGGCTTCTTTACATCTGGCTATGAAACTGGCTGGAATCGAAGCATATGGTATGCCGAAAGTAGGTCATGGAGCATTGGAAGGAAAAAAAGTTTTCTGCTCCGATATGACTTTTGATGCAACAGTAAATCCAGTTGTATACGAAGGCGGAGAACCGGTATTTATAGATACAGAGTATGATACCTGGAACATGGATCCGGAAGCATTGGAAAAAGCCTTTGAAATCTATCCTGATACGAAGGTTGTGGTTATTGCACATCTTTACGGAACTCCGGGAAAGATAGAAGAATTAAATGCTGTGATCAGAAAGCATGGAGCTATTTTGATCGAGGATGCGGCAGAATCTATGGGAGCCACATATAAAGGTGTTCAGACAGGTACGTTTGGAAAGTATAATACGATTTCTTTTAATGGAAACAAGATCATTACAGGAAGTTCAGGCGGATGTTTCCTGACAGATGATGAAGAAGCTGCAAATAAAGTACGTAAATGGTCAACGCAGGCCAGAGAGAATGCTGCATGGTACCAGCATGAAGAACTGGGATATAACTATCGAATGAGCAATGTGGTTGCTGGCGTTGTACGTGGGCAGTTTTCATATTTAAATGAACATATTGCACAGAAAAAAGCAATCTATGAGAGATATAAAGAGGGATTAAAAGGATTACCAGTATCCATGAATCCAATGGATCTGGAAAATTCTGAGCCAAATTACTGGCTGTCTTGTCTGATTATTGATAAGAAAGCGATGTGCAAGCAGGTTCGTGGCGAGCAGGATGTCTGCTACATAAAAGAAACAGGAAAAACCTGTCCGACAGAGATTCTGGAAGCAATTGCATCTATTAATGCAGAAGGACGCCCAGTCTGGAAACCGATGCATATGCAGCCGATTTATCGTCTGAATCCATTTGTTGTAAAAGACGGAAATGGAAGAGCCAGATCGAATGCATATATTGCAGGCAGCGTGTCTGATGTTGGAATGGATATTTTCAACCGAGGTCTGTGTCTGCCTAGTGATAATAAGATGACAGTGGAGCAGCAGGAGAGGATCATTGAGGTTATTCGGGCTTGTTTTGAATAGTATTCAAGGGGAATGAGATTGTGTCTAAAAAGAAAAAATTAGGTCTTCTGGCAGGAAGTACAGCAGTAACGACTGCGACAACAGCACATGCAATGAAAAAGGAAGCAGATAAGACTACATATACTGCTGAATTAATGAGTGCGATTAAACCCCGTAAGATGGGATTTTATGAGAAGTATATAAAACGAGGAATGGATGTAATATGTGCATCTGCAGCAATTTTATGTTTTAGTCCGATTTATGCAGGCGTTGCTCTTTTAGTAAAAATAAAACTGGGATCACCAGTTATTTTTACGCAGGATCGTCCAGGTTTGGTAGATAAGGACGGAAGAGAAACGATTTTCAAAATGTATAAATTTCGTACGATGACAGATGAGCGAGACGAAGAAGGAAATCTGTTTCCTGATGAAGTAAGACTGACAAAATTTGGTGCATGGTTAAGAAAGACAAGCCTTGATGAGCTGCCGGAAGCTTTTAACATCCTGAACGGAACGATGTCAGTAATTGGTCCAAGACCTCAGCTGGTAAGGGATATGGTATTTATGACGGATGAGCAAAGAATGCGTCATACCGCAAAACCCGGCTTATCAGGACTGGCACAGGTTAATGGGCGAAATGCGATTACCTGGGAAGATAAATTGGAGTGGGATCAGAAATATATCAAAAAAGTTGGGCTGATAGAAGATATCAACATTATTTTAGAAACAGTCAAAAAGGCATTTATCAAGCAGGAAGGCATTTCACAGGATGATATGGCTACGGCAGAGGATTTTGGGGATTATCTTTTACGAACTGAGAAAATTGATGAAGATAGTTATGCGAAAAAGAAAGATTTGGCAAAAATGATATTGAGTCAAGAACTAAAAATTTGTGAAAATATTGAATTGATAGAGCATGAACCTTTTTCTGTAGCAATGTCAGTATATAAAAATGACAATCCGGACTTTCTGGAACAAGCATTAAGTAGCATTATTGATATTCAAACGATAGTGCCTGATGAAGTGATTCTTGTAGTCGATGGACCCGTTAGTAATGAAATAGATAATGTTATAAAAAATTATCAAAAAAAATACATTTTTCTTCGAGTAATTCGTTTAGAAGAAAATGGTGGATTGGGTAATGCACTTAAAATTGCTACAGAAAGTGCTAAATATAATTTAATCGCTCGTATGGATAGTGACGATATCTCATTACCAAATAGATTTGAGGAACAATTAAAATATTTTATGCTTCATCCTACAATAGATGTTGTTGGTGGTGATATCGAAGAATTTATTAATGATGAATCTAATATTGTGGGTAGGAGAAGAGTTCCTCAAAAAAATGATGAAATTAGAGAATATATGAAAAAAAGATGTGCTTTTAACCATATGTCGGTAATGTATAAAAAAACAACTATTCAAGCTGTAGGTGGTTATCAAGATTGGTTTTGGAATGAGGATTATTTTCTCTGGATTAGAATGTGGCTTAATAATGCAGAATTTGCAAATACAGGAACTACTCTTGTAAAAGTTCGGGTTGGAAAAGAGATGTACCAGCGACGTGGTGGTAACAAATATTTTCAAAGCGAAAAAAAACTTCAAACTTATATGCTAACACATGGAATGATAAATAGAAAAACATATTGTATTAATATAATAAAAAGATGGATTGTTCAGAGGGTGTTGACAAATAGATTAAGGGGATGGGTATTTAGGACATTTGCGCGTGAAAAATAAGTGCGTGATATTTTAAAAAGTAAGTGATATTTAAAATTGAGATATCAATATTCTAAAAAAGGTGATGTAATTGATAAACAAAAAAAAAATACTTAACAAAGTGTCAAATGAGAAAAATATTAGGAAACTTACTGAGACGGAAAAAAAGGATTTGAAGAATACCTTTCTTTTGATGACACAAGAAATAGATATGGTATGTAAAAAGTATGGAATAAAAATGTTTTTAGTAGGTGGAAGTTTACTTGGAGCTGTACGGCATGGCGGCTTTATACCATGGGATGATGATATTGACTTTGGAATGAAAAGATGTGACTATCAAAAATTTATAGAAATTTTTGATAGTGAATTAGGTGATAGATATTATTTAAGATGTCCTAATTCAAAATATCCTAATGGCAATCGGTTTATGCAAATTTATAAAAGAGGAACTACATTAAAAGTTGCAGAAGGAAGCACTCCATTGCAGCCAAATTGTGTTTTAATTGATGTATTTCCATATGATTATGTTCCTGATAATAAACTATTACGAATTTTAAAGGGAATATATTGCAATTTTTTGATGTTAATAGCAGCATCTGTAACAGGTTATGTTTATCCAAATGAGAATTATAAAAAAATGATGATGCACTCTTTTACTGGTAAATGTATATTTTATGGAGAGTATTTGTTGGGAAAATTGTTTTCATGGAAAAAACCAGAAGAATGGTTTAATAAAGTTGATAGAGCGGTTCAACAGAAAAAAAAATCTAAGTATGTTACCAGTGCAATGGGAAGAAAACATTATCTAGGAGAAATTTTTTCAGAAAAGGTTTTTTTTCCTCTATCTGAGATAAAGTTTGAAGAATTAAAATTATATGCGCCAGCAGATCCTCAAACTTATCTATTACATAATTATGGAAAAAATTATATGACCCCACCATCAAGAGATAATCAGGAAAGTCATTTTGTTTTATATTTTGATTTGAATAAAGAGGAGAATATATGAATGTTGCAGTACTAATGAGTACATATAATGGAGAAAAATATATTAAAGAACAAATTGAAAGCATATTAGGACAAGAGAATGTATCAGTTGAGATTTTTATTCGGGATGATGGATCAATTGCTGTCTCTTATACACATCTGACGCTGCCGACGAAGCTAGAAGTGTAGAT
>ERZ1027054.1022-NODE-1022-length-11981-cov-9.135083_pt1 | contig 11981 bp, 10 predicted proteins | sample MGYA00519284_ERZ1027054 | MGnify/ENA primary metagenome ERZ1027054 (study PRJEB26926, sample SAMN06164568) | human gut metagenome | biome: ENVO:00009003; feature: ENVO:2100002; material: ENVO:00002003 | host: Homo sapiens | place: USA | collected 2012 ... | reverse complement strand
GTCGTTGTAGGTCATGTCGGTGTAGACGTCGGAGTAGTGGAGGTTCGCCGCACCCACAGGGCCGGCGAAGAAGGGGTACTTGAAGCTGCGACCGAACAGCTCCACGTGGGTGTCGGGGGTGCCGTTCTCGCAGAGGGTATCCATGTTCACACGGATGTCGGCCCACTTATTATAATTGCGGATAGCGGTGTCGCCCACGCCCTTTGCGCCGGGGCCGGGGATCTGATTCTTGCAGGCCACGCCGTTGCACACCGGGCAGGCCTTGCAGTATTTGCCGATGCACTCGCGGGCATTGGCCAAAACATCTGAATAATTCATCTGTTTTTCCTCCTGAATTCCTTTTGTTTTCCGCAGAGTTTCCCGCTCTGCATGCTCTCTGCCCTCATCATAGCCCCGTTTGCCGCCTGCGTCAAGGGGGGCTTCGTCTCCTTTTCATTTTTAGCCATCGAAGCTGCGTCATTTTTGAAAAAATGCAAACTTTTTTGAAAAAATGCTTGACAAAAGACCTTCTTTCAGGTATTATAGTGGAGCGCTGAGGGCCACGGCCCGAAGCACTGAGAACTGAAGATGTGGAAAGATGGCTGAGTTGGTCTAAGGCGCACGACTGGAAATCGTGTAACGTGTCAAAAGCGTTCTGGGGTTCGAATCCCCATCTTTCCGCCAGAAACCTGAAACAGAGATGTTTCAGGTTTTTTGTTTTGTCCGCAGTTTGCGGCGCTTGACATTTGCGGGCAGTTCCGTTATGCTGAAACAAATACGTTTTACCGGAAGGAGAGGTTTCCTATGGCATCTTCCCACAAAAAGCGCACTGGTCTGCGGGCGGCGCTGATCGTTCTGCTGTGTCTGGTTTTGGTGTGCGCGGTGGCTGCGGCAGTGCTGTACAGCTTCGTCAGCCGCAAGATCAAGGCATTCCAGAGCGGTGCCAGCTTTGCGCTGGACTACACCATCACCTCCACCGAAGCAGAGCCCCCTGCCCTTTACGCCCTGCTGGACAAGTTCGGCGGCACCACCGGCAGCCTGACCGGCCAGTACACCCCCCGGGCGGTGCAGCTGGCGCTGTACCCAACGGGCACCAGCACCGTCAACGATGCCCCTCTGACCCGGATGTACATCAGCGAGGAAGAGACTCTGTACGATGCCGGACAGCTGTACAACAAGCTGCGCAGTACGGTTGTTGCCGAATATCCGCTGGCAAGCCTGCTGCTGCCGGGCTGGTCGCTGGGCAGCTACATCTCTCAGGACCAGCTGGCTACCCTGCTGGGGGTAGACCCCGCCGCCACCGGCTTGCAGCAGGTGAATGACTTCCAGCTGGATCTCAAGCAGCTTAAAACCGTACAGCCCGCCAACGCGAAGGAAGGCTACCTCTACCTTCAGCTGCCGAACCTCACCGCCGGGGAGGGCGCACCGCAGCTGATTCTGGGCATCGAAAAGCAGGGTCTGCTCAAGACCCTGTCCCCCAAGGTGCATATCCTGCTGGACGTGCCCGCCCACCACATCCATGCGGAGCTGACCGGCACGGTAACTGCCTCCCAGACCGTGGTGACCGCTCCCACCTCCCGGATGCAGGACTCTGACGTGGAAAGCCTTGTGCAGCTGCGCAAGACCATCGAGAGCATTGTGCAGTTCGTGCAGAGCGCCGCCCAGAGCGATGCTGCCGCCCCTGCTGCATAAAAAGCTTCTATAAACGCAAAAAATCGGACAGACTGCGGTCTGTCCGATTTTTTTGCGTTTTATGATTTCTTACTTCTTTACGGTCTTTTTACAGGGTGCACGCTTTGCCTTGGGCTTTGCTACGGCAGGGGCAGTCTTGGCTTCCGTAGCGGTCGCTGCCTTGGCAGCCGGTTCAGCCTTAGTAACAGGCTCGGCCTTGGTTGCCACGGCGGGAGCTGCCTTCACCTCTACTGCGGGAGCAGCAGGCTCAGCCTTTGCCTTAGCAGCCTTCTTCGCAGCGGGCTTTTCTGCCTTGACCGGCTCTGCGGCCTTTGCGGCGGACGCAGCGGGCTTCTCCTCCACCTTCTTGGTGGTGCTGGGCTTGCGGGCTGCGGGCTTCTTGGCGGGAGCGGCTTCCTTGGCCGGTGCTGCCGTAGTCTCAGCAGCGGGTGCTTCCTCGACCTTAGCAGCACGCTTTACGCGATCCTTTACCTCAGAGATGACCCACAGCTGGTCGCCACCGCCGGGTACTTCCTGCCAGATCTGCAGCACAGCGCCCACCTCGGCACCAATGCCCACGGTGTCCACGCACTTGCCGCCTGCCCAGGAGGAGCGCAGACGCACCTTGCCCTCCGGTGTGTGTTCCACCTTCCACATCTGGGACGTGCCGCCCACGTCCTCCCACAGGTGCAGCCAAGTGCCGTTGGCGGTGCCGGTCATGGTCAGATCCAGTAACTTGCCGGAGGCGCGGTTGCGGATGCGGTACACACCATCGCCCTCGCGGACAAAACTCCACTCCTGCTCAGGCTTGTGGTCGTACTTGCCCAGACGGACAGTGCCGCCGTCCTTGCTGCCCTCCACTGCCTGAATGACATTGCCAGTGTGAGCGGCAATGGTATAAAAGCGGTCGGCCTCGATCACGGTTTGTGCTACGGATTTCATGTATAAATCCCTCCCAATCATAAAATGCACAGATTTTTCCAATTCCTTCTTATAAAGAATACCACATATCGTGATTTTTCACAAGCAATTCGACAATTCTTTAGCATTTTATATAGAAAGCATCCTGTTTTCGCCTGCTTTTTCGCCCCTTCGCAGGGGAGAAAGGCCGTTTTTTCTTTCTCTCGACATTTTGCCGCAACTGCGTTATACTGTTTCTATCAGGACTATCTGCCGCTCTGGAAGGGGCGGCTTTCTCGTTTTTGAAGGAGGATCTTTGCCCATGACCCAGCAGGACCGCACTGCAGTGCAGTATCACAAAATGACCGAGACCCCTATCCCCCGGCTGATCCTCAGCCTTGCCGCGCCCACGATTTTAAGTATGCTGATCACCAGCATCTACAATCTGGCCGACACCTTTTTTGTGGGGCGCATCTCCACCAGCGCTTCCGGCGCGGTGGGTGTCGTTTCCAGCCTGATGGCGATCATACAGGCGCTGGGCTTTATGCTGGGGCACGGCTCCGGCACCATCATCAGCCGCCGCTTGGGCAGTCAGGATACCCACGCCGCCACCCGCTTTGCTTCCACCAGCTTTTTTACGGCGCTGGCGTTTGGCGTAGTGCTGGCAGTGGCTGGCCTTGCCACCCTGCCGGACTTCATGATGCTGCTGGGCAGCACCGAGACCATTCTGCCCCACGCCTGCGCCTACGCCCGCCCCATCCTGCTTGCCGCACCGCTGATGATCTCCAGTCTGGTGATGAACAACATTCTGCGGTATGAGGGCAAAGCGAACCTTGCCATGGTCGGGCTGGTCACCGGCGGACTGCTGAACATCGCGCTGGACCCGCTGTTCATGTTCGCTTTAGGGCTGGGCACTGCCGGTGCCGGCATTGCTACCGCCCTCAGTCAGACCATCAGCTTTGGCATTCTGCTGTATATGTTCCTGCGGGGCAAAACGGTCAGCCAGTTCCGGCTTTCTGCCGTCACCCGGGAGCCGCGCGAGTTTTTGCAGATCCTTGCAGGCGGCGCGCCCAGTTTTGGCCGACAGGGACTGAACAGCATCGGCGGGATGCTGCTGAACCTTGCCGCCCGTAGCTACGGCGATGCCGCCGTGGCGGGCATGAGCATCGTGTCCCGCATTTTTATGTTCATCCTCTCGGTGGCCATCGGCGTGGGACAGGGCTTGCAGCCGGTGGCGTCCTTCAACTACGGCGCACGCAAATACCACCGGGTACGGCAGGCCGCCGTTTTTACCCTGAAAGCCGCCTTTGCGCTGCTGGTGGTGCTGATCGCGGTGTGCTGGTGGAACGATGAGACTTTGATCCGTCTGTTCCGGGACGACCCGGAAGTCACCGCCGTGGCGCTGCCTGCCTTCCGCTACCAGTGCCTTGCCGTCCTTTTGCAGCCGGTGATCGTAGTGGCCAATATGACCTTCCAGAGCGTTGGCAAGGCCGGGCGCGCCACCTTTCTGGCCTGCTGCCGGCAGGGCGTGTGCTTTATCCCGCTGATCCTTGTACTGCCCCGGGTGCTGGGTCTTGTGGGTGTGGAGCTCTGCCAGCCCATTGCGGACGCGCTCACCTTTTTCATCTCGCTGCCCTTCCTTCTGGCCTTTCTGCGGCAGCTGGAGCAGATGGACAAGGCAGAAGCGTCCCATGCCCCGGCACAGCTGTAATGCAATTGTAACCATTTTTAGCCGCATTTTTCTGCAAGCTCTGCAATGAAAAATGCGGCTGTTTCGTATTCTGAGTGAACGGAAAAATTTTCCTCCCTGTTTTTGCAAAGGAGTGGTTTTTATGAAGCGTGTTGTCTTGCGTATCGGCTGCGGGGCGGTCTGCGCAGCCCTTGCCCTTACTTTAGGCTGCGGCTGCGCCCTGCTGCCGCCCGCTACCGGCGTGCCGGGCGCTGCAAGCTCTGCCGTTTCTGTACCCACGGACGACAGCGGCAAGCCCCTGTACGACCCCGCCGTGCTGAACGATGGCCGTCTGCGGGCGCTGTACTGCTACAGCCGTTCCGGGAGCAGCACCACCATCCTGTGCGGCAGCACCCCGCTGCACCAGTCCACCCGCAGCGAGAATGTCTCACTGGTGCAGGACAGCGCTACCGGCACCGCAGACTACTGGCTGCGCAGCTGGTCTGACCCCACCGGCCGTGGCGGGCGCCGCACCGCCTTGTACGACAAGACCGGTACCGAAGTGCTGTCCTTTGAGGGCGAGCAGAGCGCCACCCTGCAAAACGGCCTGCTGGTGCTGCAGGAAAGCCGCCTGATCGATGGCGGATACGTCCCGGAGTCCGGCTACGGCACCTGTCAGGTCATCGACCTTGCCACCGGCGCAGCGCTGCCGGTGCCGGAGGGCGCATACGGCTGCACCGTATGCGGCGATAAGCTGGTGTTCAGCTGCTACGCCCGCCCGGAAGGGCTGGATGATTACGACTGGGATACGGATTACCAACAGAACAGCTGGGTGGTGGCGCAGGAGAAAGACGGCACCCCTGTCTACCGCGCCGATGCCGCTTCGGCATACCGCCTTTTCTACGACAGCGACATCCTGAGCGACTGGGTGGAGCTGGACATTGCCACCGAAGAAGAAACCACCGACCGGATTTTGTACAACGTCCTGACCGGCGAGCAGTGCACAGGCTTTTTACAGGTCTACCAGGGCGGTCTTGCCAGTTTTTCCACCGGCGATGGCCGGTACGAGCTGCGGGATATGACCACCGAGGACCGCGGGCTGATTGCCACCTTTGACGAGCAGCCCAGCCAGTATTTCCCGGGCTATGTGGTAACATGGCACAGCGGCGAGGATCATGGCTACGAACTCTATGATCTGGAGACCGGTACAAAGACCCCGCTGTACGATGTGAACGCCACCGACAGCACCATAGCCGTCTACGCGCAAGACGGCAGTCTGCGGGTGTATAGCAAGGACAACGGCAAGCTGCTGACCGACACCACCGTAGAGCCGGTGGAGCACCAGCAGCGGGTACGGATGAGCAACTGCGGCAGCGGCTATGTCTGGCTGGAATTGCAGGATAACGACCGCTACGAGACCACCGCCACCCGACTGTACGGCCCACAGGGGCTCGTCAGTGACCTGACCGCCCTGCAGGGCAAGTACAGTTACGTCGACTACCTGACCACCGACCCTGACGGCAGACCCATGTTCTGCGGCAGCCGCGCCGCTGCGGGCAGCGCCTACGGCAACGTATACGATGTGCTGGATGCAGACGGCAAGGTGGTGCTGCAGGGGCTTGCCAGCTGCGCCGGGTACTATTCTAACAGCCTGAACGCCCTGCCCGACCATGTGTTTGCTGCACAGCGGGGCTTCTATGTGGGCTGGATGGATACAAGCGGCAACTGGCTGTACTGCCAGAGTATTTTCTCGTCTGCCTCTGCGGACGATGAACCGAGTTACGGCTATTGATCTAGGAGGGCTTTCTTATGAAAAACGCTAAAATTTCCCGCCGCAGCTTTCTGCTGGGGCTGGCCGCCTGCTCCGCCGCCGGGGTGCTGACCGCCTGCAAGGGCACGGATGCACCCTCCGGCAGCACCGCTTCCTCTGTGGTAGAACAGCCTGCATCCTCTGCTGCTTCCTCGGCTGTGCAGCAGCCGGAGCCGTTTTTGACTGTGGAGGAGTTTCCCCCGCTGGACGGTAGCACCGCCTGCATCCCCCTGATGGCGCAGATGCTGGCTGATACCACTGGCATGGAGCTGGAAGAAGCCCGCAGCAGCATCACGGTGAGCACCACCGCCTACGCATGGGAAAACTTTGGCTTGTACGACACCACCACCCGGATGCTGGTGGTATACGAAGCGCCGGACTATGTAAAGGAAGAGCTGCAAAAGGCCAATGTGCAGCTGGAGCAGAAGCCCATTGGGGTGGACGCGCTGGTGTTCATCGTCAACGAGGACAACCCCGTGCAGGCGCTTACCCGGCAGCAGCTGCGGGACATCTACGCCGGAAAGATCACCAACTGGAAAGACGTGGGCGGCAAGGATCAGGCCATCGTTGCTTTCCAGCGCGGCGAGGACTCCGGCAGCCAGACCCTGTTCAAAAAACTGCTCATTCAGGGCGGTGAGCTGATGACCCCGCCCTCTGAGCTGGCTCCCGCCGCCATGGGTGAGCTGGTGGACAGCATTGCCGATTACAACAACAGTGCCAACGCCATCGGCTTCTCGGTGTATTATTACATCGACCAGATGTACTCCAAACCCGGGCTGCGGCTGCTGGCGGTGGACGATGTAGCCCCCAGCAACGACACCCTTGCCGACGGCAGCTACCCCCTGTGCAACGATTTCTACGCCGTCATCCACCCGGATGCTGCTGCCGACAGCCCGGAGCGCCGTCTGTACGACTGGCTGGACACCGACGCCGGGCAGGACTGCATCAAAAAGTCCGGCTATGTGGCCGTCGGCCCGCAGACCACCGTCACCATCGTGGATTGAAATTGACAGACCTTCTCTCGTCTGCTACAATAAAGGCAGGATTTTGTCGATCTTTATGCAGCAGAATGCCGAAAGGAAGGTCTTACTATGGAACATCCCTCTCACCCGGTAGAAAGCCACTGGCGCACTTCCCTGCGCAACCGCATTATTCAGGCTTCCAGTCTGCTGGAGGTGCTGTTGTCCGGGCTGGTGCTGATCGGTCTGCTGCTCAGCGTTGTGCCCCTCATCCGCTGGATGCCCGGCCTGCTGTTCGATGGCAACGAAGCAGAGATCCGCACCTTTCTGGAGCGCAGTCTGGACATTGTGATCGGCATCGAGTTCATCAAGATGCTGGCTAAGCACAGCCCCGGCAGCAGCCTTGAGGTGCTGCTTTACGCCATTGCACGCCATCTGGTGGTGGGGCACGATTCCGCCGTGGAGAACCTGCTCAGCGTTGGCGCGATCGCACTGATCTTCATCGTGCGCAAGTTCTTCTTTGTCCCTGCCTTCGGTGCGCACCTGCCGGACGGTCACCCCGCGCCGGATCTTACCCCTGCCCAGAGCGGCATCCCCGCCGACTGGTTCCGGCGGCGGCATTCCGAAGCAAAGCCTGAGGAAGAGACCGAGACAAAGGAATAATCATACACAAACAAACCACCCCGCAGCGGCCAGTGAAAGGCTGCTGCAGGGTGGTTTTTTGTTTTGTGTTATTTGTCCTGTTTTTTGCCGTGACGACCGAAACGGTACTCCTTGCCCTCGCGGATGCGCTGGATGTTGGAGCGGTGCATGTAAATGACCATTGCGCCCATGATCACCGAGCCGATGGCGCACACGGTAAGGTCGGCTGCAGAATAGCCCCGGAACACACCGTACAGGATGGTGAGCACCGGGTAAAGTGCCGCCATGGTCACACTGCCCAGCGACACCATGCCGGTGGGCAGCAGGCAGGCCAGAAAGATGACCGCCAGAAAGGGGATCAGCACCGGCTGGATAGCCAGAATGGTGCCGCCCGCCACCAGCACGCCCTTGCCGCCCTTGAAGCCGAAATACAGGGGCTTCAAATGGCCGATAATGGCAAAGATGGCGGCAAGGTACACTGCCAGATAAGGCGAGAGCGTGGTGCTTTCCGGCATCAGGGTGAACAGCCAGCGGCCGATGCACACCGCCAGCACGCCCTTGAGCACATCACCAAAAGCGGTAAGCGCTGCCGCCTTTTTGCCGAAGGTGCGCAGCATATTGGTCATGCCCGCTGCGCCGCTGCCGTACTTGCGCACGTCATCGTGGTACAGAAACTTGCTGACGAGGATACCGGTGTCGATGCTGCCCAGCAGGTAAGCCTGCACAGCGGACACCACCGCGATGAGAACAGATTTCATCATCTGAGCCTCCCTGACGTGTTATACATCCTTGGCACCCACCTCGCCGGAGCCGCGCTCCCGCACGACCAGACGGATGGGCGTATGCTCCAGACCAAAGTTTTCGCGGATCTGGTTGATGAGATACCGCTGATAGCTGAAGTGGAACAGGTGCTTTGCGTTGACGAAGGCCACGAACGTGGGGGGACGGGTAGAGGCCTGCGTCAGGTAGTAGATCTTCAGGCGGCGGCCCTTGTCGCTGGGGGGCTGCATCCGGGCGGTCGCGCGGGCCAGCATCTCGTTCAGCACGCCGGTGGGCACGCGGGCGCCGTTCTCGGCGTCCACATCCCGGATCAGCTGCATCAGCTTGTTCACGTTGTAGCCGGTCTGGGCAGAGATGAAGATGATGGGTGCGTAGCCCATAAAGCTAAAGCACTCGGCATAGCCGCGGCGCTGCAGCTCCATGGTGTTGGTCTCCTTGCCTTCCACGGCATCCCACTTGTTCACCACAATAATGCAGGCCTTGCCCTGCTCGTGGGCGTAGCCAGCCACCTTGCTGTCCTGCTCGGTAAAGCCGACGGTGGCATCCACAAGGATCAGCGCCACGCGGCTGCGCTCCACAGCGGCCAGTGCACGCACTACCATGTAGCGCTCCAGACCATCGCTGATGTTGCTGCGCTTGCGCAGACCGGCGGTATCGGTAAAGATGAACTTGCCGTAGGCGTTGTCCACCGGGGTGTCGATGGCATCACGGGTGGTGCCGGCCTCGTTGGCAACGATCATGCGGTTCTCACCCAGAATGCGGTTGGTCAGGCTGGACTTGCCCACGTTGGGGCGACCGATGATGGCAACAGGGATACGGTCCTCTTCCACCACGGTCTCGCTGAAGTCCAGATGGGCACACACGGCATCCAGCAGATCACCCGTGCCGTGACCGTGCACGGAAGAAATGGGCATCACCTCGTCAAAGCCGAGGTTGTAGAACTCGTACAGTTCCATGGGAGCCTCGCCCACCTTGTCGCACTTGTTCACAGCCAGAATGATGGGCTTGTGGCTGCGGCGCAGCATGTGCGCCACATCCTCATCGGCTGCGGTCAGGCCGTTGCGCACGTCCGTGACCATGATGATGCAGTCGGCGGTGTCAATAGCGATCTGCGCCTGCTCGCGCATGTGGGCCAGAATGCCCTCGGTAGCCTTTGGCTCAATGCCGCCGGTATCCACCAGCAAAAACTCGTGGCCGTTCCACTCGCAGTTGGCGAAAATGCGGTCGCGGGTAATGCCCGGGGTATCCTCCACAATGGCAAGGCGCTGGCCGCACAGCTTATTGAACAGGGTGGATTTGCCCACGTTGGGGCGTCCCACCACTGCTACGATCGGTTTGCTCATGGGGTCTCCTCCTTTCTTTTGATCAAAAATACATCTTTATCCTCCGTCTGCGCCGGTTCTGCCGCGTCCGGAGAGGCGTTCTTCTGTATGGCAGATGGATAAAACCTCTCCCTTTCGGGAGAGGTGGCATCGCGCAGCGATGACGGAGAGGGTCGTTTTATTTTCTTCTGCGGGCAATGTGCAGACCGCTGCGCAGCAGGGCGCGGGCTTCGTCCCCGCCTGCCGTGGGCAGCACCTCCACTTTTACGCCCAGCCGCTCCCCCAGCTGCTCTACCGTGATATCGTCAAGGAAGGTATCCTTTTCCTCCCGCAGCATCACAGCCGGGATGCCCAGCGTTTTGGTGGCAAGCCTGCCATCGCACTGGGCGATGATATCGGTGGCGGTAATCAGGCCGGTCACCCCCACATTGCCGCCGAAAAAGCGGTTCTGGATGGTGTGGACGTGCACAGTGATCATGGGGTACTGCCGGTGCAGCTCCTCCATCATGCGGGTGATGAGGGGCGCTGCCATGGTGCCGGTGACCACGTCCAGTTCCTTGGTGCCGTAGATGCGGTGGGGCTTGTCCAGCTCTGCCAGAAATTCTTCCTCGAACAGGCGCAGCATGCCCACACCGTTTTCCAGCTGGTCGTAGTCCTCGTAGAACGCCGCCGCAGGGATGGGGCGACCCGCCTTGAGGTACCATTCATCGCTGGGGTAGATGATACGCTTGCCGTGGCGGCGCTTGCATTCATCGCCAAATTCTTCCATAATGTCGATGACCTCGGCACTGGTCTTTGCATCGTAGGGCACCTGCGGGTACAGATTTTTGCGGTAATCCGTAATGCCGCAGGGCACGGCTGCAATGCTTTGCACCATGGGGGTCAGCTCCAGCAGGTCGGCAAGGGTGCGGCGCAGCTCGTTGCCGTCGTTCACGCCGCGGCAGAGCACCAGCTGGCAGTTGACGGCAATGCCGCCCTCCACCAGACGGGGCAGGTACTTGAGCACCTCGCCGCCGCGCTTATTGGCCAGCATCCGCACCCGCAGTTGGGGGTTGGTGGTGTGCACCGAGATGTTGATCGGCGAGATGTGCATCTTGATGATGCGGTCGATCTCGTGATCCTGCATATTGGTCATGGTGATGTAGTTGCCGAACAAAAAGCTCAGCCGCTCGTCATCATCCTTGAAATACAGGCTCTCGCGCATACCCGGGGGCAACTGGTCGATGAAGCAGAACATACAGTGGTTGGAGCAGGAATGCTTTGCATCGCCCAGATAGGTCTTGAACCCGCAGCCAAAGGGGCCGCGCTGCGGCCGCTGCACCTCCCACTCCCGGATGCCGTCCGCTACCCGGGCTTTCAGGTGGAAGCTGCTGCTGTCGGTATAAAAATCGTAATCCAGCGTGTCGTTCAGCTCGTTGTCGTCCACGCTCAGCAGCTCGTCACCGGGGGCAAGGCCAAGAGCCTCGGCCTCGCTGCCGGCATCCACCTGCTCGATCCGAATCGCCATCTGCATCCACCTCCTTTAAAGCACAAGAAGGGGAAGGCTTTGCGCCCTCCCCTTCTGTACATAACACCATTATGCCACCAATTACGCGCAAATTAGGCCTTCTTGATGACTTCCTCGCCCTTGTAGTAACCGCAGTTGCCACATGCCTGGTGGGGGAGCTTCAGAGAGCCGCAGTTGCTGCACTTCACCAGTGCGGGGGCCTCCAGCTTCCAAACATTGCTGCGACGCTTGTCGCGGCGGGCCTTGGAAAGATGTCTCTTAGGTACTGCCATATTTTTGCACCTCCTTGATGGGTTTCTCAGTTCAGCAGTGATTTGAGTATCGCTAGCCTTGCGTCTGCGGGTTCGGCCTCAGCTTCTGCCGGAGGGCAGGTACATTCGGCCATCTTCTTCCCGCACCGGGGACACAAGCCCGGGCAGTCAGCGCTGCAAAGCAGCACCGTCGGTATCTGGAACATGAATTCCTGACAGAGCCATTCGTCCACATCCAGATGTCCTTTTTCGTTGAGGGGCAGGTCGAAATCCGGGTCATCCAGATCGCGCTCCCTGACCGTCCACTCTGCTTGCACCGTCTCTTCCCGTTCGACGGGGTCGAGGCAGCGGGCGCACTCTCCGTGCACCAATGCGTTTGCCCGCAGCGTCATCCGGATCTCCTCGCCATCCGGCACCGCCTCAAAGCGGGCCGTCACAGACTGCTCGATCCTTGCACCGGCAAAATCCTTTGCAGACAAATCACACTGAAA
>ERZ1027054.1018-NODE-1018-length-12044-cov-7.551005_pt1 | contig 12044 bp, 13 predicted proteins | sample MGYA00519284_ERZ1027054 | MGnify/ENA primary metagenome ERZ1027054 (study PRJEB26926, sample SAMN06164568) | human gut metagenome | biome: ENVO:00009003; feature: ENVO:2100002; material: ENVO:00002003 | host: Homo sapiens | place: USA | collected 2012 ... | reverse complement strand
ATTATGAGATGGTTTTGTATGATGAGGAAGGCAATCAGGTCGGCATTGGGAAAGAGAATGGAAACGGCGGTCTTAGTATTACCATACCGAACTGGAATTCGGACAACAGAGGTTATACCGTGAAGGTACAGGCAAAGAACGGTTCGACGGTAAACCCGGATGCCGAATATCATCTTTCCTTCCAGACAACGCAGGCGGATAAAAGCCATGGAGCTTATCAGGAAATGGCAGAGGTTCAGAAGTATGAAGGGACAGTCAGGAAGCAGATGCAGGAAGGCTTAACCGATACTGAGGAAACGCGTGCAATTAAGGAAATCCGGCAGAAGTACAAAGCCTATTATACAGAGCAGATGGAGAAACTGCATCAGAAACAGGCAGAAGATGTTATGCAGGGTGGGGCAGTGCCGGATGATGAGCAGATTCATAATTTACTGGAAAAAAAAGCAGCAGGAGGAGAACTGACGGAACAGGAAAATGCTCTTTTAAATATCTTTTGTACTGCAGCAGAGCTGGATCGTGCGAATGCAAGTGCAAAAATGAATACCACAGTAAAAGATAGGATATCTGCTGATCTGCAGGAAGCGGGAATTGATATTTCAGATTCCACGTTTTCCATAAAAATTGGGGCGGATGGTCAGGTAAGTGTGGACGGTATTCAGGATCATGCAATGAAACAGAAGATAGAGAATGTTCTGTCAAAGTATTCGGATGAGCTGATGGATATTTATTTTTGCACGGATTCAAAAATACAGGAGTTGTCAGATAAAGAAAAATATCTGTTGCAAGCTGCGGTGGATGTGGGAAAATTTTTATATAAGGCATCTGGCGGCAGCGTATCGCTTGGAGACCTCTCCGTGGAAAATACAGCGATACATGGTCTGCCGAAAACACTGGATGATCTGTTGAATAATCCAGGCGATAACCTGACCTATCAGGATTATGCAAGCGATATCCGGGAAATTTTAGCATATAACCGGACACAGCACAAAGATATTATGTCCGGGTTGAATGTACAGTTTGTCATAGCAGACGGTACATTTCAGATAAAAGATTAAAGTTTATAATGGAGTATTCAATAAAACCCAAGTGATTGGGAGGGAGAATCATGAGAATAGAGAATGGTTACTTACAACAAAGTATGTTATGCAGTAAAAATAATAGAAATGCAGTAGGAAATTTTTCTGATACAATGAATAAAGCCCAAGAGTGTATAAGTAATAAGATTAGCACAATGGATTCCTATGTAAACAGTACAGATTATAGTAACTTTGGAATTTATACACAAAATAGTATCTCTCAAGATATTGAATTACCAATAGAGACAGAAAGATATAAAATTGAAGATGCTACATATGTGAATGGAGTTCCTGATTAATATGGATCAGCCATTTTCGTATAATGTAACCATGACAAGTGAACTGAAAAATCTTTTGAATGATTTGTCTGACAAAAGAAATATTGATATAAAGGAAATACCGCTACAGGGGGGATTGGTAGTAAACCGTGATTCAAAGACAGGGTTAAATTATTTGTCGATAAAAGGAAATGAGGCACAAGGAGTTTCGGTAATCATAACATCCGATAAAGATATAGAAACGCTGAATAAATTAGCCGATGAATTTCAAAAATATCCGGTAAGTTCGCAACGGTCTACGGCAGGATTATATGCTTTACTTGAGATATCAGGAAATCTGAAACGCGAAAAAGATGGTTTTACATTTTTGACTCCTAATGGAATTACATATATTCCGTATGATGGTGATTTCAGCAAAGCATGGGAAATTGATATGCCGGGTTCCTGTTATGCTACTGCCAGAAAATGTTTGGCGGCAGAAAATGATTGTGCAGACATAAGTGCATGGACAAAAAATTTGAAAGGAATAAAGATATATTATGGTGATAATTATGGCGCCACTCAGGAAAATAATGTATATAAAGTTGATGATTTAGGCAGATATTATATGTTTGCATAAGATATATATACAAGTATGAAACTATAAAAATATAGTATGTTTTATGTGGTAAAAATATTGTATTTATGAGACTTTTGGTATTTCATAAATACCTAAGAAAAAATAAAGTAGAGGAGAGTGTATATTATGAATATTGATTACAGTCAGTTTTACAGAGGAACAACGAATATTCCCTCATATGGGAATGGTACATATAAGAAAGACACCCTTGTAAAGTATGAATTTAACACTACAGATGAACATGGCAATAAGATTATGGACAAGATGTCAAGGGAAGAAACCCTGCAGGCGATGAAGGACATCGGTTCGCAGTATGGAGATGCGGTTATTGTTGAATTTTCGGGAGATGGAATGGCTGCACTTGTGGAAAACAAGAAAGGTATAGTGGATGCCAATGTAACACAGGAGCAGCGGGAATCAATGGAGGCGAGAAATGCAGCGTTCCAAAAAGAAATTACGCAGGATGATAACTCACTAGAACTTCCGGCATATTCCGGAATGTATGGTGCAGACAAGGCGGTTGCATCTGCGGTAGAGAACTGCAGCAAAGAGGAACAGGGATTTGTGTATGATATCATCCGTCAGAATTTCCTTGTCGGAAATACTGGCTCTATGACAGAGGAAGAACGGCAGGCAAATATTTCACTTGGTATGAAAAAAGCGGAATATGCGGCAGAGAATTTTATCTCGGAAGATAGCAGAAAATCATTTTTGGAAGCAATGGAGTCTATCGCAAAGCTTGCGAGCGCAGGAAAAGCTGACAATAACGGAAATATGGACTATGGAGTAGGGAAAGGTACATATCTTGGACATGGCAGCAATCTTGTAAAGACTACAAATGCGCTTGATATGATGAGGACGATGGACGGCAGTGCATACACGGAATATCAGAAGATTAGTAAAGAAAGCAGCAATGAGGACAGACAGCTTAATGCATTAAAATACCTTACAAATTGGTATGAAGGGGCAGTGAAAAAGAATCCTTCGATGGTTGATAATTACGAAAAGCAGTCGGAGGAATATGTGGAGAAAAATGTAAAAGATCAGAAGCTGGATGCAACTTTTTCAGATATAAAGACAGAGAATAAAGCGGCTTTTTTTGAAAGTCTGAAAGTGTTCCAGAATAATAATCCTAATTTTCTCTCATCTATCATAAATCGGGAGCTGGCATCTAAATTTTGGAGCATTTGATAAACGTAGATTGGAAAAGTTATAATTGCTCGGAAAATGGAAGATAACAACAATAAAGTGTAGAGTGTGCCTTTCACATAGGGACACTTGTTACAAGCAATATTGTAAATGATACAAGTGGAGATTAAGGCACAAATATGATAAAAAAAATATATTTCAGAAATGTTGACTTCTTTAATTGAGGAGTATCGTTTTAATAAAAATACTCTTTCAAAATATTTAGAGATAACTGAAGAAACAATAGATGGAGTAGTAATGGGCAATGTGGAATGTTTGCTAGATGATCCTGCATTGCGTCTTAAAATACTTAGTAAAGCAGGATTTCTGTATTTTGGAGCGATTGAAGATAAGGATAGGCAATTAAGCGGTTTTTTGGAAGTGCTTGTTTCCTATCATGGCATATCCAAGCTAACGATAGCAAAAATGGCTGGTGTTGAGGAAAAAGATATTGACAGGCTTTTAGCCAATCCACCAGAAAAAGTTGAAATAGAAGTAAAGTATAAAATTGCTGTGACTGTTATGGAACTGCGATTTTGGCTAAAAGATTGTGATTTACCAATATAATCATGTGGTGCTTTGGAAACTGGTGGAATAACAGGAAATGTAATTAGAATAAAGAAAGATAGAAGGCGAGTAGCGGATTGGTGTCTGCTGCTCACTTTTCGTTTATGGGGATATGTCGCAATACGACTTTTGAAGTGTTGTATTACAATCTGTTTTCAGGTATTTCTCGTTGGTATCATTACCATAAAAGCGAGGTGAATTCCATGAAAGCAGAGAAGAAGGAAATCAATATACAGATCGGAAAAAGGTTGCAAACCGCCAGAGAAAACAGTGGATATACGCAGGAAGTTTTTGCAGAGACGCTGGATGTAGGGGTAGAGCATTATCGAAAAATCGAAAGCGGTGTCTATGGCTTACAGCCGGAGAAGATGCTGATCTTGTATGAGAAGTACAGGATTGAGCCGACTTATCTGGTTACGGGGGATACAAATCATAAGGTTGATATTGAACTGTTCCTTGCAAACTGCAGCAGGGAGGAACGGGATGCATTTATAGACCGTATGCTTGCGTATATGAGAAAGCTGATGACAGGCCGTTAAAGCAGTACAGTCTCCGGGATGTATATTTGATCAATATATTTTGAGAAGGAGACGATTTATGAGGGTAGCAATCTGCGATGATAATCAGCAGGACATTGAAAGGATCAGACGCTATACACTGCGTATGATCGACTATGCGGTGGAGTATGTGTTTTATACCAGACCGGAAGAATTATTGAGGGAATGTGCAGATGCGGAGCAAAAGCCGGATATGTACATTCTTGATATTGAGATGCCTGAAATGGACGGACTTGCGGTGGCAAAACAGATCCGTGAGACAGATTCCAAAGCATTGCTGGTGTTTCTTACCAGCTATACCAAATACATGCCAAGTGTATTTGAAGTTGTCACATTTGATTTTATTCCAAAACCAATCTCAGAAGAAAGGCTCCGTGTGCTGTTTGAGAAGGCAGGAACCTATCTGAATCTGACCAATCAGAGTTTTTCATTTAGTTACCGCAGGGTGCGGTACAGGCTGAAGTTTGACGAAATCCTGTATCTGGAAAAGCGGGGGCGTCAGGCGATTATCCACACAAAGAAAATGAAATATCAGTCCAACATGAATTTGAATGAAATATGGGGGAAACTGGATGAGCGCATGTTTGCCGCCGTTCATGGCTCTTTTATCGTTAATTTGAAACATGTTCATTCCGTATCCAGCGGCATGGTCATGCTTACAGACGGCACAGAGCTGGGAGTGACAAGAGGGTACCGGAAGGAGCTGACGAAAAAGCACATAGCGTTTGTGCAGGGAGGAATGTGACATGGCATTATATGGGGTGAGGCTTGTCATAAATCTTTTTGACCTCTGCATTTACCGCAGGTATTTAGAGGAGTTCATCGGAAACAGAAAAACTTCCATGGAGTTTTCTGTTCTTCTGCTGATAGTGTGCGAGCTGATTGGAAGTGCGGTGAACCAGATGGGGATAAGCTGGCTGAATTTTGTGACGATGGTTGCGATTCTCTGTGTATATGTCTGCCAGTACGAGGCAGGGATTGTAAGCAGGCTGATTGCAGTTCTGCTGTATATGGGGATTATGGGTATTAGTGAACCGGCAGGTTATCTGTTTAGCAAAGTATTTATGGAACAGATAGTAGAGGATGATGTTGTTATCTATTATTTTTCTGCATTCCTAGTGGTGATATTCCGGCTTGCGATTGTGGAAGTCTTTTGCAGGCTGAAAGCGGGAAAGAATGTAAAGGTGTCGAGTATGCCAAAGGAAACCAGTTATGCGCTGGCACTTATTCCATTATGCAGCCTGATCAGTTGTTTTTTACTGATAGAAGTTGCAAAAGAATTAATCTCGGCACAGATGGTGGTGCTGTGCATGTGTATCATCTTTGTCATTATCATCACAAACTATATCATCTTTCTGATGATTGAAAAGTACACAACAGTGGAGGAAAAACAGTACGAAGAGGAAATGATCCAGAGGGAAATCTTATACCGGAACGAATACTATCAGGACATGGAACGTTATCAGGAACAGATACAGGACATCCGGCTGGCAGAAGAGATCATTTATTCCGCAAATCCTGTGGTGAATGCCATATTAAAAGTAAAAAGCGTAAAGGCAAAAGAGAAAGAGATACCGATGCAGGTTACAACGCTGCTCCCCCAGAGAGTATCCGTGGATATCGGGGACATGGGTGTTCTGTATGGGAATCTTCTGGATAATGCGATAGAGGCGGCGATGGCAGTGGAACAGGAAAAACGGTATGTTCATGTGGAATCAAAGTTTCAGGAGGGCAGATTGCTTTTATCCATTAAGAACAGCAAGCCATCCGGGACAAGTTCCTATCAACAGACAAACAAAAAAGATAAAATAAAACACGGCAGGGGAATCCGTTCGGTGCGGAAAGTGGCAGAAAAATATGGCGGGGAGCTTCTGTTAAAAGATCAGGGGGAACATTTTGAGGCAGTCCTTCTGCTCAACGGAGTTGCAAAACTGGAGTGAGACTGCAACTTATTACAGCAAACCTGCAACTTGTTACAGATAGATTGATTTCTGTACAGAAACTGTTAGAGTGAAAACATCAAAAAAAGGAGGGTTTTACTAAAAATGAAGAAAAGAAACTGGATGTACCGACTGAGCAGCAAATCCATGAGTGTGATGGCAGCACTGGCACTCATGGTGACAACCATGGCAACCAACCGTTCCTGCATGTGGTATTTCGGACAGGACAAGATGCCAGAAGATTCCAAAAAACTCAGAAGGTTTTAAATCATGACGAAATGGCTCAGCCACCGTATGGTTGAGCGGGGAATCATAAAAGAGGAGGAGCAGGAATTATACCAGTTTGGAATACGCAATTGTATGATCCTGCTTCTAAACGTTGTGACGGCACTGGTCATCGGTCTGCTCACAGAGCAACTGGCGGTTGTGGCAGAGTTTACCCTTTCTTTTATGGTTCTTCGCAGCTATACCGGTGGATATCACTCAGACAGCAGGATTTTCTGTTATCTTGGTTCCAATCTGGTGCTGCTGGTTCCGGTTTATACACAGGCTGTGTTTTACAAGACATCGCTGGCAAGGCTGCTGGCAGTATTGCTGGTGTCCGCAGGGATCATTTTTTTACTCAGCCCCATGCACAGCAAGAACCGGAAACTGGATAAAGAGGAACAAAAGCATTTTGGCAGAAAAGCAAGGCTGATCGCAGTCTTGGAACTGGCTGTGCTTGGCATTTTGTGGTATGCAGGCCAGATACCGTATGCTTACGCTGTTTATACGGGCATCTGCATCACGGCACTGTTCATGATCGTAGGAAAAGCACAGCTATGGATACAGTCGCATACCGAAAATGGATAGTCCTTTCCGAACAAACGGAAGGGACTTTTTTTCTGGAAAACAGGAGGGATGACAATCCAAGACGGTAACTTATTACAGGTACCGTAAGACTTATTACACTTATATTGAAGCGCACTTTCTTTCCAAGTATAGTACCGCAAAAAGGCTTAGGAGAAGAAAGGCGTGGCATGTTTTGGGGAATTCATGCCGCACCGGATTGCAGGGGGCGGCAGAAAGGGAAAAGTTCATAAGGATAACATCCGGGTGCAGTTTTGCATGCTTTATTTTGCATGGGAACAGCACCTTTTTTTATTGTCTTTTTCCAGTGAAGTAAAACCCAGAGGTCCTCCAGATGTCCTTCATTTCAAAAAAATTACGAAATGGAGGACATTTGAATGTCAGAATGGATCAGGATCAGAGTAAAGGATTTTTATAAAGATGCAGTTGGAGAGCTGGAATACACCTATGTGACCAGAGAAGTCTACGAGGCACTTGCCGATACGTTCCGCAAAGAAGCCCACGCACAGGAAATGCGGGATATCAGACATACGACCAAGGACGGATATACAGAAGGAGAAACGGAAGATCTGGTGGAGCTGACCGGGGAATCGGTAGAGGATACGGTCATCCGGCAGATGGAAATAGAAACCCTGCAGAAAGCAATGCAGTCACTCACCCCGGTGCAGAGAGAGCGGCTGCATTTTTATTTTTTTGAGGGCATGACATACCGGCAGATTGCAGCGAAAGAAGGGGTTGGAGAGAAGAACATCCGGGAGAGCATAAACGGTGCGGTAAAGAAAATAAAAAAATTTTTTGATTAATACCCCCTCAAAACGTGTTTTTCTGTGAGTACCTTATGAGAGGAACTTTTTCTGGACAGATGGTCTCTTCCGGGAATCCTCTCATGTCTCGTGTGTGGATACGACACAGGCAGACAAAACGCACCTTGAAAAATGCCGGAGAGGAATACAGGACTCCGAGCGCAGGATGGAATCACGCCATATCCTGCCAGCCATATCCAGCAGTTCAGATACGTTAGCCGTTTCATGAGCCGTAACCGGGGCGCAGTGACACTCCTGCAGCAATCGGGCAGATGTTCTTTCTGCCAGCCATGCTGTGAAAAAGATCGCATCTAAGAAGCCGAGCGGGAAAGCCGGGGTACAGCCTGTCTGTGGTGGACAGGCGCGAAGAGGGGAATGGCCTATAATGATACACCTTGAGATTAGCCAGCACGCAGTGGTGGAGGTGAGATACCTGTGATGTCTGCCTGTCCGAGTGGCAGGAACCAAAGACAGTCTGGACTGACTGCCCATGAAATGCCGGCTTTGGGATTTTTTCTTCTCTGTTTTGGCGGCGTTTCGGTTCCGGGGAGTAGTGACGAATAGGGACAGACACTTTTTATTTATGAAGTGAAGGATTATGGCAGTAAGACTTAATTACAGAAACCATGCGGCGGAGGGGAACTTCCGCCGTATTCTTGTGGGGTTAAGAAAAACTGAAAAATGGGGAATGGAGGAAAACAGGAGATGAAGAAAGAAGATACCGAAATGATGTTAAGGATTTTTGAAACGGAGAGGGCAGGATATGCCTATCTTTATCCGAGTGATGGAGGGGAGAGGAAAGAGGACTATATCTCGACCACGGCAGAAAATATCGCAAATTATATCGGCAGCCACATGTTTGAGGCTGAAAAGATCGTCATCACAGATATGTGTGACAGGCTGATATTAGATACCTGCGGCTATTTTATCAATAGCTGTCCGAATCAGGAATTCTGCAAGGAAATCAATCCGTTCTTAATCCCAATCCAGATGGGAGAAAAGGACGCAGGAGAGGTGCTTTCAGTCAGCAGGGATGTATCGGAACAGTATTTCCGGGAAGAGGATGAGGCAGCAACCATGGCTGAAATTGGGATGATGTAAAGGTGTTTCTTCTGGGCAAAAGTGTTTTTCTTGGGAGAATGAATTTAACTTACTTAAATTGCGGGAGGAAAAAGGGGGAGAGATGATGGAAGGCGGAGCGAATGAGGTGCGGTATAAGATTGCCGAATTTCTCTTGAAAAGGATGCATGAAGATAAGCTGTTAACCGAGGAAGAATGGGAAAAAATCCGGGTTTTGAATGTCAAGACCTTTTCCCCAGAACTGGCAAAAGTATATCTGTAATAACACTGGATATATCAAGGACTATGTGGTAGTGTATGTTGCTGACAGGGAGTGCAAACCCTTGAAAATACTGGGAAAGGAGAAAATAGCATGGCAAAAAAAGTGACTGTCATAAAGGCAGCAAAAGAGCAGAAACATACACAGGAAGAACGCAGACTGAAAGTGTGCGGGTATGCCAGAGTCAGTACCGGCAGTCAGGCACAGGCAACTTCCTATACTGCACAGGTCGAGTACTATACGGAAAAGATCGAGAGCAACCCTCTGTGGGAGTTTGCCGGGGTGTATGCGGATGAAGGAATCAGCGGAACAAACGTAAAGCACAGGGATGAGTTCCAGATGATGATTTCAGACTGTGAGGATGGGAACATCGACCTGATCCTTACGAAATCCATCACAAGATTTGCAAGAAATACGGTGGAATGCATCCAGACCATCCGAAAGCTGAAAGAGATCGGCGTTGGAATCTACTTCGAGAAGGAGAACATCAACACGCTGTCAGAAAAAAGCGAGCTGTTCATTACCATCCTGGCATCGGTGGCGCAGGGGGAATCAGAAAACATCTCAAGCAACAACCGCTGGGCGATACAGAAACGCTTTCAGGATGGAACCTATATCATATCCACACCAGCGTATGGCTATGGAAAAGATGAGGATGGAAATTTAGTCATCATAGAATCCGAGGCAGAAACCGTAAGGTGGATTTATGAATCCTACCTAAACGGCATGGGAGTGTATGTGATAGCAAAGGCACTGAACCAGAAAGGCATTCCGACAATCCGGGGTGCAGAAAAGTGGCAGGACGGGGTGATACAGGACATTCTGAAAAATCCGATTTATGAAGGGGATATGTTACAGCAGAGAACCTATACAGAAACAAGGTTCCCATTTGTCCGCCGGGTAAACAACGGACAGAGAAACCAGTATCTCATCAAGGACAGCCATCCGCCAATCGTCACACATGAGGAGGCAGAAGCGGTGCGGAACTTGATGGCATACCGGGTGGATGTACTGCACATGAACAAGAGTGACTACACCAAAAGATACCTGTTTTCCGGCAGAATCATCTGTGGGGAATGCGGAAGAACCTTCCGGCGGCAGAAAATCTACATCGGGAAACCCTATGAGAAAATCATCTGGACGTGCAGCGGACATGTGGAGGATAAAGAGAGCTGCTGCATGAAAGCCATCCGGGAGGATGTACTGCACCGGGCTTTTACAGACATGTGGAACAAGCTGTACACCAATCAGGGAACGATATTAGAGCCGCTGTTAAAAGAGCTGACAGAACTTGTGGCAGCAAGGCAGGACAGTGAGGAAATCAGACAACTGGATAAGGAAATCAAAGATATAAGCGAGCAGAGCCAAATCCTAAACCAAGTCATGAGGAAAGGATATATGGACTCTGCTCTTTTTATGGAGAGCAGTAATAAACTTGGCTGGCAACTGACGGAATGCAGGAGAAAAAAGACACTTTTGACCAGAAAGCTGCGGAGGACAAAAGAAATTGTACGGACCGAACAGCTTATCCAACTGATCGCAGAACAGGACGGATTAAGGGAGGAGTTTGACGAGCAACTGTTTAAAATGACAGCGGAGAAGATCGTGGTCTCCAAGGAACACGACATCACCTTCTGCCTGCACAACGGACTGAAACTGACGGAGAGGGGAGGCGGACAGGATGCAGTGGCACATGCCAATCGGCTATAAGGTTGTGGATGGAAAAATCACCATCTGTGAAGAACAGAGAAAAATTGTGGAACAGATATTTACAGACTATGACAGCGGAGTGGCGGCAGGCAGGATCGCCCAGAACCTGAAAGGGAGAAACATATGCAATGCAAAAGGGAAAGTGTCCTGGACCCATGCATCCATCGGCAGGATACTGGAAAATCCAAGCTACCTTGGCACAGAATACTATCCGCAGCTCATAGGAGAGGAACTGTTTGAGAGAGTCCAGCGCAGGCGGGAAAAGGTGAGGGCAGAGCTTGGAAGGGCAGACCACAGGCCCGGCAGGGATGAGAGAATCCTCTTCGGAGGTGTCATCTGGTGTGCAGAATGCGGAGCGGTATGCAGCCATATCCAGCCGAACCACAAAAAAGAGCGTGGCGGCACTGGATTGTCAACACTTTTTCAGACAAATTTTTTTAGGTTATTTTTCCGATATTGTACAGGCGTTTGATACCCTAAGGAAGAATGTATGCGGTGATGATTATACCAGTTTACATAATCCCATAGTTTTATCTTCAGTTCTTCCTGCGTATGGAATGTTTCATTCCATACAAATTCTGTTTTTATAATCTTGAACGTAGCTTCTGCCACTGCATTGTCATAAGGACATCCCTTATGGCTCAGGGAGCGTTCCATATGGAACGTTTCTAACAGTTCTTCAATTGTCTCGTTTTTAAATTCATTTCCACGGTCTGTGTGGAAAATATGGATTTCCGACAGATTTCCGTCTACTTTCATAAATGCCTGTTTTACAAGTTCTGCTGTTTTATGTTCTCCTGCACTGTATCCAATAATCTCCCTGTTAAAAAGATCAATCAGTACACAGATATAATTCCAGCGGTTTCCTACCCTTACGTAGGTCAAATCACTTACCACTACATTGCGGTATGGCTGGTTTTGAAATTGTCGGTTCAACACATTCTCTACTTTTGATTCATTACATCTGTCTTTTTGCGGTTTAAACTGTGCTGTAGTATAGCTTGATACCAGACCTTCCTGTTTCATAATCCGTCCAATCCTGCGTCTTGATACCTGTTTCCCGCAATCAGCCAGTTCTTTCTTGATCTTTCGTGTACCATAATGGTTCCGGCTTTTTC
>ERZ1027054.1005-NODE-1005-length-12115-cov-6.949917_pt1 | contig 12115 bp, 10 predicted proteins | sample MGYA00519284_ERZ1027054 | MGnify/ENA primary metagenome ERZ1027054 (study PRJEB26926, sample SAMN06164568) | human gut metagenome | biome: ENVO:00009003; feature: ENVO:2100002; material: ENVO:00002003 | host: Homo sapiens | place: USA | collected 2012 ... | reverse complement strand
GTTCTACCCGGACGGCCAGCCTCGCCCGAAAATCGGCGTTTCCGCCGCCGTCGATCAAGCAATGATCGACGAAGCCGTGGCCAACGCTCGCCAGTCCGATCTGATCGTGGCCGTGGTCGGCGACGTGGTCCAGCTGGTCGGCGAAACCTGCTCCACCGCCACGCTCGAACTGCTCGGTGGCCAGAACGCCCTGCTCGACGCGCTCGCCGCCGTCTCGCGCGAAACCGGCAAGCCGATGGTCACCGTGCTCATCAGCTCCAAGCCGCAGGTGTTGCCCGCCTCCATCGTGGGCGAGTCCAGTGTATTCGCCAAGCGCGTCAGCGACCCTGAAACCGGCACCGGTTCCATCCTGTGGGCAGCAAATCCTGGAATGCAGGGCGGTCGGGCCATCGCCGAAATCATCCTGGGCCTGACCAACCCGTCGGGCCGACTGCCGATCACCTTCCCGCGCCACGCGGGCCAGCTGCCGGTCTACTACAACCAGATCCGCGGCCAGCACGGCGACCGGTACGCTGACCTCACCCAGGATCCGGCGTTCGCGTTCGGCGAAGGCCTGAGCTACACGACGTTCGCATACGGCGAACCGACCATTACGGGCGGCGCAAGCAACGCCGACGGCACATTCGCCGAAACCGACACCGTACGTGCCGAAATCACCCTCACCAACACCGGCGAGCGCGCCGGCGTGGAGATCATGCAGGCCTACATCGGCGACATCGTGACCTCCTACAGCTGGACCGACCGCGAATTGAAGGCGTTCCAGCGCGTCGCACTGGAACCCGGCGAGACCAAGACCGTCACCTTCGAGATCCCGGTGGCGAACTGCACGATCGTGGACCCGGACGCCAACCGCATCGTCGAGCCCGGCGAATTCGAACTGCTCATCGGCCACTCCTCGCGCCGTGAGGATTTGAAGTGCACCACGTTCACCGTGGCGTAGATGAGTCAGACAACGGCTCGGTAATGGCAAAGTGGGATGCGGTTCGATGTCGCATCCCGCTTTTCGGCTTGTTGCGCTGTTGCGTCGCCGCCGGCCGGCGTCAGTCGGACGTGGTGATGTGCTCCACATCCCAGCGCACGCCGAGCACTTCGGGCGCGCAACTGGCGTTCGAGCCCTATCAGCGCGCCCAATGCCGTGCCGAGCACAATGCGTACGGTGCAGTCGAGAATGATGGCCAGAGAAAACGTGGTGAACATGAGGATTCACCTCCTGAAAAGTAGACGTCAGGAACTTCCCGCACACCCTACAGCGCCAGCCCGCCTCCCGCAACTACGTCGCCGCGTTCGGGTGGTTCGGGCTCCGTGCGGTGAGTGGGCAGCGGCCGTATGATGGAAGCGCGGGTGGCCCGGGATTGGTCCGGGACTGTTGGATGCGGCGGGAGGTGTCATGGTTCCTATTGAGCACGTGTACGACCAGATTCGCGCGTTTGCCGCTGATGCCGGCGCTCGCAAGGTCGTGCTGTTCGGTTCTCGCGCAAAGGGCGTGAACCGGCCTAAAAGCGATATCGATCTTGCCGTGGCCGGTTGTCCCGATTTCAATCGCTTGGAGCAGAACCTTCAGGACAATCTGTGGTCACTGCTTAAAGTTGATGTCATCAATCTGGATGAGCCGATTTCTTCATCGCTGAGGGCGGAGATTGAGCGTAGCGGAAAGGTGCTGTATGAAAAAGTATGAGAATTACGTTTCCGCATTGAATTCGCTGCGCAAGGCTCCCGAACAGGATCTCGGCAATGATTTCATCCAGAGCGGCATTATTGACAAGTTCGGGTTGCAGTTCGAGCTTGGTTGGAAACTGTTCAAGGCGCTGCTGGCTTATGAGGGAGACCCTGTTTCCGCTTCCGGCTCTCCGCGAGATGTGCTCAAAACCGCTTTTCAATACTATGATTTCATGGACGAATCGTTGTGGCTGCGCATGCTGCGCGATCGCAATGATTCTGCTCATATCTATGATGAAGAACGAGCTCGGCGTCTTGTGGACGCCATCATCGCTGATTACATCCCCGAGTTTGAGCGTGCAAATCAGGGGTTGGTCGCTCGCTACGGTGAAGCATTGAACGATTAGCGTGACAGGTATGGCATCGGGCGCGCTGGGTGTTGGCGAACGAATTAATGGGGTGAACCTCGGCAATTGGCTGGTGCTGGAGCGGTGGATGAAGCCGGGGATTTTTGCCGCCAGCGGCGAGGCGGACGAGATCTGGCTGCATCGGGCTACGAAGTCGGCTGAGCTGGAGGCTTTGCTGACGCGGCATCGCGACACGTATATTACCGAGGCCGATTTTCGGAACATTGCCGCACATGGCTGCAATCTGGTGCGTATTCCAGTGCCGTATTTCGTGTTCGGGGATGTGCCCGGTCACCCGGGCTGTACCGAGTATCTGGACAGAGCGTTCGACTGGGCCGAGCGGACCGGGCTCAAGATTCTTATCGACCTGCACACGGTGCCCGGCTCGCAGAACGGATTCGATAACGGCGGCCTCACCGGCGTGGTGCGCTGGCATCGTAGCCCGCGAGCGGTCGCCTATGCGCTGGATGTGCTGGTCCGTCTGGCTCGCCGGTATCGCGACCACGCGGCGCTGTTCGGTATCGAAGTGCTGAATGAGCCGATTGACTGGCTGACGTATGCCATGTCACCATCGAGCAGGCAGGCGAAAGACCGGTCCGAAGCGCGAGGAAGCGGGCCTATTCCGATGGCGTTCCTCAAGCGTTTCTACCGCGAGACATACCACCGGTTGCGCCCGATTCTGGCAGGGAATCAAGTCATCGTGTTCCATGACGGCTTCCGACTGGGCCGTTGGCGGGACTGGTTCGTGCGCGAGGGCATGCGGGGCGTCATGCTCGATACGCATGTCTATCTGGTCATGGCCGAGCAATTCCCGCTGTTCCGTCTGATCCCGGATCGGTGGCTGATGGGCTGGTATCGCTTGTTCGTGCGCTGGAACGAACGCCGCATCCGCCGGGCCGCGCGCTATGCGCCGGTGATTGTAGGGGAGTGGTGCGTGGCTAATGGTCTGGTAAATCGGGTGGTCGATAAGCGTACAGGCGATGGTGGCCGCTCCAAGGAAAACGCCATGCACAGTGCATCTATCAGAGGCTCTATTTACCGCGAGGTCGCCGCCATGCAACGCAAGGCATGGAACGTGTCCGCCGGGCAAATCTATTGGAGCTACCAATTACGTGGTAATCGTGATTTCTTGCCTACCATCGACCCGCAATCCGACACGTCACGCCTCGACCCTTGGGATTTCACTCACGTCTGGCACGCTGGTTGGATGGTGTAATGAGAACGAAATTGCTCTCTGGTGGCATGATTCGAGCCAATTGTGTAAGGTAGAGAATGAGCTTCGTGACCCGGCCTATCCTTTGCGGCGGGGTGGGTTGCGGGTTCGAGATGAGAAGTCAGCCGCCGCTGGCACTTGATTCGTCCGCGCGGACGAATACCGCGAAAGCAGGGTGCCTAGCCCAGTGGCTGGGTGATACGGTTGGGCCAACCGAAGCCACTACCGATTCCACTTCGAAAGTAGTGGATGATAGTCATGCAGAAGACTGTAAAACATGGCTTTTCATCTCAGGAGGGACATCTGGCTCAGATGTCCCTCCCTTATTTTTCGGCAAAGGGGGAGCCGTGAATATAACGAAGACAAAGGAGTGTGCATTGGCGCAAGCCCATGCTGCGGCTCTCCTGTATCATGAGCGACTTGAAGGCCGTTCAATAAAAAATCACTGTGAAGATGATCTGACTCTTGCCATTGTTTGGGACTCGGGAAATTTCGCTCATCTATGTGGCTTGGATTATTATCTGGATGATTCCAAGCGATGTCGTCTTCCTCCTAGAAAGCTCTATGAGGATTTGCTTAGGGGACGCAGAATCTCACCTAAGCGAGTGAGTCCTCTGGGGCGCCGATCATGACCGTGGGGCCTCCCTGAATGCGGGCCTGAATCTGGAAATGCCGCCGAGCTACACCGACGACCAGATTGTCTACGCCGTCCGCGACGGCCTAATCATCCCCGCCCAGCTCGATCGTATGGCTCAGGGCATGATTGACTTGGTAAACAAGACCCGCGCTGCAATGAGCATCGATAATTACCGTTTCGATGTGGACGCCCACGATGAAGTCGCCCATCAGGCCGCTATTGAATCCATTGTGATGCTCAAGAACGATGATGCGATTCTGCCGCTGAACGCCGGTCCAGTCGCCAATCCGTCCGCCACGCCCCAGAAGATCGCCGTTATCGGCGAATTCGCCCGCACCCCGCGCTACCAGGGCGGCGGCTCCTCCCACATCACCCCCACCAAGATGACCAGCTTCCTCGACACGCTCGCCGAGCGCGGCATCAAGGCCGACTTCGCCCCCGGCTTCACACTCGATCTGGAACCGGCCGACCCGGCCCTCGAATCCGAGGCCGTGGAAACCGCCAAGAACGCCGACGTTGTCCTCATGTTCCTAGGCCTGCCGGAAGCCGCGGAATCCGAAGGCTTCGACCGCGACGCCCTCGACATGCCCGCCAAGCAGATCGCCCTGCTCGAACAGGTCGCCGCCGCGAACCAGAACGTCGTGGTCGTGCTGTCCAACGGCTCCGTGGTCTCCGTGGCCCCGTGGGCCAAGAACGCCAAGGGCATCCTCGAATCCTGGCTGCTCGGCCAGTCCGGTGGCCCGGCGCTCGCCGATGTGATCTTCGGCCAGGTCAGCCCGTCCGGCAAGCTCGCCCAGTCGATTCCGCTGGGCATCAACGATGACCCGAGCATGCTGAACTGGCCGGGCGAGGAAGGCCACGTCGACTACGGCGAGGGCGTGTTCGTCGGCTATCGCTACTACGACACCTACGGCAAGGCTGTGGACTACCCGTTCGGCTACGGCCTGAGCTACGCCACATTCGAGATCGATGACGTCGCCGCCGCCAAGACCGGCGCGAACACCGCCACCGTGACCGCCACCGTGACCAACACCTCCGATGTGGATGCCGCCGAAACCGTGCAGGTGTACGTGGCTCCGGGCAAGGCCGACGTGGCCCGCCCGAAGCACGAGCTCAAGGGCTTCACCAAGGTGTTCCTCAAGGCCGGCGAATCCAAGACCGTGACCATCGACCTCGACGAGCGCGCGTTCGCCTACTGGTCCGAAAAATACAACGACTGGCACGTGGAGGCCGGCGAATATGCCATCGAAGTGGGCGTGAGCTCCCGCGACATTGCCGACACCGTTGCCGTGGCCCTCGATGGCGACGGCAAGACCCAGCCGCTCACCGAATGGTCCACCTACGGCGAGTGGGAGGCCGATCCGTTCGGCGCCAAGATCGTGGCCGCCGTGGCCGCCGCCGGCGAGGCCGGCGAGCTGACGAAGCTGCCCGACAACGCCATGATGCGCATGTTCCTCAACCCCATGCCGATCAATTCGCTGCCCACCCTGCTGGGCGAAGGCGGCAAGAAGATCGCCCAGTTCATGGTTGACGAGTACGCCAAGCTCGCGAAGTAAGGGCTGAAGCGAGGCAATCGCACGGCGTAATACAGCTGGCTTCCCTCTCCTGAGGGGAGCCAGCTTTGTTTAGGCTCAACAGTTGTTTGGAGATACTACAACACGCCGATTGTTGTATGTGCAACTGTTGTATATAGGTCTCTTTATCATGAATTGTTGCGTATACAACAATGTGGGGTGAAGGTACAAACGCACACGGCCCCGCATGGTACGGAGGACAATGGATCAGCATATTCTCAGCATCGAAATGCGCGCGGTAACCAAAGCCGTCGACCGCTATTTGGGCGAGAGCATGCCGCAAACCGCCAGGGAAACCACCGGCGGCAACGCGCATATCATCATGTTCTTGGCGCGTAACCGCGGCCGTGAGATATACCAGCACACCATCGAACAGAAATTCTGCATCACCCGGTCCACCGCCTCGCGTGTGCTGGCCCTGATGGAGAAGAAGGGCCTGATCGCCCGTGAATCGGTGGAGCATGACGCGCGCTGCAAGCGCATCGTCCTGACCGACAAGGCGGACGCGATCGTCGCCGATCTCAAGGCGAACGGCGATCGGGTCGAACGGTTGCTGGTCGGCGGCTTCTCCGATGGCGAGAAGGCCGCTCTGCGCGACTACGTCGCACGCATGCGTGCGAACATCGAGCGCGCACAACGCGAATTTGAACATCAAACACTCCCTCAGTCACCTGTGGTGATGGCTCCCGATCAAGACGGAGCAGAGGTTGCTAACACGAAGGAGGAGAACGAATGAGCGATACCGCAGAGGCAATCGCGCAGGCGCGCAAAGCCGTCGAACCGGACAAGCCCAAACATGTACTGCGCACGTTGGGCCAGTCGATTCGTGAATACAAGAAAGCCAGCATCCTGGCTCCGGTGTTCGTGACGGTCGAAGGCATCCTGGAGATCCTGATCCCGACCATCATGGCTTCGCTGATCGATGAGGGTATCACCGGTGGCAGCATGCCGGCCACCGTCAAGTTCGGCGTGATTCTGCTGGTGTGCTCGATGGTTTCGCTGGGTGCCGGCTTCCTGTCCGGAAAGTACGCGGCCGTGGCCGGCGCGGGCTTCGCCAAGAACCTGCGCAAGGACCAGTTCGAGAAGGTGCAGGGCTTCAGCTTCACCAATATTGACCGGTTCTCCACCGGTTCGATCGTGACCCGATTGACCACCGACGTGACGAACCTGCAGAACGCCTACATGATGATCATTCGTCTGGGCGTGCGTGCCCCGATTATGGTGGTCGTATCCTGGCTGTTCTCGTTCCGTATCTCCCCGTCGATTTCCATGGTGTTCCTGGCCTGCATCCCGATTCTGGCCATCGGCCTGTGCGGTCTGGCCGTGCTCGTGCATCCGGTGTTCGAGCGCGTGTTTCACACCTACGATGCGTTGAACAACGTGGTCGACGAGAACCTGCAGGGCATCCGCGTGGTCAAGTCCTATAACCGCGAATCCTTCGAGGTCTCCAAGTTCGGCCGCATCTCCCAGCGCATCTTCAAGGACTTCACCAAGGCCGAACGCATCATGAGCTTCAACAGCCCGCTGATGATGATCTGCATCTACGGTTCGATGATCCTCATCGCATGGATGGGAGCACAGCAGATCGTCGCCTCCGGCAACAACCCCGCCGTGGGCCTGACCACCGGCGACCTGACCGCACTGGTCACCTACGCTATGCAGATCCTTATGGCCATGATGATGCTGTCCATGATCTTCGTCATGGTGATTATTTCTCAGGCTTCTGCCGAGCGTATCTGCCAGGTGCTGCAGGAGGAAAGCACGGTGCAGAACCCGGCACAGCCGGTGACTGACATGGCCGACGGCTCCATCGAATTCGACCACGTCACCTTCCGCTACTCCGACAGTTCCGAAAAGCCCGTGCTTGACGACATCAACCTGAAGATCCGCTCCGGCATGACCGTCGGCATCGTCGGCGGTACTGGTTCGGCAAAGTCGTCTCTGGTACAGCTCGTGCCGCGACTGTACGACGTGAGCTCCGGTTCGCTGAAGGTCGGCGGCGTGGATGTACGCGACTACGATCTCGAGGCGCTGCGCGATCAGGTGGCCATGGTGTTGCAGAAGAACGTGCTGTTCTCCGGCACTATTGCCGAAAACCTCAGGTGGGGCAACCCGAACGCCACCGATGAAGAGATTCGCCATGCCGCGCAGCTCGCGCAGGCCGATGGATTCGTTCAGGAATTCCCCGATAAGTACGACACGTACATCGAGCAGGGCGGTACCAATGTGTCCGGCGGACAGCGCCAGCGCCTGTGCATCGCCCGTGCGCTGCTGAAGAAGCCGAAGATTCTGATTCTCGACGATTCGACCAGCGCCGTCGATACCAAGACGGACAAGCTGATCCGTTCCGCGTTCCACAACGAGATTCCGGACACCACGAAGATCATCATCGCCCAGCGCGTGGCCTCCGTGCAGGAATCCGACATGATTCTGGTGATGGATTCCGGCCGCATCATGGCGTCCGGCACACACGACGAACTGCTCGTCACCTGCGATGAATACCGTTCCATCTACGAATCCCAGACCAAGAACCAGGCCCAGCCCGAAGAACTGGCTGCTGCCGAACAGGCTGCTGAGTCATCTACCGCTGAGCCGTCCGAAACCGTGACGGTGACAGTGCCCATGCCCACGGCCGATACCAGCGCAGCTGATACCAATGCAGCCGATACCAAGGAAGGAGAAGCACGATGAGCAACGACCAGAGTTTCAAGAACCGCAAGCCCGCCATGGGCAAAGCCGAGCCTGGCACCATCAAGCGCATCTTCAGCTACATCTTCCAGTACAAGTGGCGCGTCATCGCCATCGTGGTGTGCATCTTGGTCGGTGCCGCCGCGCAGGCCGGTTCCGCGCTGTTCCTCCAGTCGTTGATTGATACGTATATTCTGCCGATGGTGGGGGAGTCGAACCCCGACTGGGCCCCGCTGCTGCGGGCCATCAGCCTGATGGCGTGCCTGTATGTGGCCGGCATCGTGGCGTCCTGGCTGTGGCAGTGGCTGATCGTCACCGTCGAGCAGGGCACGCTCAAGAAGATTCGTGACGACATGTTCGCCCACCAGCAGAAGCTGCCGATCCGCTACTTCGACAGCCACGAGCACGGCGACATCATGAGCCACTACACGAACGACACCGATACGCTGCGCCAGGCCATCTCGCAGTCGTTCCCGCAGATGTTCTCCTCGATTATCTCCGCGGTCGCGGCGCTGCTGTCCATGCTGTGGCTGTCCATTCCGTTCACCGCGTTCGTAATCGTGTTCACCGTTCTGCTCTACTTCATCGTGCGCAAGATCGTGAGCCGCTCCGGCCGCTACTTTGTCAAGCAGCAGCAGTGGATCGGCGACGTGAACGCCTTCGTGGAGGAATCCGTCAACGGCCAGAAGGTCATCAAGGTCTTCAACCATGAAGACGCCACCCAGAATACCTTCGACGAGAAGAACGAGGAACTCTTCGAGGCGTCCGCCGAAGCGAACACCTGGGGCAACGTCACCATGCCGGTCGTCGGCAACATGGGCTACCTGCTCTACATCCTGCTTGCCATCGTCGGCGCCGCCGTCTCGCTGGCCGGCGTCAACGACATCGGTCTGACCGGCGTCAAGCCGCTCACCCTCGGCACGCTCGTCTCCCTGCTGACCCTATCCCGCTCGTTCATCAACCCGATCGGCCAGGTCTCCCAGCAGCTGACCATGGTGATGATGGCGCTCGCCGGTGCCTCCCGTATCTTCAAGCTGATGGACGAACCCATCGAGGAAGACAAGGGCACCGTGACGCTCGTGAACGTGGAACTTGGCGAGGATGGCCGCACCATGACCGAAGTCGACCACGAGACCGGCCACTGGGCATGGAAGCGCGAGGTCGGCGACGACGGTACGAGGTCTCTGAAGGCCGCAGAAAAGCTCAAGGGCTCGGCCCGCGAGGTGGCGATGAAGGCCAAGGAGCAGGCGATCACCTCGCCCGACGGCCGACTGACCCTGCTGCGCGGCGACGTGCGTTTCACCAACGTGACTTTCGGCTACAACCCGGACAAGCCGGTGCTGCACGACATCACCTGGTTCGCCAAGCCCGGCCAGAAGATCGCGCTCGTCGGCGCCACCGGTGCCGGCAAGACCACCGTGACCAACCTCATCAACCGGTTCTACGACATCCAGCACGGCCAGATCCTGTACGACGGCATCTCCGTGGCCGGCATCAAGAAGCCTGACCTGCGCAGGTCTTTGGGCATCGTGCTGCAGGACGTGAACCTGTTCACCGGCACCGTGATGGACAACATCCGTTACGGCCGCCTGAACGCCACCGATGAGGAATGCATCGAGGCCGCGCGTCTGGTCAATGCGGACAGCTTCATCCGTATGCTGCCCGAGGGATACAACACGGTGCTGGAAGGCGACGGTTCCGGCCTGTCCCAGGGCCAGCGCCAGCTGATCTCCATCGCTCGCGCGGCGGTGGCCGATCCGCCCGCGCTGATCCTTGACGAGGCCACGTCCTCCATCGATACCCGTACCGAGGAGGTCGTGCAGGCCGGCATGGATAACCTGATGAAGGGCCGTACGGTCTTCGTCATCGCCCACCGCCTGTCCACCGTGCGCAATTCCGATGTGATCATGGTGCTCGACCACGGCAACATCATCGAGCGTGGTTCGCATGACGAGCTGATCGCGCAAAAGGGCGAGTACTACCAGCTGTACACCGGCGCGGTGGAGCTGGAGTAGCCGGTACGCCTGCAAAAACCGCACCTCGATTATCGGGTTGAAGCAATTCTCATCCGGTGGTTGGGGTGCGGTTTTCTATGTTGAGAGCCGTGTGTTGGCGCAGGATTGCGAATATTGGCGGTATTTGCTGCGCTCATTGCCATTTACTTCTCGTTCCCCGGAGTCGGCATGATTATTGCTTCGATTGTATTAAGAGTGGGTTCGGAGTGCTGACTTTTCTTGCCTGCTTGTTCATTGCTGGTGTTACCGCTGTATATACGCCAATCTACGACGCTGCGTCAGATGCGTTGCCGGTCGAGGAGAATGGTCGTGGCGTAGGAATTCTCGATCTGATGATGAACACTTCGGCCTCTATCGGAGTCGGCGTATACTCCAGTCTCATGGCCAGTGACACCATGGGCAAGGGTGGTCTGTTCGGTGTTGGCAGTGGTGTGGAAGCGCAGACCTCCAACATGTTCTGGATTATGTGTGCGGTTTCGGTGTTGTCGATGATTGTACTGTTCGTATTTCGCAAGAGTTTTACGGCAAAACGCAATGTCTGATTGCGCCTGCTGGTGCGGAGCATGTTGATCGAACAGACTACCGCACCAACAGCATCTATCATTCAGAAAGGGAATATCATGCCTGCTATGGATGAAACGCTTGTTTCTCTTGATTGCATTCATGGGGCCGTGTCCGTCGTTGGCTCGATGAATGCCGATTATACCGTCACCACCGAGCGTCTGCCCAAACCGGGGGAGACAGTGCTAGGAGGGCCGTTGCGGGTGCTTCCTGGTGGCAAGTCAGGGAATCAGGCTGTTTCGGCCGCTCGTCTTGGAGCCAAAGTCCGATTGTTTGGTGTGCTCGGTTCCGACGCTAATGCGGATTTTTTGCTTGAAGCATTGAACGATACCGGTGTGGACACCAGTTATATTCGGCACGTGGATGGGGCCAGCGGGACCACGGTCATCACCGTAGACGCGGCAGGAGAGAACACGATTGTTTATTCTCCCGGCTCTAACGCTTACGTCAGTGTTGAGTATATTCAATCGATGCGGGATAATCTGACCTCAGCCGATGTACTGGGACTGTGTTTGGAGAGTCCGATGGAAACGGTCACGGCATGCGCTCGCCTCTGCCATGATGCCGGGCTCAAGGTATTGCTCAACGATTCGCCATTCGTTGCTGAACTACCCGCTGAACTTATCGAGGCTTCGGACATTCTGCTGGTCAATGAACATGAAATGGCACAGCTGCTGGACATCGCCGAGCCTGACGATGACGATTGGGATGGACTGGACTGGTCTGATGTGGCGCGGCAGATGCATGACTTCGGCTTTAATCAGGCGGTAATTACGCTTGGCGGGGATGGGTCGGTAGTCATCGATGGTGATGATATCTATCGTATTGCGCCAGTTGCGGTTGAGGCCATCGACACTACCGGGTGCGGAGATGCCTTTATGGGCACGGTTCTGGCCGGACTCGCCTCGGGTCATGCGTTGGCGGACAGCGCGCAGTTGGCCTCATACGTTTCCGCGTACGCCGCGACTGGGTTCGGCGCGCAAGCCTCTTATGGTACTGCCGCTCAGATTCGTGAGCGGTTTGGTACGAATTGATTACTGAGAAGTGTGGAGTATTGCCGGCCGTGAATTGGTGCAGACCTAACACGTTCATTTAGGCGCTATGCAGTGTCGAATGTTCTCGGCGCGGATTTTACGAAGTATTGTCAGCAAATGCATCAAGGCAATGGCGGCGGTCTGGGCGGGACTACGGCCACGCATAACAGTATCGAGTACTCGAATGAGTCCTATGACGCGAAAACTCGGACCGTGACGATGCATGCCGTTATCGACTGGAGTGATCCGTACCGATTCGGGGATTCGACCGGCAGGATAACGCCCGAGATTTTGCGCAAATTGGTTGAGGGCCTGAGATAGAGACATGGC
>ERZ1027054.988-NODE-988-length-12212-cov-5.932467_pt1 | contig 12212 bp, 9 predicted proteins | sample MGYA00519284_ERZ1027054 | MGnify/ENA primary metagenome ERZ1027054 (study PRJEB26926, sample SAMN06164568) | human gut metagenome | biome: ENVO:00009003; feature: ENVO:2100002; material: ENVO:00002003 | host: Homo sapiens | place: USA | collected 2012 ... | reverse complement strand
GCTTCGTCGGCAGCGTCAGATGTGTATAAGAGACAGTCGATACACATATGCTGGATAAGGACTATTACGCAGCCGTTGATGATTACAATCATGCGGTGATCAGCGGTATCGTAAAGATCGCTTCCAAGATGGGTATTTCCACTATCCAGTCCTATCAGGGATCTCAGATCTTTGAGGCAATCGGAATTTCCCAGGATGTGATCGATCGTTACTTTACAGGAACCGTAAGTCGTGTAGGCGGAATCACATTGGAAGATATCGAGGATAATGTAGAAAAACTTCATTCTGAGGCATTTGATCCCCTTGGACTTGCCACAGATCTTACTCTGGACAGCGTAGGTGCCCATAAGATGAGAAGCCAGGGTGAGGAGCACAAATATAACCCGCGTACCATTCATCTTCTCCAGCAGTCCACAAAACAGGGCAGCTATGAGATGTTCAAGGAATATACAAAGCTGGTAGATGACGAGGGTCATGGAAACTTAAGAGGTCTTCTGGACTTTAAGTTTGCCAAGGAGCCTATTCCGATCGACCAGGTTGAGAGTGTTGAGGATATTGTAAAACGATTTAAGACAGGTGCCATGTCCTACGGTTCTATTTCCCAGGAAGCACATGAGACATTGGCTATTGCCATGAACCATCTCCATGGAAAATCCAATACCGGTGAGGGTGGTGAAAGTGATGAGCGTCTGGATTCAGCAGGAACAGACAATGACCGCTGCTCTGCGATCAAACAGGTAGCCAGCGGACGTTTCGGCGTTACCAGCCGTTATCTGGTTTCCGCAAGAGAGATCCAGATCAAGATGGCACAGGGTGCAAAGCCGGGTGAGGGCGGACATCTTCCTGCAAAGAAGGTATATCCGTGGATCGCAAAAACCCGTCATTCCACACCGGGAGTCAGCCTGATCTCTCCGCCGCCACATCATGATATCTATTCTATCGAGGATCTGGCAGAATTGATCTATGACCTGAAAAACGCCAATAAATATGCGGATATTTCCGTAAAGCTGGTTTCTGAGGCGGGTGTTGGTACGGTTGCAGCCGGTGTTGCAAAGGCCGGTGCACAGACTGTTCTGATCTCCGGATATGACGGAGGTACAGGAGCAGCGCCAAGAAGCTCTATCCATAATGCAGGACTTCCATGGGAGCTTGGACTTGCAGAAACACACCAGACGCTGATCATGAACGGACTTCGTAACCGTGTACGTATCGAGACAGACGGTAAGCTGATGAGCGGCCGTGACGTTGCCATTGCAGCACTTCTCGGTGCAGAGGAATTCGGTTTTGCAACAGCGCCGCTTGTAACGATGGGCTGCGTGATGATGAGAGTCTGCAATCTGGATACCTGCCCGGTAGGTGTGGCTACACAGAACCCGGAGCTGCGTAAGAGATTCCGCGGAAAACCGGAGTATGTGGAGAACTTCATGCGCTTTATTGCACAGGAGCTGAGAGAGTACATGGCACGCCTTGGTGTTGCCACCATCGATGAGATGGTAGGTCGTACAGACCTTCTTACAGTTTCTGACAGTGTGCAGGAGCCGCATAAGGGTAAGGTTGACTTAAGTGCCATCTTGAATAACCCATATGCAGGAAAGGGCAAAGTAACCTTTGATCCGAAGGCTGTATACAATTTCAATCTTGAGAAAACTCTTGATGAAAAAGTTCTGGTCAAGAAATGTGCACCGGCGATCCAGAAGGGTGAGAAAGTTTCTGTTGATGTAAATGTTACCAATACAGACCGTGCATTTGGTACCATCCTCGGATCTGAGATCACAAGAAATCATAAGGATGGACTTCCGGAGGATACGGTAACTGTAAACTGTACAGGTGCAGGCGGACAGAGCTTCGGTGCCTTTATTCCGAAAGGACTGACATTGAAACTGACCGGTGACAGCAACGACTACTTCGGAAAAGGCCTTTCCGGTGGAAAGCTGATCGTTAAGGTTCCGGAGAAGGCCGGATACAAGGCTGAAGAGAACATCATCGTCGGAAACGTGGCACTCTATGGTGCGACCAGCGGAACTGCATTTATCAACGGTGTTGCCGGTGAGCGTTTTGCAGTACGTAACTCCGGTGCGGTTGCAGTTGTTGAGGGTGTTGGCGAGCATGGCTGCGAGTACATGACAGGCGGCCGTGTGGTAGTTCTTGGAAAAACAGGAAAGAACTTTGCAGCAGGTATGAGCGGCGGTATCGCTTATGTCCTTGATGTGGATAACGTTCTTTACAAGAACCTCAATAAAGCAATGATCTCCATTGAAAAAGTGGATAATAAATATGATAAAAAAGAGCTTCGTGATCTTATCGAGGCTCATGTGGAAGCAACAGGCTCTGAGATCGGTAAGAAGGTGCTGGCTGATTTTGATTCCTATCTGCCTCACTTCAAAAAACTCATTCCGGATGAGTACAAGAGAATGATCACATTAAGTGCAAAGCTGGAAGAAAAAGGTCTGACCAGCCAGCAGGCACAGATGGAAGCATTCTATGAGAGCATCGGCGTGAAACATTAAGGAGGATGAGGAAATGGGAAAGCCAACTGGATTTTTAGATTATGAAAGAGAAACGGCAAAGGTTCTGCCGCCAAAGGAACGTATTCAGAATTTCAACGAATTTCGTATTCCATTAAATAAAGAAAAACAGAAACTTCAGGGAGCACGCTGCATGGCCTGCGGCGTCCCCTTTTGCCAGTCAGGTATGATGATCGGCGGAATGGCTTCCGGCTGCCCGCTGCACAACCTGGTTCCTGAGACAAATGATCTTGTGTACACAGGAAACTGGAAGCAGGCATTCCTTCGTTTAAACAAGACACACAGCTTTCCGGAGTTTACATCCAGAGTGTGTCCAGCACTTTGCGAAGCTGCATGTACCTGTAACCTGAACGGAGATCCGGTCAGCACAAAGGAGAATGAGAAAGCGATCATTGAGACAGCCTATGCAGAAGGATGGGTAAAACCGCAGATCCCGCCTGTCCGCACAGGAAAGACGATCGCAGTCATCGGAAGTGGTCCTTCCGGACTGGCAGCAGCACAGCAGCTGAACCGCCGTGGCCACAGCGTAACCGTATTTGAGAGAAACGACCGTATCGGAGGACTTCTCCGCTACGGCATTCCGAACATGAAGCTGGAGAAAAAGGTCATTGACCGCAGACTGAAGCTGATGGAAGAGGAAGGCGTGAAATTTGTTACCAATATCAATGTTGGTGTTGACATCACTGCAGAACAGCTTCTGAAGGATTATGACCGTGTCATTCTCTGCTGTGGAGCTTCTCATCCGAGAGATATCAAGGTTCCGGGAAGAGATGCCAAGGGAATTTACTTTGCAGTGGATTTCCTGAAGCAGGTAACAAAAAGTCTTCTGGATACAGATTTTGCAAAATTCCCATATGAGCTTGCAAAGGGCAAAAATGTTCTGGTCATCGGCGGTGGTGATACCGGTAATGACTGTGTGGGAACATCCATCCGTCTGGGAGCGAAATCTGTAACACAGCTTGAGATGATGCCGCAGCCTCCTGCAGCAAGAACTCCTTCCAATCCATGGCCGGAGTGGCCGAAGGTCCTGAAAACCGATTACGGCCAGGAAGAGGCTATTGCAGTATTCGGCCATGATCCTCGGATCTATCAGACAACCGTTACCGAGTTTATCAAGGACAAAAAAGGAAATGTCTGCAAGGCCAAGATCGTAAAACTGAAAAGCGTAAAGGATGAAAAGACCGGAAGATTCAATATGGTGCCGGTCGAGGGCAGTGAGGAAGTGATCCCTGCAGATGTGGTCCTTATTGCAGCCGGCTTCCTTGGCAGCGAGAAATATGTGACAGATGCTTTCCGTGTAGCGCTTACACCAAGAACCAATGTGGAAACAAAACCGGAGCAGTATGCAACAAGCGTAGATCGTGTGTTCACAGCAGGTGATATGCATCGTGGACAGTCCCTTGTCGTATGGGCGATCCATGAAGGACGTGAGGCTGCGAAAGCAGTGGATGAATCACTGATGAGCTATTCATATTTACAGTAAAATAACAGATACCAGGGGCAAAAGATCAAAAAAACTGTTCGTGTTTCCGCGATAAAGCTTTTGAACTTTTGCCCCTTTTAAAAAATGGTTGACAAAGAATTGGCCGATTGCTATAATTACGTCCATGAACAAGGGTGTTCTTCAGGAGCGGAAGCTCTCTGAAGTGCACCCTTTTTCTGATTTTGAGGGTAATTATTTTGTGTGATGAGGAAATAAAGGAGAGAATACCATGGGGAATTATACCAGAGAAGAGATTCTTGCAATGGCAGAGGAGGAAGACGTAGAGTTCATCCGCCTCCAGTTTACAGATATGTTTGGAACTCTGAAAAATATTGCGATCACAGCAAGAGAGCTTCCAAGAGCCCTGGATAACCAGTGCGTTGTATATGGCTCTCATATTGCGGGCATTGTGGGAGAAAAGGAGCCGGATCTGATCCTGTATCCGGATTATAATACTTTTTCAATTCTTCCATGGCGTCCTCAGCAGGGAAAGGTTGCAAGACTGATCTGTGATATGCGCCGTGCAGACGGATCAGAGCATGAGATGAGCTCCAGATATATTCTGAAAAAAACAGCGCAGGCAGCAGAGGAGGCAGGGTATACCTGTTATGTTGACCCGGAATGCGAGTTTTTCCTGTTTCATATTGATGATAACGGAATGCCTACAACGGTTTCTCACGAAAAGGCCGGATATCTGGATGTAAGTCCGGTGGACTTAGGCGAAAATGCAAGACGTGACATGGTACTGACTCTTGAGGATATGGGATTTGAGGTGGAATCCTCTCATCATGAGACAGCACCTGCACAGCATGAGATCGCCCTTCATTACGGGGAAGCACGTGAGATGGCAGACGAAGTTATAACCTTTAAGATGGCAGTAAGAACTGTAGCCAAACGTCATGGACTTCATGCGACATTTATGCCGAAGCCAAGACGGGAAGTAAACGGTTCAGCCATGCATATTCATTTTTCACTGTTTAAAAATGGAAAAAATATTTTCGTGGATCCGGAGGATCCGTCCAGATTAAGTGAAGAGGCATACTATTTTATCGGAGGTCTTCTGGCTCACAGCCGTGAGATGACTCTGATCACCAATCCGCTTGTAAATTCTTATAAGCGTCTTGTACCTGGATTTGATGCGCCTACAGAGCTGACCTGGACGAGAAATAACCAGAATTCACTGGTAAGGATCCCGAGAGTCAATGGTGCTGATACCAGGATCGAGCTTCGAAGCCCGGATGCTGCATCCAACCCATACCTTGTTTTTGCGGTATGCCTGGCAGCGGGCCTGGATGGAATCCAGAAGAAGATCTATCCTACAAAAGCTTCTAACCGTTCTCTTTCCGAGTCGGATCAGAAGGAACAGGGTATCGAGAATTTACCGGAGAACCTGCGGGAAGCGATCACACTGTTTGAGGACAGCAGCTGGATGAAGGAAATCCTTGGAGAAGCTTTCTGCAAACAGTATGCGCAGGCCAAGAGAAAAGAGTGGCTGCGTTATTCCCAGGAGATTTCCGACTGGGAGATCGAGGAGTATCTGTATCGGATCTGATGAACGAGGCATAATGGGACGAAAGAGAGTGGCGGCTTATGAACACGAGTATCGTGATTGCATTACCGAAAATAGAAGATGCAAAAAAGATCCGCACAGTCCTTAACCGATATGGATTCACGGTGGCGGCAGTATGCAATTCAGGTGCCAATGCTCTTGCCAGTATCTCGGAGCTTGATGGCGGCGTTCTGCTTTGCGGTTATCATCTTCAGGATATGTACTACCGTGATCTTCTGGACTATATGCCGGATTATTTTGAAATGCTGCTTATGGCCTCCCGGGGAGTGATCAGTGAGGCGCCAACATCCATTTTATGCGTGGGAATGCCTCTGAAAGTCGGAGATCTGGTAAATACGGTAAGCATGATGCTTTCCCAGATCGAAAGGCGCTGGAAAAAAGATAAGAAAAAGCCGAAGCAGCGTTCATGGAAAGAACAGAATTATATTTCAAATGCAAAGATGCTTCTAATGGAAAGAAATCACCTGAGCGAGGATGACGCATACCGCTATATCCAGAAATGCAGTATGGATTCCGGGACCAATATGGTGGAGACGGCCCAGATGGTTCTGATGCTTTTATATGATTCTGTGTAAAAAAACAACAGGGCGGACAGAAATGATCTGCTCTGAATGCCTGATATCACACCGGATCGGGAAAAATTCCGCAGGGGATTTCCTGATTCGGTGAAACTACTTTGAATTGGAGGATGAGGGAATGGAATTTATGGATGGAATCTGTAAGACTAGAGAATGTGCCTGGGATGTGCTTCTTTCCGAGAGCATGAAAGACCAGGAAGCAACAGTGGAAGGTGCAATACACAGCATCCGTAATATGGGTGACGTGGCATTTGTGATACTTCGAAAAAAAGAAGGGCTTTTTCAGACCGTATATGAAAACGACAAGACAAATGTTTCCATTCATGATCTGAAGGAGGCAATGTGTGTGCGCCTCACAGGAACTCTTCATGAGGAAGAAAGAGCGCCTCACGGAAGAGAACTCCGCATCAGCCATGTGGAGATCCTTTCCTCACCTGCAGAGCCTCTTCCGCTGGCCATCGACAAATGGAAGCTGAACACTTCCCTGGAGGCAAAGCTGAATTATCGTCCTATCGCCCTGCGTAATGTGCAGGAGCGTGCAAAATTCAAGATCCAGGAGGCTCTGGTGCGGGCATTTCGTGATTACCTCTATGAGAAGGGGTTCACCGAGATCCACACACCGAAGATCGGAGCCAGAGGTGCAGAGGGTGGTGCAAACCTGTTCAAGCTGAGTTATTTCCATAAACCGGCAGTTCTGGCACAGAGCCCGCAGTTTTATAAACAGATGATGGTAGGTATTTTTGACCGTGTATTTGAGACCGGCCCTGTATTCCGTGCAGAGAAGCATAACACAAAACGTCATCTGAATGAATATACAAGCCTTGATTTTGAGATGGGCTATATCAACGGATTTGAGGATATCATGGAGATGGAAACCGGATTTCTCCAGTATGCGGTAGAACTTCTTAAGAAAGACTACGCTCATGAGCTTTCCATTCTGAAAGTGGAGCTTCCGAAGGTGGACAAGATCCCGGCAGTACGTTTTGACAAGGCCAAAGAGCTGGTAGCTGAAAAATATAAACGTAAGATCCGCAACCCATATGATCTGGAGCCGGAGGAAGAAGCGCTGATCGGAAGATATTTCAAAGAAGAATATGATGCTGATTTTGTTTTTGTCACACATTATCCGTCTAAGAAGCGTCCGTTCTACGCAATGGATGATCCGTCAGATGAGAAATTTACATTAAGCTTTGACCTTCTGTTCAAGGGACTTGAGGTAACTACAGGCGGACAGCGTATCCATGATTATCAGATGCTGAAGGATAAGATCGCAGCCCGTGGTATGGATGAAGAGGGTATGGAGCAGTATCTGGATACCTTCAAGCATGGAATGCCGCCTCACGGAGGACTTGGAATCGGACTGGAACGTCTTACCATGCAGATACTCGGAGAAGAAAACGTTCGTGAGACCTGTCTGTTCCCACGTGATATGAACAGACTTGAGCCGTAATAAGGAGAAAAAAGATGGCAAAGATAATCGATGATGAAACAATGGAAAATGTCTGCATCCTTGCAAAGCTTTCTCTGACAGAGGATGAAAAGGAAAAAGCAAAAGAGGACATGCAGAAGATGCTGGACTATGTAGACAAGCTGGATGAGCTTGACACCTCTTCCGTAGAGCCCATGTCCCATATTTTTGAGGACGAAAACGTATTCCGTGAGGATGTTGTGACAAACGGAGATAATCATGAGGCAATGCTTGCCAATGCACCGAAGCAGAAAGAAAACCAGTATCAGGTTCCGAAAACAATTGGATAAGACAGGAGACAGGACATGGATTTGGGAAAATTAACCGCATTACAGCTTGCGGAAAAGATCAAGCAGCATCAGATAAGCGTCCTGGACGGTGTGAAATACGTATTTGATCAGATCGAAGCAAAAGAGGACAAGGTCCACGCTTATCTTGATACTTACAAAAAAGAAGCCTATGCAAGAGCAAAAGAGGTACAGAAGGGCATTGTGGATGGAACCTATACAGGACCTCTTGCCGGTGTACCTATTGCAATTAAGGATAATATCTGCATTAAGGGAAAAACAACTACCTGTGCATCAAAGATCCTTGAGAATTTTGTGCCGCAGTACAATGCCGAGGTTATTGACCGTCTGGAACAGGCAGGTCTTGTGATCATCGGAAAGACAAACATGGATGAGTTCGCCATGGGAAGTACCACGGAGACATCAGCCTATGGTGTTACCAGAAACCCCTGGGATCTGGAACATGTTCCCGGCGGTTCTTCCGGCGGCTCCTGTGCTGCCGTGGCAGCAGGGGAAACATATCTGGCACTGGGCTCGGATACCGGCGGTTCCATCCGTCAGCCAAGCTCCTACTGCGGTGTTACCGGAATCAAACCGACCTACGGAACAGTATCCCGTTACGGACTGGTTGCCTATGCATCCTCTCTGGATCAGATCGGGCCGGTAGGAAAGGATGTTGCAGACTGTGCGGCACTTCTTGAGATCATTGCCGGACACGATGCCAAGGACAGCACCTCCATGAAGAGAGAGGATCTTGATTTCTCCGCTTCTATGACGGATAAGATTGCGGGAATGAAATTCGGCGTGCCGAAGGAATATCTCTCAGAGGGACTGAACCCGGAGGTAAAAGAAGCCTTTATGAATACGCTGAAGAGCCTTACCGAGATGGGCGCAGTGGTAGAATTTTTCTCCATGAAGACAACAGAATATATGATCCCTGCCTACTACATCATTGCCAGCGCAGAGGTCAGCTCAAACCTGGAGCGCTTTGACGGCGTGAAGTACGGTTTCCGTGCAAAAGAGTACGAGGGGCTTCATGATATGTACAAGAAGACAAGGACTGAAGGTTTCGGCGAGGAAGTAAAGCGCCGTATCATGCTTGGCTCCTTTGTGTTAAGCTCCGGTTACTACGATGCTTATTATCTGAAAGCACTTCGCACAAAAGCCCTTATCAAAAAGGAATTTGATCAGGCCTTTTCCAAATATAATGTTCTTCTTGCCCCGGCATCACCGTTTACGGCGCCGAAGCTGGGAGAGAGCCTGAAAGACCCGCTTGCCATGTATCTTGGCGATATTTATACGGTAGCAGTAAACCTGTGCGGACTTCCCGGAATCACAGTTCCATGCGGAAAAGACGCAGCCGGCCTTCCGATCGGGATCCAGATGATCGGTGACTGCTTCAAAGAAAACAACCTGTTCCGCGCAGCACATGCATATGAGAAAAAACGCGGCGATTTCGGAACAGCAATGGAAGGGGGAGAAAAGGCATGAAACAGTATGAGACAGTCATAGGACTTGAGGTGCATGTGGAGCTTGCCACAAAAACAAAGATCTTCTGCGGATGCTCCACAGAATTCGGAGGCGCACCAAATACACATACCTGCCCGGTCTGCACCGGTATGCCGGGCTCTCTTCCGGTCCTCAACAAAAAAGTGGTAGAGTTTGCCATCAAGGCAGGTCTTGCGGCAAACTGTCATATCCATCAGTACTGTAAGTTTGATCGTAAGAACTATTTTTACCCGGATAATCCCCAGAACTACCAGATCTCTCAGCTGTATCTGCCGATCTGCTATGACGGAACTGTTGAGATCGAGACTTCCGCAGGCAAAAAGACCGTACGTATCCATGAGATGCATATGGAGGAGGATGCCGGTAAGCTGATCCATGATGAGTGGGAGGACTGCTCCCTGGTTGACTACAACCGAAGCGGGGTACCGCTGATCGAGATCGTATCCGAGCCGGATATGAGAAGCTCCGAGGAGGTTATCGCATATCTGGAAAAGCTCCGCTGCACCATGCAGTATCTTGGAGTTTCTGACTGTAAGCTCCAGGAGGGCTCCATGCGTGCTGATGTCAACCTTTCCGTCCGTGAGGTGGGAAGTGAGACCTTCGGAACAAGAACAGAGATGAAAAACCTGAACTCCTTCAAGGCCATTGCGAGAGCGATCGAAGGAGAGAGAGAACGTCAGATCGAGCTTCTGGAAGAAGGAAGAGCCGTTGTACAGGAGACAAGAAGATGGGACGATAACAAAGAGTCTTCCCATGCTATGCGTTCCAAGGAGGATGCAAAGGATTACCGTTACTTCCCGGACCCGGATCTTCCGCCGATCCACATTTCCGATGCATGGATCGAAGAGCTGCGTACTTCCATTCCGGAGCTTCGTGAAGCCAAGATGGAGCGTTATCAGAAGGAGTATGAGCTTCCGGCTTATGATGCAGGGATCCTGACCGAATCCAGACATCTGGCAGGACTTTTTGAGGAGACAGCAGTTCTTCTCGGAAACCCGAAAAAGGTGGCAAACTGGTTTATGGTGGAGGTTCTCCGCCTGACAAAGGACAAGGGCCTTGATCCGGAAAGGGTAAGCTTTACCCCGAAGCATCTGGCAGACCTTCTTTCCATGGTGGAGAAAAAAGAGGTCAGCGCACAGAATGCCAAGAAAGTATTTGAAAAAGTGTTTGACGAGGATATTGATCCGGTTGTATATATAGAAGAGAATGGTCTTAAGATCGTAGAAGATACAGGACTTCTCACCGAAACTGTGAAAAAGATCGTAGATGCAAACCCTGGACCGCTGGCAGAGCTTCTGGGCGGCAAGGATAAGGTTATGGGATTTTTTGTAGGACAGCTGATGAGAGAACTGAAAGGCAAGGCAAATCCTGACAGCGTCAGAAAAGCACTGGCAGAGGAAATTGAGAGAAGGAGATAAAATACTATGGTTACAGTAAATCAGAATTATTTAAAACTTCCGGGAAGCTATCTGTTTTCCAATATCGCAAAGAAGGTAAGCGCATATAAGGAGGCCAATCCGGAATTTAAGGATTCTGTGATCAGTCTTGGAATCGGTGATGTGACACAGCCGCTTGCACCGGCGATCATCGATGCCCTTCATAAATCCGTAGACGAGATGGCACACGCAGAAACCTTCCACGGATATGCTCCGGATCTCGGATATGAATTCTTAAGAAGTGCCATTGCAAAAAATGATTATCAGTCCAGAGGCTGCGACATCAGCGCAGACGAGATCTTTGTTTCCGATGGAGCAAAAAGTGATTCCGGAAACATCCAGGAGATCTTCGGACTGGATAACAAGGTTGCAGTTTGCGACCCAGTTTATCCTGTATATGTAGATACCAACGTTATGGCCGGACGTACTGGTCTTTATAACAAAGAGCGTGAGAACTTTGACGGTGTGATCTACATGCCCTGCAAAGAGGAGAATGGTTTCCTTCCGGAGATACCGGCAGATGAAGTACCGGATCTGATCTATCTCTGCTTCCCGAACAATCCTACCGGCGGTGCTATCACAAAGGCAGCTCTTCAGGAGTGGGTCGACTACGCCAACAAAAACGGCTGCGTGATCATCTATGATGCAGCATATGAGGCATATATTTCCGAGGAGGATGTCCCGCACAGCATTTATGAGTGCGAGGGTGCGAGAACCTGTGCCATCGAGCTTCGAAGCTTTTCCAAAAATGCAGGCTTTACAGGCGTTCGTCTTGGCTTTACCGTTGTTCCGAAGGAACTGGTGCGTGATGGTGTAGAGCTTCACAGTCTCTGGGCAAGACGTCACGGAACCAAGTTTAACGGTGCTCCGTACATTGTACAGAGAGCAGGCGAGGCTGTTTACTCTTCGGAGGGAAAAGCACAGCTGAAGGAGCAGATCGCTTATTACATGCGTAATGCAAAGACGATCCTGGAGGGACTTTCCGCAGCAGGATTTTCCGTGTCCGGTGGAAAAAATGCTCCATATATCTGGCTGAAAACACCGGATCAGATGACCTCCTGGGAGTTCTTTGATTATCTCCTTGAGAAAGCACACATCGTAGGAACACCAGGTTCAGGCTTTGGTGCACATGGTGAGGGATATTTCCGTCTGACAGCATTCGGAAGCTATGAGAATACTCTTGAGGCAATTGAGAGAATTAAAAATCTGTAATATGAGTATAAATTGCGGAGCAGGTCTTTGGAAAAGAGCTGCTTCGTTTTTTAACCAGATCAAAGAAGTATCCTGCTTCAATTGCGAATAGAAGCTCTGTCTCTTATACACATCTCCGAGCCCACGAGACAGGCAGAAATCTCG
>ERZ1027054.983-NODE-983-length-12250-cov-7.908159_pt1 | contig 12250 bp, 10 predicted proteins | sample MGYA00519284_ERZ1027054 | MGnify/ENA primary metagenome ERZ1027054 (study PRJEB26926, sample SAMN06164568) | human gut metagenome | biome: ENVO:00009003; feature: ENVO:2100002; material: ENVO:00002003 | host: Homo sapiens | place: USA | collected 2012 ... | reverse complement strand
GAGACAGGGATTCTTTTTGCAATCCTCGGCTTCATTATATATAAAGGTATAGGAGTCATCGATTGGGAGTTCCTCACTACGGCTCCTACCAACGGTATGACTGCCGGCGGAATCCTTCCTGCCATTGTAGGTACGTTCTGCTTGATGGCGGGCAGTGCCTTGTTTGCTTTTCCGGTGGGAGTGATGAGCGGCATTTATATGAATGAGTATGTGCCGAAAGGCTGGGTAGTACGCTTCATACGGATGATGACGAATAATCTGAGCGGCATCCCTTCCATCGTGTTCGGTCTGTTCGGCATGGCACTGTTCGTCAACTATATGGATTTTGGAGACAGCATCCTGGCAGGTTCGTTGACACTGGGCTTGCTGAGTCTGCCTTTGGTTATCCGCACCACGGAAGAAGCACTGAAAGCCATCCCCGACAGCATGCGCGAAGGAAGCCGCGCGTTGGGAGCCACCAAGCTCCAGACCATCTGGCATGTCATCCTGCCGATGGGAATGCCCAATATCATCACCGGACTGATTCTGGCGCTGGGGCGCGTTTCGGGCGAGACGGCACCCATCCTTTTCACCTGTGCCGCCTACTTCCTGCCGCAACTGCCGACCGGTATCTTCGACCAGTGCATGGCGCTTCCTTATCACCTCTATGTCATCTCTACCAGCGGTACGGATATGGAAGCGCAGCTTCCCATCGCTTATGGCACAGCATTGGTGCTGATACTGATTATCCTCCTGGTGAATCTGTTGGCAAACGCCCTGCGGAAATACTTTGAGAAGAAGATTAAGACGAATTGAAAACATATACAATAGGTATGAAGAACAAGATAGAAACCCGTGACGTGAACTTCTGGTATGGCGATTTCCATGCCCTGAAAGGCATCAGCATGGACATTGAGGAGAAGTCTGTGATAGCCTTCATCGGTCCCTCGGGCTGTGGAAAGTCTACCTTCCTGCGCCTGCTGAACCGCATGAACGATTTGATTCCCGACACCCGTCTGACCGGCGAGATACGCATTGACGGACAAGACATCTATGGAAAAGGAGTGCAAGTGGACGAACTCCGCAAGAACGTGGGCATGGTGTTCCAGCGGCCCAATCCTTTCCCCAAAAGCATCTTCGAGAACGTTGCCTACGGACTCCGTGTGAATGGCATCACCGATAACTCCTTCATCCGTCAGCGGGTGGAAGAAACCCTGAAAGGCGCCGCCCTTTGGGATGAGGTGAAGGACAAGCTGAAAGTCTCTGCCTACGCCCTCTCCGGCGGTCAGCAGCAACGTCTCTGCATAGCCCGTGCCATGGCGGTGTCTCCTTCGGTCCTGCTGATGGACGAGCCGGCATCCGCCCTCGACCCCATCTCCACCGCCAAAGTGGAAGAGCTTATCCACGAGTTGAAGAAGCAGTACACTATCGTCATCGTCACCCACAACATGCAGCAGGCTGCGCGTGTCAGTGATAATACGGCTTTCTTCTATATGGGTGAGATGGTGGAGTTTGGAGATACCCGGAAGATATTTACGAATCCCGACAAGGTGGAGACGCAGAACTACATCACGGGACGTTTCGGGTAGCGGATTGTTCCATGCAGGCCAAAATAAGTTGTACAAAAGTAATCTTAAAATAGAAACATTATGGTGAAGTTTATCGAATCTGAACTCGTCTTGCTGAAAAAGGAAATAGACGAAATGTGGACCCTGGTATATAATCAGCTCGACCGTGCAGGTGATGCCGTGCTTACGTTGGACCGGGAACTGGCCCAGCAGGTATTGGTGCGCGAACGTCGTGTCAATGCTTTCGAACTGAAAATAGACAGCGACGTGGAAGACATCATTGCCCTTTACAACCCCGTTGCCATCGACCTGCGCTTTGTGCTTGCCATGCTCAAAATCAATACGAACCTGGAGCGTCTGGGCGACTTTGCAGAGGGCATTGCCCGCTTTGCCCTCAACTGCCATGAACCTGCTTTGGATACTGAGCTGGTCAAGCAACTCCGTCTCGAAGAGATGATAGCCCAGGTACTCTCCATGCTCGAACAGGCAAAACAGGCGCTTCAGGAGGAGAGCCAGGAACTGGCTACCGCCGTGTTTGCCAAGGACAATATGCTGGATGAAATCAATGCTGAGGCCACTGCCATTCTTGCCGACTACATCAGCCGGCATCCGGAGAGTGCACTCTCTTGTCTGAACCTGGTGAGCGTGTTCCGCAAGTTGGAGCGTTCCGGCGACCACATCACGAATATTGCCGAAGAAATAGTGTTCTTTATCGACGCAAAAGTGTTAAAACATAGTGGGCGGACAGACGAACACTACTTAAATGATAAGAAATAAACAAAATTTTAGGATAATTTCAGTGTTTCATGGAAAATAGCCTTATATTTGTCCATTGAAAACGATTGCAGGTGTAGAAAAATGCTTTGAAATGATAATAAACTTAAATGATTTTTCAAAAAGATGTTATAAGACATGTTTTTTAATTTGGTTAGTATCACGAAAAGCGCCTATATTTGCATCGTTATCCTGAAAACAATCTTTTTACCTTAAAAAAAAACTAATACCTATTGAAAACTGAAAAAGGAGGCTTTGTGAAAAGCTTCCTTTTTTTTGTACCTATACGAAGGGCTTTTTGTATCTTTGCGCATATTAATAATAAATCGCGTATAACCTAAAAGTATATAGAACCATGTTTTCCGGAATAGTAGAAGAATGTGCCACATTGGTGGCGATGGTCAAAGACCAGGAGAATGTACATTTTACTTTCAAGTGTTCATTCGTCAGTGAATTAAAAATAGACCAGAGTGTGTCTCACAATGGTGTTTGCCTGACGGTAGTCAGTCTGACAGATGATACCTATACCGTGACGGCCATGAAGGAAACGCTGGACCGTTCCAATCTTGGCTTGTTGCAGGTGGGAGATGAAGTGAATGTGGAGCGTAGTATGATGATGAACGGCCGGCTGGATGGCCATATCGTTCAAGGACATGTGGACCAGACTGCCACTTGCATCGATATAAAGGATGCGGAAGGAAGCTATTACTTTACTTTCCGGTATGCTTTTGACAAGGAGATGGCAAAGCGCGGCTACATCACGGTAGACAAAGGCTCGGTAACGGTCAATGGTGTCAGCCTGACCGTGTGCAATCCCACCGACGATACTTTCCAGGTGGCCATTATTCCTTACACCTTTGAGCATACCAATTTCCATGCTTTCAAAGTGGGCAGTGTGGTGAATCTGGAGTTCGATATCATTGGTAAGTACATCAGCCGCATGATACAATATAAATAAGGTAACGGCACTATGGACGATTTCCTGCAATTAGTGGCATCCCGTCAGAGTGACCGTGCCTATGATATGACTCGTGCCGTGGAGCCTGAGAAATATCGGTGATTTACTTTTTAGACACAGATGACGCAGATGACGCGGATTTTTTTAATATTCCAATCCGCGTCATCCGCGTCTAAAAAATAATCAAAAAGAAAGCAGATACGGAGTTTCCGGAAAGACTTCCGCGTGCTTACAAATCCTTCAGCAGCACCTTGCTTGCATTCTTGTAGTATTCCTCCCGTGCCTTCAGCAATGCTCCCCATTGGTTGTTGAATTCATTTTCTTTATCAATTTTGAAATCTTCTGAGCCGTGCGTGTCCAGTTTGTCCAGTAGGAGGGCCACATTCATTTTGTTGATATCCATGGAAGGCTGGTAAGCGATGTCTTCACTCTTTTCATCGGTCACCACTTCATGTAGGAGGTTGATTTCCTGCAATTCATAAAGGGTTTCGTGTGTCAGCCGGATGGGAATCTGGCACTCTTCGGATATCTCTTCGGCTGTATAGGGCTGGACGTCTTGTTCAAAGCGCTTGGCTATGAGGGACATTATCAGGATGGAGATAAAATCGCGGTAGCGCCGGCTGATATTGCGCGCATCCTTGTCGAAGCTGAAGTTCCGAATATTCTGTCCGGCGTAGGTCAGTTCGGCACCGAATAGGCAGATGGTCCAGGATACCTGCAACCATAGCAGAAACATCGGAAGGGCGGCAAAACTACCATAGATGGCATTGTAACGGGAAACCCACAACTGGCTGCTGATGTAAAGGAATTGGAATGCCTGGTGTGCCGTACCTGCCAGAATACCGGATATGAGTGCGTGTTTCAGCTTGACCTTTGTATTCGGCATAAAGACGTACAGTGCTGTAAACATGAACCAGGTCAGCACGAAGGGGATGAGGCGCACCATAAACTTGCCGACGGGAGCCAGCAGGGTAAAGTCTTCGAGGTTCTTCACCATCGTACTCATGAAGATGGAAAGACCACCGGACACCACCAGCAGAATGGGCATCAGCAGAAGCATAGAGAAGTAATCCGTTATTTTGCGGTACATGCTGCGCGCCTTTTTCACCTGCCAGATGCGGTTGAAGGTGATTTCCATATTGTTGATTAGATTCAGGACTGTCCACAGCAACATAATCAGACCCACTCCGATGAATATTCCACTCTTGGTCTGAGACAAATACGAATTCACGAATTGCAGGATGACTTCCGTGGTTTCCGTAGGACCGCCGAAACCGTTGACAATCTGGCTTTCCATCAGATTATCGAATCCGAAACCGCGAGCTATGGCAAACAAAATGGCAAGAATAGGCACGATGGCAAGCAGCGTACTGTAAGTCAGCGCCGAGGCTTTGTTTACTATCCGGTCTTTGGTGAAGCGGTTGATGCAAAGATAAATCGTCTTGATGATATTGTATACGGAAAAGGTCGTTCGCGTGACTTCATCTTCCGTAATACGCCAGATGTCGTAGGTGAGGAATTTCCAAAGGGCAGCAATACGCTTGTTCATGCTATTATCTCGATTATCCATTGTCAATAAAAAAGCAGTCAGTCTGTAAGCCGGGTTCTGTTCTTCTGTTTCTGAAAAAGCCTAATTAGGAATTATCCATTCTTCATTATCCATTCTCCATTAAAGAAGTGTCTGTCATTTATCTGAGCCGCATGTCACCATACAAGCTTTAGCGGTCTACCCTCCGACATGGAGCGAGCAACTCTCATAACGTCGGTTTACATGACCTTACAACTCCCAAGACGCACAGCCCTTGTGTCGCCACAAGACTGGTAGGCTCTTACCCCACCTTCTCACCCTTACCGTAGCCCAAGGGCGACGGCGGTTATTTTCTTCTACGTTACTCTACCCTCACGGACAGCTTTCTGTTAGGAAGTGGGACGCTCTGTGTTGCCCGGACTTTCCTCATACGCACGAGGCGCAAGCGACAGACCGACCAACTGCTTTATAGGGTACAAAGATACGGAATATTAATGAAGAATGAAGAATGAAGGATGAAGAATTTGTTGTGCAGTGTGCGGATGCAGTACGGATGAATCCTTCATTCTTCATTCTTTACCCTTAATTATCTTAAAAACATGTATCTATTTCGGAATAAATTCGTAGCTTTGCTATTAGTAATAACCCCCAAATCCTTTTGGCCAATGAAAAAGTTATCCTCTCTTTTTTCTTTATTTCTGTTAATCCCGCTTTTTGCTGTCGCTTCGGAAGTGGGTGACCGTACAATACCTGCAGAAGTGGCGCAACTCGCTGACAGTTTGAAACAAAAGTTTGCACCGGACAAGCGCGTGGCTTTGTTCGATGTGGATTACTCTTTCTCCGGAAAGAATGTGATGTTGCGTGGTGTCACCACTTCGGCAGAGGCAAAGACGGCTCTGCTGGATGGTTTGGCAAAGAAAGGATATGCGGTGATGGATTGTCTGCAAGTGCTTCCGGATGAGGCCGGACTTGAAGGCAAGACGTATGGCATTGTCAATGTGTCTGTGTGCAATCTTCGGGTAGCCCCGGATTTCTCTTCAGAAATGATGACGCAAGGCTTGATGGGTATGCCGGTGCGGGTGTTGCAGCGCGACGGCTGGTACCGTATCCAGACACCGGACAACTACATTGCATGGGTACACCGAGTAGGCATACATCCCGTCACGCGGGAAGAGCTGACCGCTTGGAACAATGCAGAGAAAATAGTGGTGACTTCGCATTATGGCTTTGTCTACTCACAGCCCAGCCAGGCATCGCAGACCGTCTCTGATGTTGCTGCCGGAAACCGCCTGAAGTGGGAGGGGACAAAAGGTGCCTTTTATAAGGTGGCTTATCCCGACGGCCGCCAGGGATATATCTCCAAATCCATCTCTATGCCTGAGAAGAAATGGCGGGCAGCCTTGAAGCAGGACGCAGCCAGCATTATTGCTACGGCGCATAGCATGATGGGCATCCCTTATCTTTGGGCTGGCACTTCCTCCAAAGGGGTGGATTGTAGCGGCTTCATGCGCACCGTTCTTTTCATGCACGACATCATCATTCCGCGGGATGCTTCCCAGCAGGCATACGTGGGCGAGCATATCGATATCGCTCCTGATTTCAGTAACCTCCAGCCGGGCGATTTGATTTTCTTCGGGCGCAAGGCGACGCCGGAACGCAAGGAACGTGTGGTACATGTCGGCATGTATATCGGCAACAAGCGTTTCATCCATTCGCAAGGCGATGTGCGCGTCAATAGCTTCAGCCCCGACGACGAGCTGTTCGATGAATACAACCTCGGTAGACTGTTGTTCGCTACGCGCGTGTTACCTTATATAAATAAGGAGGCGTCGCTCAATACAACGAAAACGAATCCATTTTATTCAATGTAATAATGTGCTAATGTGCCAATATGCCAATGACCTGCGGCGTGACGGTGCAAACATAACGTAGCATATACATAGCGCAGCCCATTGGCACATTAGCCCATTAGCATATTGGCACATTTAATACACACACAATTATGTCAAACAGAAGAGATTTCCTGAAAACCGCCGCTTTTGCCGCACTCGGCTCAGGCATGGCAATCAATCATGTATTTGCCGGAGGAAATGACGCTCCTTCCTTGTTCAACGTGAACAGTAGGGCAGGTGTAACCCCCAAAATGAAACTGCGTTTCTTCCCCTATGAACTGAAATTGCGCCATGTCTTTACAGTGGCCACCTACTCGCGTACTACCACTCCCGACGTTCAGGTCGAGATAGAATATGATGGCATTATCGGTTATGGTGAAGCCTCCATGCCCCCGTACCTGCAACACGAACTGGGCACGATGGACAGTGTACTGGCTTTTCTGAAGAAGGTGCAGGATGTTATCGGCCAATTCTCAGACCCCTTTCAGCTGGAAGATATACTGGCTTATATAGACAGCCTCTCGGCAGGGGATTCCGCTGCTAAAACTGCTGTGGACATCGCCTTGCACGACCTTGTGGGCAAACTGTTGCAAGCCCCTTGGTATAAGATATGGGGTTTGGACAAGGAGAAGACTCCCTCTACAACTTTCACCATCGGCATTGATACGGCCGACGTGGTGCGTGAAAAGACGAAAGAGTGTGCCGACCGGTTCAATATCCTTAAAGTGAAGCTGGGGCGGGAGAACGACAAAGAAATGATAGAGACCATCCGTTCGGTGACAGACCTTCCGATTGCCATTGATGCCAACCAGGGCTGGAAAGACAAACATCATGCGCTCGATATGATACATTGGCTGCACGAAAAAGGAATTGTCATGATAGAGCAACCGATGCCCAAGGAACAATTGGACGATATCGCATGGGTCGCCCAGCAAAGCCCGTTACCCATATTTGCCGATGAGTCCATTCAGCGTCTGAAGGATGTGGCAGGCTTGAAGGGTGCCTTTACGGGCATCAACATCAAGCTGATGAAGTGTACCGGTATGCGCGAAGCCTGGAAGATGGTGACTTTGGCACGTGCATTGGACATGAAAGTGATGGTAGGCTGTATGACCGAGACCTCTTGTGCCATTACCGCTGCCTCTCAATTCTCTCCGGCAGTGGACTTTGCCGACTTGGACGGTAGTCTGCTGATTGCGAACGACCGTTTCAAGGGTATGGAGGTTGTGAAAGGTAAGATAACGTTGCCCGATTTGCCGGGTATTGGAGTGGTGAAGTTATGAGAAAGCTATTGTATACCGTCGCTCTGTTTGTGATGGCTTCTGCATGCAGCACGAAGCCCGAGAGCAAGCCCTATAATTGGGAGGACGACCTGTACCAACGTCTGCTTACGGATTTCTGTATGACGGAATCCCAGGTGAAGGACTATATCCGCAAGTATATTCCCGACGTGACCGATGAGCAGATGCGCCAGTGGGAAGCTTCCAAAGCTTTGGAGTGCATGATGCTGGATGGAGAGAAACGCTATTTCCGTAATGCCGGACCTAATCTGTTTCGTGTGGACTCCACTTGCTATGACATCAAGATAGCCAAGGAAGGTTCTTCGCCGAGTGGCAGCGAGAAAGTGAATATGGAGAACCTGCCCGAAATCATTTCTGCTGTGAAGAAGGAGGGCAAGGCCATTGTTGCGCCGAAGCGCATGCGCGTCACCTACACGTTGACCGTGGATACCAATGCCGTGCCTGCCGGGAAAATCATCCGTTGCTGGTTGCCCTATCCCCGTCAGGACCAGGCTCGGCAGCAGGATGTCGAGTTCATTTCGGCCAGTGAACCGCAATACACCTTTTCGTCGCCCGAGTGCCGTCACAGTACATTGTACATGGAGAAACGTGCTGTCGAAGGCGAACCGACCGTATTCTCCGAAACCTTTGAGTTTACCGCCAACGGCGAATGGCATAATCTGAAGCCGGAAGACGTGCAGCCCTATGATACGACGACCGCTCTTTATAAGGAATATACTGCCGAGCGTGAGAAGCATATCGTCTTTTCCCCACGCTTGCGCGAACTTGCTGCCAAATTGACAGCCGGTGAAACCAACCCCTACTTGAAAGCCAAACGTATCTTCCGTTGGGTGAATGACAACTTCCCGTGGGCTTCTGCACGCGAATATTCCACCATTGAGAATATCCCGGAATATGTGTTGGACAACCGTCACGGAGACTGTGGTCAAGTCAGCCTGCTGTTCATTACGCTTTGCCGCATCAGTGGCATTCCCGCACATTTCCAGAGCGGCTTCATGATGCATCCCCGTGCATGGAATCTGCACGATTGGGCGGAAGTCTACTTTGAGGGTGTGGGTTGGGTGCCTGCCGACCAGTCATTCGGCATTCCTACCTTTGCCCGCAATGCCGACGAAGAATATTTCTTCTTGGGTGGTATAGACTCTTGGCGCATGATTGTGAACACTGATTACGGCATGCCGCTACAACCCAAAAAGCAGTATCCCCGCAGCGAGACGGTGGACTTCCAGCGTGGCGAGGTGGAGTGGGAGGGAGGTAACCTCTACTTCCCGCAGTGGGACTACCACATGGACATTGATTACTTGAATTATTAAGGCGATATCCGCCCTACTGAAACAGATGATGCGTTCAGCCCGAATGCATCATCTGTTTGTGCAAAACGCATCATCTGTTTCCCAAAAACGTATCATCCGTTTCGGTCGCAACGGGTGATGCGTCTTTTTATGCCCTATCTGTCAGTTCTTTAACAGTCAGCAATCGTACATAAATGCTAATTTGTCAGTCTTTGCCGTTAACCGCTGTTAAGTCCTAAATATCCTCTGTTAAAAGAGAACAAAAAAGAGTGACAAGCGGAATAACTGAACGTTTTTTGTCGTTATTTTAACGTCGTAATGTTAAACGAAACTTGAATATTAACAATTTAAAGAATAGGAAGAATAGTATGAAACAGACAACAAAAAACATCCTTGGAGTTGCGGCTATCGTGCTCCTGAGCTCTGGAGTGGCTGGATTGACCACTTATAAGATGCTGAATAAGGAAAAGCCTGCCGCATTCAGCGAGTTGTTCCAACAGAACCCGAATAATCTGCTGCCGGCAGCTTTCCATGCAACGGATGCCCAGCCTGTGGATTTGACACAAGCAGCGGAGAGTTCGCTCCATGCTGTAGTGCATATACGTGCCACTCAGTTGAGTAAGACTCAGACGGTGCAAGAACAGCCGGATATTTTTGACTTCTTCTTTGGAGACGGTCGTGGACGCCAGCGCCAGATACAGACCCAGCCGCGTGTAGGTTTCGGTTCGGGGGTCATCATCTCCAAAGACGGATATATTGTGACGAACAATCACGTGGTGGAAGGTGCTGATGAAATCACCGTGAAACTGAATGACGACCGTGAGCTGAAAGGACGCATCATCGGTACTGACCCTAGCACGGACTTGGCATTGATTAAGATTGAAGGGGATGACTTCCCGACAATTCCGGTTGGTGACTCCGACCAGTTGAAGGTGGGAGAATGGGTATTGGCAGTAGGTAATCCGTTCAACCTGAACTCTACCGTAACAGCTGGTATCGTCAGTGCAAAAGCCCGTTCCATTGGCTCTTCTGCCTCCAATGGACAAGCTGCAAACATCCAGTCTTTCATTCAGACGGATGCTGCCATCAACCAAGGTAATAGTGGTGGTGCGTTGGTGAATGCCAAAGGCGAGCTGGTTGGTATCAATGCCATGCTTTACTCACCCACGGGTGCTTATTCCGGCTATGGTTTTGCCATCCCTACCAGCATTATGACAAAGGTGGTAGCCGACTTGAAACAGTTTGGTACCGTGCAGCGCGCGCTCCTTGGCATCAAGGGTAGTGATTTGAGCACAGACCTGCAGATGGACGAACGCTGGACCGAAGAACTGAAGAAGAAGGCCGACGAACTTGGTGTGAAAGAGGGTATCTATGTGGCCGAAGTTGTTGAAGGTGGTTCCGCTGCCGGCATCTTGAAGGAAAATGATGTAATCATAGCATTGAACGGCAAGAAGATTCACAAGTTCTCGGATTTGCAGGAAATGCTGGCAAAACACCGTCCGGGCGACAAAGTGAAGGTAACAGTGGTTCGTGACAAGAAGGAAAAGGAATTCGAAATCACGCTGAAGAATGAGCAAGGCACTACGAAGGTAGTGAAGGATGCCGGAATGGAAATCTTGGGTGCAGCCTTCAAGCCCGTATCTTCCGAGCTGAAGAAGCAGTTGAACCTGGGTTACGGTCTGGAAGTTACCGGGGTTACCAATGGCAAGATGGCCGATGCAGGTATCCGCAAGGGCTTCATCATTCTGAAAGCCAACGGAGTGCCGATGAAGACGGTGGACGATTTGGAAAAGGCGATGAAAGAGGCAAGAAAGTCTCCTGAGCAAGGTTTGTTCATCACCGGTATGTTCCCGTCAGGAAAACGTGCAATGTATGCCGTTGATTTGACTCAAGAATAAAAAATAGGGATAGTTAGGTAAGAAGATTGTAATATTAGCTAACAATAGCGAAAAAGGGGGTGTCGGTACAATACATACCGGCATCCTTTTTGTTATATAGGATAAGATATAAATAAGGTGAAAAAGTTGGGATGAAATTATTGTAACAAAATAATTTGTCGTACCTTTGCAACCCAAATCTGTATTATAAGAATGAGACAACTTAAAATTACAAAAAGTATCACTAACAGAGAGAGCGCTTCTCTTGACAAGTATTTGCAGGAAATCGGTCGCGAAGACCTCATTACTGTTGAAGAGGAAGTGGAGCTCGCTCAGCGCATCCGCAAGGGTGACCGTATCGCACTGGAGAAGTTGACACGTGCCAATCTGCGTTTCGTTGTATCTGTGGCCAAGCAGTACCAGAACCAAGGTTTGAGTTTGCCCGACTTGATTAACGAGGGTAATTTAGGACTGATCAAGGCTGCCGAAAAGTTCGATGAAACACGTGGTTTCAAGTTCATCAGTTATGCAGTATGGTGGATACGTCAGTCCATTCTGCAGGCTTTGGCAGAGCAGTCGCGTATTGTACGTCTTCCGTTGAACCAGGTAGGCTCGCTGAATAAAATCAGCAAGGCCTTCTCCAAGTTCGAGCAGGAAAACGAACGTCGTCCGTCTCCTGAAGAGCTTGCCGATGAACTGGAAATCCCTGTTGACAAAATCTCTGATACGCTGAAGGTGTCCGGCCGTCACATTTCGGTGGACGCACCTTTTGTAGAAGGAGAGGACAACAGCTTGCTCGATGTGCTGGTCAACGACGACTCCCCTATGGCCGACCGCTCTTTGGTGAACGAGTCTCTTGCGAGGGAAATTGATAGAGCTCTTTCTACGTTAACCGATAGGGAAAAAGAAATCATACAGATGTTTTTCGGTATCGGACAGCAGGAAATGACATTAGAGGAAATCGGCGACAAATTCGGCTTGACCCGTGAGCGTGTGCGTCAGATTAAGGAAAAAGCAATCAGAAGATTAAGACAAAGTAATCGTAGTAAATTGCTCAAATCTTATTTGGGATAAATAAGAA
>ERZ1027054.950-NODE-950-length-12592-cov-9.163995_pt1 | contig 12592 bp, 10 predicted proteins | sample MGYA00519284_ERZ1027054 | MGnify/ENA primary metagenome ERZ1027054 (study PRJEB26926, sample SAMN06164568) | human gut metagenome | biome: ENVO:00009003; feature: ENVO:2100002; material: ENVO:00002003 | host: Homo sapiens | place: USA | collected 2012 ... | reverse complement strand
GGCAGCGTCAGATGTGTATAAGAGACAGATTGTGAAGAACGCCGTCATCATCCACGGTGGCAGCATCTCCGCCAAGAACAATCAGGGAGGCGGGCTGGAATTTGTATTTACATTGGCAAAGGAGAAGTAAAATCAGGAGTTATCCTGCAAAACTTGTCTAATCAAAAAAACTAACAGAAGAGAACGCAGCAAAATAAAAGGAAGAAAAATTCTTTGAATAAAGTAGAAAGGACATTATCTTTGTCACCAATGTAATCTACATAAATTCAATGTAATAATTGTTAGTTATGAAAACAAACATCCATATTCTTCCAGCTATATGCATCCTTTGCCTTTGTGCCTGCAAAAGCGGCAACGCTTCCAGTCTGAACAAAAATGATGTAATACAAGACACCATTAAAACCTTTACATTGCCTGCCATCCCCCCAATGATGACAGCCCCGGAACAACGGGCAGACTTTCTGGTAAAACACTATTGGGATAACGTCAACTTCGCCGACACTAATTACATCCACCACCCCGAAGTGACCGAACAAGCTTGGGCGGATTATTGTGACATACTGAATCACGTCCCGTTAGAAACTGCACAAGAAGCCATGCGGAAAACAATCGAACAAACGAATGTAGACAAAAAAGTATTCACCTACATCACCGACCTGGCGGATAAATATTTATACGACCCCAACTCCCCCATGCGTAACGAAGAATTCTATATTCCCGTATTAGACGCCATGTTAGCTTCTCCCTTGTTAGAGGAAATTGAGAAAGTACGTCCTAAAGCCCGCCGGGAATTAGCACAGAAAAACCGTATCGGAACCAAAGCCCTGAACTTCAGCTACACATTAGCTTCCGGCGCACAAGGCTCCCTCTATCAACAGCAAGCCGACTATATCCTCCTATTCATCAACAACCCCGGCTGTCATGCCTGCACAGAAACAATAGATGCCCTGAAAAACGCACCTATCATCAACCGACTTTTGGGACAAAAGAAACTAACAGTCCTCTCTATCTACCCTGACGAAGAGTTGGACGAATGGAGAAAACACCTGAATGAATTCCCCAAAGAATGGATCAACGGATACGACAAGAAATTTGCCATCAAAGAACAACAACTATATGATTTGAAGGCTATCCCCACCCTCTACCTTTTAAACAAGGAAAAGACCGTGCTCCTAAAAGACGCCACCGCACAAGCTATCGAAGAATACTTAACTAATGTTGAATTAGAGTAAAACGATACAAAAATGAGGGTGTTCGGAGAGGGGTGTACAAAGCGCTGAAACGCCCACCAGTAAAGGGGGAAAAGCCAATGAAAACCAGTAGAGTAGAGAAGAGAAGAGTAAAGAAGAGTAAGTAAAAGTATTATTTCTGTTATAAACAACAGCAATAATACTGGGCAGAGAAGATGACTTTGGATGCTGCCGTTGTCGGTTCGGATCACTTCGTCGGTGCCGTTTCTGTTCCCGTGTCCCTCATGAACTGTTCGTCCGGCAGATGACCGACTTTTGTCTGGTAGGTTGTTGATGCTCGCCCAGTAGGTAACGGACATTCACACGGTAGATAACCTACGTTTGTACGTTAGGTAAATTCAATATTATTTCACGGGCTACCGTTTCAATACTTGTTTGCTAAAGTATCATTTGCTTCAAAACCATACCGAAATGAATTAGTTCAAAACCGTATAGTAAGGAACAAAATAGGTGGATACCGCTGCATCCACCTATAAAAAACGACCAATTATGTTTCAATAAATCTGTTTCATACGTCCAACGTTGGACATAGACAAAGATACTTTTTAAAAGCTAATCTTATATCAAACAAATAAAAAAAGGCGGGCAACTCAATACCCGCCTCTAAAATCCGCTAATTTGGTAAATTTTGTAATAAGTGACAGTCTCATTTACAAAAATACAGAAAATATCGAAGAGAACAAGTTGGTTCTTTCTCTTTCGTATCAGGACGAAAGAAAAAGAATATCCCCCCAACTTGGAAAAAACAAATAAACTCCCTATCTTTGTCCCGCATTGGTTTGCGACTCCCTTACGGGGGAAGCAATTAAAAGGGAATCAGGTGTAAATCCTGAACAGTCCCGCTGCTGTAAGTTCCATGCATGTTACAAGCAATTCACTCATTGCCACTGGAGAATAATCTGGGAAGGCGTTTGTAACAGGAATAAGTCAGAAGACCTACCATGCAAATAAGTTTCACTGCTTTCGAGGAAAAAGCGTTGAGTCTAATGAACCGGACAAGTCGTCTATCATTTCATTCATCACTCTAATTCAGAGAAAGTGTGTTAAAACGAATAAACTCTGCCAAGTTTATTTATGCGTGTCCGGTCGAAGGGATTTCGCCCGGACACTTTTAAACAGTAACAGACTGAAAAAGGAATAAATGGGCTCAGTCTGAAACCTTGGGGGATTGCGTTAAAATTCTTATTTTTGCATCATGAAAACATCCTCTTCCCAAACGATTGATCCTGTTGCTTCTTTAAGCTTGTTCTTGCCTTCAGGAATCCTTGATTACTTTACCCTAGTCAATCATGTTTCTCAGGATACTTGCTTTATTCTTTATTTAGAGGAGAAAGCCACTATTCCTGCTGAGTACTCTGATCTCCATCTTCACTCAAAAGGTTTCCTCCCTGAGATTGAAGTTCAGGACTTCCCTATCCGTGGTAAAGCCGTTTATTTACGTATCAAGCGTCGTCGCTGGGAAGATCCATCCACTGGGCAGACATATAGTCGTGACTGGAGTTTGGTAGCCACCGGTACTCGCATAACCGCTGAGTTCGGTGCTTTTTTAAAAGAATTACTTAGATAATCACGCCGTTAGCTGCCAAAGTGTAGCTGAGCATTACTGTATGGATGGCAAACAGCTTCAAAGCCAATATAAAGACCACCTGAGTGACTTCCAGAATTGGGATCAGAGAGCACATGCCCAAGAGTATATCCTTTATCCAAAGAATATGGGTTATCACCTATGTATTGACGAAACGGCTTTAAGTAAGGGAGATCTTTATACCATCTTAATAAATAGAGATAAGCGAGGTAGGAAAGGTTCTATTATAGCTGTAATTCAGGGCACTAAAACCGATGATATCATTGCGGTACTTACAAAGATGCCACAGGAGCTGCGTAATCAGGTCAAAGAAATTACACTGGATATGGCAGGGAGCATGCAAAAGATTGCCAAAACGTGCTTTCCACGTGCCATGCAGGTGATTGATAGGTTTCATGTACAAAAACTTGTATACGAAGCTGTACAAGAGTTGCGCATTACATATAGATGGCAAGTGATAAAAGAGGAGAATAAAGCCATGAAAGCGGCAAAAGAGAAGGGGGAAGTATATAAAGCAGAAGAACTCGAAAACGGAGATACACTCAGGCAATTATTGGCCAGAAGCAGATATTTATTATTTAAATCACCTGATAAATGGACCAAGAGTCAGAAAATCAGGGCAGAATTACTTTTCAAGCAGTTTGAAGATATTAAGCACGTATATTACTACTCATTGGAGTTGGGAAAGATCTTTTCCACAAACTATGACAAGGATGTAGCAAGAGCAAAGCTGGCACTATGGTATAATAAGATTGAAGAATATGGATACGATACATTCACAACAGTAGCAAACTCTATTGAGAATCATTATGAAAGGATTCTGAACTTCTTTGTGAACAGGAGTACAAATGCAGCAGCGGAAGCATTTAATGCTAAAATCAAAGCATTTAGGGCATCATTTAGAGGAGTAGTGGATATGAGCTTCTTCCTTTTTAGGCTAGCAAAGGTATATGCATGAAGGGAATTGACTAAACTTAATCCCCCAAGAATTACAACTGAGCCCTTTAAGTATAGAGTTATACATTTGCAATGTCTTCCCATAGGTAATTCGATGCCGATCAGCCACTTTCGCTACTGATTCTCCTGTAGAAATTGAATAGAAGATATCGCGGGTAACAGGGTGAAGAATCAATGCTGACAGTTCACGAATGATTATTTCATATAGCGGTTTACAAGTCGTCTGTGTTCTCAATACATATAGTAGATCATCGTATTTGGAAATGATAAAGTCCCGTTCCAGTTTCTTTTCTTCTACGATTTTAGAAAGGTAACCTGCTTCTAAACCAAGTCTTTTGTGAGCTTCCAGATAAGCATCCAAACTCTCATCATCCAAAAACAACTGATCGTCGATTCGGGAACTCGTAATGTATCCAAGATTTGCCCAATTCTTTAGAATAGCTTCTTGAATGTCGCGTCTTTCAGACATCTGTTTTGTTGTGAGCCAATTTGACATAAAAAAACGGAACTAGATTAATAATATTAACTAGTTCCGTACCTTTTATTATAAAAGAGTACGGAGCTGTCACATCCCGCTAGTAGGAGGTAGTAACGGCTACCCAATGCATACGGGCAGACAGCCCGTACCCTATGAGAAGTCATAGAAGTACAGGCGTCTTCCCAGCATGCATTAAAAAATCCGTTACAATTTCCTACTAGCCGAGGAAACGCACAATCGCACACCACAAAGGCGTGCTACGTTCCAATGACAAAGGTACAAATACTTTTCGGAAAATAACAAGAGAGAGGTATAAATGTTTAGGAAAGAAAACGAATGATGATTGTATAATTAAAACGTATGTATATAAAAAGCAGACAATAAGTTTTTCGTTTCATATATAGAATAAAAGGTGTGTCGTTTTGTTTCGTATACAAAACAAAATATTTGATAAAGCTGCTCTAATCTATTTCATAATATCATTCAAGTCAAAATAAAGCAAACGTGTAGTAGAATCCACATCTTCATTATCCAAAGGAATAAATCCATCTCTCTCATAAAAAGAAACAGCTGCCGCATACACATCTACAGTTAAAAAGCGACAACCTGTTTTATTTTCAAGTACATTACTTACAGCTAACAAAGCTTCCCGATAAAGAAAAGATTCGTATTTTATTTTTTAAAGATTTTCATTGCCAGTTCATAGTCTTTCAACCTTTTTCCCCGCTGCTCCGGCGTTTCACTACGCTTCTCTTTCATCCGTTCTTCAAATCGCCGAGCATCTTCTCCGAAAAGTATCGAAGTTTCCTTAATTGGTCTTGCCATACCTATACAACTCCTTTCTTTTGGTTTATACGCTACTAAAACAATTGAATAAATCAGGAAGTGCAAGTTATTACGAAGTTATCTTTTACTCACCAGCTTTATTTTGCATACGAAATAAAGTAAATAGCCTGTATTATTATTTTGTATATAGAACAAAAGACGTACCTTTGCTCTTGCAAGCAGAATATAAAATAAAAAAGGATAACAACAGCAAACTATAAAAGCATCGAGAATCATGAACCAAAAAATTGACTTTAACGACGTCCCAAAAAATTATTTATACTGCACCTACAACAAATGTCCGCGCCGCAATGAATGCCTACGCCATCAAGCTACGCTCCGTATACCGCAAAACGTTCCTGATTTCCGAACAGTCAATCCCAACCACATAATAGGAAACGAGAATAACTGCAGTTTTTTCAAGCCATACCGTACTTCACGCTTTGCCTGCGGAATAGACCACATCTTGGACAACATTCCATATTCTACGGCTGTCATCATCCGCAAAGAATTATATTCTTTGATGGGGCGCAGCATGTTTTACCGCATCCGCAACAAAGAACGGATGCTGCATCCTGACGAACAAAAGCAGATTGTCGCTGTCTTTCTAAAACATGGTATCGAAAACAAACCTGAATTCGACCAATATATTGATTTATTCGATTGGTAAGACCTTTATCAGAAACACTATAAAACGGCGTTTCCGGATATTCTGACAAGGGACAATACTCACACCTATGAGAAAAAATACTCATACCAATGGGAATATATTCTCATAGGTATGAGTATTTTTTCTCATAAGGGTAAGTATCATTGAGAATCTTATCATATCTCCGACGAGAGTTGTCCCGCCGCTTTCAAATAAGCCACATAATTCACATACAATTGGAAATGGGCATCCACTTTCGTCTGATAAGCCTGCTGCCAAAGCACTTGTGCTTCCAGATAATCCGAAAGAGTTTCCAGTCCCACTTCATATTGCTTACCACTGACTTTCATATTCTCCTCTGCCTGTTCCAGCGAACGTTCGGAAAGCTCCGTTTCCAACCGGGCCTCATCCAGATTATTGGCAGCTTGCATCAACTCCAGCAACATCTTTTCATTGACATTTTCCTGTTCAAGACGAGCTTGTTCCAACTTCACTTTGGCAGACTTTACTTTATTGGTACGTTCGCCAAAATGAAACAGAGGGACAGAGACATTCAGGAATACGGAAAAAGCACCCTTTTTCATCAAAGTTTCATCATTGACTTCCAATCCGTGAAGATAATCATAACTACCTCTGACACCGATACGCGGCAATAGTTCACTACGATTCAGCTTTACTTCCTGCTCGGCAATGGCTATTTGTTTGTTCAAGATTCCATATTCAGGACGGGCGGTAATATCAGAAACCTGCACTTTCCATTCCTGCTCCACTTCCGGAAAATCATCAGATATATCAATCTGTGCTGTCAAAGGGCGGCCGATGTAATGACAGAGATTCATACCCGCAAGACGGAGGGCGTTATCAGCCTTTCGCAAAGAAAGTTCACTCTCGTTGAGCTTCACCTGCACTTTCAGTACATCATTTTGCGGTTTCATGCCATGCCGATGAGCACTCTTTACATTTTTGGAAAGTTCCGTCAGTAAGGCGTGATATTTTTCCGCTACTTTTTTCATCTCCTTGGCTTTCACTAACTGCACGTATGCTTTATCTGTATTCAGAATAACTTCCGAAGTAGTTAAAGCTTCGTTCAAATGTGCCATTTCCTTTCCCAATAGTGACATTTTATAGGCGGCACGGATTTTTCCTCCCATATAAAGAGGTTGCTCCACTTGTATACCGCCCGAGTAAACAGTTCCGACCTTATAATCCAGATTCAATCCGGGAAAATAAGCGAAACCGCTCGATACCAGTTCTCCGGTAGCAGGATTGGGCAAGAAAACCGGAAGGTTTCCTCCCGGAACTCCGAGACTTCCGTCCGCTGTGCTATAAATACCCGTTCCGTTGACTGTAAAATTAGGGAAGAAATTGGCTTTATAACTAAGAGACATCAATCGGGCTGCTTCCGTCTGCTTATTAGCGGCAGCCATATCCTTATTATATTTCAGTGCCATTTCACGGCATTGCGCCAGACTTAGTTTTTCTTGCGCGGCAAGAGAAACCGACAGGCCGAACAATACACCCGCTACACTAATGGCTACAAGAATTTCTTTTTTCATTTGTCTGTCTTTTTTATATGAAAGAATAATGCATACAAAATCGGGATAAAAAGCAACGTTATCAACGTGCCGAACAGCAACCCACCCATGATAGAAGCCGCCAACGAACCAAACATGGCATCCGGCAACAATGGAATCATTCCCAAAATCGTAGTCAGCGAAGCCATCATCACGGGACGGAGACGACTTTGCGAACTGTCTATCAATGCCGTCACAGGTTCTACTCCCTGATTAATCTGCAAAGTGATCTCATCCATCAATACAATACCATTCTTAATAATCATGCCGATCAATCCCAATGTACCGACGATAGCCACAAAGTTGAATGTCTTCCCGGTAAGCAGCATTACAGCAACAACACCGACAAATACCAGCGGAATAGTACAGAAGATGATAACCGGTTTCCGGTAATCTTTGAACAGCATGATTAGAATGGATATCATCAGAATGATAGCAAACGGGAAATTCTTGAACAGATATTGCATAGACTTTGTGCTGGCGTTCCTCTCGCCTTGCCATTGAAGCCGATATCCGTCAGGCAGCGGAATCTGTTCAATCTGCGTGGCAATGGATTGCCGCGCCTTCTCCGTTTCTACCCCCGGAACAGGAGAACATTGCACCCGTTGGCTACGCTGCCCGTTATAACGGGGAACCACCGGATCTTCCCACTCACATCAATCCGCTTACTGATTTGTTTTAACGGAGTTGTTCCCATCAACGTTTCCACCAGTTCTTCTTTTGATAGTGTTCCTGTCTTCAGTTTCATCATCATTTCCTGTGTCAGCAAACCGTTCAGAGAAGGAAGAGACGAGAATATCTGCGTATTGCCCAGGTTTTCAATCGGATTTCCGTGTTCGTCCAGACAACGCAAGTAGATATTATCTTTGTGAATACCTTCGTAGAAAGACCCGATAGGGATGCCGCTGGTAGCGGTCAGTAGAGATAGGCTTACATCATTACGGCTCAATCCGATAGCACGTGCCGCAGGCTGGTCATATTCAATAGTCAGTACCGGAATTTGCGGTTCCCAGTCCGTGGTAATCAGGTAAACATCCGGGCAATTCTCCATAATCTTGCGGGCACTGTCTGCCAACTGATGCAAAACAGCAGGATCAGGACCGGTAAATTGCACTTCAATAGGATATTTCTTGAACATCAGATTGTAGCGGTTCATCTTTACGTAAGCATCCGGATAATGTTGTGAAAGATATTGTTGAATTTCCGCCATGTTATCCACCAAATCGTCCGGAGAGGTGAAGTCGATAATCAGTTCACCGTAAGATAAGGAAGGATTGGCTACGTTACGCACCAAGTTATAACGAGCAGGTGTACCACCGATAGAAGTAGTGACGTGTGTAACTTCCGGACGCTTTTTCAGGTAAACTTCGATTTCTTCCAAGTCACGTGCTACACGAGTGGAGTTAGTCCCTTCCGGCAATTTATATTCCATGTAAAGCTGATCGTAGACCATATCCGGGAAAAAGCCCTGCTTCATAAACCGATAACTGAAAGCCGAAAGCAATACCAAAGCAATCATTGTAAACACAAAACTCCAACGATGTGCCAGACTGAATTTCAATAATGAACGGAGCACAGCATAAATCTTTCCTTCATACACACGTTTTCCGGCAGCAGTAGTTGCCGCAGAGATTTCCGGATGCAAAATCCGGTCAGCCATCAACGGGACGTGCACCAAAGCCAGCACCCAACTAAGCAATAAGGAAACAGCGAGTACGATAAACAAATCGCGCGTATAAACGCCTGCCGTATCAGGAGACATAAAGATAGGAAGAAAAGCGATGATGGCAATCAGAGTAGCTCCCAGCAAAGGCATCGCTGTCTGCCGTCCGATGGCAGTCATTGCCTCCATCCGACTCTTTCCGGCTTTCAAATCTACCAAAATACCGTCGATGATAACAATCGCATTATCCACCAGCATCCCCATCGCAAGCACGAACGAGGCCAATGAAACACGCTGCATCGTACCGTTCATAAAATAAAGGAACAGAAAGGAACCGAATACCGTCACTACCAAACTGATACCGATAATCACCCCGCTCTTAAATCCCATAGCAATCATCAGAATAACAACTACGATAATCACAGATTCTATCAGATTAAGAATGAACGTCCCCAACGAACTGCCTACACGTTCCGGCTGATAGAAAACTTTATGGCACTCTACCCCCGCTGGAAGGCGTTCGACTTTCAGTTGCTCCAATTTCTTTTCCACTTGATGCCCCACTTTGATAATGTCGGCATCCGAAGAAGCGGCCACCATTATTCCTATCGCACGCTGACGGTCATAAAACAATTCGTTGCGGGTAGGATCTTCATAATCTTTCTCAATACGGGCTATATCACTCAACCGCAACTGATCGGCATCATGTCCCTGAATCAGCATACGACCGATATCCTCCACCGTCTTAAACTTGTCACTGACTGTCACCCGGATACGATTATCGCCATTATCATAGTAACCAGTATAAGTCGTTTGGTTCTGTCCGTTCAATGTGGCTAGCACTTCGGCGGGTTTCACACCCAAGTTAGCCATCCGGTCTTGCAAAAGAGAGATATTAATACATTCGGGACGTTTACCGTATAAGTCGACGCGTTCCACCCCATCCAGTTCGCTGACTTCACGTTTCACCAGTTCTGAATAATCAGACAGTTCCCTGTCGGAAAGTCCGTCACCCGTCAAAGCGAAAAACATTCCGTAAACATTTCCAAAATCATCTTTTACAATAGAAGGACTGGCACCTTCGGGAAGTTCTGCCTGTGCGTTCGCCACTTTACGACGCAACAGATCCCAGCATTGTTCTACGTCCGTCTCTTTGACAGTCGTTTTCAGTTCTACCTGAATCAGGGAGAGATCGTTGTAGGAATAACTTTCCACATTATCTATATTCCCCATGGAGCGAATATTCTTCTCCAGTACATCCGTCACCTCTAATTCTACCTGATGCGCAGACGCACCGGGATAGGTGGTGACTACCATGGCAAGCTTTACCGTTATTTCTGGGTCTTCCAGTTTACTCATTTCATAACTGGAATAAGCTCCTCCTACAATCAGTACGGCAATCAGGAAGTAGATTAACTTCTTGTTCTCAAATGCCCATTTACTAATATCAATCATAGCAGTCCTCCCACATTGGTTTCAGCAGCCGGAAGAAGCGGTTCCACCTGTTCTCCCTCTTTTACATGATGCACCCCCGAAGCGACAACCAAATCACCGGGATTCGCTCCGTCTGAAGTAATCAGGCATCTGCCGTCGCTAAGCAGACGGGTGACGGTCACATCACAACGGCGAATAGCGTGACTGGAAGCATCATAAAGAAAGATACTCGTACGCCCGTTCTCACGAAGAATCGCTCCACCGGGAACCGACAGGTTACGCACATCTCCTTCACTACATTCGATAGTTACCATTGTATTCATGCCGGGCGATGGAACTGCCTGTTTATCTTCTTTTTTCAGTTGAAGCCGCATGGTGTACAACTGATTGGCATTTGCCTTAGGGGTGACACTAATCAGTTCCAAAGCATATCTTTGATGAGGATAAATATCGAATGTACAATAGTAGCGGGTAAACTGCTGTCGACGAATATATTCCACTGCCGGAAGATTAATCTCCACCTCCGGGCTTCCCTCACTGATGATGGAAACGACGGGCATACCGGCAGCTACCGTCTCATGGGAATCAAAAAGACGTTTCTGCACATATCCGCTAAAAGGAGCATACAAACGGGTGTATGCCAACTGGTCTTTAGCATGGTTATATTTGGCGGTAATCTGTCTCAATCCGTACACGGCCTTATCGTTAGCATCCGGTGTTGTCACATTTTCCTTATAAAGTGCCATCACCCGTTCCGCCTCCGCTTTCACACTTTGATATTCTGCTTCTGCCGCATCCAGCTGAATCTGATAGTCTGTCGGATCTAATTCTGCCAGTAATTGCCCTTTACGCACATAGGCACCGTCATTTACATGCATATACTGAATAGTACCGCTCACCCGGAAAGACAGACTTATGTCCTGTGCCGCTTTCACCCGTCCCGGAAACTGCAAAGCTATTTGTCTGTCGGCAGAAAGTACGGTATCAATCTTCACTGCCGGCTTACTGTCTGTGTTTTGTACACGTTGCCCACACGAAGTCAACAGAACTGCTAAAAATCCTGTTAATAAGAAGTCTAATCGTCTCATATTTTCACTTATTAGTTAGTTGCCACAAAAGTATCCCAAGCAAACATGAGGAGAAAGGTTGATTTAGACGAAACATTGTTCTATTTGTACGTTACCTAAGATAAAAAGCCGAAATAGTTTGCTATTTGTATTTATTTGTTTATTACTTTGTAAAGAAATTCATTTCAACGAAAAGGAATATGGAACCACTGATGCCATTCAAGTATGTTATAATATCTCCGGAAGATACTTCCATGAAAGAAGGATGCATTATTTCCGAATTCAACCAATGCGGACTTTTCCTCTGCCAGAAAGGACAGGCGGAAATCCTGTTGGGAGGTAGACCATATCAGATTAACAAAAGGAATCTTTTCATATATACAGCAGCCAACCTTCTACAGATACGCCAAAGAAGCGCAGACTTGGAAGGAATCATGATAGAGGTCGACCTGGATTATGTCATACCAATAGTAAACAAAGTAGCTAACTCGGAAAATTTGCTTTATTTGCGGGAAAATCCCTGCCTGTCGCTCTCTGAAGAGCAATATACATTTGTAGAGAACTTGCTCAAATCTGTAGAAAAACGAATTAACAGGGAGAATATCTGTAACAGTTCCCGTCAGAAACAACATTTAATTTCTGAATTAATCAAATCCTGGGGACAGGTGATATGCTATGAGTTATTAAACATTTATTTCAGTAACGAACCCCAAACACCACTGCCACAGGATAAAAAGGATAAGATCTTCCAAAATTTCATGATTACCCTTTATCGATATTATCGTCAGGAACGTGATGTTACTTTTTATGCAGACAAGCAATGCTTGTCCGCCCGATATTTTTCTTCTGTCATCAAGGAGAAATCAGGGAGCAGTGCTTTGCAGTGGATTATACAGAATGTCATTACAGAAGCTAAATATCTGCTCGATAATACCGATTTAAGTATTAAGGAAATAACAACCAAACTCAACTTCCCCACACAATCATTCTTCGGGAAATATTTCAAGCAGTATGTCGGTATATCTCCTAAAGAATATCGGAACAAACTTATCAAACAGTAACTTTCTTAAACTGCCGGAACTGCCACCACAACATCTGTCTCTTATACAC
>ERZ1027054.944-NODE-944-length-12623-cov-19.211171_pt1 | contig 12623 bp, 10 predicted proteins | sample MGYA00519284_ERZ1027054 | MGnify/ENA primary metagenome ERZ1027054 (study PRJEB26926, sample SAMN06164568) | human gut metagenome | biome: ENVO:00009003; feature: ENVO:2100002; material: ENVO:00002003 | host: Homo sapiens | place: USA | collected 2012 ... | reverse complement strand
AAAAAATCTTTGAGTACGCAGGGCCATATAAGAAAAATATGTATGTGGCCACGGTTGTCGTACTGGTCAGCGTTCTTATGGGCATCCTGCCTTTTGTGCTGGCCTATCAGGTGATCGCGCCGCTGGTCATGGGTGAATCTATTGAAGCATCCTTTATCATTTTGCGCGTGGTTCTTGTCTTGGTGTGTCTGGTGCTGCAAGCCCTTTTCTATGGCTGGGGGCTGAATCTTTCTCACAAAGCCGCTTACGACACGCTGCTCCGTCTGCGGACGGCACTTCAAAAACGGTTTGAAAAGCTGCCCCTTGGTGTCATTCAGGATAAAGGCACCGGCACAGTCAAAAAGCTGTTCGTGGATGATGTAGACAGTCTGGAAGTTTTGCTGGCTCACTCCATGCCGGAGGGAATTGCAAACCTGATGATCCCTATTGCGGTTTATGTGGCAATGTTCTTTGTGGATTGGAAACTGGCGCTTCTGTCGCTGGCATCCATTCCGATCAGTCTGATTGCCATGATGACGATGTATTCCGTTGGCATGAAGAAAATGGGGCCTTACTACATGGCCGGACAAAAGATGAACAATACCATTATTGAGTACATTAACGGTATGGAAGTTGTCAAGGTATTCAATAAGGACGCAGATTCCTACGAGCGGTTCCGCAAAGATGTATCAGATTATCGGGACTATACTCTGGCGTGGTACAAGGCGGCGTGGCCGTGGATGGCAATTTACAGCAGTCTGCTTCCATGCACCATTATTCTGACTTTGCCTGTTGGCGCATGGTTCGTTCTCTCTGGCTGGTCTACTCTGCCTAATTTGATCTTGGTACTGTGTCTTTCTTTAAGTATTGGTATGCCGCTGCTGAAATCTCTCGGTTTCCTGCCTACCATGCCCCAGCTTAACTATAAAATTTCTGCATTGGAGCAGGTGTTGGATGCGCCGGAGCTCCAGCAGACAGAAGGTGCGTTCCACGGGAAAGATGACACCATTACTTATGACCATGTTTCTTTCGCTTATCAGACCACACAGCCCGGCCCGGATGGAAAGCCTGTTGTAATTGAGGATGAAGTTCTCCATGACATTTCCTTTACGGCAAAAGCTGGACAGAAAACAGCCCTTGTTGGTGAATCTGGCTCCGGCAAGAGTACATTAGCGAAACTGCTGATTCACTATTATGACCCACAGAAAGGCAGTATTTCCATCGGTGGGCAGAAACTATGCGATATGAGTCTTGAAGCACTCAACAGCCGTATCTCCTATGTGGCACAGGATCAATACCTGTTCAATACCTCTCTGCTCGAAAACATTCGGCTTGGTCGGCTGAACGCAACGGATGAAGAAGTGGTGGAGGCCGCAAAGAAAGCTCAGTGTATAGAGTTCCTTGAGAAACTTCCGCAGGGTATTCATTCGATGGCTGGTGATGCAGGAAAAATGCTCTCCGGCGGTCAGCGCCAGCGTATTTCTCTGGCAAGGGCAATCTTAAAGGATGCTCCTATTGTGGTGCTTGACGAGGCAACTGCCTATGCCGATCCTGAAAACGAAGAAAAGATGGAGGCCGCCATTGCAGAGCTTGTAAAAGGTAAGACCCTTGTGGTTATTGCACACAAATTACCAGCCATTATGAACGCAGATCAGATTTGTGTTATGGATCACGGAAAACTGGTTGCAACGGGCAGACATCAAGAGCTGATCCAGTCCTGCCCTGAATATCAAAAGTTGTGGAAAGCGGCACAAGACAGCGCCGAGTGGAAAGTACACACTGCAAAGGAGGGGAAATAAATGTTTGCTTTGTTTTCAAGAATATTGAAACTTTCCGGCCGTTATAAGAGCCGTATTCAGGGCGCATTTGTTTGTGCGTTTCTGGAATCCATTCTGTCCAAAATGCCGATTTTTCTGGCCTTTGTGGTTTTGAGTGGATTTGCAAACAAGACCATTACCGGGCAGACTTGCCTTTATGTGGGACTTGGCCTTGCCGCTATTGTGCTGGTTCAGATGCTCGTCCATTATCTTAGTGACAGCCTGCAAAGTGCAGCGGGATATTTGATGTTCGCTGACAAGCGTATCGAATTGGGCGGCCATCTGCGGAAACTTCCGATGGGATATTTCACTTCCGGCAATATTGGCAAGATCAGTTCTGTCCTCAGTACCGACATGGTGTTCATTGAAGAAGTCGCTATGAGTACGCTGGGAAACATGATGAGCTATCTGCTGTCCTCGCTGGTTTTGCTGGCGTTCATGTTTTATCTGAATTGGCAGCTTGGCTTGATCGCTGCGATAGTTACTATTTTGGCATGGCTGGTATCTAAGGGAATGAACAAAGTTTCCCTACGAGAAGCAGCAGGCCGTCAGGAGCAGAGTGAACGGCTGACCGATGCGGTGCTGTCTTTTGTGGAGGGCATTGGTGTTATTAAGAGCTATAGCCTGCTTGGAGAAAAATCCGAAGAACTGTCCGGCAATTTCAAGCGTTCCAGAAATACATCGCTTGACTTTGAACGAAAAATGACCCCGTGGACAATGGGGCTGAATATCCTTTACGGTATTGGTATTGCGGCAATTTTCGGCCTGTCTATTGTGTTGGAACAGAGCGGTGCGCTTTCTTTGGCTTATGTGTTGAGTGTTCTGCTATTTGTATTTGATCTTTTTGGCCCGTTGAAGGCTCTCTATGGAGAAGCATCCAGACTAACCGTTATGAACGCTGCCCTTGATCGTATTGAAGCGGTATTGGATGAACCGGAACTTTCCGACAACGGCAAGCAGCATATTCCGGCTCAGGCACAGCCGGGACAGCCGGAAGTCCTGTTCAACGATGTTACATTTGCTTATCAGGATAAAGAGGTTCTGCATCATATCAGTTTTGCCATGAAGAAAAATTCTATGACAGCGCTGGTTGGACCGTCCGGTAGCGGTAAGTCCACCATTGCAAACTTGCTGGCGCGACTTTGGGATGTAAAATCCGGCAATGTGACGATAAGGGGCGTGGATATTCGCAATGTACCTCTGTCGGAATTGATGGATCAGATCAGCATGGTATTCCAGCGCGTGTATCTGTTTCAGGACACCATTTACAACAATATCATCATGGGAAAGCCGGATGCCACGGAAGAAGAAGTCTATGAGGCTGCCAGAAAAGCCCGCTGCTATGATTTCATTATGGCTTTGCCCGACGGATTCCAAACGGTGGTTGGTGAGGGCGGTGCAACACTTTCCGGCGGCGAAAAACAGCGTATTTCGATTGCCCGCTGTATTCTGAAAGACGCGCCTATTGTCATTTTGGATGAAGCTACCGCAAGTGTAGATACGGACAATGAAAGCTATATTCAGGAGGCTATTTCCGAATTGGTGAAGGGAAAGACCCTGCTTGTAATCGCTCACCGCCTAAATACCATCCAGAACGCCGATCAGATTTTAGTTATAGACAACGGCCAGATTGCACAGCAAGGAACCCATGAGGAACTTTTGAAACAGCCTGGTATCTATCAGGATTTTGTCAATATCCGAAAGAGTGCGGCTGGCTGGAGTCTTGCTTAATGACGAAAGGAGCTGCCTATGAAACTTCATACTGCCGGAGAGGATTATTTGGAGGCCGTGCTTATACTCCAAAAGAAGCTCGGTATGGTGCGCTCTGTGGATGTTGCCCGGTACATGGAAGTTTCAAAACCCAGCGTATGTTACGCAGTAGGAACTTTACGAGAGGGTGGCTTTTTGACAACAGACGAAAACCATTATATACACCTGACCGACCTTGGCTGGGATGTGGCTGAAAAAATTTACGAACGCCATTGTTTTTTTACTCATCAACTTATATCCGTTGGAGTTAATCCACAAATTGCAGAAGTTGATGCTTGTCGCATGGAACATGCAGTCAGTGATGAAAGTTTTCAAAAACTGAAAGAGCATGCGATGAGAGAGATTGCTTCACAAAAAATTGACAATACATTTGATGATTTTCCTGTGAAGAAGTAGAAAATGTTGCTTTGCTAAAATAGATTAAATATGAAAGACACAAAATACAAGATATTAGCATATTTTGACAATCAATCATATCGAAAACTATTCAATGAGATAAACTCAGATTATGCAGAAAATCTACAAATTTTACTGCATAATTTGAGTTTATTTTCTTATGATGTGCTTATAATAGGAGTAATCGTTTATAAAGAGAACATAAGTAATATTATATCTGCTATTAGAAAGATAACGCAGATACCAATTATTATTTTGACGGATGCAACTTCTTTATTGTGTATGTCATGGAAAAAAGAATTAATATACGCTGGTGCAGATTGTGTAATGGATATAAATAGCACTATAGAAGAAGTAGATCTGCAGATTTTTTCATTGGCACGACGAAATAATAAACAAAAAATAACTCAAAAGCAATCCGAAACGATGATTAATAAGGGAAAACTTGTAATGGATCATAAGAAACATAAAGTATTTTGGAATGATGTAGCGTTACATTTAACACGACAAGAATATAATTTTTTATACTTATTAGCGGCGACACCGATGAGAGTATACACGTTTGAACAGATTTACCAGCTTGTCTGGAAAGATTATCCTGTTGGTGATATTAAAAATATCATCTGGTGTCTGGTAAAGCGACTGAGAAAAAAGCTGAATGTTGTTGAAGATGGTGCCGGAAATTGCATCGTCAGTGTCAGGGATATAGGTTACAAATTTGAATTGAATAATGAAAACGAACAGCAGTAAGGCGAATAATCCGTAAAAAGATTGTTCGTCTTATTTTATTTGTGCTGGAAAGAAGGTGATAAAAATTGACCGTCAATTGACAGGTTTCTGACCGTTAACTGACAGGTGCATCCGATACACTGTGCCTTTGTAAAGATATGATTACAAAGGAGATCCGTGTTTGCAGGGAAACAGCAGAGATGCCGGACATTCCTGTGGACAGGAAGAACGAGCCAGATCACCGCCACACTCCGATTTGATTTCACAAAAATTCAGATCGGAGGAAAAGATAAGTGGCTTACAATAAAGCAAAAGAAGAATATAGATGGAACCAGTGGAAAGCAGAGGAAGAGAAGATCCTGCGTGAACAGGGCGTGGATGAAGAGACGATCCAGAAGCTTCGGGAGTATGACTGGGACGATTTCAATGCAGAGCGGAGATTCCGGGAACACCAGACCTCGCTTCTGGACTGTATGGAACTGCTCCTGGAAGAAAAAGAAACCAAAGAGTCCCAGCCGGAGAGCGTAGAAGCCCTGCTGGATACCGTGGAGAACGAAGAACTGCTTCAGATCCTGTTATCAACTGATAAGAAAACCCTTCAGATGATTGTCCTGAAGATGATGGGATATGCACCAAAAGAGATCAGTCATCACATGGAACTGCCGGAGCAGACGGTTTATACAAGACTGCGGAGATTAAGGGAAAAGATCAAAAAGTCCATGAAATTTGAATAAAACAAAAGGTTCTCATCGGCTGACTATTAGAACGAACAGACAGGAGCAATCTGGTGATATGTCAAGATGATTTTTGAAAAGATTTCGATATGTTTTTCAGAAAAAGGGTAACTTTAATAGACCTATGCAAAAACACAGGCTAAAACCAGTTATTCATTTGATGTATCCAGCGATACGCCGGAGTACAGTTGGTTTCTGGCCAGCAATCCATAAACCAAACGAACGAATTTACGTGAAGTCAGCGCGAGTGCTCTTTTGTGTTGATGCTTCGGAACTTCGTTGTACTTCTTTCGATAGTACGCTCCGTACTCAACATTATGTTTTCTCATACTGTTGGCGGCTTCGCCAAGATAGTATCTGAGATAACGATTTCCGGCTTTACTCATTGGAGTATCTTCTCCATCGAAATCACCTGATTGGTTTGACTTCCACATGAGTCCGGCATATTTAGCAAGAGCATCAGAGGAATGAAAAGCAGAGATGTCGCCTATTTCAGCTACAATGCCACCTGCAAAGACAGGACCAATGCCATCTATGGATTGAAGAATAATAAAAGCATTAGGATTTAATCCTCTGATTTCTCTTTCGATGGCAATATCTATAAGCTTGATTTCTTTCTTGAAAGTTTCAATACAGTTGAAAGAGCTGGCAATAGATACATTTAATGGTTCATAAAGAGCTTTATCTAAGCGATAAGAATCTCTGGCCGCTTTCCTGAGTAATTCTGCGGTCTTGCTAATGTCTTTGATACGATTGCGACTTTTCTGTGCGAGAAAACTTATGAGATCTTCCTCAGATGAATCAATAATCTCCTCAGGAGATAAGTATTCTGTCAATACACTGGAAGAGGTTGCTCCATAAATATCGCAGAAAGGCTGGTCATCACCTTCTAACATCTGTAGTTCACTGAACTTCAGATACAGATTAGAAACCAGGTAGGTTTTCTCTCTGGTCATGCATTCAACAAGATGCAGACGATGCCTTGTGAGGCGTTTAAGAGCCAAGAACTGGCTTCCACGCCATGGCTCAGTTTCGATATTTCCTGCACGTGCATAATCGGCAATAACAAAGGCATCAATAGGATCAGACTTACCTAATCCGATATAAGACTTTTTGTAATTAGCTGTGCATTTGGGATTGAGCACAAAAACATAAGGTTTGAAATGCATCAGTTCCTCGCAGGAAGAGAGAAAATTTGCAATGTGAATGCTGTAAACAGAGGTAGACTCCAGAGCAGCAACAATCGTATTAAGATCAGGGTGTTCTTTCAAACATTCAAGAATCTTCTTGGCTAGTTCTTCAGCACCAGGCTGATTGTTAGCAAAAGAAGAGTTTATGTATTTATTTTTATAAAAATCCAAAGCACAAACATAGTTGGATTTTGAACTGACGTCAATACCGACGTAAAACGTAGATAATGGGTTAATCTTTAACATGATACCACCCGCCTTTCCGATTAAGTATTCTTGGAACCTGAAGAAAAAGGTTTATCCTGGGAATCATATGCTGACCGAAACCTCGCGTAATAAGCATGCACCCTGGCAGCTCTTTTGCTGGTGCTGTACGCCAGGGGATGAAACATCTGTGTAAGCGGAATGTGACATATGATTCAGGCTGCAAGCTCCATAAGCAGGCACCGGAGACCGGGCTGAAAGGATTAAAAGCAGTGCCTCTAGACATCAGACTCTGCTGATATCATACCACAGAATAACCTATGAAACTAATAACCAATGTAGATGAGATGGAAAGGGTTTATCCCAGGTGTCTCAGATCATCTATAAATTTATAGAAAGGATAAGTGCATAACCATCATTTCTACTGGCTATACACTTATTATACGAGGATTAATACGATGGATGAGAAAGAAGTGTCCGAAATGCAGGAAGAAATGATGACGGTACTGGTAGTCGAGCCGATGAAGGCCCCCTATGTCAAGCACATCCCAAATGAGCTGGAGGATCTGCAGCAGGCGGTAGGCGGTGACATTGAAATGACCTATCCGTTTGATGATGAAGTTGGAATCCTTTTAAACGGCAATGGAAAATTTGAGGGATTGCCACTGAACCGGGCGTTATATGATGATCATGGACAGGTCTATGATGCGATAGCCGGGACTTTCCTTGTGGTAGGGCTGACAGAAGATGATTTTACTTCACTGACACCGGAACAGATTGAAAAGTTTAAAGAAAAATACCAGTCACCGGAAATTTTTACTCTGTTTAACGGAGAACTCCATGTGATGAAGATGCCGCCGGAAGAAGAAAAAGAACAGAAAGAAAGCCGGAAGAACGATGCAAAACAAAAGAATCTGGCAAAGAAGAAAAACAGATCCGGGGATGCAAGATAAAAGATTTTTTTGTGAAGTGAATAAAAAAATACACTGCCATCGGCTAGTAAGCAGAGGGACATCCCTCGGCTGTTCTTTGGCAAGTGAATATCGGCACTACAGGTACGTTCCCAACCGTAGAAGCGTGACAGCATGAGCGCCATGATTAAGTATAGGGTAAAGATTCTTAGACTTGGAGCGAGGAAGCATAGCTGTGAATAAGGCGGTGGCAGCCTTTCGCCAGGATCACGGACGGGGGATAATGATACACGTTACCAGCCAAAGAGCGGAAGATGGACTCCGGGTTGTAATCAGAAAGACCCCCAGGACATCTGTGAGTGGCGGCAGGCCAGCCGCCCGCCTGTAGTGTCCCCTTTCCCAGAAGAAATGCAGGGATAGTTCCGGGGGTGCGGGGTCAAATGCGGAACAGTAAGATAAAATAACAGAAATCAATGAAGAAGTGTGTCGTTGATATCAGATACCATGCGGCTGTGGGAAACTACAGCCGTATTCCTGTGGTATTAACGTCACATCAAGGGGAGAGAAAAGATGGAAGAAACAAAAAGAAGTGGAATGGGAAAAGATGAGTTCTGGAGTCTGATCGAAAAGGCAAAGGAAGTCTGCGGCACCGATCTGGAGGCTTCGGCAGTATGGATCAAACAGCAGCTTTTTTATAAGACACCGGAAGATGTCCTGCAATTCCACAATCTTGTTTACAGTTACCGGGATGCGGCTTATAAGTACGGCTTATGGACAGCGGCAGGTATTCTGATGGAGACCGGGTGCAGCGATGATGGATTTTCCGATTTTCGGATGTGGCTGATCGCCCAGGGAAAAGAAGTCTATCTGAATGCCTTAAAAGATCCGGATTCCCTTTCCGGCGTAACTCCTTATGGGTACTGTAGTTTTGAATCACTGGGATATATCTCATCGCAGGTATACAGTGCCATGAAAGGGAAAAATATCTATCAGGACAGTACGGCAAGAATGCAGATGGAATGTTATGAGCAGGTGGTAAGGGATATCGTGTATCATCCCATGATCGAGTATCCGCTGGAATTACCGGAAGCAATGGTGGTATATCCGAAACTCTGTGAATGCCATTTGTCCGAGCAGGTAAAGAAAGCTCCGCAGAAAGTAAGGACATGGAATGTTTCCCGGACGGATATCCGAAGGATGATGGCAAGAGGGAATGCTGCCATAAAGAAAATGCAGGAGCAGGGAGCAAAAGCACCGGAAGCAGTCAGATCCGTCCGTAAGGGTACGGTAAGATAAGCTTCCCGGCAAGGAGAAGTAATGTGTTATAAAAATGAATATCAAAAAAGGGCGCATGGCGAAGTGGAAAGAATCTTTCGGGAACTTCTACCGGAAGCCGGGCTTCACGTAAGAGAAGAACAGATCCGTCTCTGCCATGAAATGCTGGATGCCCTTATGAAAAATGAGATCACGCTCTGTGATGCAGGAGTGGGCATTGGAAAAACCTATGCCTATCTGACTGCCTGCATCCTGATGCGGAAATATAGTGTACTGCATTCCGGTTATTCGGGATGTGACAGGCGGCCTGTGGTGGTATCCACTTCCAGCATTGCCTTACAGAAAGCTATCATAGAGGAATATGTTCCTTTTTTATCGGATGTACTGTTAAAAGCAGATCTGCTTCAGGGAGAATTAAAGGCAGTTGTCCGCAAGGGAAAGGAACATTTTGTGTGCGATTACAGGCTGGCCCAAAGACTGGAGGCAGTCCGGGATAAGAATAAAAATCAGGCACAGATGGAGGCATTGAAGTCCCTCCGGCATAACTTTGATTTAGATTCCGTACATAACCTGAGCGGTTTTGACCGCAGGCTGGTGTGCGTACCGAAATTCTGCCCCAGGGAGTGTCCGGGGAAAGCAGGATGCCGTTATCAGAAATATTTGGATGTTTCCAAAAAAGAGGAAGTTTTTATACAGATATGCAATCACAATTATCTTCTGGCAGACGCCATGCACCGGATGAATGAATACCGGCCTCTGCTGGCAGATTACAGAGCATTGGTAGTAGATGAAGCACATAAGCTCCCAGAAGCTGCCAGCCAGATGGATGGGAGAAGTATTGGAAGAGAGGATGTGCAGGAAATCTCGTATTTCTTAAACAGGGAGCATAAAAGTTCGGAAGGTAAGAGACTACAGGATTGGTTTAATACACTTTCAATGGAAATCCGTAAGGATCAGGCTGGGATGGGAGATGACATAGCTGGAAAAGAAAATTTCTATTTTCCGGCAAAGTGCCGATCTTCTCTGGAGCAGGTAAGGGGGAATCTCAGTCTTATGCTTAAAAGACTTGCTGGAAATGTCCCTTACTGGATCTTCCGGCGGCTGGAAGAGATGGAAGAGCTGTTCGGCTGGTTTCTGAAGAAGGATACCAGATACGTTTTATTTCTTCAGCCAGACGGCAGGGGAGATCCTGTGTTTATGGCTGTTAGCAGAGAGATTCCAAGGTTTCTCCATGATTCCTTATGGGACAGGGGATTTCCCTCGATTCTCACCAGTGGAACTTTAAAAGCCGGAAATGGGTTTGTAAGGACCAGACAGATGACCGGGCTGGAAAAGAAAAGCAGAGTCCGGGAGTGTGTAGCAGAATCCCCATTTTGTTACAGAGAGAACTGTCTGCTTTATATTCCTGAGAATTTAAAAGCGACGCTCAAGGGAAGCCGGGAAGAGGCCGAGCAACTTGCAGGCCAGATCCGTGATCTGGTGTGTTCCACTTACGGGCATACACTGGTACTGTTTACATCTTATACCCTGATGGGAAATGTGCAGCAGCTTTTGCGGGATCAGATCCCGTTTCCGATGGTGCAGGTATGGAGAAACTCACAGGAAGAAATCGCACGGTTTAAGAAGATGGAAAATGCCGTTCTGTTTGCAGCCGGCTCCTGTTGGGAAGGTGTGGATTTTCCGGGGGATATGGTATCGTCCCTGATCATTGTAAAATTGCCGTTTGCTGTACCGGACCCCATCCATGAAGCACAAAGGGAACAATACCGATCACTGGAATCCTACATTCAAAATGTTGTTGTTCCAGATATGCAGAAGAAACTGCGCCAGGGATTCGGACGGGCGATCCGGACGGAGCAGGACACCTGTGTAGTGTCCATTTTAGACCACCGAGCGGCAAAGAAAGGAAAGTACCGGGGAGATGTTCTGGACGCCCTGCCAAAGTGCCAGATGGCAGAAAAAATCGATGAAGTAGAGGACTTTATCCGAAGCCGGAAAGTGGAGCGTTACTACAGCTGATAACATCCGTGGTGTTGTTGGTTCTGCCCAGATCTGGACAGAAAATAAGACAAAAAGTTTAGTGGTATTTCAGGAGCGGTTTTGACCGAATTGGTGGTATTTGTGATAGCTTTATCGGCATGAGTTGGGTATACTGTGTATAGCGTTAGAGGAAAGGAAGTGAGCAGGAATGAGACGATATGAACTGGAAAAAGAAAGAGAGGGTTCCACCGTTTATTTCTTTATCAGAGATGTGGAAACACTGGATATCGTCCTGCTTCCAACCAAATATCTGATGCACAAGATACGGAGTAAATGTTCACCGAATACGGTGCGGCGCTCCGCACTTGCAATCCTGTACTATCTGGAATACATCCATGGAAAGAAAAAGGAATTGACAGACGTATATCAAATGCCTTATGTTGAACAGACAAATCACTTTGTGGAATTTTTATACTGGCTGAAAGCCGGGAAGCATACCAGAGATAAAAATCACAGATCTCCAAACAATGGAACCTGCAACGCATACTTAAGAGATGTGTTCAGGTTCTATCTTTTTATAGAAGAAGAGTACCAGCAGTTCGGGGAGCTGAAAGTCCTGTCCTATAATTATTTTGTAGCCGTGGATGCAGTAGGCGTAAAGAAAAGCATACGATCAAAGAGTTTCAAAGGCTATTTAAAAGAGGAAGAGCATAAGGCGAGAGCAGCAAAGAAAGATGAAATTGTGGAAATCTTGAAAGCGTGTACCAATATAAGAGATCGGCTTCTCATGCTGCTTCTGGCAGAGACAGGCTACCGAATCGGTGAGATCTTAGGAATTGATTACAGTAAGGACATTGATTATCAGAACCACATAATCCGGGTATATTTCCGTGAGGACAATGAAAATGGCGCGAGAGCAAAGAATGCAGAATACCGAAGTGCGAAGATCAGCAAAGATACCTTCGGCTTTTTAAATCTGTATATCGCAGAGTACCGAAAACTACTTCAGCACCAGACAAGCCTGTTTGTGAATATTTCCGGGGATAATATCGGAAAACCAATGAACGTGGAAGCAGTATACTCCATGCTAAAAAGAATGGATAAGAAAACAGGGATTAAGATCACGCCTCATATGCTCCGGCATTACTTTGGAAATGAGCGGAGAAAAGCAGGATGGTCGCTGGAACTGATACAGCTGGCCTATGGACACCGCCACATCCAGACAACCATCAATTATCTGGACATTGTGGATGATGAACTGCTGGATGCCAGCCAGGAATTCTACGAGAAACACTCCTCCCTGTATGGGATTGAGGAATTGCTATAGGAGGTGGTTTTTATGCCTGCGTTTTTACAGTCTTTTATAGAGGCAGAACAAGAACGGAGCAGGCGGATTGAGCAGCTACGAAAAGAAATCCGGGAGTTTGCAAAAGAGGAAGCAGGAAGTTCCATTACAGAACAGATTCTGCTGTTTCTGGCAGATGAGATGGTAGAACATCTTTCGGAAATAGATTATGAACTGCGAATGAAATTTGAATTATACATAACACCGCTGATAAAGCGAAATTACATTTACCGATATACCGGAACTGTCTCTTATACACATCTGACGCTGCCGACGAAGCTAGAAGTGTAGAT
>ERZ1027054.935-NODE-935-length-12693-cov-6.532837_pt1 | contig 12693 bp, 8 predicted proteins | sample MGYA00519284_ERZ1027054 | MGnify/ENA primary metagenome ERZ1027054 (study PRJEB26926, sample SAMN06164568) | human gut metagenome | biome: ENVO:00009003; feature: ENVO:2100002; material: ENVO:00002003 | host: Homo sapiens | place: USA | collected 2012 ... | reverse complement strand
CGAGATTTCTGCCTGTCTCGTGGGCTCGGAGATGTGTATAAGAGACAGATATATCCCAGTAAGATCGCGCTTCTCTCCAACGACCAGTCCGACAGAAGTGCAATGGTATCATGACGTGTATGCATGCCAAATCCATCCCTGTTTAATGTCATAGCCGGAATACCTTTCCACGCAAAGGTGTTAGAATCGCTTCCCCAGATCTGATTCTTTGTAGACATGCCGATTCCTGTCTCATGAGCCATATATATGATCATATTGCAGATTGACGCATCACCTGTCACTCCTACAACCGTTCCGCCCACAAGCTGTCCCGCAAGGTCTACATTCATATTGAAACGATGAGCCTGCAATTCTGACTCATGTTCTTTAATATAGTTCTGACTTCCAAGCAGACCTTTCTCTTCTGCACCAAACCATACGAATTCCATTGTTCTGCGTGGTCTGTGTTCTTTGAAATATCTGCAAAGTTCCATGATGATCGCGGCACCAGACATGTTATCGTAAGCACCAGGCCCCTCTGGTACGGAATCATAGTGTGCAGTAAGAGTCAGGATCTCCTCTGCTTTATCTGTTCCTTTGATTCGTGCCACTACATTTCGGGATGTACGTGTCACTGTCTCCTGTTCTACGGACAGGCAAGCCTTGGCTGCCCCTCTTGTCACTAGTTCGACAGCATCTTTATAATGAATGCTTACACCCGGAATTCTGTTATCGTAATTTGCCGCTTCTATCCCGGCTGCTTTTTTCTCTTCACCTGGCAGATTCTTCGGTAAGCTGTATGCACGCGGTGTCAAATCTACGCCCTCGTCCAATGGGGAACCGGCAATACTGATAAAACCGGCTACACCTGCTTTCACCAGTTTCTGGTACAGTTCCTTTCTTACCGGGTCATTTACCATAACAATTTTTCCTCTGGCATTTGCGAGGCTGATCTCATCAGCATTCTCCACATACAAAAAAGATTCATTCCGTCCATTCTCATCTGTATTGGCACATCTTCCATATCCGGTTACGATGTATTCTTTTGCATATGGTTCCGTTATCGTAAGCTTCGCCTTTTTTACCTGAAAAGTTTCAAAACAAAACTCTTCCAGATGGTTCTCCACACCAAAACTATTCAATGTTTCCTGAATAATCGTTGCTGCTTTTTCCTCTCCTACAGTTCCTGCCTCTCTGATATAATCAAACTCCGCCAGAAACTCCATCTGACGTTTTCCACTGATTTCATTTGTGTTCATAATTGTAAAAACCTTCCTCAAATATATTTATGCTACCAGCAATTATTCCTATTATACCATTTACGTATAAGCTTTTTCCACCATTATAAATGAGAAAATTCAGTAAAACCAAATTAATAAAAATAAAAAAGACCTTTATCAACATTTTTACATTGTGTCAGTTAAAGGTCTTTCATATTATGATTTTATTTCAAGCTATTGAAGTATTCATCCCATGGTTTTGGTTCGTTATCTTCTTCCTCTTCCGGAATTGTCTGACTCTGCAGGCTGTCCTGTACTTCTTTACTCTCTGAAGAATCATATGGGTTATCCTGTGTCGTTCTATTATTTTCCACAGAACCATACAAACTATCCTGGGTATTCTCACTTGCTGCATTATTCTGCACTTCTTTGTTCTCATCCGAAGCCACTGATGAATCACCTGTCACACTCCAAAACTGCTGCGGATGCGTCTGATCTTCCTGTGGCTGTTCACTCTGTGAATAGCTGTCAAACATAGGATTCACATAGTCTCGTGCCACACGTTCTTCTTCCTCTTTCTGCACTTTAAGCTCCCCTGTCAGATCACGATAGAACATTACTTCTGTCATGGCCATATATGGAAATATCCACAAGAGTGCAATATAGAATGTAAAAACAGAAAGAAACATCAATGGGATAAAGCTTATCTTCAGCATCAGATATCTTCCGAAGTTTCCATGCATCATCTCCAGACTCTCTTTCATAGCCTCTGTACTTTTCAATTCCGGCTTATCTGCCAGAATATAATAAGTCATCTCCAGAGGAATAACCAGAATCTGATAAACAATCATTCCAACGATCATCAGAACAACACCTGTATACAGCCAGGTGATCAGCACCTCCACAGAAGCATCTTCACCCGGAAGATTCGCATTACTGTAAATCGTATAGGGCAGCATGGTAAGCAGATTCAGTACTGCCATAAAAAATCCGGCAACGATCACTCTGTCCGGGTGATGTCTGTAAAAATAAAACAGATCATTCAATGAATATGCTTTCCCTCTGGCAATATTCAGATACATATAATTCATACCTGCCGCTACCACATTGATCAGCAGAGTCAGAATAAATGTAAATGCATACGACAACACAATATCAATTGTTTCCTCTCCCGGAAATAAAGCCGAGGATATCATGCTGCTGATCAGAGCCAGTGCCTGAACTGCAACAAATGCCAGGATCAGTATCCCATATTTTCCTGACATGGCCTGCTTCGCATAGTTTTTTAATTCACGTCTCGATGTCATGTAATTCTCCTAAATCAGTCTGCCAGACCAAAGGCATCATGTACTGCATTCATTGCGCGCACGCCGTCCTTTTCATTGATCAGAACTGTCACACGAATCTCGGATGTAGAGATCATATTGATGTTTACACCCTCATTATAGAGGCTCTCAAACATCTTTGCAGCTACTCCGGGATTACTCATCATTCCTGCACCTACGATGGAAAGCTTCGCAATATTTCTCTCAGAATGAAGCTCTGCAAATCCAAGTCTTGCCTGATTTGCATCCAGAACTGCAACTGCATCATCCAGATCATTTCCATCTACTGTGAAGGAAATGTCCTTTCTGCCCGCACGTCCGATAGACTGCAGGATCACATCTACATTAATATTCTTCTTCGCAAGGGTATCAAATAATTTAAAAGCTACACCCGGCTCATCCTTTAATCCGATTACCGCAATTCTCACTGCATCTGTATCCAGCGCAACACCGCTGATCAACATTCTCTCCACTGTAACTTCCTCCTTTACCACAGTTCCTTCACTGTTGTTTAAACTTGAACGTACCACAAGCGGCACGCCATATTTCTTCGCCATCTCCACAGAACGGTTGTGAAGCACACCTGCCCCGAGAGTCGCAAGGTCAAGCATTTCATCGTAAGTGATCTCTTTGAGCTTTCTTGCTTTCGGAACCTTACGCGGATCTGCTGTGTAAACACCATCTACATCTGTATAGATTTCACAGGCATCTGCATGAAGAGCAGCCGCAAGAGCAACCGCTGTTGTGTCAGAACCGCCTCTTCCAAGAGTCGTATAATCATCATACTTGTCAACTCCCTGGAAGCCGGTAACTATTACAATCTTTTTGCTGTCCAGCTCTCTTCTGATACGCTCTGTATCAATTCTTTTTAAACGTGCATTTCCATGACTGCTTGTCGTATGCATGGAAACCTGAAAAGCATTCAGGGAAACCGCAGGAACTCCCAGTTTATCCATCGCCATTGCCATCAGTGCAACAGACATCTGTTCTCCGATGGTAAAGAGCATATCCATCTCTCTTTTCGGCGGTTTCTCATTGACATCCCTTGCCATAGTGATCAGTTCATCCGTATATTTCCCCATTGCGGACAGAACGACAACCACGTCATTTCCTTTTCTGTACTCTTCTATACAGCGGCTGGCAACATTAAAGATACGTTCTTTATTTGCAACCGATGTACCGCCAAATTTCTTGACAATCAACATTGTTTTACTTCCTCCATAATAAGTTTACAGGAAAGAGAAGATTCTCATATCTTCCCTTTCCTGTTCTGTTTACAGTAATCACTGTACAAATATTTATCTGAAGTATTGTATCAGTGTCCACCTTATCAGGCACACTATATGATACACGAAATCTGTCAGTTTATCAATCTTTAACTCGAATCTTTGCAAGTACCTGATCTCCGATCTGAGCCAGTTTCTCTTCAAATGCTCCCTGTGTCATTTCATCAGTGATAAATGCACATTCCTGCGGAAGCTGTCCCAGGCTGATGATCTCAACATCACCAAATACCTTCTTCGCTTCTTCTGCTGCTTCTTTTTTAATTCTCACGAAAAACTTTCCTGTCACTTCATCCAGTGGTTTCAGTACTGCCGGAGTGCTGTTCCAGTTTGTCACAATGTTAACATGGAGATGTTTTGCGGCATCCACAATATCACCAACTACAGCACTTGCTGTAGGCAGTTTACCTGCACCGCTTCCATAGAACATGGCATCTCCAAGCATATTTCCATGTACAAATACTGCATTAAACACATCATTTACACTGTAAAGAGGGCTGTTCTGGCCGAGCATAAACGGTGCTACCATTGCATAACAGGTTCCGTCTGCCAGTCTGCGGCTGGTTCCAAGAAGTTTGATGGTTCTGCCAAGCTTCGCAGCATACTCCATATCTTCAGGTGTAATCTTTGTAATTCCCTCTGTATAAATATCTTCAAAATCAAAATATCTCTCATAAGCAAGAGAGGAAAGGATTGCGATCTTACGGCATGCATCGTATCCTTCCACGTCGGCGGTAGAATCTGCCTCTGCATAACCCTTCTGCTGTGCTTCCTTTAATACAGTGTCAAATTCACAGCCTTCTGTGCTCATCTTATAAAGCATGTAGTTGGTAGTTCCGTTCAGGATACCTGTTACTTCGTCAATCTCATCTCCTGTAAGGGAAGAATTGATGACACGAATGATCGGGATTCCGCCGCCACAGCTTGCTTCAAATAAGAAGTTAATGCTCTTTTCCTTTGCAATATCCATCAGCTCGCGGCCATGCTTTGCAACCAGAGCCTTATTGGAAGTGCAGACATTTTTTCCTGCCAGAAGTGCCTTCTTTACAAAAGTATAAGCAGGCTCCACACCGCCCATAACCTCTACTACAATATCTACTTCCGGATCACTGACGATCTGTTCATAATCATGGACCAGAACCTTCTCTACCGGCTGTCCCGGAAAATCACGAAGATCCAGAACATATTTTACATGAAGTTCCTGTCCGGCACGTCTGGAAATGCTCTCTTTATTTTCATTTAATACTTCAAATACACCGCTTCCAACTGTGCCATATCCTAAAATTGCTACATTGATCATTTTCTTTTACTCCCTGCCTAATATTTTCAGATAATGAATTCCTTCATTCTGTTCAATCGTCTCTACCATTGCTTCTGCATCCCCCTCGCCCGGAAGAATGTCCACACTCAGAGTAAGTGTGGCAATCCCATTGATAGGAATACTCTGATGAATGGTGAGAATGTTTCCATGAAACCGTGCAATCGTCTGCAGGACAACCGACAAAAGCCCCGGTTCATCGTCCATCTGGATAATAAAGGTGATCGTCTTTCCCCTTGTCTCTTCATGAAATGGAAAAATATCATCTTTGTATTTGTAGAAAGAGCTTCTGCTGATTCCTGTGCGCTCTGCTGCATCCTGTACAGTGTCCACTTTGCCGGAGTCCAGAAGCTTCTTTGCCTCCACCACCTTCAGCAGGACTTCCGGAACTGCTCGTTCCCTCACTACAAAATATTTCTTTTTCTCTGTTACTGGTTTCTGCATATCAATTTACCTGTCCGTTCTTTAAAGACATTTGTTTTTACACACTGGATATATTATCACACCACACAAAAATACGCAAGAAATATATTCTGCTGAATCATTGTGTAAAATCATTATGCCTCAACACGAAAAAGGCTGTCCTGATTTCAGACAGCCTTTTTTATTCTTTTATTTCTTCAGTGCGATCCATTTCAGATATGCATTGATGAAAATATCAATTCCTCCGTCAAGTACTGCATCCACATTTCCGGTCTCCTCGTTTGTACGATGATCCTTTACCATGGTATATGGCTGCATAACATAAGAACGGATCTGATTTCCCCATCCGATATCTGTCACCTCACCGCGGATACCGGAGAGTTTTTCCTCTGCCTCCTGCTGCTTGAGAAGATACAGCTTGGCTTTCAGCATCTGCATGGCTTTATCTTTATTCATGTGCTGAGAACGTTCATTCTGACACTGTACCACGATTCCGGTAGGATAATGTGTGATACGGATGGCAGATGATGTCTTGTTGATATGCTGACCGCCGGCACCACTGCTTCGATAAGTGTCAATACGGATCTCATCGTCATTGATCTCTACATCCAGATCCTTCTTGATATCCGGCATAACATCACAGGATACAAAAGATGTCTGTCGCTTACCTGCTGCATTGAAAGGAGAAATACGCACCAGACGGTGAACTCCCTTCTCTGATTTCAGATAACCGTAAGCATTTGTTCCGTTTACCTGGAAAGTAACCGATTTGATACCTGCCTCATCGCCGTCCAGATAATCCAGCACTTCCAGGGTAAATCCTTTCTTATCTGCCCAGCGGCTGTACATACGGTAAAGCATACCGCACCAGTCACAGGCCTCTGTTCCGCCTGCACCTGCATTCAGCTTAATGATAGCATTCTCACTGTCATATTCTCCGGAAAGAAGTGTCTTGATACGGATATTGTCAAAATCCTTCTGAAACTCATCCAGCATTTCCTGAATCTCAGGAATCAGTGCAGGATCGTTCTCCTCATATCCCATCTCGATCATGGTTTCCATATCTTCCATCTGTGTAACCAGATTCTGATAGGTCTCCATGTCATCTTTCATGTCTTTTAATTCTTTCATTTTCTTCTGGGAAACTTCTGCATCATCCCAGAAATCAGGCGCTTCCATTTCGCGCTCTAATTCTTCGACCTTCTGCTCTTTGTTAGCCAGGTCAAAGTGAATCCCTCACTTCCACTAATGGTTCTGTATAAGTCGCAAGAATGCTCTTGAACTGGTCTAATTCAACCACAGCTTCACCCACTTTCTTATTATAAATATTCTCTGTCGGACTCCCTGTGGATGACCGACTGAATTGCTATAGATTATAGCAGTCCTGATAAATAATTCGTTTAAAATAATAACATATCTTTAAGCAAATTACAAACAAAGAATTACCCACAGCGTGAAATGATCATTTATCATAACAATCATTTCACACTGTGGGTAATCATACTTTACACTGAATTACGCATAAAGTCTGTGTAATTTATGAGAAGAAGCTCTCTGCAACACTTATATCTGCAATATATCCCACTGTTCCTGTCATATAGATGGTTCCGTCCTCTTCCATATCGATCTGTATCATTCCGCCTGGCTGATTTACATTAATACGGGATTCTACCAGCCCCAGCTTATAGGCTGCCGCTGCCGCCGCACAGCTTCCTGTTCCGGAAGCCTTTGTATATCCGGAGCCTCTTTCCCAGATTTCAATCTCCAGATTTCCCTTGTCGACCTGACGGCAGATCTGCAGGTTCATTCTCTCCGGAAATTCATCTGCATTTTCCACATAAGGTCCCAGATTCTTTACAGCTTCTGCACTTACATTGTCTGTAAAAATAATGCAGTGTGGATTACCAACTGTCAGGCAGGTAGCCTTGTATTCTTTTCCATGGAATACGAAATTCTCCTTAATTACTTCACGAACTTCACCGGAAACAGGGATATCGCTGGAGATAAAAGATGGTTTTCCTATGTTTACTTTAAATTCCGTTGCCCGGCTGTTCAGGCATTCCACATGAATCGTGCCTGACATAGTTTCAATGTCAAATTTTTTCTCAGTAATATATCCATTATCCATCAGATATTTGGCAAAAATACGCACGCCGTTTCCACTGATGGCAGATTCACTTCCGTCTGCGTTAAAAATACGCACACCCAATTTCCCATCAATTTCTACCGGTCCATAGAGCACACCGTCAGCGCCAAGCCCAAATCCTCTCTGGCAGAGAAGTGCAATCTTCTTTCCCTGAAGCTGTACCTGATTTTTCTTCGGATCAAGAATCAGATAATCGTTTCCAAGTCCCTGATATTTACTCATAATAATTGTATTTGCCATAACCATATCTCTCCTTCTGATTTATAATCCCGGATACTTCCCGCTTTTGTATCTGCATCGATAATCAATTGTCGGGCAATCTTTCCAACTCACTTCGCCACTTGTCTGAGTCCCCACCCACTGCTTATTGCTCTTCGCAATTGAAGCAGGGGACTTACTTGATTCGGTTAAATTTTGTGTCAGGTAATTTTCTCATATCACATCCTGACTTTATATTCATTATATTTTATTGTTTTTACCATGTATATAGAGTAAAATGCTTAAAACATTGCAAAAAATGCTCTGTAGGTATTACAAAAAAGACCATTATATCAGTTCTCTGATATAACAGCCTTACAGCAGCATCGCTCCTCTCTGTTCAGTTTTCTATTTCTTTACCCTATTTCGAAATAGTTACAAAGTTTTTACGATTACTTTGTAATTGTATGATACTATTATCGTGTAATAATGTCAATATCTTTGTAGCATATTTTCTCAGAAATTATAAAATATATTCGTTACTATTTGTTACATTCTTAGTAATAATTGTACATTTACGCATTAAATGATATGATTATACCATGAATCAAACTTTTCCCTCCGCTTATTGCTTTCCACTGCTTATTTCTTTTCACAATCTCCACAGAGGACTTGCTTGATTCGATTAAATAATCATTGCAGATATCGGAGGCAGATATGTTATTATCAGAACAGTTCTATCAGACAGAAAAAACAGGATACCTGAACGAACAATTCCGACTTTTTCATCTTAAAGACCAGACCAGAAAGGAATTCTCTTACCATTATCATGATTTTCACAAGGTAGTTATCTTCATCTCCGGCAAGGCTGCTTATCATATAGAAGGAAAAGCTTATCAACTGAAACCATGGGACATTCTTCTGGTAAACCGCCATGCCATCCACCGCCCGGAGATTGATCCATCTGTTCCATATGAACGTTTTATTCTCTGGATCCAAAACGATATTCCCTGGCAGGAACTGCTGAAATGCTTCCAGAAAGCAAATGACCGAAGCTATAATCTGGTACGTCTGAACTCTGCTCTTCAGGAAAAGATGAAAGACATCCTGTTTGAACTGGAAAATTCTGCAAAATCCGATGAATATGGAAGAGAAATCCTGACACAGTCACTTTTTCTTCAGTTTATGGTTTATCTGAACCGTATCTTTCTGGAAAAGCAGTACATTTTTGATAAAAAATCCTACACCTTTGACTCGCAGATTGCCAGTATCCTTCAGTATATCAACCACAATCTGAAAGAAGATCTATCTGTAGAAACGCTTTCTGCCAGATATTATGTAAGCAAGTACCATCTGATGCGGAAGTTCAAACAAGAAACCGGCTATACCCTTCATAATTATATTGTAAACAAGCGGCTTCTTATGGCACGTACTCTGATCTCAAATGGAATGCCTGTGACAAAAGCAGCACAGGAAAGCGGGTTCGCAGAATACAGCACTTTTTCCCGGGCATACCGTAAACAGTTCAAAACCAACCCCAGCGAAGAACTGCCTCATTATAGCAATCCTCTAAAATAATGCATCCACTACCTTTACACAACAATTCCATAACACAAAAAAGATGTAACCATGTCTGAAAGAATCTTTCTTCCCAGACATAATTACATCTTTTATTGTTCTCAGGTCCGGCAGATATTCGCGCTCCGCTTACTGTTTCACTTTCTTCTTCGCTGTCGCACAGTAGAATACGAATCCCAGCAGTACCAGTGCCACGATCATCCATCCGGCCAGTGCTGCTGTTCCCAGACCTGCAAATTTATCATAGTAACCTTTCAGATAGATCACAATGATAATCGCCGGAATTCCATAGGCAACATAATTTTTCAGACATTTCGGGAATTTCATGCCTGTACCGGCATTCACCTCTGCAATGAAATTGTCCCATCCCCATCCGTTCTTTCTGGTACAAAACAGAAGGTAACCAAGACTTCCAAGAGGAAGAAGGTTATTAGAAACAATAAAGTCTTCCAGATCCATGATGTTGCTTCCATCTCCGAATGGCTGGAATCCGGAAAGTACATTGAATCCAAGCACACATGGAATGCTTAAGATCACAACAAGAACTGCGCAGACAACAACACTCTTTTTACGGTTCCAGCCAAACAGTTCCATATTAAACACGATCAGGTTCTCAAATACAGCAATGATCGTTGAAACCGCAGCAAATGTCAGAAACAGGAAGAACAGACTTCCCCACAAAGCCCCTCCGCTCATCTTTGCAAAAATATTGGGCAGAGTGATAAAGATAAGGCTTGGACCTGCATCCGGCTGGATTCCATAGGAGAAGCATGCCGGAATAATGATAAATCCTGCTGTCAGCGCAACAAAAGTATCGAGTACGGTGATGCTTACCGCCTCTCCGGTAAGGCTTCTGGATTTGTCCAGATAACTTCCGAAGATCAGCATGGCACCAATACCAATGGATAATGTAAAGAATGACTGACTCAATGCCGCAAATACTACATTACCAACTCCTGCTTCCTTAATCTTCTGAAAATCAGGAATCAGATAGAAGCGGATTCCTTCTCCCGCGCCTTCCATCATTACTGAATGAACCGCAAGGATCACCATAATGATAAGCAGTGCACTCATCATTACTTTGGAGATTTTTTCAATACCATTCTGCAATCCCATGAAACAGACTGCAAATCCGATCAGACAGATGATCACCATCCATAACATCATCGTCGGTGCATTTCCCAGCATATCGGAAAAAGACTGTGTTACTGCTTCCGGAGTCGCTCCAACGAAATCTCCCCGCAGACTCTTCACACAATAGTAGATCATCCATCCTCCTACTGTTGTGTAAAACATCATCAGCATATAACATCCAATAATACCAATAAATTTCAATGGCTTCCAGCAGTTTCCTGCAGGTGCCAGTTTGTCAAAACATTTCGCAACACTTGTGTGGCTTCCCCGTCCTACCGCAAATTCTGCTACCAGAACCGGAATACCGAGAATAACCAGAAAACATAAGTAGATCAGGATAAAGGCCGCGCCTCCATATGCCCCGCAGATATACGGAAACTTCCACACGTTTCCAATACCGATGGCACATCCTGCTGACACCAGGATAAAACCAAGGCGTGAGCCGAAAGACTCTCTTTTCATACTGTTTTTCCCCCTTTATGGAATTGTTATGTGACTGTTCATCAATCATAATCACATAGCTGTGGATGTACTGAACAGTTCAGACAGATATTCACAATCTGCCAATTCAACGCGCTAACGTGTTTTTGCGCACGATAAAAGGGCCTCATGATTCAGCCCTTTTATTTTGCAGCAGACATGATCTGCTCACAATGTTCTTTTTACAAAATCATTACTGCCCGCTCTGTAGTTATGAACTCACCACATACAGAAATGGGAGTCTTCTCAACTGAGATAAACGAGTCAGACCTTATTCTTACGTCCACAGCACTGTTTGTATTTCTTACCGCTTCCACATGGGCAGGGATCGTTCGGATATACTTTGATTTCTTTTCTCTGAACCGGTTTCTTAGGACCGGCACTGTCATCCTTGTTTGTTCCGGTAACTTTAGCTACCTGTTCACGCTCGATCTTCTGCTCTACATGTACATGGTACAGCATACGAAGAGTATCTTCCTGAATGGATGTGATCATCTCGTTGAACATATCAAATGCACTCATTTTATATTCAACAACCGGATCTCTCTGTCCATAAGCAGCAAGTCCGATACCCTGACGAAGGATTTCCATATCATCAATGTGATCCATCCACTTGCTGTCAATGCATTTCAGAAGTACAACTCGCTCTAATTCACGAAGCTGCTCCGGTTCCGGGAACTCTGCTTCTTTTTCTTCATAGAGCTTCACTGCCTCTTCTTTCAGTTCATGTCTGATCTCATCGCGTTTCTTGCCTTTTACACTCTCAGCTGTAAGCGGTCTGATCGGAATGATCGGAGTAAGAACACCGTTAAATTCATTCAGATCCCACTCTTCAGAATCTACATCATCAGAGAAACACATATCAACATAAGTATCCACTGTATCCTGGATCATCTTATAGATTGCTTCACGCATATTCTCACCGTCGAGAACCTGACGACGTTCTTTGTAGATGATCTCACGCTGTTCATTGTTTACCTGGTCATAATCAAGAAGATTCTTACGGATACCAAAGTTGTTAAACTCAATCTTCTCCTGAGCTTTCTCAATTGCATTGGAAAGCATCTTGTGCTCAATCTGTTCATTCTCTGCAACACCAAGGGATGTAAAGATCTTCATCAGTCTCTCAGAACCGAACAGACGCATCAGGTCATCTTCCAGGGAAATATAGAAACGGGATTCACCCGGATCTCCCTGACGTCCGGAACGTCCGCGAAGCTGATTATCAATACGTCTGGACTCATGACGTTCTGTACCGATGATCATCAGACCACCTGCATTTCTTGCCACATCATCCAGCTTGATATCTGTACCACGACCAGCCATGTTAGTGGCGATCGTAACTGCTCCTGCCTGACCTGCCTGTGAGACAATCTCTGCCTCAAGTTCATGGAACTTGGCATTCAATACATTATGTTTGATTCCCTGTCTCTTCAGCATACGGCTGAGAAGCTCGGAAGTTTCAATCGTAATGGTACCGACCAGTACAGGCTGCTGTTTCGCATGAGCTTCCACTACAGCATTGACAACTGCGTTGAATTTCTCTTTCTTTGTCATATAAACCTGTCTCTTATACACATCTCCGAGCCCACGAGACAGGCAGAAATCT
>ERZ1027054.925-NODE-925-length-12777-cov-6.574517_pt1 | contig 12777 bp, 9 predicted proteins | sample MGYA00519284_ERZ1027054 | MGnify/ENA primary metagenome ERZ1027054 (study PRJEB26926, sample SAMN06164568) | human gut metagenome | biome: ENVO:00009003; feature: ENVO:2100002; material: ENVO:00002003 | host: Homo sapiens | place: USA | collected 2012 ... | reverse complement strand
GAGATTTCTGCCTGTCTCGTGGGCTCGGAGATGTGTATAAGAGACAGATATGGAACATTGTCTGCGAATGGTACTGCATTCTGCTCAGGAACCACTACATAATCTGCGTTTGCTCCCTGCTCTCTGGAACCGATGAAGCTGTAATGCTTGCAGAGAGAGAAATTACCCTTCTGACAGTCGTCACATTTCATACAGGGAAGAAGTGGTGCACCGGATACACGGTCGCCGACCTTCACCTTGGTAACGCCTTCTCCCACTTCCACCACATCGCCAGAAAATTCATGTCCAAGCACGATGGGATAAAAATGTACGCCGTGATTTAATACACGCGGGATATCAGATCCGCAGATCCCGGAATATCTTACCTTGATCTTCACATGGCCCGGTGTTACCTGAGGTTCTTCCACTTCCTGATATTGAACATCCTCATTTGCTACTACTACTGCTGCTTTCATGATCACTTTTCCTCCTCATTTCTCATCATAGGTTCAAGAGATTTATAGAGATTTAAATAGGTTTTATAGGTTTTCTCATAAACGTCCCGGTTTTCCGGGTTCGGTTCATGTCTTCTTGTTTCCTTTACCGTAAGACGGATGGCCTCATCATAATCCTGATACATTCCAACACCAACACCTGCCAGAATCGCTGCACCAAGTGTTGTTGCCGTATCAGAGGACGGCACTACGATGGGTTTTCCTGTGATATCGGATTTGATCTGTGTCCAGAGAAGAGAATTTGCAGAGCCTCCCATTGCACGGAGAACTTCCACATCTGCTCCTGCTTCCTTTGCCACCTCAAGGTTGTGTTTCAGCGAAAGTGCTACGCCTTCCATACAGGCACGTACCATATGTCCCTTGGTCTTGGCAAAATCCAGTCCGTAGAATACGCCCTTCGCATTAGGATTCCAGATCGGGGAACGCTCACCGGACATATATGGAAGAAATACCACTCCGTCACTGCCTGGTGCGACCTTTTCCGCGATCTCATTGAGCTGGTTCAGAGAAGAGCCTTTTTCCCCTGCTACAGAGCGCTCATAATCTGCAAACTCACGTTCAAACCAGCGCATGACACCACCACCTCCGGTGGTTCCTCCCTGAAGGAGCCACTGTCCCGGAACCACGTGATAGCCAAGGATCAGTCTGGGATCTGCCTTGTACTCATCCATGCAGATGCTCATTCCGCCGGCCTGTCCTCCCTGCTCCTGTGTCTCACCCGGATGGATCACTCCAGCCCCCAGTGTTCCGCATGCCGCATCCAGACCACCGGCAACAACCGGTGTTCCCACAGCAAGGCCGGATTCCTCCGCCGCCTTCTCTGTAACAGTTCCCACAACATGATCACAGGCACAGATCTCAGGAAGAAATTCCATGGGAATCCCAAGCTTTCTGCACATATCCTCATCCCAGGCTGCCTTTCTCATGTCAAAGCAATGCAGGCCATAGCCCTGGGAAACATCCTGGCTCATCACACCCGTCAGCTTATATGCAATGTAGCTGTTAGACTGCAGGATCTTGTGGATCCTTTGGTACACCTCCGGGAGATTTTCTTTATACCAGAGGATCTTTGCAGTTGTGTAGGACGGCTGAAGGGAATTACCGGATACTTCAAAAATCTGCTCTGCCCCGATCTCTTCATTCAATCTGTCACAGATAGACTGTGCTCTGGTATCCATCCAGATCGGAGTGTTTGTCAGTACATTTCCGTCCTTATCCATGGCAATGGCTGACCAGCTCTGGCCGTCAATACCGATGCCTGCGATCTCCTCAGGTGCTATCCCCGCTTTTTGGATGGCCTTCTTTACCGCCTGACAAACAGCACTCCACCATTCTTCCGGATTCTGTTCTGCCCAGCCCTCCTTCGGATAGTAAACCGGATAATCGCCGTTGGCCGCAGCCACAACCGTTCCCGATTTTTCAAAAACCGCAACCTTACAGGCACTGGTGCCGATATCAATACCTAATAAATATGGTTTCATTATAGATTCTCCTTCTCGTCCAGCACACGAACGGATTTTCCCATGATGATCTCTGCGCCAAGCTTCTCCGTGATCGGTTCTGTTTCTTCACTTGCAGCCCCTTCCAGCCGTTTCAGCATGATTCCCGCCACTTCTCCGGCAATCCCCTGTGTAGGCTGTGCCACAATGGTAAGCTTGGGATTGCATGCTCTGGCAAACTGCAGATTGTCAAAACCGATCATAGACAGCTGTTCCGGGATCTTAAGACCCAGCTCATTCATCCCGATCACCGCCCCCATGGTCATCTCATAGTTGGTAACAAACACGGCCGTCATATCCGGATTGTCCGCAACAAGCTTCTCAATTCCCTGCACACCGCCCTGAATGGTATAATCGCCGTGATAGATCAGAGATTCCCGTACCGGTATATTTTCTTTTTCGTATGCATTGCGGTACCCCTGGAGACGTTCCTGAGCTGTGGAAATTTCCTCCGGTCCGCCAATGATCCCGATCTTACGGTGTCCTGCCTGAAAAAAAACTCTCATTGCGTCCTCAGCCGCCTTCTCGTTGTCTACAAGAACACTGTCACAGGAAAGCTCCCGGATCCTGCGGTCAATGAGTACGATGGGCTTTCCGGTTTTCTGAAATTTTTTCAGATGATTGCCTTCCGCATCCACCGGCATGCTGATGATCCCGTCCACACGCTTCCGGCTTAAAAACTCCACTGCATCCCGCTCCAGCTTCTTATCAGTACGGCAGTCACAGACAATAGTCGCATATCCGTGACTCCTTAAGACATCCTCCATTCCTGTGATGATCTCCGCGCAAAAGGTATTGTTAAGCTCCGGGATCACCACGCCGATGGTCTTGGTAGCATTGGTCTTAAGCCCTCTGGCCACCTCATTGACCTCATAATGCAGCTCCTGAATGGCCTCCTCGATCTTTATTCTGTTTTTTTCTCTTACGTTTCCGCCGTTAAAATAAGAAGAAATCGTTGCGAGCCCAAGTCCGGTCCGCCTGGCAATATCTTTCATGGTTGCTGCCATACTGATCACTCCGTTTCTGTTTTTTTACAGAAGATCATTCTGCCTTTCCATCACAGCCGCAAACCTTCATACGCGCCTCAACCAGCTCCTTCACTGCCTGGATTGCTTTCTTTCCGTAGGCCTTCGGGTCGATGGTGTTCTCATTCTCTGCAAAGGTCTCCTTCACTGCCCTGGAATATGCGGCACGAAGCTCTGTTGCAAAGTTAACCTTGCAGATACCACGTTTTACACAGTCGCTGACATCCTCATCACTGAGTCCGGATGCCCCGTGAAGAACAAGGGGGATATCTACGACTTCGCGGATCTCGCTCAAGCGTTCCTTGTCAAGAACCGGTGTTCCCACATAGAAACCATGTGCGGTTCCGATGGCAACTGCCAGGGAAGTAACACCTGTACGCTCCACGAATTCCTTCGCCTCCTGCGGGTCGGTGTTAGTGTCTGCCTCAGCCTCAAGATCATCCTCTTTACCACCGACTTTACCGAGCTCAGCCTCACATGGGATATCCAAGGCTGCTGCCACATCCGCAACTCTCCTGGTCTCTCTGATATTATCCTCAAAATCCAGCTTGGAACCATCGATCATCACAGAGGTATAGCCTGCATGCATTGCCTGCATCGCAAGCTCAAAGCTGCTGCCGTGGTCAAGATGAAGGCATACCGGAACGGAAGCCTTAGCTGCCTCTGCTGCTACGATCGCAGCGTAAGTCTCAACCGTACCATATTTAACAGTAGAAGGTGTTGTCTGAATCATAACCGGTGCTTTCAGCTCCTCAGCTGCCTGGATGATTGCCTTCACCATCTCCATATTCTCTGCGTTGAATGCTCCTACTGCATATCCGCCCTTCTGTGCCTTTAACAGCATTTCCTTCGATGTAACCAGTGGCATAATCTTCTCCTCCTTGGAATCATTGTATTTGTTTTGTATTATTTCCTCATTTGGTTCAGAAACCGAAACGTTTCCGTTTGAGTTCATCATAGCGCTCCACAGGGTTTCTGTCAACCATAAAATTTTCATCATTTACAGGAAAATATTCCCTTGAAAAGAAGACCAAATACCGTTAGATTAATTAATAAGAGTTTTAAAGCCTGTGGCCGGGCAGGTCTGTCTGATACTACCGGCGTCATAACAGTTTCGGAAATCCATGTATCCTGTCCTGATCACCTGAGCCTGATGCTGTAATTTCCGAAATGCTGTAAGTACACAATGATCTTAGGAGGATATAAACTATGTTAAAAGGAATTCCAGAAATCTTATCACCAGAATTACTGAAGGTTTTATGTGAGATGGGACACAGTGACCGTCTTGTTATCGCTGACGGAAACTTCCCTGTAGAATCCATGGGAAAAAATGCCATCACCATCCGCTGTGACGGACATGGCGTTCCGGAGATCCTGGATGCCATCCTGAAGCTCTTCCCGCTGGATACTTATGTAGAGCATCCGGTAAACCTGATGGAAGTAATGCCTGGTGATAATGTGGAGACACCGATCTGGGATACATATAAAGAAATCGTTTCCAAGCATGACGAGCGTGGCGAAAAAGCCGTCGGAAACATCGAGCGTTTCGCATTCTATGACGAAGCAAAAACTGCATACTGCATCATCTCCACAAGTGAGAAAGCACTTTATGCCAACATCATGCTTCAGAAAGGCGTTGTGATCAACAACGACTGATCTTTCTTTTGAACTGCCTGATATAATCATATATAATACACATATTCAACCAAAACATAAAACGCCCGGATCTGGAATGTTTCAAGCCAGATCCGGGCGTTTTATATTTTAACACTTTTATCTCTTTGCTGCTTTTGCGGCGTATCCTCCGCAGAGTACTTTTCCACCGGAGGTTTTTATCCCTGCACGCACCGCATAGTAATACGTTGTTCCCTTTTTTGCGGTCTTATCCTCAAAGGAGGAGCTGCTGCCTCCGGAAACTGTACTGATCTTTTTCCATGAACCCTTTCCGGTCTTACGGTAGATCTGATAGCAATCTGCTTTCTTCTGCGCTTTCCAGCAGATCTTCAGCCCCCTGGAGGTCTTCCTGACACTGGATATCTTCTGAAGTTCCGGATAGGACAGGATATAGCTGCTTGCCTGATATCCTCCGAAAACTTTTTTCCCGTCTACATTCTTATATGGCCTCACAGCATAAGCGTAGGAGGTGATTCCCTCAATCTTCGTGTCCTGCCAGGACAATACTTTGTTGTTCACGGTTCCGATCCGAACCCAGCTTTTCCCCTGGAGCTTCCGGTAGATATGATAGCCACTGGCTCCGGAAACCTTCTTCCAGGATACCCTGTTACATGGTCCGCTGACAGCTTCAGCCACTGCACGGGCCTTCCCCAGCTCCGCTTTTGCTGAGAACGGCGAAGATACGGCTCCATAAACAGTCTTCTTTCCGGAACGTACATAAGAAGCCCGGATCCGATACGTATAAGTGCTTCCTGTTTTCACTGCAGTATCCTGCCAGGTCACTACATCTGCTGTCACGGTTGCCATTTTTTTTGAATTTCCGCTTTCATCCCAGCGATAGATAGCATAACGATTGCAGCCGGGAACTGCTTTCCAGGAGATCCGTATCCTGTTAAATGCCTTGGAAACCAGTTTTACACCTGTGGTCTGACGAAGCTTCACCGTAACCTTACAGGTAGCTCGGATTCCCCTGGCATTTTTTCCGTAGCAGGTTATGGTTGCTGTTCCCGGATTTTTTGCAGTAACAACGCCGCTTCCATTTACAGCAGCCACACTGGTATCTGAGCTTTCCCAGACAATGCCGGAAGCATCCATCTCGGATCTGGTAGCCGAAGCATTCAGTGTTTTCTGATCTCCGGAATACAGACTTATCTCAGACGAAGAAAGCTGCATCCTCGCCGCACTGCTCAGAGTCCTGGTATGCACCTTGATCCTCGGCGTTACCGATGGATTAAATTCAACCGCATCCATCCAGGTATCCTCCGCGTTATATCGCAGAAAGCTCTGACCGGATACGATAGACGGTGAAAAGCTGCACCAGCCATAACTGACCTCTGCCTCCACACAGTATTTTATATATGTGCTTCCCGCATTTGTCACCACAATAGAATACAGACTGTTCTGGCTGAGCAGAACCTCCGGGATCTGAAAGGTCATAACCCCAGCCATCGGCTGACTGCAGGAAACCGGTGTGGAATATGCCGGTGTTCCACTGGTAGGATCACTGGCATCCTTCAGATTTGTGTATACCTGCACAGTATAGGAATTATTGGCAGACATGGAGCTGAGAGTCACCTCGCCAAGCGATTCCGCTTTTCCGTTTCCTGCACTGGCACGAAAAACCGAAGACAGCTGTTCCCCTGCATACATGCGGATAGAACCAAGGCCCGACGTTCCGTCATAAAAATAATTGTTGCTATATTTCGGTGTATTGACAGCCGTAGCCGCAACCAGCTCACTGACAGACTTATCCTCATAGGACATATAAAAATATCCGGATTTTCCCCAGCCTGTACCCCAGCTGTTCTTAACGATCCAGGCTCCGTCTCCCTTTACCTTGGAAGATGCCCGGAAATTCTTCGCAGAATAATTGTCATCCCAACCCACCACTGTAACTACATGATTCACGTTCTTGGTGCTGGTAGGATAGGAATAGGCCGCTGTACTTGCATTGTAATAGGCATTCTGTGCATTATACATCACAGTAACTGAATTATTTGCAACCAGAAGCTTCTTCATGGCATTTACGGAATAATCGGAAAAATAGGCATTTTTCAGATAAGCAGCTGCATTGTACGCCTTGGATGCCGCCGGAGTCACACCTGTTTTCTGTGTATGCGTGGAATCTGTTGCCAGAGGCACATCCCCTTCTGTTGTCATTCCGGACCAGGTACTCAGAAACATGGAAGCCAGAAGATCATTTCCGCCCTCATGATAATCTGCGTTTCCTTTATCATCTGTCCCCATATGCTTATTGACATCCCCGTAGGTATTTCCAAGCGGGTCATTCTTTCTGTTTGCAAAAAAATACGCCAGATGCTCTTCCGACAGATCATAAGTTCCAAGACCCTGGGTCAGAAACGAAGTTTCCAGAAGAGAGGCCATTCCAAATGCCCAGCACATACCGTAGGGCTCCTGATTCTTTACGGAAGTAACATATCCCTGATCCGCTGCATTATAATAGGACGGATAGGCCGCAGCTCTTCCCATCGGTACCTCATCCACATCATTTCCGATCTCCACGGCGGTGGAATAAGAGGTCAGATTATCAAAGGGTGCCAGCTGTTCCTGCTCCTCTTCCTCCGTAAGCGGACGGCCCTTGATATATTCGATGCCGGACTCACCACTGTCTGAGGCATCCCCGAAGCTCTCCTCACCGTCGCCAAAGGTATCCTCCTGGGAATCAGAAGACAATCCTTCTGATGTTTCGGGAGTCTCTGTATCCTCCTCGGAGCTCTGCAAGGCTATATCCTCGGTATCCCCATCGGCTGCCTCTGCAAGATCCTCGGTCTGTTCATCCGGGATACCGGTGTTCTCTGCGGTATTCTCTGCGGTATTCCATTCTGCGGTCTCCGTCGTATCCTCTGATTCCGCCGACTGCGTCTGTGTATCTTCTGACCATTCTTCATTGAAGCCTTCCGCAAAATCACTGAAGCCTTCCACATCGGCTGCCATGACCGGAACCTGGCTGCCCGCAACTGCCACACACAGAAGAAGCGGCAGTAATTTCTTCCTGACAAGCTGTAATCTCTTCACAAAATTCTCCACTTTTCTTATATTGATCTGGTTTATCTGTTAACGTTTCTTCAAATGATAACCCAGAATTCCGATTACTGCAAGTACTGTTGCGATCCCGATCCAGATAAACGGACTTTTATACCAGGAATTTTCTTCTTTAAAGGATGTCGCAGCTGTGCCATTGACCGGCTTGGTGACAGCTTCATCCGCAGATTCCCCACCTTCTGTTGTTCCATCCGCTGCAGGCGGTCCCTGGACCTCGCCGCTCTGAGCCTGAGAACTACCTGTGCTGGCCGTCCCTGCAGGTGGCCCCTGAACCTCACCTCTCTGAGCCTGAGATTCATCTGTGCTGGCCATCCCTGCAGACGCTCCCTGTCCTTCGCCATTCTGAGCCTGAGAGCTGCCTGTGCTGGCCGTCCCTGCAGACGTTCCCTGTCCTTCGCCATTCTGAGCCTGAGAGCTGCCTGTATTGTCCGTTCCTGCTGCTTTCCCCTGAGTCTCGCCGGCTGCGGAATCCTGCGTATCGGATGCGTCTCCCTGATTCACTGCAGAAGTCTCTTTCTCCGTGCCCCCTGCGATTCCAGCCTTCGCCAGCTCCGCATCCTTTGAGGGCCGCAGCTCCTCCAGCGACACATAACCGTATCTGCCATTATACTCTGTATATCCCCAGGTCTCACCATTCTTCTCTGTCTCCCCTTCGATATGCAGGACAGTCCCATCCCTTACCGTCTTATCATTGAGCTTTTCACCTTTTCCGTCGGTGGACGGATAGATATCCACACCAACTCCACCGGAATCCACAGTCATATAATAATCTGTGGTATCTGCCGGAGCTTCCACCTTCACCACAACCGACTTGTCCGCATACACCGGAACACTCATACTCAGCACCAGCATTCCTGCCAGAAGCACACCTTTGCACCTTTTCATTGCTCTTTCCTCCCTCAAAAAATCTCACTGCCATTCTATGCATAAAATCCCCTTATATTTCTCTTTTACCTTGGCTCCGAAATATAAGAGGATCTTATCATTTGTTATATCCAGTATCTTTTTTATGCAAACTCCCGCTCACACATATCCAGCGCAGAAGCGATCACCGCATCCATGTCATAATATTTATATTCGCCAAGACGTCCGCCGAAGATCACCTTCGGTTCCTTCTCTGCAAGCTCCCTATACTGTCCGTAAAGCGCTCCGTTCTTCTCATCATTGACTGGATAATACGGCTCATCTCCAGGCTTCCACTCGGAACTGTATTCCCGGCTGATCACCGTTTTCGGAAGATCATTACCCTCCTCATCCTTTCCGAACTCAAACCATTTATGCTCGATGATACGGGTCCACGGAGTCTCCACATCCGTATAATTCACTGCTGCATTTCCCTGGAAATTAGGTTTATCCAGTGTTTCATTCTCAAAACGCACAGAACGATACTCCAGAGTTCCCAGCTTATAGTCAAAATACGCGTCGATGGCACCTGTGTAGATCACCTTCTCCGCCATTGCATCGTACTGCTCTTTTTTCTCCAGATAATCCTCATTCAGCCGTACCTCGATACCGTCCAGCAGATTGGCAACCATCTTCGTATAACCACCCACCGGGATTCCCTGGTACAACGCATTGAAATAGTTATTATCAAAGGTCAGACGCACCGGAAGCCTCTTGATGATAAAAGCAGGAAGCTCCGTACATGGACGTCCCCACTGCTTCTCCGTATAGCCCTTGATCAGCTTCTCATAAATATCCGTACCTACAAGACTGATAGCCTGTTCCTCCAGATTCGAAGGTTCCGTGATCTCTACTGCCCGCCGCTGCTCCTCGATCTTTGCCGCAGCCTCCTCCGGAGTCACCACGCCCCACATTCTGTTAAAAGTATACATATTAAACGGAAGACTGTACAGCTCCCCGTGATAATTGGCAACCGGACTGTTGGTAAAACGATTGAAGGTGGCAAACCGGGTGATATAATCCCAGACCTTCTTATTATTGGTATGGAAAATATGTGCACCGTATTTATGCACGTTGATCCCTTCCACCTTCTCTGTATATACATTTCCCGCAATATGCGGACGCTTGTCGATCACAAGCACTGACTTCCCGGCACGCTTCGCCTCCTGTGCAAAAACCGCACCGTAAAGACCGGCACCTACGATAAGATAATCGTACATTGATTTCATTCTCCCTGTTCTTTCATTGATGCTGTTATTTTAACACCGGAAAAGGGTAGCTGGCAAGAAGCCACTGTAAAATCCCGATAAAATATCAGATATCCGCTTCTCAAACACCAAAATGTATGATACCCTGTAACTGGATCAGATAATAAACTACTCTGATCACATAAACAGATCGAAGGTGGTGAAACCTATGGGTACAAAGGATACCATCACCAAAGATTACATGGCTGACAACCGCGTTTTTGCGGATGTGTTCAACCATATGCTGTACAAAGGAAAAAACATCATGGACCCTGACACTCTTCATCCACTGGATACCACAGCTCTCGCTGTCCCCTACGGATCCGGCACTTCAGAAGTTCCTGTCCAGAAATTCCGGGACGAATTCAAATCCCTCAATGTTATGCACGATGATTCAAGGATCTATCTTCTCCTGGGGATTGAGGACCAGTCGGAACCTCACTTCGCAATGCCGGTCAAGAACATGGTCTATGATGCATTAGAATACGCAGGGCAGGTAGAAAATTCCGCCAGGTCCCACAGAGAAGCGAAACAATGGCCTTCCACATCCGGAGAATATCTCACCGGTTTCTACAAGGATGACCGGCTCATCCCGGTCATAACCACGGTCGTGTACTTCGGTTCCGACACCTGGAACGCTCCCAGGAGCCTCCACGAAATGCTCTCTGTCCAGGACCCCGAAATTCTTTCCATGGTCCCGGATTACCGGATCAATCTCTTCTCACCTGCCGAGATAAAGGATGAAGAACTTGACAAACTCCAGAGCAATCTCAAAGAAGTCATGCTCTTCATCAAATATTCCAAAGATAAACGGAAGCTTCAGGAGCTTACCTCACAGAGTCCCGGCTTCCGGTCACTCGAGCTCAAAGCAGCCCGGGTCATCGACTCCATAACCGGTATCAATTTACGTTTCACAGAAACAGAAGGGAGTGTTAATATGTGTCAGGCTGTTCAGGAAATGTGCGATGATGCACGTGCCGAAGGCCGTCAGGCCGGATTGGCAGAAGGTCGTACTGCCGGACTCGCAGAAGGCCGTACAGAAGGCCGCACAGAAGGCCTTCAGGAACAAGCTATGCTGACAGCACAGCGTATGCTTCAGGATCCAAGATTCTCCCCTGAAGACATCTCCAAATTTTCCGGCCTTTCTCTTGAGGACGTGCTGAAATTACAGAAGAAATAGTTCGTATTGAAAATGCTCAGATCCTTTGTGAGGAATCTGAGCATTTTGCTATTTTACAATACCAATATTACTTTATATCACAGAACAGTTCTTCTTTATAAACACCACGCCAGCTCTGTGTATTCATTGACACGAAGATCCAGCTTCCAGTCCTTACTATCCGGGCGATAGTTTTCTCTAATAATGTGAAAGCCCAACTTGTTCACATAAAACTCCTTGGCAGCTTCGTAGTCAGATACAATGATTGCGATGTAGTGTATTTTAGATAAATTCATTTTGTATCACGCGCTCCATTTCGTTTAGTCTCATTTCATTTCATTTTATTTCTGTCACAAACTATACGCCTTGCAAAACATACAAGGCAAGTGAAAACATTAAAGAAAGTTCAAATTAAGAAAGTCGTAAGAGGGGCTGGTACCTTATATTCCCCCCAACATCATATAATATGCCTCATTTTTTTTAGTATATCTTTTTTTTCAGTTAAATTCGTAGTTATAAGAACCGAAATTCCTACTCCCACCAGTCCCAGAATAATAATTTTAAGTAACAAAAATAGCCAAGTTGTTTTAAAAGGTAAAATACTACTTATCAATTTCATAATGCTAACATTTACTAAACAATTAACCAAATGTACCATAATTGGTCTATAAAATGTCTTAAAAGAAACTTGAAGACAATATGCAGAATAAATCGGAGTATCTATAAAATGTATAAAATTTAATATCATAGTTGTTAATACGACCGCGTAAGCTCCTAAAGATGTATATTTTATTAAGAAATACATACTTACAATATTGGTTATTCCCATTGCGATTGTTATAAAGCATGGGAGTTTTAACTTTTTAGTCAACGTAAATACATAATATAACGGATTTACTACTCCTATCATAACATCACTCAATAGTACAATTAACGACAAAATATATATTTTATATGTATCTTGTCCTGGCAACCATAAGCTAATAAATTCATTGCCACATGCATAAAATCCTGCAATAATAATAGCACAGATAGCACCTGTTATTCTCATAGACTCTTTCATTCTCTTTATTAATAAAGGAATATCTCCTTTTGAATAACATTCTAATTGTTTAGGTCTAAACGAATTGCTAATAGCAACAACTAGAGTATAACATAACGATCCCAGAGTTTTTGAAATAGATACCATCCCCATCAGAACTTCTGTAAGCATTTTATTGGTTATCAAAATATCTAATCCACTATTAAGAAGATTTCCTATATTATTAATAGAATTCCAAATACCAGAAATCAAAAAATCTTTGACACAATCCTTTGAGAACAAATTGCGTTTTATCATTAACTCTGGTGTATATCTATTTGCACACCATCCTTGAACAAGGAAAAGAAATAACGCCGCCATGAATGAAGCAAAACCTACATACCATACATGGGGTTTCATATTAGTACACGTTATAATTAATATTCCCGCTTGAATAAAATATGAAAATGCTCGAAATTTCTCTGTCAAATCAAGTCTATTTTTTATAAAAGTAGAAACATCAAATGCATTCCTCAATAAAACTAAAGAATATCTAAAAAAAACAATTGCAAACAAAATTTTTACATCTCTATCAAGTGAAGGTGAAATATTTATAAAATATTGTATGTTGGGTATAGCAAACACACAAATCATCAACATACCAATCCTGTCTCTTATACACATCTGACGCT
>ERZ1027054.895-NODE-895-length-13075-cov-11.474885_pt1 | contig 13075 bp, 8 predicted proteins | sample MGYA00519284_ERZ1027054 | MGnify/ENA primary metagenome ERZ1027054 (study PRJEB26926, sample SAMN06164568) | human gut metagenome | biome: ENVO:00009003; feature: ENVO:2100002; material: ENVO:00002003 | host: Homo sapiens | place: USA | collected 2012 ... | reverse complement strand
CTCCCTGCCGGGGAGCGAAATGTCCTGCGGCTGATTGCCACACGGCTGATCTGTGCCGTAGGTGAGCCGCACCGCTATGCAGAAACCATGCTCATCACCATCTGCGCCGGAGAGGAATTCTCCGTAAAGGGCAAGGTGGTGCTGTCCGAGGGTTGGAAAGCCATGGAACGGAAAATGTTGGGCGAACTGTTGGGCAAGCAGAAACCGGCGGTTGTCCTGCCAGATGTACAGGAGCAGAGCCAGTGCAGCTTTGCCGGTGCCGAACTGAAAGAGGGTCAGACCTCTCCGCCAAAATCCTACACGGAAGATACCCTCCTGTCAGCTATGCAGGCGGCGGGTGCAAACAGTATACCGGAGGGTGTGGAGCGTCAGGGCATCGGCACCCCGGCAACCCGTGCTGCCACCATTGAAAAGCTGGTGCAGAAGGGTTTTCTGGAGCGCAAGGGCAACAAGAAAACCAAGGTGCTGCTGCCTACCGACAAAGGGAAGGCATTGATTACCGTAATGCCCGAAGAAATCCAGTCCCCGGAAATGACCGCCGATTGGGAGACGAAGCTGTTGCGCATCGAGCGCGGCGAGATGGAGCCAGAAGAATTTATGACTGAAATCAATACGATGATTACCGCTTTGGTGAAGAACACCGAAGCTGCGAAAGGAGCCGATGTGCTTATGAAAAACAAAATCGTTGGTGTCTGCCCGAACTGCGGTGCAAATGTAGTCGAGCGTGAAAAGGGCTGGTTCTGTGAGAACCGGGAGTGCCGTTTTGTGCTGTGGAAGGACAATGCGTTCTTTAAGCGTCTGGGCAAGCGGCTGGACGCTCATGTCGCGGACAAGCTGCTGCGGGATGGCCGTGTGCGCCTGAAGGACTGCCGCAGTGCCAAGGGCAAGACCTACAATGCCACTGTCCTGCTGTCCACCGAAAACGATGGCCACAGCAAGTTTTCTCTGGAATTTGAGGGTGGCCGCTGATGGAGCAGAAAACGGAAGCCCTCTATCTCATCAATGGGGACAAATTTCTGCATCTGCGGGAAAATGGCGCAGGAGTCGGCTTTGCAACCTACGACTGCGCCACCGGTGAGCCGCAGGAGTTCGGGCAGATCTCCAAGCTGAATCTGCCGCCGGATGGCCGTAATGCCATTCCCGCCGCCCGGAACTGGTATCTGTTTGAACTTTCCAGCGATGACCGCAAAGCGATTCAGGAGGTCAGCTTACAGCACCTCGATACCATTCCGCAGTCCGGTGTCCGCAGGCGGCGCATCTGGGATGACCCTGCCATTCCCAGAGATGATGTCCGGCTCATCAATTCCCATTATGAGGATCTTTACCGTGTGCCGAATCATGGCATAGTTCAGATTGACCGTTCGGATGGCAGCAGCTACACGGCGCGTGTGGAGCATCTGGACGATTACCATTTTGATCTGGGCGAGTACGGCAACGTCTATCACATCGCCCAGTTCGGCGAGATGATGGAGCGCAGCGGCTCGACCGCCTATCCTGAAATCCAGACGCAGGACGAGCAAGGAACATGGGAATTGGGCGGCAAGGGCTATCTTGCCATCCAGAGCTGTGAGGATGGTTGGGATTATACCCTCTATCACAGCGACTTTTCCGTGATGGACGGTGGGCAGCTTGACGAGCCGGAACTGACGATTCAGGAAGTGCGCGAGGAAATCCTCGAAGCACACCATATGGAAAAGGGTCGGCGTGTGCTGAAGGACTATGACCTCATCATGGACAAGGCTGCCGAAGCCGAAAAACTGGGGCTGGATAGCCGCCCTTCCACGCTGGAAAAGCTGGCAGAGCTGGCGGGCGAGAAATCTGCGCCGAAAGCCCCTGTCCGCTCTGAGCCAGAACGATGAGGTGTCCGATGCAGCAAAAATGGAATCAGAATTTTGACGGCGAGCCCATAACGGACATCCCACAGAAATTTCTGAATGCAGGGTGTGACGTTTATATGGTGATGCAGCTGCGATCCGGTGAGAAGTTCCTCGACGAGAAATTTGCGTCCATGCGGGAACTTCACCGTCAGGGTAAAACGCCCGACCCGGAGCATTACGAGGTCACCTACTATGCTGACCTGCCTGCCATGTGGCAGGATATGCCGAACGGTGAGGTTCTGGAAGAACTATTCCAGAGGTTCAACCTTTCCCGTCCGCAGGATTTTGAGGGTCACAGCCTGTCTGTCAGCGATGTGATCGCGCTCAAGCGGGATGGCGAGGTGTCCGTGCATTATGTAGACAGCATCGGCTTCAAAGATTTACAGGGGTTTCTGGACAAGCAGCCGGAGCGCCCTTCTGTTTTGCAAACTCTCAAGGAGAAGTGCGATGCCCCGGAGTGCAACCCCGCCGTCTGCCGGAAAGCGAGGGATGCCCATGAACTTTGACCACGAAGAACTGATGCTGATGATGCTCTACAACACCGGCACACGATTGGGGCTGATGCAGGAGCTGCGGCTCATGCAGTGCTACCTGATGCCCGATGAGATTGCTCTCCGGGAGCTGTCTGAGAGTGTGGTTGAGAAACTGAAACTTATGACCGATGCCCAGTTTGCCGAGGTTGAATTTCCCATCGACTGATTTTTGCCGCCTGTAGGCGGCATACATAGGTTCTTTTTTCTCAGTTCGAGATGTGTTATAATCAGTTCATCAGATACCGACTCCAAAAATAATCCCACATACAACGTAAACCAGCAGGTGGATAAAATACAATGAGAAAAGAATTTGTAACGCAGGATGCGAAATTCGTTTATTCAAAAGATGATTTGGGATACCAAGAAGTACTTGATGACTTCAAGACAACTTCTACAATTACGATTGTCACTTACAATTTGTCTAACGATAATGATGACCTATTGATTTCTGCTGTAAGAGCTGCCAGTGAACACTGCTCTATCAATATTATAACCAATATCCCCTCTAGGTGGGAAACATATTACACTGCTAATGCTCGAAACCGGGCAAAGAAACAAATCGGCTTATATTTGTCAAAACTGTCCTCAGAAACTTTTAGAAAGGATTCCTCAATTTTCTTTGATTTTTCCAATCATGGAAAAATCATAATGACCGATAGTGTAGTTTATATCGGCTCCGCAAATTATTCATCTGGCAGCGCAAGCCATACTGAATTCGGTTTCATTTCAAGAGACCCTAAATTCATTCAATATATTACTTCCGAAGTGATACCTAGCATGAAGAACTCTGCTCTCCCATATTATGAGTACGACTATACAGCTCTTTTGATTGAAGCAAATGTTGCGCTAGCATCAATCTACAATATAGAGAATGAACTTCACGATACAGTTTATAGCTGGTATAGCAATACAAATGGTGAAGGCTTCTACTATAATGACTCCGAAGCATCTTTAACAGAAGAAATCTTAGATAAAGTCCTCCGGGTTATAAGAAATTCGTGTGAAGTGTCAAGAGAATTGTATGATGCGCTAGTTGTTATTAACCGCGATGACAAATATGAAACTGAAACAGACTGGGCGAATGATATATATGATGAGCTACGATCCATATATTCAAAAATAGAACAATTGAGTTGTTCTGATGAGCTTTACAATCTATCAAAATTCAAGATAGCAGAATATGTAAACCAGAAGCTGCAAACAGAGTATGAAATGATTGCCTATGAAGAAAACCTAGACAGCTGCATAGAAAGCGCATCTGGCGATGCAATGAATGTTGTTTACAATTTGACTCAAGCCGCAAAGCCGAACATAGACGAACTGCTCAAGAAAATCGAACGATTCCGCAATGAATTTTCTTCTTTTCTGAAGATTTTCCAGATGAAAGAGACTAGAAAAGTCAATCGTAGAATCGATAACACTTGAATTTTAGATTGTTACTCGGACTGCAATCTTCAAAAACCTTAAAAGTGTGGTCTTGATAGCTCAGTTGGATTCATGCTATACTAAGGCTACTTTATCGTTTTAGCTTCAAAAACAGAAAGCGAGGAAAGCCAATGGACAACGAACGCCGCTCCCCCATCGACCGCCTGCTTTTTGCAACCTTCCTGAAGGGTCGCACGTCTTCTCGTGACCTTCTGGATGAAAAAGGCGAAATGACCCCAGAGGACAACCAGAAAATCGTAGACGAAACCAACGAGATCATCAATGATGATTCCACCTATCCGTTTATCAGCTACCTGTCCGATCTCCTTGCAAAATCCAAACCGTCCGATGTCGCTGTTAAAAAGCTGCATGACCTCATCGACCAAATCGCCGTAGCCACCGGGCATGACAGCACTGATATTTTCCGTGTGCTTCTGACGAAGTTGATTGAAAAGCCCGAAGAACAGCAGACTTTTGAGAACCTGCTGGAAATCGCTGAAAAAGTCGCAGCAAAACACTGACACAATTTCACATGGCGTACATAGCGAGTAACCGTCCGGTTGCTCGCTTTTTCTTTACCCTAAAATCGGAAGGAGGAACGCAATGCCAAACAAAACCGAAGAATATCTTGCCCTTGCACAGCGCACGGCAAACGGCCTGACCCGGTACTGGGAAAGCTGGACGGACTACCTGACCACGGCATCCCGGCTGTACAAATACAGCTTTGCCGACCAGCTGATGATCTATGCCCAGCGGCCTGATGCCACTGCCTGCGCCGATTATGACATCTGGAACAATCGCATGAACCGTTACGTCCGGCGCGGTTCCAAGGGTATCGCCCTGCTCGACCAGTCCAGCAGTGTCCCTCGTCTGCACTATGTCTTTGATGTATCGGACACCGGAGTGCGGTGCAATTCCCGTGACCCGGAGGTGTGGCAGCTCAACGACGATCTGTTCCAACCGGTTTCGGAAATGCTGGCACAGGAATACGGCATCCACCATGAGCGGCTCAGTCAGCAGATCGCAGACATTGCCGGGAAACTGGCGGAATCCTACTGGGACAACAACAGTTCCGACATTCTCGCCATCGTTGACGGTTCGTTCCTGATGGATTATGATGAAGCCGGACAGGAACTCCAGTTCAAATCTGCCGCCGCAATGAGCATCATGTTCACCGTTCTGGAACGGTGCGGCTTTGAACCGGAGGGCTACTTTGACCGGGACGATTTTCAGGCAATCTACAATTTTTCAACCCCGGATGCCGTCTATGCACTGGGTACTGCGGTCAGCGATTGCAGTCGGGATGTGCTGCGAAACATCGAGCGCACCGTCAAAACGACCATTCGCCGCCGCAACGTAGAAAGGAGTCAGCATGAATATGAAGAACAACCGCGTGACCTACTCGACCGTCGGGGATTACCAGCTCCCGAACCTGACCTTGAGACAGCCGCAGAAGCCGCTGGGCCGGTACGGACGGATGCGCCGGACGTACCTGATGCAGCATCGCCCGGTGCTGTACAACTCAATGCTTTTGAACGGAACACTGCACCCGCATCTTCTGGAAGTGGAGCAGACGGCAGAGAGTCAGAAACAGCAGATGATGGACGAGTTGCTGAAAGCGAACCCCGCCCCGGACAAAGCGCAGAACCAACTGGCATGGGTGCAGCACATGAACAGCCTGCGGGCGCAGACCGAGGAAACGATTCTGACGGAACTGATTTACAGCTGAGTTTCTTCAACGCCAATATCCCCACCGAAGCCCAGCAAATCGAAATGATCGACCGAGCGGAGAACGAAAAATCGTCCTCCGCTTTTGTTTTGTCGCAGGCTGAGATCGAAAACGAACTGCGGCAGCACGGCTCTGGCTATCAGGGCGGCAAGCAGCGAATTATTGAACTGTACCAGACCCAGCCTGACCGGAAACTCCGTGCCAAAGCACTTGCAAAGGAGTACGGCATCGGCGGGCATTCCCATGATTTTCTGGATGGCAGCAGCGGCTTTGTGAACCATGATGGCAAGGGGCTGGAATTTGACCATTACCCGGAACACACGAAAATCACGCTGAGCTGGACGCAGGTGGAAAAATATATCGACCTGATGATTCAGTCCGACCGCTATCTGACGGATACGGAAAAGGAACAGCGCACTGCCAGACAAGAGACAGCCAACTACAATGTCGGGGATGAAGTTGTAGTAGACCTGCCCACCAGAACGATTGAGGGCACTATCGGCTATGTTGGCGAAACCGATGTGCGCATCGACACCAGTGCGCACGGGCAGTCATGGGACAATGAGGTTATCAACAAGCAGCAATTCGAGAATGCACTGCGGCAGGAGGAGCCGGATGTGCCTGAACTGACCGATGAGGAACTGGATGAACTGCCGATCTCTGCGGTGATTGATGGCGAAGTGCAGACTTTCCCGGATGCCGCTGCCTTGAACGAAGCCCTTAACGCAGAACCTATCCCCGAACCTGCCGGGAACTTCCACATCACAGACGAGCATCTGGGCGAGGGCGGTGCAAAGCAGAAGTACGCCCGGAACATCGAGGTCATCAAAACGCTGTTCCGTCTGGAAGAAGAACACCGTGGTGCTTCTGCCGAGGAGCAGGAAGTGTTGGCGCAGTATGTCGGCTGGGGCGGTCTGGCAGATGCCTTTGACCTCAACAAAGACAACTGGGCAAAGGAGTACACCGAACTGAAAGGAATGCTTTCGGAGGACGAGTACGCCGCCGCCCGTGGGTCGGTGCTGAATGCACACTATACCAGCCCCACCGTTATCCATGCCATCTATGATGCAGTAGAAAAAATGGGATTCCGTAGCGGCAATATTCTGGAACCCAGCATGGGTGTCGGCAACTTTTTCGGGATGCTGCCGGACACCATGCAGGACAGCCGCCTGTATGGTGTGGAACTGGACAGTATCACCGGACGCATTGCGCAAAAGCTGTACCCGCAAGCTGACATCACGGTAGCAGGTTTTGAAACCACCGACCGCCGGGATTTCTATGACCTTGCAGTGGGCAACGTCCCGTTTGGCAATTATAAAGTTGCAGACAAGGCATATAACAAATTGGGCTTCAGCATCCACAACTATTTCTTTGCCAAAGCCATCGACCAATTGCGTCCGGGTGGTGTCATAGCTTTTGTCACCAGCCGCTACACGATGGACAGCCGGGACAGCACTGCCCGCAAGCATATTGCCGAACGTGCTAATTTGCTCGGCGCAATTCGCTTGCCCAACAATGCGTTCAAGGCAAATGCCGGAACGGAAGTCGTTTCTGACATTATCTTTTTGCAGAAGCGTGACCGCCCTGCGGACATTGAGCCGGACTTGGTACAGCTTGGAAAAACGGAAGATGGCTTTGCCATCAACCAGTATTTTGTAGACCACCCGGAAATGGTGCTGGGCGAACTGACCACCGAAAGCACTCAGTACGGCCACGATCTGACCGTTGCGCCCATTGAGGGGGCAGTGCTGTCCGACCAGCTTGCCGAAGCGGTACAGCATATTGAGGGTCAGTACACCGAAGTCGAGGTGGAAACACCAGATATTGCGGACGAAGAAACGGCGGGCAAGGTTCTCCCGGCTGACCCGGATGTTAAAAACTTCAGCTATGCCGTGGTGGACGGCGAAGTATACTATCGAGAAAATTCGATTATGACGCAAATCGAGTTATCGGACACTGCCAAAGCCCGTGTCACCGGAATGGTGGAACTGCGGCAAATCGTAAACCAGTTGATTCAGGAGCAGCTGGACGATTACCCGGATTCTGCTGTGCAGGAAACGCAGGCGCGTCTGAACGCTGCCTACGATGCCTTCACTGCAAAGCATGGTCTGCTTAACGATCGTCGCAATGCACGACTGTTTGAGCAGGATTCCTCCTATTATCTGCTCTGCTCTCTGGAAAATCTCGATGAAAACAAGCAGTTGAAGTCCAAGGCGGATATGTTCACCAAGCGCACTATCCGCCCGGAGCGCACTGTCACCAGTGTGGACACTCCCAGCGAAGCACTCGCGGTGTCGATGGGCGAACATGGCAGAGTGGACTTGCCCTATATGGCAGAACTGCTCGGCACTCCCGGCGAGTATGACCGCATCACCACCGAACTTTCCGGCGTGATCTTCAAAGACCCCAGTGCAGACTCCACCGACCCGGAAGCAGGCTGGCAGATGGCAGACGAGTATCTGTCCGGCGATGTCCGTGCAAAACTCCGTATCGCACAACTTGCCGCTGAAACGAACCCCGAATTTGCAGTCAATGTTGACGCGCTCACTAAAGCGCAGCCCAAAGAACTGGAAGCATCCGAAATTGATGTGCGGCTGGGTGCAACGTGGCTTGCCCCTGAAATTATCCAGAAATTCATGCAGGAGACCTTTCAGGTTCCGTACTATCTGCGCCGTGATGTGAATGTGCTGTTCTCTCCGTATACGGCAGAATGGCGTGTGCAGGGAAAATCCGCATTGGGTCATGGCGATATTATGTCCACGGAAACCTACGGAACGCACCGTGCCAATGCCTACAAGATTCTGGAAGATACGCTCAACCTCAAAGATGTCCGCATCTATGATACCATTGAGGATGCCGAGGGCAAGCCAAAGCGCCTCCTGAACAAAAACGAGACTACCCTCGCCCAGCAGAAACAGCAGGCTATCAAGGACGCTTTTGCAAACTGGATTTGGCAAGACCCGCAACGGCGTATCTCTTTGGTAAAGCAGTATAACGAATTATTCAACTCTACCCGCCCCCGCGAATACGATGGCTCGCACATTCATTTTGTGGGGATGAACCCGGAAATCACACTCCGGGAACATCAGCGCAATGCCATTGCTCATGTGCTTTATAGCGGTAATACGTTACTTGCACACGAAGTAGGCGCGGGCAAGACTTTTGAAATGGCTGCATCGGCAATGGAGGCAAAACGCCTGGGTTTGTGTCAGAAAAGCCTGTTCGTGGTTCCAAACCATCTGACGGAGCAGTGGGCATCGGAGTTCCTGCATTTGTATCCCAACGCAAAACTGCTTGTTGCACGGCGCAAGGACTTTGAAACGGCGAACCGTAAAAAGTTTTGCGCCCGCATCGCCACCGGCGATTACGATGCCGTTATCATCGGGCACAGTCAGTTCGAGCGCATCCCGCTGTCTTTTGAGCGGCAGGAGCGCATCATTCAGGATCAGATCGCGGAAACGCTCTTGGCGATCAACGAACTGAAAGCCAATGCCGGAGAGAATTTTACCATCAAGCAGATGGAGCGCACCCGCAAAACGCTGGAAGCAAAGCTGGACAAACTGCGCGCTGACAGCCGCAAAGATGACGTTATCACCTTTGAGCAGTTGGGCGTTGACCGCCTTTTTGTGGACGAGTCGCATTTTTACAAGAACCTCTTTCTCACGACAAAAATGCGCAATGTCGCAGGATTATCCACCAGTGAAGCGCAGAAATCCAGCGATATGTTCGGCAAATGCCGCTATTTGGATGAAATCACCGGTGGGCGCGGCGTGGTGTTTGCGACCGGTACCCCGGTCAGCAATAGCATGACGGAGCTGTACACGGTCATGCGCTACTTGCAGTACAGCACCCTCCAACAGAAAAAGCTGACGCACTTCGACTGCTGGGCATCGACCTTTGGAGAGACCACCACCGCAATTGAGCTTGCCCCCGAAGGTACTGGGTATCGCGCCAGAACAAGATTTGCCAAGTTCTTTAATCTGCCCGAATTGATGTCGATGTTCAAAGAAGTAGCAGACATCAAGACCAGCGACCAGCTGCATCTTCCTGTGCCGGATGCAAAGTTTGAAACTGTGGTCGTAAAACCGTCCGAGATCCAGAAAGCAATGGTGCAGGAACTGAGCAAACGCGCCGCCGAGATTCACTCCGGCAATGTGGATGCGTCCGTTGACAATATGCTGTGCGTCACCAACGATGGCAGAAAAATTGGTCTGGATGTCCGCTTGATGAACCCTATGCTCCCGGATGACCCTAACAGCAAACTCAACGTCTGTGTGCAGAACGTGCTGCAACTCTGGGAGGACGGAAAAAATCAGAAGTTGACACAGCTTGTGTTCTGCGATCTCTCGACCCCGAAAAACGATGGCAACTTCAATGTCTACGATGATATTCGCAAGAAGCTGGTTGCCGCCGGGGTGCCGGAAAGCGAGGTGGAGTTCATCCACAGTGCTGACACCGAAGCGAAAAAGGCCGCACTGTTCTCCAAAGTGCGCTCCGGCGATGTGCGCATTCTGCTGGGCAGCACCGCAAAAATGGGTGCGGGCACCAATGTCCAGCAGCGTCTTGTTGCCGTGCATCATCTGGATGTCGGCTGGAAGCCTAGCGACATGACCCAACGCAACGGTCGTATCATCCGGCAGGGCAACATGAATAAGGAAGTCAAGGTGTTCAACTATGTCACGGAGGGGACGTTTGACAGCTACCTCTTTCAGACTCTTGAGAATAAACAGCGATTTATCTCGCAAATTATGACCTCCAAATCCCCGGTGCGTTCCTGCGACGACGTTGACGAGCAGGCGTTGTCCTATGCGGAGATCAAGGCTCTGTGCGCCGGAAACCCTCTTATCAAGGAGAAGATGGATTTGGATGTGCAGGTCGCAAAACTCAAGGTTCTAAAAGCCGACCATCAGAGTCAAAAGTTCCGTTTGGAGGACAAGCTGCTGACGAAATTCCCGGCAGAGATTCAGGAGCAGACTGCAAAAATTGCAGCCCTGAAATCGGATGCCGAAATCGCTGCGGCGCATCCGCAGGACAAGGAGAATTTATGCGGCATGGTCATTAAAGGCATGACCTACGACGAGAAAAAGACCGCTGGCGAACGGCTGATTCTCGCCTGCATGGAACTTCCAAACACCGAGGAGCAGTTAGTGGGCAGCTATCGCGGCTTTGAACTTTCTCTGCGGTTCGACACGTTCCGCAATGAGCATCAGGCAGTTCTGAAAGGCAAGCTGAAATACCCGGTTCCTCTTGGTTCAGACCCGCATGGCAACATTGTCCGCTTGGACAACGCTCTGAGTAATTTTGCCGACCGCATCACCTCTGCGGAAAACGAACTGGATACCCTGAAACAGCAGCAGGCGGCGGCGCAGATTGAGGTGGAAAAGCCCTTTCCGCAGGAGGAAGAGCTGGCAGAGAAATCCGCACGGCTTGCAGAGCTGAATGCCCAGTTGGATGTGGACGAAAAGAGCCACGAGCCGGAACAGGACGAGGAAGAACAGGAGGATGCACCTCGCCGCCCCTCGGTGCTGGCGGCTCTGGATGAGAAAAAGGATGAAGCTGAACCTATCCGTCCGTTCAAAAGCTATCTGGACAAGGACGGTGATGCCCGGTGAGGGAAAAGCGGGACGAGATCATCATCCTGAGAACCACAAAAGCCGAGAAGAATCGCATCTATGAGAAAATGCTTGGCATGGGCATCCGTAGCCTGAGTGCCTATATCCGCAAGATGGCATTGGATGGCTACTGCCTGCATCTGGACTTGAAAGAACTGCGCCGCATGGCATATCTTTTGCAGATGTGCAGCAACAACCTCAACCAGTACGCCAAATGCGCCAACGAAAACGGTCAGGTCTACGCCGCCGATTTGGAGGACTTGCGCACCCGGCTCGATGAGTTGATCTCCATTGGCAAGCAGATTCTTTCCCGGCTGGCTGACCTTTGACCCTGCCCCACGGCTCCGGCTGTGGGGTACATAACGCTTCGGCATCGTTGACGGTGCGCAGAATCTTCTATATACTGAACTCAGAAAGGCGGTGTCAACAATGAGGTTCATGGTAAAAATTCTTCTACTCCCTCTGGTTCTGGTGAGTGCATTTCTGGCTTTGATACTGCGGTGGACGCTGAATCTGTCCGCTTTCATCCTTGCACTGCCGATGACGTATATTTTCGGCTGTGGACTTTATACGCTGTACTGCCGTGAGTGGACGCAGTTCCTGATTCTGCTGGTGGCAGAGTTCGGCTGCTTCCTGCTCATCACTGCCGGAACGGTCATTGTGGAGGCCGTGGAATGGTTCAGCGGCTGGATTGCCGAATTATAAAATCTATATGCCGCCATTGTGCGGCATTTTCTTTTTACCGGGAGGTGGTAGAACTGGCAGCAACCCGATTGATTGCACTGCACAAAAACAAGGGAAAATCCGTTGCTACCTGCTTGAAAAGCCGCACGGATTACGCCCAGAACCCGGACAAGACACAGCAGGGCGAATTGGTCAGCAGTTACGAATGCAGTCCTTTGACGGTCGATGAAGAATTTATGCTCTCCAAACGCCAGTATGAATTGATGACCGGGCGCAGGCAGAAAAATGATGTGATTGCCTATCAGATTCGGCAATCGTTCAAGCCCGGAGAAATCACTGCCGAGGAAGCCAACAAGGTCGGTTATGAACTTGCCATGCGGTTTACCAAGGGCAAGTATGCTTTTATCGTTGCGACCCATACCGACCGAGAACACATTCACAATCATATCATCTACAATTCTACTGCACTGGACAGTACCCGGAAATTCCGGGATTTTTTATTGTCCGGGCTGGCGGTGCAGCGGTTGAGCGATTTGATTTGTCTGGAACATCAGTTATCCGTTATTGAAATCAAGCCGTACCGGGCGCGGCAAAAGCGCACACTTTATCCACCCAAAGAAAGCAATCGTGACAAGCTGTGTTCTGTAATTGACGGCATCCTGCTGAACGAGAAGCCTGTGGACTTTGAAATCTTTCTTCAAAAGCTGGAACAACAAGGCTATGAGGTCAAACGAGGAAAGCACACTTCGGTCAAAGGCGCACGGCAGAAACGCTTTATCCGTCTTCGCACATTGGGCACCGGCTATGGCGAGGACGAGATCAAGGCGGTCATCGCCGGAGAAGCAGAACACCGCCCACATCAGAAGCAGCCGCCAAAAGAACAGTCGTTCCACCTGTTGGTGGACATTCAGGCAAAACTCTCCGAGGGCAAAGGCGAAGGCTACGCACGGTGGGTAAAACGCTATAATCTGAAAGAGATGTCCAAGACCCTGATTTTCTTACAGGAAAATAAAATCGGTAGCATCGAAGAAATGCAGGAGCGAGTAAATGCAGCGACTGCACAGTATCACGAATCGGGCGATTCCATCAAGGCTGCAGAGCAACGTATGGCAGAGATTGCTATCCTGCGGGCGCACGTCGTCAACTACGCCAAGACGCGTCCTGTGTATGATGCCTACCGTAAGGCTGGGTACAGCAAGAAGTTTTTGGAAGAAC
>ERZ1027054.893-NODE-893-length-13077-cov-10.718323_pt1 | contig 13077 bp, 13 predicted proteins | sample MGYA00519284_ERZ1027054 | MGnify/ENA primary metagenome ERZ1027054 (study PRJEB26926, sample SAMN06164568) | human gut metagenome | biome: ENVO:00009003; feature: ENVO:2100002; material: ENVO:00002003 | host: Homo sapiens | place: USA | collected 2012 ... | reverse complement strand
CGTCGGCAGCGTCAGATGTGTATAAGAGACAGGTCCAAACCTGTTTTTGATGGTTTAAGGATACCAGAGAGTCCCCTCATTCTAAATACAATATTTTATGATTTCTTTATATTATTTTTCGTTCTCTTGTATTTTTGTTGTTAATTTTTTATAATCCTTTTATATAATCTATATTTGTAACGGCTTTTTTTCACAGCTGGATTCGGTTTCATTAATTTGTTTTCGACATAAAGGAGAGTATGTACTATGAAATTCCACAAATGTATCCCACCCATTTTTTCCTCATTTCGCTATAAGCTCCTGCTCGCATTTCTGATCGCAACTATGGTACCTCTGATTTCCCTGACCTTCATCAGCTATCACATTTCCTATAACATTGCCAGAGATCGTATCATCGATTCTGCCGTAATGACTGACAAGCAGCTGGTCTCTCAGCTGAACGACCGCCTCGGTCAGGTTGAAAATGTAGCAGATACCATACAGTTTCAAATGTACTCCCTAAATCAGCCTTCCTCTAATAAGGTAGATGCACTGAAAAAATTCACCACTGTAAAAAACAATATTTCGCTGTATAAATCCACATTCGATTTCTTCCATATATATGTTTTTCTGCAGCCCGATCAGCTCGGTTCAAAAGAAAGCCTGTACTTCTTTTCCACAGATGAGCTTTCTGCATATGGTCTGGATAAAAATATTGTTTCCGGTTCAGGCTTTTCCTCTGTCTGGATACCGGTTTCCAATATGCCTCTGCCTAAAATACTGTCCACAAAAAAATCATCTGCCGATGTGATCCTCTGCGTCCGGGCACTGAAAAATCAGGCCACCGGTATTCTGGAATACGCCTACGGCATTGCTCTGGACACCTCAGAGCTTACCACTTATCTGCAGCCTGCTGCTTTGGATTCCCGCATATACAGCTACATTCTCACAGATCACGGAGAGATTGCAGCAAAAAATACATCCTCACTGAATTTATCCGGAATTTCCAAAGCACAGTTTCAGAAACTCAAAGGAAATGCAGATTCTTCTTTTCACAGCGGCGACAAATATTATAACTGCTGCACCTTAAGCAATGGCTGGCTTCATGTTACCGAAATCCCGGAAAGCTATATTCAGGGCAACACGCACATCCTGATCCGTGCCTTACTGATCACTGTCCTTATTTTCTTGCTCCTTACTGTTATCATCGTTATCCTGTTTTCCGAAAATCTTACCCGGAAGATCACTGCACTTTCCTATGCAATGGAAGCCTTTCAGCTGGGATATGACCCGGAACATCTATCTATCGTTACTGTTCCCCACCCGGATGATCCTTCCAGGTATGATGAGATTGACAGACTGGGCATCACCTTTGAAGATATGCAGCACACAATAGCCGGAAACCTGAAGTCCATTGTAAATCTTTCCGTAAACGAAGAACGTCTGAAATACCAGCTGCTCCAGTCACAGATCAATCCGCATTTTCTTTACAATATCCTGGGATCGATCCGTACCTGCCAGTCCCTTGGAAAGCTTGACATTGCTGATCAGATGATTGCAAATCTGACTGCCTTTTACCGTCTTACCCTGCGTAAATCAAAGGAACTTATTCCTATTAAAGATGAATTGGAAATTGCCCGGCTTTATCTGGAAATGGAAAAGCTCTGTCATAAAGATAATCTGGACTGGGAGATCGAAGCAGAAGATGGAATCGAAAATTTCCTGATCTGCAAGTTTACACTTCAGCCATTTCTCGAAAATTCCATTCTGCACGGGATTTCTTCGGGCACACCAGCTGTTTTCATTTCGATCCATGTTCTTTATGGCGATGATACGGTTGTGATCTCCATTGAGGACAACGGTGCCGGCATGGACTCCGAAACCCTTGCACAGCTGCGCCATGCTATTGAGCATAATGTTATTGATTATGAGAAGCATTTTGGAATTTCCAACGTAAGTTCCCGTATTTCCAACCCATTATACGGAAACGGTTCCGTAAGGATCCGCAGCAACCCCGGAAACGGCACATACGTCACCATTGAATTCGAACAGATGGAGGAAGATATCGATGAAAAAAATAATGATCGTAGATGATAATTACTTATCTGCAGAAGGTATCGAAAAAAACATAGACTGGGAAACACTGAATGCAGAGATCATCCATGTCTGCTACAATGGAACCTCTGCTATCGAAGCCATGAAAAAAGAACCGGCAGATCTGATCATTTCTGACATTGAAATGCCTGATCTTGACGGCATTTCCATGAGCCGTCAAGCTCTTGAGATCAATCCTATGGTGAAGATCATCCTGATCAGTGCCTATGATAAATTTGAATATGCAAGACGCGCTCTGCTCCTCGGTGCTCTGGATTATATCGAAAAGCCTCTGGATTATGCCTATCTTATCCAGAAGGTAAAAAACGCTTTTGCACTGATGGAAAAGGAACAGAAAAATCTCCAGCTTCTGAAACAAAGCAGGCCTCTTCTTACGGAAAAATTTTTCCGCGAGATCACACACCTTCCGTCTTCTGAAGCAGCCTACCGACTGAAGCCTTATCTTAAGTATCTGAACCTGGAGCTGAATTATGATTTTTATACAGTTGTTATTCTGGAGCTTGAAAATGCTCCGGATCTAAAAGCTGTTTACGGGATTGAAAAGTTTCAGATGGAGCTTTTCAACCTTCAGGATCTGATAACTGAGGAAACCGCTTCTCTTGATTTTGTGTATCTTCTCCCGGATATGGATGGCTATCTGTGCATTCTGGGACACAGCGGCTGTCAGTCCAACAGCTTCCGCCAGCTTACCAGCGGACTTATTTCCTCAATCGCAGATGCCTGCCAGCCACTGGGACTTTCTCTCAACGCAGGTATTGGAACAATTGTCCAGGATTTTTGGAACCTGAACCATTCTTATAAAAGCGCCGTACATGCACTGGAATACAGATTCTTTTTCCCGCATCAGAATATCTTTGACGGAAGAGAGGCTCTGGGTTCCGATCTGTCTGTTGCAGATTTTTCAGATACAAAGGAGGATGAACTGATCCGGCTTCTCTGCAAAAAGGATACCGCTGCCATAGATCTCTGGTTTCAGAATTTTTCCGACTGGCTCACTCAGAAATTTCGCACAAAGAATTTCGCTTTCATACAGATTTATTCTCTTCTTGGCCGGATCCTGAAATTTTTCTATGAATTAAATCTGGATACGCATGACCTTGAAGCTAAAATTTTGTATGTTTACAACCACATAAATGAGTTTCATAATACGGAAGAGCTATGTCAATGGCTGAAGGATCTGTGCCATCTTTTATGTCGGAAGCTTGATTCCTCCATGAATGATTATCACCAGAAGCTCTGCGAACTGGTGATTTCCTATATCAACGAACACTACACTGACAATACGCTCTGCCTCAATGATATTGCTGCCTCTGCCAATGTAAGCCCTGCTTATTTAAGTGCTCTTTTCAAAAAAAATCAGGGAATCAGTCTCAGTGACTTTATCACATCTCAGCGAATTTCCGCAGCCGCCCGTTACCTGACTACGACTACTATGAGTCTGAAGGAGATCAGCCTGAAATGTGGTTATGCCAATCAATATTATTTCAGCACCAGCTTCAAAAAGAAAATGGGGATCACACCTTCCGCCTATCGGGAACAGCATACATAACTTCTTCTCTTCTTTATAACAAAGTTACTGGCACAAATGCCAGTGCCCTTCTCCGGAATTTTACTTATAATCAATCAATAAAGAGAACCATCATATTTTTTCGAAGGAGGGATCGCTATGAAAAAATGGAAAAAAATCCTGATATCTCTGATAACAGTCTTTGTACTGACCATGCTTCCGGCAGAATCGGCAATTCTGCCTGGCACAGTCTGTGTTACAGAGGCCGCTCCCAGGATTAGTTCTTCCAAGCTAAGGCAGATTCTGACACAAAAAGATGCTTCCGAGCTTGCCAACGACACTCTGAATATGGCTATTCCATATTGGACTGATCTTCTCAAGGGCTCCGGCATCACCCTGCGCTCCCTGGGCTTTTCAACTACAAAATAAGCTTTTCCCCAAAACAGATCGAGCATACCCGACAACACCCCTGGATATTACAGCCAGGGGTGTTGTACTGTCAGCTGCTTCGCAGCCTATTCCGTTAATTCTTCCAGATTCTTTTTTAATTCGAGCATCTTGTCTCTCAGCTCAGCAGCCTGCTCGAAATTCAGGTCTGCTGCCGCAGCACGCATCTGCTTCTCTACCTGAGCGATCACCTTCGTCAGTTCTTTTCGGTTCATGGATTCCGGATCCTTCTTAAGCTTCACTTCTGTCTCTGCCACCTTCTTCGAAACAGCGATCAGATCACGGACCGCCTTCTTGATCGTGGTTGGAGTGATGCCATGCTCCCTGTTGTAAGCCTCCTGTATCGCTCTCCTTCTTTCTGTCTCCGAGATTGCTTTTTCCATGGATTCTGTCATATTATCTGCATACATGATCACATGGCCTTCGCTGTTCCGGGCAGCACGGCCGATAGTCTGTACCAGGGATGTTTCCGAACGAAGGAAGCCTTCCTTATCTGCATCCAGGATCGCTACCAGCGTGATCTCCGGAATATCCAGTCCTTCTCGCAGAAGGTTGATCCCGACTAGCACATCAAACACATCCAGGCGCATATCGCGGATGATTTCCGCACGTTCCAGAGTGTCAATGTCTGAATGAAGGTATCGGACACGGATTCCCAGATCCTTCATATAATCGGTAAGGTCCTCTGCCATACGTTTGGTCAGGGTCGTGATCAGGACTTTATTTTTCTTTTCAATTTCCTTATTTACTTCTGCTACAAGATCATCGATCTGTCCTTCGATCGGACGCACCTCCACCTTCGGATCAAGAAGCCCTGTAGGACGGATGATCTGCTCTGCGCGGAGAAGCTCATGGTCATATTCATATTCTCCCGGTGTCGCAGATACAAACATTACCTGGTCAAGCTTGTTCTCGAATTCATCAAAGCTCAATGGACGGTTATCCTTGGCAGACGGAAGTCGGAAGCCGTAATCCACCAGTGTCTGTTTACGGCTCTGATCACCGGCATACATACCGCCAACCTGGGGAACTGTCTTATGGGACTCATCTATAATAAGTAAAAAATCATCTCCGAAGTAATCCATCAGTGTATACGGTGGCTGCCCCGGTGCAAGCCCTGTCAGGTGTCTGGAATAGTTCTCGATCCCGGAGCAGAATCCCGTTTCCTTCATCATTTCCACATCAAAGTTGGTACGCTCCGCAATTCTCTGAGCCTCGATCAGTTTGTCCTCACTTTTAAAGTATTCCACCTGCTGCTTCATCTCTTCCAAAATGGCATCTGCTGCACGACGGATCTGCTCCTGAGGCACAACGTAATGAGATGCAGGGAAAATCGCTGCATGGTTTTCCACACTTTTAATCTCTCCGGTAAGCACATCGATATCTGTGATACGCTCGATCTCATCTCCGAAAAATTCCACACGCACTGCCCGGTCTGTAGAATTCGCCGGAAAGATCTCCAGCACATCACCCCGGACACGAAATGTTCCACGGTGAAAATCCATCTCATTTCTTGTGTACTGGATATCGATCAGCTGTTTGATAACCTCATCACGGTCCTTCTCCATTCCAGGGCGAAGAGAGATCATCATATCAAAAAACTCCTGAGGTGCACCTAAGCCATAGATACAGGATACCGACGAAACCACGATTACATCCTTGCGCTCACATAAGGCTGCTGTGGCGGAGAGACGGAGCTTATCGATCTCATCGTTAGTGGATGCGTCCTTAGCGATGTAGGTGTCTGTGGAAGGAACGTAAGCCTCCGGCTGGTAGTAGTCGTAGTAGGAGACAAAATATTCCACTGCGTTCTCAGGAAAAAATTCTTTCATCTCGCCGTAAAGCTGGGCCGCCAGTGTTTTATTGTGGGCAAGTACCAGAGTTGGTTTATTTAACTGGGCAATGACATTCGCCATTGTGAAAGTCTTACCGGAGCCAGTAACACCAAGCAAAGTCTCGAACTGGTTGCCTTCTTTAAATCCCTCGACCAATTTCTCGATGGCCTGGGGCTGATCGCCGGTTGGCTTGTATGGGGCTTTTAATTTGAACTCATTCATGGTAAATCCCTCCATTTGTGACTTTTACTATGATCATTATCAGCCAAAAATTCGTATCCAGATTCGTAACGAAAAGCTTATTTTATGGTGAATAGATATCCTTTTCACCTCGTTACGAATAAAAGTCACAAAACTGATTTTTGCGGATAAAACAGCACTCGGAAATACCTGATGATACCAGGCTCCGGTTCTGTCATATTTTTACTGTTTGTTCTTGTAACAGTCCCTATTATATCAGACATTTTTTTGAAAGTATATAGATGAAGGCAAGAAAAAGTACAAATGTTCGATTTTTATTTGTACTTTTCTCTCTTACTACTATTCTATTTTTTATCATGCTGCGTTGAAATATTCCTCCAGGATTAAGTCTATTTCAATCACTTCTGAATAATCATAATACTGATCTTTCCGCTCTTTTGGAATAACTTCTTCAATAAATGGTTCCAATACATCCAGACAGTCTTCTATGATTTCCTGCGTATCTCCATAGATATCTACTGATATGATTTTCTTGGCATGTCCCAATAAATGCGAAATACCTTTTGAATTAAAGCTATTCTTCAGCAAAATAGTTGCATAGGTATTTCTCAACTGGTGAAAATGAATATCAGGCAAATCCAAGGATTTCAACAAGTCTTTATAGTATTTCTGATGAAAACCTTTACTCCTTCCCCTCCAATTTCTGCAATGTTGCATAAGATAGCAGATCAATGGCTGACTCAAACAGATGCACCGTATCATTGGGTTTTTCTGTAAAAATGGAAAAAGAGTAATTCTTATCGCTTCCATTTGTTTCTCCGATAAAACGTAAGCGTCCAATAAGAGGGTGTATCGAAATTTCTGGCTGTTGCATGTAAACTATTGATTAGAGTTTTGGGAGTTGACTCTAAAAACTCTAAATCTAATCTAAGGAGCAGGCTTATGGATCTTTCTTCTTTGACTCCAGACAAACAGGTGAAACTTCAATACTGGCTGGATGTAATACGGCAATGCAGGGCCTCCGGACTGACAAATCAGATCTGGTGTGAACAACACGATATCTCTTTGAAAAGTTATTATTACTGGCTTTCCAAAATTCGAAAGCTTGCCCTGGAAGAACTGCCCCGCAAGAAAAACGGCATCCACATGTGTACAGACCAACAGTCAACTGCTTTAACGGAATCCCCGGCTGAGTTTGCGGAGCTTTCACTTCCGGACAGAAACATTTCCCGTTCCACTCCTGCAGCCATACTTCATATCGGATCCATAACAGTGGAACTTTATGAAGGCACATCTGCCCAGATGCTGGAAAACATTCTGAAAGCCGTGCAGTCATGTTAGGAGAGCTTTCCCATGTGGAGAAAATCTATATCCGATGCGGCTACACCGATATGAGGAAGCAGCTCAATGGCTTGCTGGATATCATCCAGTACAACTTCAAACTGGATCCTTACAGCAATTCCTTATTCCTGTTCTGTGGAAAGAGGGCTGACCGGATCAAAGCAGTCCATTACGAGGGAGACGGTTTCTGCCTTTTATACAAACGGTACGAAAACGGACGTCTCCAATGGCCGCGGACCGGCGAAGAAGCAAAACAGATTTCTGATCAGCAGCTGCGCTGGCTTCTGGAAGGTTTGAACCCGGAGCAGCCAAAGGCGGTTCAGAAATGGCTCCCGCATAAGTCTGAAAATACTGAAAATCCTTAGAAATGCTGGGAAATCTGGCGATTCTATGGTATCATAATCCTATCGAAGCGAAAGGGTTTTCAGGTTATGTCAGCTACGGAACAGGAGTATAAAAATCATATCAAAGAACTGGAACAGCAGGTCCGGCTCCTGAAAGAGCAGGTTGATTTCCTGACCCGTAAACTTTATGGAACAAAATCCGAGAAGACATCTACTCTCGAAATCGAGGGGCAGATGTCTCTTTTTAATGAAATCGAAACCTGTGCGGATCCTGATGCACACGAACCGGAGCTTGTTGAGATAGAGAAGCACCTACGTAAAAGGAAGTACACCGGTCAGCGGGAAGAACTGGTAAAAAATCTCCCTCACAGCAAAGTACTCCATACCATAGATGAAAGGGAACAGATATGCGATAACTGCGGGAGTACGATGGTGAAAGTAGGGGAAGAATTCGTCCGCACGGAAGTACAGTTTATCCCTGCAAAACTCAAGGTGATTGACCATTACCGGGAAACGTATGAATGCAGGTCGTGCCGGAAAAACGGAACTCCTTATATGGAGAAGGCTCCGGTGCCATATCCTCCCGTCCTGCATTCTCTGGCATCTGCATCTACCATCACCTGGCTCATCCACCAGAAGTTTGAATTAAGCATCCCGCTGTACAGACAGGAAAAAGAATGGGAGGCTTTGGGATTACGTTTAAGCAGAGCGACTATGTCAAACTGGCTTCTGGTTGTCTATCGGGACTGGCTTGTACACATCGTCCACCGTCTGAAGCTGGAACTTCTGAAACAGAGATACCTTCATATCGATGAAACACATGTACAGGTGCTGAAAGAACCGGGACGGAAAAATACGTCCGATTCCTATATGTGGGTTTACTGCAGCATCAGAGATGCTGTAAATCCCATCCGCTACTTCGAGTACCAGCCGGGACGAAGCGGGAAATATCCGGAAGCGTTTCTGAGGGAATATGAAGGTTATATCCATACAGACGCTTACTCCGGATACAATGCAGTTTCAGGAGTAAAAAGATGTCTTTGCTATACGCATCTGCGCCGGGCTTTCGTGGATGCGCTCCCAAAAGACATCCATAATTCGGAAGCATCAAAACCTGCGGAAGCAATCCTCCGTCTGAATCAATTCTTTAACATAGAGTCAGAGTTGGAGGCGCTCCCTCCTGATCAGAAGAAAAAAGAACGTCTTATCCGCGAGAAACCGCTTCTCGAGGCTTTTTGGTCATGGGCAGAAAAAAGTGCCATCGGAGAACTGCCGAAATCCAAACTTTCAAAAGCTTTTCATTACGCCTTAAATAACCGTGAAGGTTTTTGGAATTATCTGGAAGACGGGAATTGTTCCATCAGTAATTCGCTTGCGGAAAACTGTATCCGTCCCTTTGTGATCGGCAGAAAGAACTGGCTGTTCTCCGGCAGTCCGAAAGGGGCGGAAGCCAGTGCAGGAATCTATACACTGGTAGAGACAGCGAAAGCGAATGGGCTTGCCCCGATGAAATATATAAAATATATCCTGTCCGACATGCCGGGGAGTGCTTTTCTTGAACATCCTGAATATCTGGATGATTATCTGCCTTGGAATCCTCTTGTAAAAGAATTCTGTCGATAACCGTTGACCTTTTAGTATAAAAGGCTGACGGTTATTTTTCTATACACTGTTTTATTTGACACTTACGTAACAAATCCAACCAAAGGAGTGATGAAGCTATGGCAGTTTTCCGCGTGGAAAAGAACAAAGGTTATACGGTTATGAGCAACCACCATTTACGTAACAAGGAACTTTCCCTAAAGGCAAAGGGCTTGTTATCGCAAATGCTTTCACTTCCCGAAGATTGGGACTACACCCTGCAGGGCTGTCCCTTATCAACCGGGAAAGTATCGACGCTATCCGCACCGCTGTATGGGAACTTGAAAAAGCCGGATATATCACAAGGCGGCAGGGGCGCGACGAGAAAGGCAAAATGACCGCTATTGAGTACACTATTTACGAACAGCCACAGCCCCCAGCATTGGATTGTCCGGTATTGGAAAAACCAACAGCGGATAAGCCGATATTGGAAAATCCGACACCGGATAACCCGACGTCGGAAAATCCAACGCAATTAAATAAAGAACTATTAAAGACTAACTTACCAAACAAAGAAAAATTAAATACAGATATATCAAGTACCTATTCCATTCCTTTCCATTCCCTAAACCCCTCTCCTTTAGAGGACGCGGCACAGCCGCCGGAACGGAAGCGAAAGGAAGCGACAGACGCATACAGCGTGTATGAGGAAATCATCAAGGACAATATCGAGTACGACTATCTGATACAGGACAGATACCTTGACCGGGACAGGATAGAGGAAATCCTTGCCCTTATTCTTGAAACCGTCTGCACCAAACGAAGGACAATCCGTATCGCCGGGGACGACCACCCGGCAGAGCTTGTAAAAGCAAAGTTTATGAAGCTGAACGGCGAGCATATCCGCTTTGTGCTTGACTGTATGCAGGAAAACACCACCAAAATCCGCAACATCAAGCAGTACATGAAAGCTGCCCTTTTCAATGCCCCGTCTACGATTGGCAGCTATTACACGTCCCTTGTATCTCACGATATGGCAGACGGTACATTTTATGGGAAACCGAAAAAATCCGGCATACCCGATTACACCTGCGACGAGGGCGAAAGCCTGTAAACCAACCCAAAGGAGGATTTTATAATGACACAGAAAACAGGAGCTTTGATTTTTGATGAAACCGCTGACCGCTACGACATTCGCTTTGACGTAAACGACTATTACGGGGGCTTGCATTGCGGCGACTGCATGGAGGTCTTTGTGCGGGGCAAATGGAAGCCTACCCGTATGGAGTACGGGGACAACTGGTATCTTGTGGGTATTCGGGCGGCAGACCTCTCCGGGCTGCGGGTACGGATTTAACAGGGCGACGTGAAAACGGACGCTCTTTTTTCATGCCCGTCCCACTTCCCGGCGGCGGGCATACCACCATAGAACACGAAAGGAGGAACCCCATTGCAGGAGGAAACTAACGAAAAGACCATAGCCCTTTACATCAAGACCGGGAAGCTGACCGCACAGCAGCTCCAAAAGGCTATGAAAGCCCTGCTTGCACAGATGAAAAAGCAGCATGACAAACAGAAAATCCCGCATGGCAAGCAGACACTAAAGCAGCTTATGAAACAGAACGCGGGCGTTTCCAACATTGAAATCACAAAGGACAATATCAAAGCCTTTGAGAGTACAGCGAAGAAATACGGGATTGACTTTGCCCTAAAGAAAGACAGCACTGAACCCCCGCCCCGCTATCTTGTATTTTTCAAGGGACGGGACGCGGACGCACTGACCGCAGCCTTTAAGGAGTTTTCTGCAAAGAAGCTGACGCAGGAACAAAAGCCCTCTATCCGCAAGCTGCTTTCTACTCTGAAAGATAAGGCGGCAGCTCTGAACACACAGAGGGACAAAGTGAAGAAAAAGAACAGGGAGGTATCGCTATGAAGCCGGAACTCAAAAAGCTGCTTATCCTAAATGCCCCCTATCTGCTCTTTGTCTATCTCTTTGACAAAATCGGACAAGCGGTACGCCTTGCGCCGGGAGCTGACCTTTCCGGCAAGGTGCTTTCCCTTGCAGACGGCTTTTCCGCTGCCTTTGCAAACCCGCTTCCGAGTTTTGCCCCTATGGATTTGCTTATCGGTATTGCGGGGGCTGTCCTTATCCGGCTTATGGTGTACTTCAAAGGCAAGAACGCGAAGAAATACCGAAAAGGTATCGAATACGGTTCAGCCCGTTGGGGCAACGCCGAAGATATAAAGCCCTACACCGACTCGGTATTTCAAAATAACGTGCTGCTCACACAGACAGAACGGCTTACCATGAACAGCCGCCCGAAGCAGCCGAAGTATGCAAGGAATAAAAATATCCTTGTTATCGGGGGAAGCGGCAGCGGCAAGACGAGATTTTTTGTGAAGCCCAACTTAATGCAAATGCACAGTAGCTACGTTGTAACCGACCCAAAAGGTACGGTTTTAGTCGAGTGTGGGAAGCTCTTACAGCGGGGCGGCTACCGGATAAAAGTGCTGAACACAATCAATTTCAAGAAATCCATGCGTTACAATCCCTTTGCCTATCTCCGCAGCGAAAAAGACATTTTGAAACTGGTAAATACCTTGATTGCCAACACCAAAGGGGACGGGGAAAAAGCCGGGGAGGATTTTTGGGTAAAATCGGAACGGCTCTTTTACTGCGCCCTTATCGGCTACATTTGGTACGAAGCCCCGGAGGAAGAAAAGAACTTCACGACGCTGCTTGAAATGATAAATGCCAGTGAAGCCCGCGAGGACGACCCGGAATTTCAGTCCCCCGTTGACCTCATGTTTGAACGGTTGGAGGAAAAAGACCCGGAACACTTTGCCGTCCGGCAGTATAAAAAATTCCTGTTATCTGCGGGAAAGACACGAAGCTCTATCCTCATTTCCTGCGGTGCGCGGCTTGCCCCTTTTGACATTAAGGAGCTGCGCGACCTTATGGAAACCGACGAAATGGAGCTTGACACCATAGGCGACCGCAAGACCGCCCTGTTTGTTATCATTTCCGACACCGACGATGCCTTTAACTTTGTGGTATCAATCCTCTACACACAGCTTTTCAATCTGCTTTGCGACAAGGCAGATGATGAATACGGCGGCAGGCTGCCCGTCCATGTGCGCTGTCTGTTAGACGAGTTTGCAAATATCGGGCAGATACCGAAGTTTGAAAAGCTCATAGCCACCATACGAAGCCGGGAAATCTCCGCGTCGATTATCTTACAGTCGCAAAGCCAGTTAAAGGCAATCTATAAGGACAACGCCGATACCATAGTCGGCAACTGCGACACCACCCTTTTCTTGGGCGGCAAGGAGAAAACCACCCTCAAAGAAATGTCGGAAATCTTGGGGAAAGAAACCATTGACAGCTTCAATACTTCCGAGAACCGAGGGCGCGAGGTATCGCATGGGCTGAACTATCAGAAGTTAGGCAAGCAGCTTATGACGGAAGATGAAATTGCAGTCATGGACGGCGGGAAATGTATTTTACAGCTTAGAGGGGTGCGCCCGTTCTTCTCTGATAAGTACGATATTACAAAGCACCCCAACTATAAATACCTGTCCGACTATGACAAGAAAAATACCTTTGATATGGAGAAACATCTACGGCGCAGACCCGCCCTTGTGAAGCCGGACGAACCCTTTGACTACTACGAAATCAGCGAAGCAGATTTGCAGGAGGACACCGACCATGAATAGACGTATCCGC
>ERZ1027054.890-NODE-890-length-13106-cov-6.028733_pt1 | contig 13106 bp, 10 predicted proteins | sample MGYA00519284_ERZ1027054 | MGnify/ENA primary metagenome ERZ1027054 (study PRJEB26926, sample SAMN06164568) | human gut metagenome | biome: ENVO:00009003; feature: ENVO:2100002; material: ENVO:00002003 | host: Homo sapiens | place: USA | collected 2012 ... | reverse complement strand
TTCTGCCTGTCTCGTGGGCTCGGAGATGTGTATAAGAGACAGACCATACATGGCAGGGGGTTCCGGGAACAGGAAAGGTTATGCTGTTTGAAGTATCAACCTGTAACGATGACACGATTGACAATCGTTTCCATACCGCAGGTGGAAGAATTCCGGAAATTGAAGAAGATGAAGAAGCAAAATATCTGATTTTTGCTGATTACAAAGACTATGTAAATTTCTAAAAAGAAGGAATGTGTATTTTATCCGGCAGGGGGCCGGTGAAATAATAAAAAACGAAACGGAGGGTTTTTACAATGAAAAAGAGACTCGCGCTCATTATGGCAACAGCAATGATCGCTTCTGCACTGTCCGGAACAGTTGCATTTGCGAGCGAAGCAGACGACACAGCAGCTACAGCAGAAGAGACAAAGGATGATGCAGCCGGCGGCGATACCATGACAATGGACGAAGTTAAGGCAGCTGTTCAGAAATCTGATGTTCCTTCAGATCTCAAACTTGGATATGTTTGTATGAACCTTGCAAACCCATGGTTTGTACAGGTGGTTGAAGGTTTCGAAGCTGCATGTGAAGAAATGGGACTGGAAAAACCATTGACCGTAGACTCTCAGTATGACGTAGATAAACAGGTATCTGACGTTGAGACAATGGTAAACGATGAATATGATGCGATTATGATTTCTCCAATCGACCAGAACGCACTGACAGATGTTGTTACAAAAGCAAACGATGCTGGTATCGTTACAAGCTGTGCAGCACAGAGCGTTGACATCGTTGATTTCCGTTATATCGTAGAAGAATACAGCTATGGCCAGGCAATTGGACAGAATGCTGCAAACTGGATTAACGAAAACCTTGCTGATGAAGATGAAGTACAGGTTTGTATCATTTCCCAGGATAACGTAGAAGACGTTATCGCACGTGGTGATGGTGTTCAGGATACTCTTGAAAAAGAATGCCCGAACGTTAACGTAGTAACCCGTCAGGCTGGTGATACTCCTGAAGGTGGACTTGAAATCGTAGAGAGTGCACTTGCAGCATATCCGGATCTTAAAGTGGTAGTTGCTACAAACGACAGCGGCGGAATCGGCGGATATCAGGCACTTGTAAATGCTGGTTACACAGGATCTGACCCTGTAGCAGTATTCTCCGGTGATGCAACAGACGAAGCTCTGAACGACATGCTTCAGGATGATACTATTTACAGAGGAACTGTAGACCTTGCTCCATATGCTTGTGGATATGAATCTGCATATCAGTTAGTATACTATTGCATGAACGGAAAACCGGCAGAAACCAAGACTCAGGGATTCACACCTGTAATGGTTCCGCTTGCAGATTTACTTGATGGCACATACGCTTACGATCCTAAATAGAAGACATAATAAAGCGGCATAGCATCTACAAACAAAACACCCCGTGGCTTGCTACGGGGTGTCTTTTAATAAAGGGAATGGGGGTTTAAGATGGACGACATTATCTTGAGAGTTAAGGATATATGCAAATATTATCCTGGCGTAAAAGCCCTGGACGGCGTGAACTTCGAGGTAAAGCGTGGAGAGGTACATGCCATTTGTGGGGAAAACGGGGCTGGAAAATCTACGTTTATTAAGATTTTGACAGGCGCCAATGAACCAACCAGTGGTACGATCGAATTTAATGGAAAAGAATATGCAAAACTGACACCGAAGCAGTCTATGGAGCTTGGTATCAGTGTTATTTATCAGGAATTCAGTCTGATTCCATATCTTTCCGTAGCAGAAAATATCTTCTATGGAAGAGAAATCAAAAAAGGTATTATCAGAGACATTGCAGCCATGGAAAAACAGGCCAAAGAGCTCTGTAAGGAAATGGGTGTAGACATTGATGTACGTAAGAGAGTCTGTGACCTTGGTATTGCGTATCAGCAGATCGTTGAGATCCTGAAAGCGGTATCCAAAAAATCTGAGTTTATTATCATGGATGAACCGACAGCTCCTCTTACTGTAAAAGAAACGGCAGTTTTCTTTAAGATTATCCAGAAATTAAAACAGGATCATGTAACCATTATTTTTATCTCACATCGTCTTGAAGAGGTATTTGAAATATGTGACCGTGTAAGTGTATTCTGCGATGGTAAATATATCGTTTCCAAGGATGTGCAGGATATTACCAAAAAACAGCTGATCACATACATGGTAGGACGAGAACTTTCGGATGATTATCCGGAACCAAAGCGGAAAATTGGAGAAACACTTCTTAAAGTGGAACATCTTAAAAATAAAAGAGTACACGATGTAAGTTTTGAACTGAAAAAAGGAGAAATTCTTGGATTTGGAGGCCTTGTAGGTGCAGGAAGAACTGAACTTGTAAGAGCAATTTACGGAGCTGACCCAATTGAATCCGGAACAATTACTTTTAATGGTAAGAAATATTCGCCAAAGAGTCCGGCAGATGGCCTTGAGGCCGGAATCGGACTGATTCCGGAGGACAGAAAGGCACAGGGCTGTGTGCTTTCTCTTACAATCAGAGAAAATATCGTGTACAGTATTCTGAAAAAAATCTCTAAAGTATCAGTGGTTCAGAAGAAACAGGAAAAAGAGATTGTTGACCAGTATATTAAGGAGCTGAATGTTAAAACACCAAGTCCGGAACAGCTGGTAAAGAATCTTTCAGGTGGTAACCAGCAGAAAGTCGTGCTTGCAAAAGCACTTGCCACAAACTGTGAAATCCTTATTTTTGATGAACCGACCAGAGGTATTGATGTTGGTGCAAAACAGGAAATTTACAATCTTATGTGTAAGCTGGTAGAGGCAGGCAAGAGCATTATCATGATCAGTTCGGAAATGCCAGAGCTGATTGGAATGTCTGACCGTATCGTTGTAATGAGTAATGGTGAGAATGCCGGTGAACTTAGCAAAGGTGAATATAATCAGACCCACCTTCTGGAAATGGCATCAAGCAAATTATGATATTGAAAGGGGATTTTTAACATGAAGAAGAATAAAAATGCGGTTCTTATATTATTGAATTATGGAATTGTTGTTGCATTGCTGCTTATGATTGCAGTCTTTTCATTTACATCCAAGAACTTTTTCAGAACTTCCACAATGTTTACGATTCTGAAACAGGTTTCTATTACAGGTATTGTATGTATTGGTCAGACAATGGTTATGCTCACTGGAGGTATTGACCTGTCGGTTGGTTCTGTTGCAGGTGTATCAGCTGTAACAGCAGCTATTTTCTTAAAGAGCTATAATCTTCCGATTCCTGTTACCTGCATCCTGGTACTCATTCTGTCACTGATTTATGGACTGATCAGTGGATTCTGTGTAACAAAATTAAATATGCCTCCTCTGATCGCAACATTAGGTGTACAGACATCTCTCAGAGGTCTTGCATATATTGTTACAGGAGGTCTTCCTGTATATGGATTTACAAAAGCATTTGGTTCTTTTGCACAGGGAAGTATTGCAGGTATTCCGAATCAGGTTATTCTGACAATTATTTTGTTTATTATCTTTATCTATGCATTAGCTAAGACGACATTAGGACGTTATCTGTATGGTGTTGGCGGTAACGAAGAAGCATCTCGTCTTTCAGGTATTGGTGTAACAAAGATTAAGCTGATGGCATACGGACTCAGTGGATTCCTCGCCGGAATCGCTGGTCTGGTACTGTTATCAAGAACAAGTTCCGGACAGCCATCTGCAGGTTCCGGATATGAAATGGATGCAATCACAGCTGTAGTACTTGGTGGTGTTTCTCTGAATGGTGGAGAAGGTTATGAAAAGTAAGTTATTATGCAAAGTGGAGCCCACACTTTATTGATTATATAAAGTGTACGGGCTCTTTAGACTTTGCATAATTCGGAAGAGCTCCTTACAGCGATTTCAACCAATCAAGAAGGTCTTTGTCCTTTTTCCATGTCGGTAATTCATCAGATGCTGGGCTGTTGTAAGCCTCCATCAAAGCTTTCCGTTTCATCTTTTCATCTGCCCGTGCGTAGATTTCAGTTGTTGAAATGTCAGAATGACCCAATAAATCTCTGATATAAACAAGATTGACACCAGATTGAAGCAGATGCATTGCTTTGCTATGTCTCAGCCAATGAGGTGTAATCTCATCAGAGATATCTTTTACTCCCTTTGCCCGAGCCTGTGCTGCATACTTTTTCAAAATATATGTCACACCAGCTCTTGTCAGTGGTTTGTTACCACGATTAGTGAATAATGGATTGCGTCCATATACAGGCGAAGTCAAACCTGAACCTTCCATATATTGTTTCAATAATTCACCGGTTGGTTTCATGACTGGAACAATACGGCTTTTACCACCTTTTCCTGTCAGTATGATGGTAACAGTATCATTCAAAGCAATATCACACACTTTTAAATCTACAAGTTCTTGAACTCTTGCACCTGTGTCGTATAAAAGTGACAGTAGTACAGCATCTCTTTTCCCTTGGATTGTGGCCCTGTCAGGCTGTTCCAACAGCCCCTTAATGCTATCCAGAGGAAGATACATGAGCGGAGGCTTGTCCGTTTTTTTTATCGGGATAGCCAGGATTTTTTGACTTTGTTGCATATACTGTGGTTCTTCCACCATTAAAAAACTGAAAAATGAATGAATTGCGGCTAGACGCTGATTTCTTGTCGCTGCTTTGCAGTTGCGCTCATCTTCTAGCCATTGAAGGAAACGAAGTATTAATTCTCGATCTACTTTGGCAATCGTCAGCTTTTCAGGTGAAAGATTCTCCTGATCTCTACAGTATCTTAAAAATAAAGAGAATGAATCTCTGTATGCTAACTGAGTGTTTCGTTTACTCCCAACCTGCTCCGGAAGATATATTGACAGGAACTGTGTCAGATATCGAGCAAAATCAGTTTCCTTCATAGCATACCTCCGGGATGACATATGCACAGGATTTTTCCACTCTTTTCATCAGATCAGGATAAACTTCGGCTGTCAGCCGCAGATACTGTGCGGTTGAGCGTACTGTTTTGTGTCCCATATATGTGGAGAGAATCGGGAGCATAGCAGTCAAATCTGCTTCTTCTTTAATCCACTTTTGCAAAACGTGAACTGCAAATGTGTGACGAATATCATGCAGGCGAGGTCCTTGCCCTTTTCCACCATGTGAAATACCTGCAACTTCCAGATATCTACGATATCTTTGATATACAGTCATGGGACTGATCATGGTCTTGTCAGGGGCGAGAAAGAAAAAGTCACTGTCTTTTTCCCACCAGATTTTATCTGCATAGGATATACAAGCTTCTTTCACGGAATCTGATAATGGGATATATCGGTCACGGTCAGTTTTGGCTTCACGGATTGTAAGAATCCCATCTTCTAGATTTACATCCTTATAGCGAAGACCAACAACTTCAGATACACGAAGTCCACAGCCATAGAGAATACGAAATATCACAGGTAGCGCCAGATGCATGTTTCTTGCAACCTCCCGAGGTTCTGTTTCATCAGCTGCTTTTATCACAGATGCTATCTGCTCATGTGTAAATATATAGGGAACAAATGAATTATGATTCAAGCCTTTTACTTCTGGTACTATATAAGCATCATAGCCAAGATTATTCAGATAGATAGCAAACTGTCTTATACAGGTAATACGGTGTGAACGGCTTTTTTCAGATTCACTTTCTCTTGGTGCAATCCATTTTTCTGCAAGAGAACGGGATATTTCTATTTCTGTGATACCCAGTTCTTCACTGAAACGACAAAATCGTGATAAGCATTTCGGTTCATCTGCGTATTTAAAACCGACACTTCTTTTGTATTGAATGAATTCCTGAGCGACCTCAGCAAATGGTCCTGTCATTGTTGGTGATTTTCTGATTCTTGTCATGTTAGATTGCCACCTCCAATGCACACTTTCTGAGTTCGGCGATATCAATACGAAGGTATGTCATCGTGGTTTCGGTAGTTGTATGTCCCAAGATTTCTGAAATGACCGGAAGAGGGATCTCATGCTCTAACAGACGACTTGCAAGGCTGTGACGAAGCGTATGGGAACCTTTCTTTTTCCCTTCAAGATGAATCCCTGATTTCTGGAGATGAACTCTTACAAGGGCACCGACTGCACCCGGATTAAAATTCGTATACGGTGGAACTTGCCTCACAAAAACATGATCTGAATCAGTTTTTGGCCTTGCGTTCTTCAGATAATTGATGATTGCTTCACCCACATCTTCAAGCAGAGGAAGTTCCAACGGATTTCCAGTTTTTACCTGAGTTAAACGGATAATCTCTTTTTCCCAATCGATATTGGAAAATCTGAGATTGGCCACATCACTGCTACGCAGTCCGAGTCTTGCAATCAGAAGAATGATTGCATAATCACGGATTCCACAAGGGTTTCCAAGATCAATCGAATCAAGAAGTTTTTTTACTTCGTTTGCAGTATATGATGAAGGTAAACGGCTTTGCCTGTTGTAATGGGGATTGGGAAGCTTGGAGAACATCTCCGTATTCATAAAACCATTCTCATAGCAATATTTCAGATAATATCGAACTGCCCGCATTGTATGATTTACGGTTGGTTTTTCATAGCAGCTCAGTGATGTCATGAAATCCAAAACATCTTTAAGAGACAGTGCCTCCAGAGAAGATATGTGCTCCTTTTTCAAAAATGCAAAAAATCTTTCCAGATATAAACTGAAAACCTTATTTGATTTTTTAATGATTCCTGTTTTCTCTCGATGGGAGAGGTAGGACTCAGCACTGTCTTTGAAACTGTCCGGAAAAGTGTATGCTCTTTTATCCATAACAAGATATAGCGTCACATTTCCTGAAAGTTGGTATTCTGCTAAAGCATTAATACAACGGGAATAGGTTGCACACCATTTCTTCTGCTCGATTTTAGATGACATGGAATAATGGCCTTCTAAAAACTGCAATCCAAAATCCATACTGAAAAATTCCGTGTTATGTTCTTTTGCGTAGAGCAAAAGTTGCTTTGTAAGAGTTTTAAATACGTTTTGGTAATAGTTGGATGCACCAGCTTCAATGAGTGCCTCCTTGGTTTGGTTGATTAGTTGCTGCAAAGTTAAATTTTTCACCTTGTTTTCCTCCTTAAGTGCTTTGATAAAAATACACTTAAATCGTGATAGATTATGAAAAGTAAATCAACCAAAGAATCCTTATTTATAAGTTTTTCTATTGTCTACTTTGCATAATGTGTAGCTTTTCATAACCGACTTTATGCGAAGCTTCGCATAAAGTAGCTAAATTACATATGGTTGTTATTGGTATGCTGATCATGGGTGTACTGACAACTGGTATGATCATGTGTGGTATTAACGATTATGTACAGCAGTTTGTAAAAGGTATCGTACTGATCCTTGCAGTTGCATATTCTGAAATCTCCAAAAAGATCAGAAGCAGAATGATCGTAACGGAATAAGAAGTTAATCTTGTATAGTTTTATATGACTGAATAAAAATATCTCTGGCTGTGTGGTCAGAGATATTTTTTGTTGATTGACCTTAGTATAAAATACATGATAAAATAAAAAGTAAAGCAAAATTTTGCAGAGAACGAGTCGATAGTTATAAATGAGGAAAGAGAGTGAATGCATGGCATATAGTTTCAGTGGACGTGTCCGCTACAGTGAAATTGGAGAAAATGGATTATTGACACTGCCGGGAATCCTGAATTATTTTCAGGACTGCAGTACCTTTCAGTCAGAGGAAGTCGGACTTGGAATCGATATTTTGAAGGAATGGAAACGTATCTGGGTATTGTCGGCATGGCAGGTGGTTGTAGATCGTTATCCATATATGGGAGAACGAATCAAAACATCTACCTGGGCATATGGATTCCGTGGATTTATGGGATTCCGTAATTTTACAATGGAAACAGAGGGCGGAGAAGGTCTGGCGTATGCCAATACTTTCTGGACTTATATTGATGCGGAAAACGGACTGCCAGTCCGTCTGGAAGCGAAAGATACAGATGCTTACAGAGGAAAAGACGGGAAGATGGAATCGAAACTGGATATGGAATATGCACCGCGTAAAATTGTACTTCCGGAAGATTATGAGCAGCAGGATTCTTTTGCTGTGCAGAAACATCATCTGGATACGAACCATCATGTAAATAACTGCCAGTATGTACAGATGGCAATGGATTATCTGCCGGAGAATTTCAAGATACATCAGATGCGTGCGGAATATAAGCAGCAGGCGAGACTGAATGATGTGATCTGTCCGGCAAGAGCAGTAGATGAAAATAAAACAACAGTTCTTCTGAATGATCAGAAGGGTGAACCGTATGCAGTTGTTGAGTTTAAATAAAATTGGAGGAAAAATATGATCGAATTAGGAAAGAAACAGACGTTACTGATTGTGAAGTCCGTAGAGTTTGGCGTATATCTTGCAGAAGATATGAATGCAGATACAAAGCATCAGGTACTTTTGCCGGCCAAACAGGTTCCAGCAGGGACAAAAGCAGGAGATAAACTGGAAGTTTTTATTTATAAAGATTCTCAGGACCGTCTGATCGCGACAACAAATGAACCACTTCTTATGGTGGGACAGGCAGGACTTCTGAAAGTAAAACAGGTAACAAGAATCGGAGCATTTCTTGACTGGGGACTGGAAAAAGATCTTTTGCTTCCATATCATGAGCAGACAACTCGTATCTTTGAGGGGCAGGAATGTCTGGTAGCTGTTTATGTGGATAAAAGCAGCCGTCTCTGTGCAACTATGAAAGTTTATCCTTACCTGTCCAAGGAAACACCTTATAAAGAAGGTGACCAGGTAAAAGGCCGTGTATACCAGATCAGCGAGAATTTTGGAGTATTTGTTGCAGTCGATAATAAATATTCTGCACTGATCCCTGCAAGAGAAGCAAAAGGTAAATATCGTCCTGGTACTGTTCTTGACCTGCGTGTGACCAGAGTCAAAGAAGATGGAAAGATGGATGTCAGTGACCGTCAGGAAGCATATCTTCAGATCAACGAAGATGCGGAAAATGTTCTGGAGATCATTGAAGAATTTGCAGGAGTACTTCCTTTTGATGACAAGGCTTCACCGGAAGTGATCCGCAGAGAATTCGGTTTAAGTAAAAATGCATTTAAGCGTGCAGTCGGACATCTTCTTAAAGAAGGAAAAATTCAGATCAAAGACCGCAGGATCTATCTGGTGAAATAACAGGTAAAGGATGAGAGTATGAACTTTACACATCTTCATGTCCATACAGAATACAGTCTTCTGGATGGTTCGAATAAAATAAAAGAATATGTGGACCGTGTCAAAGAACTTGGCATGGACAGTGCGGCTATTACGGACCATGGTGTGATGTACGGCGTGATTGATTTTTACCGTGCGGCAAGAGCTGCGGGAATCAATCCGATCCTGGGCTGTGAAGTTTATGTTGCACCGGGATCCCGCTTTGACCGTGAAGCAGGAAGTGGAGAAGACCGTTATTACCATCTGGTTCTTCTGGCAGAGAACAACCAGGGTTACAGTAATTTGATGAAGATCGTTTCCAAGGGATTTGTGGAAGGATTTTATTATAAACCGCGTGTGGATCTGCAGCTTCTGGAGAAATATCATGAGGGAATCATTGCGTTGAGTGCGTGTCTTGCAGGTGAAGTGGCAAGATTCCTTACAAGAGGTATGTATGAAGATGCAAAAGCGGCCGCACTTCGGTACCAGGATATCTTTGGAAAAGGAAATTTTTTCCTGGAATTACAGGATCATGGCATTCCGGAACAGCAGAATGTAAACCAACAGCTTCTTAAGATGCACCGTGAGACCGGAATTGATCTGGTTGCAACAAATGACGTACATTATACCCTTGCAGAGGATGCCCAGCCACATGATGTCCTGCTCTGCCTGCAGACCGGTAAGAAACTGGCAGATCAGGATCGTATGCGTTATGAGGGCGGTCAGTATTATGTAAAATCTCCGGAAGAGATGGAACGTCTTTTTCCATATGCGACAGAAGCATTGGAAAATACGCATAAGATTGCACAGCGCTGTCATGTAGAGATTGAATTCGGTGTAACCAAGCTGCCGAAATTTGGCGTTCCGGAAGGATATACTTCCTGGGAGTACTTAAATGAGCTTTGTTTCAAAGGACTGGAAGAACGTTATCAGCCAGTGACCGAGGAATTGAAAGAGAGGCTGAATTATGAACTGACGACGATCAGGAACATGGGATACGTTGACTATTTCCTGATCGTGTGGGATTTTATCAAATATGCCCGTGATCATGATATCATGGTCGGACCGGGACGTGGATCTGCAGCGGGAAGCCTGGTTGCACATACACTGGGCATCACACAGCTTGATCCAATTCGTTATGATCTGCTGTTCGAGCGTTTCCTCAACCCGGAACGAGTATCCATGCCGGATATTGATGTTGACTTCTGCTTTGAACGAAGACAGGAAGTTATTGATTACGTCAGAAGAAAATATGGCGATGACTGTGTCGTTCAGATCGTTACGTTTGGTACACTGGCAGCGCGAGGCGTTATCCGGGATGTCGGACGTGTGATGGATCTGCCTTATGCGCAGGTGGATACGATCGCCAAAATGATTCCACAGGAGCTGAATATTACGATTGACAAAGCTCTGCAGATGAATCCGGAATTTAAGAAGGTATATGAAGAGGATAAAGAAATCCATGAACTGATCGATACAGCGAAACGTCTGGAAGGATTGCCACGCCATACTTCCATGCATGCAGCAGGTGTTGTGATCAGTCAGAAGGATGTTTCAGAATATGTACCGCTTTCCAGAGCATCGGATGGTTCGATCGTTACCCAGTTTACAATGACAACTCTGGAAGAACTGGGACTTCTGAAAATGGACTTTCTGGGACTTCGTACATTGACTGTTATCCAGAATGCGGTACATCTGGTAGAACAGGATACCGGTGTGAAGCTGGATATGCAGCATATCGATTATAATGATAAAAAAGTCCTGGATTCTCTTGGAAAAGGCCATTCAGATGGTGTGTTCCAGCTGGAAAGTGCAGGAATGAAGAACTTCATGAAGGAACTGAAACCACAGAGCCTGGAAGATGTGATCGCGGGAATTTCCCTGTATCGTCCGGGGCCGATGGATTTTATTCCGCAGTATATCCGGGGAAAAAATCGCCCGGATACGATCAAATATGACTGCCCGCAGCTGGAGCCGATCCTGAAACCGACATATGGATGTATCGTATATCAGGAGCAGGTTATGCAGATTGTGCGTAATCTGGCAGGTTATACACTTGGACGGAGCGACCTGGTACGTCGTGCAATGTCCAAGAAAAAAGCAGCAGTCATGGAGAAAGAGCGTCAGAACTTTGTTTATGGAAATGAAGCGGAAGGCGTACCAGGCTGTATTGCCAATGGAATTCCGGAGCAGACGGCAAATAAGATTTATGACGATATGATTGACTTTGCAAAATACGCATTTAATAAGTCTCATGCGGCAGCGTATGCTGTAGTTTCTTATCAGACGGCATTTCTGAAATATTATTATCCGGTTGAATTCATGGCTGCTCTTATGACATCTGTGATTGAAATGCCAATCAAAGTGGCAGAGTATATTCAGGTATGCAGGAAGATGAACATTAAGATCCTGCCGCCGGATGTGAACCGCGGAGCCTATGGATTTTCTGTGGATAATGGTGCAATCCGTTATGGACTTTCTGCAATCAAGAGTGTGGGAAGACCAGTGATCGATGCCCTGGTGGAAGAGAGGGAGGCAAACGGAGAATATCGATCGCTGAAGGATTTTATCGAGAGACTGACCGGTACGGTAAATAAACGTGCGATTGAGAACTTTATCAAAGCTGGAGCACTGGACTGTCTGGAGGGAAACCGCCGGCAGAAAATGGTTGTTTACAGTCAGATCGTGGACAGCATCGCGCAGGAGAAGAAGAATTCTTTTGCCGGCCAGATGAGTCTGTTTGACCTGGTCAGTGAAGAAGATAAAAAAGATTATGAGATCCGCATGCCGGATGTGGAAGAATATGATAAGGATATGATCCTTGGCTTTGAAAAAGATGTTCTTGGAATCTATCTGAGTGGTCATCCACTGGAAAAATACCGGAATATTATGGAGAAGATGATCTCAGCGAGAACGATTGATTTCCAGCCGGACGATGAAACTGGTATTCCGAAGGTTTATGACGGTCAGAAAGTGATCATTGGTGGTATGATCACAGAGAAGACGATCAAGTATACAAGAAACAATAAGGTGATGGCGTTCCTGACGGTAGAAGACTTGATGGGAACTGTGGAGATCGTTGTATTCCCGAGAGATTATGAGAAATGGCAGACGTTGATCAATGAAGATGCGCGAGTCTTTATCCAGGGACGTGTCAATGCAGAAGATGATAAGCCGAGTAAGCTAATTCTGGAAAAAGTACGTGCTTTTGATGATATACCACGAGAAATCTGGATTCAGTTTAAAGACCGTGAGGATTATGCACAGAAAGAGCAGGAACTTCTGAACTATCTGAGAGGTTCAGTGGGAACTTCTGCGGTAGTAATCTACCTCAAAGATGTGAAGGCGATAAAACGTCTTCCGGCAGGATACCATGTGCAGATCAGCGATTTTCTGTTAGAAGAATTAAAGAAAAAATATGGTGATTCCAACGTTAAAGTTGTGGAAAGAGTATTGAAAAACTTCTAAAAATGCTTTACACTATACAACGAATATGTGTAGAACAGATAACAAGGTTTCCTATTATTATGCAAGCGATGAAAGGAAGCCTGGAGATGGAGGAATGAATCATGGCAGAGAAACAGATAAAAACCATCGGTGTACTTACAAGTGGCGGTGACGCTCCGGGAATGAACGCTGCGATCCGTGCTGTTGTAAGACGAGGACTGAGCAGCGGACTGAATGTAAAAGGTATTTATAAAGGATACAACGGTCTTCTTAATGAAGAAATCGTTGATATGACTGCCAGAGACGTATCAGATACGATCGAACGCGGTGGTACAATTCTTTATACAGCAAGATGTGCAGAATTCCGTACACCGGAAGGACAGCAGCGTGGTGCAGAAATCTGCAAGAAACATGGAATCGATGGACTGGTAGTTATCTGTCTCTTATACACATCTCCGAGCCCACGAGACAGGCAGAAATCTCGTA
>ERZ1027054.865-NODE-865-length-13325-cov-8.162999_pt1 | contig 13325 bp, 9 predicted proteins | sample MGYA00519284_ERZ1027054 | MGnify/ENA primary metagenome ERZ1027054 (study PRJEB26926, sample SAMN06164568) | human gut metagenome | biome: ENVO:00009003; feature: ENVO:2100002; material: ENVO:00002003 | host: Homo sapiens | place: USA | collected 2012 ... | reverse complement strand
GGTCGCCCACGATGCTGCCGCCGCGCACAGAGCTGATGCCGATCTCCTTCGGGTCGCGCTTCTGGCGCACGGAGGAGCGGTCGTACACATAATGATACGCGCCGTCATTTTCCTCGTTGATGGCATCAGCCAGCATCAGCGCCGTTCCGCTGGGAGCATCCAGCTTGTTGTGGTGATGCTGCTCCACGATCTCGATATCGTAGTTGACGCCCAGCACGGCAGAGGCGCGCTTGCACAACTCGGCCAGCACGTTGATGCCCATGGACATATTGGCGCTCTTGAACACCGGAACGCTGCGGGACAGTTGCACTACCTTCAGCTGCAACTCCTCCGAAAGGCCGGTGGTGCACACTACGATGGGCAGCTTGTGGGTCTGGCAGTAGGGCAGTGCCTTTTCCACTGCAGCAGGGGAACTGAAGTCGATGATCACATCGCCCTTGCCGTTCAGCTTTTCCAGACTGTCATAGACCGGAATACCGTTCTGTTCGCCGTCCTTCATATCGATACCGGCCACCACACGGCAGTCCTCCCGCTGTGCGATCATATCGCACAGCACATGGCCCATGCGGCCGCCAATGCCCTGAATCACGATCTCTGTCATTGTTGTTTCCTCGTTTCTATAATATGGCAGAATGCCCGGAAGCTGAAAATTCCCGGGCATTCTGTACGCTTTTTATTCCTTGATCAGACCAGCAGCCTGCAAAGCCTGCTCGATCTTTTCCTTGTGGGCATCGCTGGGTTCTACCAGCGGCAGACGGCATTCGCCTGCGTTCCAGCCCAGCACGTTCATGGCGTACTTGACCGGAATAGGGTTCACCTCGCAGAACAGAGCCTCCTCCAGCGGCAGCATTTCCAGCTGCAAAGCGCAGGCCTTGGCGGTGTCGCCGTCAAAGAAAGCCTGACAGCAGTTATGCACCAGCTCCGGCGCAACATTGGACACCACGCTGATAACGCCCTTGCCGCCCAGTGCCAGCAGGGGAACCACCTGATCGTCATTGCCGGAGTAAATATTCAGCGCATCACCGCACAGTGCAGCCACCTTGGCCACCTGAGAGATGTTGCCGGAGGCCTCCTTGATGCCGTTGATGAGCGGGTGCTTGCTCAGCTCCAGAGCGGTCTCGGGTGCAATGTTCAGACCCGTGCGGGAGGGCACATTGTACAGGATGACCGGGATGCCGCCAGCCTCGGCCATGGCGGTAAAGTGCGCCACCAGACCGGCCTGCGAGGTCTTGTTGTAGTAGGGGGTGACCATCAGCAGGGCATCGGCACCGCAGGCAGCAGACTTTGCTGCCAGTGCGCAGCCGTGGTCGGTATCGTTCGAGCCGGCACCGGCAATGACCGGTACGCGGTGATTGACCGTATCCACGGCGAACTTGATGGTGGCCAGCTGCTCCTCATCGGTCATGGTAGAGCACTCGCCGGTGGTGCCGCAGATGATGATGGCATCAGTGTGGCGGGCGATCTGATCCTCGATAATGCGGCCCAGCTCGTCAAAGTTGATGCTTCCGTCCTCGTACATCGGGGTGATGATGGCAACACCCGCACCGGTAAAGACAGGCTTCTTCATAGTAAAAACTCCTTTGCTGCGTGTATCGCGCAAAAATTCAGGCATTAGTCCATATAGCCCTTTGCTGCCAGCAGCTCGGCCAGCAGCACAGCACCGCCGGCAGCACCGCGCAGGGTGTTGTGGCTCATGCAGGCAAACTTGTAGTCAAACAGGGTATCCTCCCGCAGACGGCCGATGCACACAGCCATGCCGTTCTCGGTGTTGCGATCCAGCTTGGGCTGCGGACGATCCGGCTCGGTAAAGTAGTGCAGGAACTGCTTGGGGGCGCTGGGCAGGTTCAGCTCCTGTGCGGGGCCGCGGAAGTTCGCCCAAGCCTCCAGCATCTGCTCCTTGGTGGGCTTTTTGTCAAAGCTTACAAACACGGCTGCAGTGTGGCCGTCCGAAACAGGCACGCGGAAGCACTGTGCAGTGATGACCGGCTTCTCGGCGTTGACGATCTGGTCACCCTCGATGTGGCCCCACAGCTTCAGCGGCTCGCGCTCGCTCTTTTCCTCCTCGCCGCCGATGTAGGGGATCACGTTGTCCACGATCTCAGGCATCCGGTCAAAGGTCTTGCCTGCGCCGGAAATGGCCTGATAAGTGCACACCAGCGCCTTGCTCACGCCAAAGTCCTTCATCAGGGGATGCAGGGCGGGCACATAGCTCTGCAGGCTGCAATTGGACTTAACGGCGATGAAACCGCGCTTGGTGCCCAGACGCTTACGCTGGGCGGGAATGATCTCGATATGGTCGGCGTTGATCTCGGGAACCACCATGGGAACGTCCGGGGTGAAACGATGGGCACTGTTGTTGGAGACCACCGGGCACTCAGCTTTGGCGTATGCTTCCTCCAGTGCCTTGATCTCGTCCTTGGGCATATTGACAGCGCAGAAAACAAAATCCACCTGTGAAGCCACTTCCTCCACCTTGGAAGCGTCCAGAACGGTCATCTTCTTCACGCTCTCCGGCATGGGAGTAGTCATGGCCCAGCGAGAGCCCACTGCATCCTCATAGCTTTTGCCCGCACTGCGGCCGGATGCAGCCAGCACGGTCAGCTTGAACCAGGGATGATTCTCCAGCAGAGTCACAAAACGCTGACCCACCATGCCAGTTGCGCCTACGATACCCACTTTATACTGTCTATCCATTTCCAGCACCTTTCCTTTCAAAAAACAAACAGCAAATCTTATCATTGTGCACAACACGGCTTGCAAACCGGACAGCGATGCAATATAATAGATACTGTTTATACAGATTCTATAATATCATTGATACGTTGTCCGTGTCAATCATCGGAAAGGCAAATGAACAGTATGTTAAAAAAAGATTTTTGGTACGATTTACCCAAAGAGCTCATTGCACAGGAGCCCGCAGCCCCGCGGGACGCTGCGCGGCTGATGGTTCTGAGCCAAAAGGACGACAGCATCCAGCACAAGGTGTTCCGCGACCTGCCGGAATTTCTGGAGCCGGGAGATCTTTTGGTAGTGAATAATTCCAAGGTGCTGCCCGCCCGCATCGTGGGCGTCAAGCAGCCTACCGGTGCCGTGTGCGAGCTGCTGCTGCTGCGGCAGGTGAAGGGAGACCAGTGGGAGTGCCTGGCAAAGCCCGGCAAGCGGATGCAGCCCGGCACGAAGGTAAGCTTTGGCGACGGCAGCCTGACCGCCGTGGTGGATGAGACCATGGAGGACGGCAACAAGTACGTTACATTCTATTATGATACCGAAACGCTTTATGAAAAGCTGGATGAATTTGGCAAGATGCCGCTGCCGCCCTACATCACAAAGCAGCTGGAGGATCAGAGCCAGTACCAGACCGTCTATGCCAAGGAGCTGGGCAGCGCAGCTGCTCCCACCGCCGGGCTGCACTTTACCCCGGAGCTGATGGACACCATCCGCGCCATGGGCGTCGGCATTGCCGAGGTCACACTGCACGTTGGTCTGGGCACCTTCCGCCCTGTGCAGGAGGACGAGATCTCCGACCACAAGATGCACAGCGAGTGGTACTCCATCAGTGAGGAGACCGCTCGGCGCATCCGTGAGACCAAGGCCGCAGGCCACCGGGTCATCGCTGTTGGCACCACTAGCTGCCGCACACTGGAGGCTGCCGCTGCCAAGTACGGCGAGATCAAGGCTTGCAGCGGCAACACCTCCATCTTCCTGTACCCTGGGGTGAAGTTCAACTGCATCGACGGTCTGATCACCAACTTCCATCTGCCGGAGAGCACCCTGATCATGCTGGTGTCCGCTCTGTACGGCTACGAAAAGACTATGCACGCCTATGAGGTGGCCGTGGCAGAGAAGTACCGCTTCTTCTCTTTTGGCGATGCGATGCTTATTTTGTAATTACAGCATAATGTTGTTACGATTATTCTGATAACTTGCAGGCTTGCGGCCTGCATCGAGGCTGCACGGCTGTTTTCCGTGCGCAGAAAGGAAAAAGACCATGCCTTCTTTGACGACCTACACCCTGCTCAAGCAGGAGCACAACGCCCGGCGGGGCGAGTTCAAAACCGTGCACGGCACGGTGCAGACCCCTGCCTTTCAGAACGTTGCCACCGCCGGTGCCATCAAGGGCGGCCTATCGGCGCAGGATCTGAAGGATATTGGCGCGCAGGTTATGCTGTGCAACACCTACCACCTGCATCTGCGTCCCGGCGATAAGCTGGTAGCGGATATGGGTGGTCTGCACAAGTTCACCCGCTGGAATGGGCCTATCCTGACCGACAGCGGCGGATTTCAGGTGTTCAGTCTGGCAAAGCTGCGCAAGATCACCGAGGAGGGCGTGACCTTCGCCTCCCATCTGGACGGTCACCGCATCTTCATGGGCCCGGAGGAGAGCATGCAGATCCAAGCAAATCTGGGCTCTACCATTGCCATGGCCTTTGATGAATGTGTGGAGAACCCCGCCCAGCACGATTACTCCAAGGACAGCTGCGAGCGCACCACCCGCTGGCTGAAGCGCTGCAAGGCTGAGATGGCACGCCTGAAGCACGAGGGCATCTCTGTCAACCCGGATCAGCTGCTGTTCGGCATCAATCAGGGCTGTACCTATGCAGACCTGCGCGTGGAGCACATGAAACAGATCGCAGAGCTGGAGTTGGACGGCTACGCCATTGGAGGTCTGGCTGTGGGCGAGCCCACCGAAGTGATGTATGAGATGATCAGTCAGGTGGAACCGCACATGCCCAAGGACAAGATCCGCTATCTGATGGGCGTCGGCACACCCGGCAACATCATCGAGGCCGTAGCCCGTGGTGTGGATTTGTTTGACTGCGTTATGCCCAGCCGCAACGCCCGCCATGGTCACCTGAACACATGGAGCGGCATCATCAACATCAAAAATGCCAAGTACGAGCGGGACGAGCGTCCCATCGACCCCGCCTGCGGCTGCCCGGTGTGCCGTAATTACTCCCGTGCCTACATCCGGCATCTACTCAAGGCAGACGAGATGCTGGGTATGCGTTTGACCGTGATGCACAATCTGTGGTTCTACAACCACCTGATGGAGCGTATCCGGGATGAACTGGATGCCGGTACCTTTACCGCCTTCCACGACAGATACGTGAAGCTTCTGGATACCCGAATTTAAACTTTAGCCTTGCAACAAGGCCGATAAGAGGGTATAATAGCATTATCTGAATTTTTGAGAGGAGATTTTGCCCCATGCAATTTCTGACTACCACGTCCGAAGGCTATATCAGCCTGTTCTTCACGCTGGCACTGATGCTGGTCCTGCTGTACTTCATGATCTATCGTCCCCAGAAGAAGCAGGAAAAGAAGGATGCCGCTATGCGCAGCAGTCTGGAGATCGGCGATCAGGTCACTACCATCGGCGGTGTCATTGGCCGCGTTGTCGCTATCAAGGACGACACCTTTGTTCTGGAGACCGGCGCTGACCGCGTGAAGATCCGCTTCACCAAGTCTGCTATCTCTTCGGTCGAAAAGCTGAACATGGACAAGGCTCCTGCCGACAAGAAGTAAGCGTTTACACCGTGCATACGTGAACCGCCTCCCTGCATAGACTATGTGCAGGGAGGCGGTTTTGTTATGTCTGAATCTCGAGGTTTCCCGGCGGAACTTCTTTCGTTTCTGCTTTTCGGAGCGTTGGGGGTAGCTGTAACAGCGGCAGCTTTGGCCGGTTTTGCGCAGTTGATGGCTGGGCAGGGCTGCTCCGGCAGCGTAGTGCCGATACTTGCCACAACAGCCGTATGCATGGGCAGTTTGCTGTGTGCACTGGCGGCAGCGTTCCGAAAAAAGGCGCGCGGTCTGTTGACAGGACTGCTTCAAAGTACATTTCTGGCGGCACCGCTTGTGCTTTCTGCTGTATGGAACGGCACAGTCGCCGAGTCTGCTGTGGTGTGCCGCATTCTGGCGGTGCTGCTCTGCGGCTGCATTGGCGGGCTGTTTGGCGTCACCCTGCGCAGCCGCAGGCATGCACTTCGTTGATCAATCTGGCAAATCGAATACATCAGAGGGGAAAACAGCGTATGTGGATCTATGAACAAACCAAACCGGAAGAAGCCTTGTCTTTGTTGCCGCAGACGGTCAGCCTGCCGGTGCAGAAAGCGGAGCCCACTCTGCCGACTGTACCGGAAACCGCACCGGAAACCGTAGAGAAATTGCCGCAAAAAGAACCCTGCATCCCGTCAAAGCGGCACGCTACCCGGGATTGCTGGCTGCTGGCTGCGGCCTTTCTGCTGGGGAGTTCGGCAGCCGGTGTATTGCAGGCCGTATGCGATGCCCGGCAGGCAGAACTGCTGCAGTATTATCTGGAAGCATGGCAAGGGCTGTTTGCACCGGGCAGTATGCAGGGGGCGGTACAGCTTTTCGGCATGGAATATCTGGCTCTCGGCCTTGTGGTCAGCCTGTTTCTGGTATTGGGGCTGTCTGCCCTTGGGCCAGTGATGATCTTTGGCAGCATGATGTTGTACGGTTTGGGCAGCGGGTTGCTTATGGTACAGCTTTACGCCGCAGGCGGATGGAAAACGGTACTTCTGGCGCTGCCGTGGACAGGCCTGCCGGCGGCAGCAGCAAGCGGCTGTCTGTGCTTTTTCGGGGCTTGTGCTTTGCAGGTCAGCAGCCGGATCCACGCCTACTCCTTCCGCAGGCATCCCGGCGGACAAGCCCGCCCCGGGGTACAGGCACTGCTTGGACAATATCTGCTGACTATGGTGGTGCTGCTGCCGCTGTGCGGCGCGGCGGCAGGGCTTTCGTATCTGGGCAGCCGCCTGTGAACGGCATCCTTTTCTTGCGGGTTTTGGCACAGTGTGTTACAATAACAAAAGACCATAATAAATGAGGGACAGACATGAAACTAAAATCCGTCTATGTATGCTCCAATTGCGGAGAGACAAGCCCCCGCTGGATGGGGCGCTGCCCCAGCTGCGGCAGCTGGAATACCATGAACGAGGACGTTGTAGCCGAGGCACCCAAGGCGGGGACTCCTGCTGCCCGGCAGGCTGCTGCGGCTCGTCAGGAGGGCGTGACCACCCTGACCGCCCGGCGGCTGTCAGAGATCAGCACCACGGAGGAAAAAAGCCGCATCCTGACTGGTATCTCGGAGCTGGACCGCGTATTGGGCGGCGGCATCGTGCTGGGCGGCGTGGTGCTTTTGAGCGGTGAGCCGGGCGTGGGTAAATCCACTATGCTGTTACAGCTGTGCGGCGCCATCTCCAACCAGCACAGCGTATTGTATATCACCGGCGAGGAGTCTGTCCGGCAGGTCAAGCTGCGTGCAGCGCGGCTGAAGGTACCGCAGGATAACATTTTTCTGGCGGCGGAAAATGACGTGGATGAGATCTGCGGTCTGATCGAAAAGGAAAAGCCGGACCTTGTGGTCATCGACTCTATCCAGACCATGCGCTGCATGGATATCTCGTCCTCGTCCGGCACCGTCAGTCAAGTGAAGGAGAGCGCCGCGCGGCTGCTGGCAGTCGCCAAAAAGCAGGAAATTCCAATGTTCATCGTGGGTCATGTGAACAAGGATGGTGCAATTGCAGGCCCCAAGGTCATGGAGCATATCGTGGATACGGTGCTCTACTTTGAGGGCGACAAGATGCTGCCGTACCGCATTCTGCGGGCAGCCAAAAACCGTTATGGCTCCACCAATGAGTTGGGAATGTTCGATATGACCGGCACAGGACTTGCCGAGATCGAAAACCCCTCCCAGATGCTATTGGAAGGACGTCCGCTGGGGGTTTCCGGCAACTGTGTGGCCTGCACCATGGAGGGCAGCCGTCCCATTCTGAGCGAGATACAGGCACTTGCCACCAAGACGAATTTTCCTGCACCCCGCCGCGCTTGCAGCGGATACGACTATAACCGCATGAATCTTTTGATTGCCGTGCTGGAAAAGCGGGCAGGGTACTTCTTTGGCAATCTGGATGTCTATGTCAATATCGTGGGCGGCATTGCACTGCGGGATACTGCCTGCGACCTTGCCGTCTGCCTGAGCATGGTCTCTTCGCTGCTCGATCGCCCGGTCAGCGATAAGCTTATCGCCATTGGCGAGGTAGGTCTGGGCGGGGAAGTGCGCAGCGTGCCCAATCTGGAACAGCGTCTGCACGAGGCAGAGCGTATCGGTTTTGAGCGGGCAGTCATCCCAAAGCACAGCCTTGCACACCTGAATGCCGCTGATTATCCCGGCATGAAGCTGGTCGGTGCGGCGTATATTGCAGATGCCATTAATGCGCTGAAAAACGACCGCCTGTGATGAAACGAGGAACCTATGTCGATTTATCTGGACGAAAGAAATCCCGGCAAGCACGCGCCCTTTGAGGATGCTGCCCCGGATATTGTGGAATATGTACGTTATCTTGAAGTGATCGCCGGCAAAAGCGCCAATACAGCGTTCAGTTATTACTGTGACCTACGCTCCTTCAGCCGCTTTATGAAGCGCCGCCGCGGGCTTGTGGCCGCAGATGCAGAGTTTAAGGAGATTGACCCCAAAGGGCTGGATACGGCCTTTTGGGGCAGCATAACAAAAGAGGATATCTACGAGTATCTGTACTTTTTAAACCGGGAGTGCGGCAACAAAAAATCCTCTACCGCCCGGCGGCTGGCCAGCCTGCACGGCTTTTATGATTATCTGGTCAATCAGGTCAACCGCTTATCCGAGGACCCTACGGCGGCTATCCGCCCGCCCAAGCAGGATAAAGTATTGCCCAAATATCTGACAGCAGAGCAGTCCATCTCGCTTTTGGAGAGCACCCAGACCCAGAGCGATTTCCCGGAGCGGGATTATTGTATGGTGGTACTGTTCCTCAACTGCGGTATGCGTCTTGCGGAGCTGGTAGGCATGGATCTTGGAGACATTGATTTGGAGCAGCGGCAGATCCGCCTGTTCGGCAAAGGCCATAAGGAACGCATGGTCTACCTGAACGATGCCTGCGTGGAGGCGTTGCAGTTGTATCTACGCAAGCGCAATACTATGGAAGGGCTTTCACCCAAGGAAAAAGCCGTGTTCATTACGCGGATGCGCAAGGAGCGTATCTCGAACCGCAGGGTAGAACAGCTGATCTCCGGCGCAATGAAGGCCGCCGGACTGAAGGGCTTTTCCACCCATAAGCTGCGCCACACGGCTGCAACTTTGATGTATCAGACCGGCAATGTGGATATCCTTACCCTCAAGCAGCTTCTGGGTCACAGCAGTGTGGGAACGACACAAATTTATACACACCTACAAGAATTTCAGGTTCGCTCTGCCATTGAAGAAAATCCGCTGGGCAAGGTACTGCCCATAAAAGCCACAAAAGCAAGCTTGGATACAACAGAAGCAGTAGGGGAGACATCTACCGAAAATGCCCCGGCGGGAGAGGACGCTTCTGAACCGTCCGGCCCGATGGCTGCCTTTAAGGGCGCTGCACAGGATGGCTTCCGGGCAGATATCTCGGCAATATCTGACGAGAAAAACGACGATTTATCAAGCGATACTTAAAAACATCCAATAAGACAATTCAAGGACCTATGGCGCGATACGGCTTGACCGGATAACGTCATGGGTCCTTATAATTTGCATTATAAGCAGTCAGCAGCCATACATACAGGAGCATCCATAGAAACGATCTGATAGAAACGCGCAAAGTAATGTCTACACAAAAACAAATGAACAACCACAGCCGCAAACTGTAAATCATAAAACGCAGCATGAAATGTTATAAAGCGGCGCATAGATATTTACTGGAATAAAAGAATTACAAACGAACCGATGCAGCAGCGCATAACACAGGAAGTATCTGTAAGCGTGAGACAAAGAAAACAATAAAACATGATAAAAAGTGCAGAATGCGCAGAACGGTTAAGCCAAGCCCAAAAATGAGCCAGCCGAGGCTGGAACGCCAAAAATCCGGGAAACGGGCATTTTCGCTTCCCTAAGTTTCGTATAACGTGCATTATACGAAACAGCAGTAATCAAAAAACAGAAGCTGCCCTTCTCTCTTTCTGTCAGATTTCCAGCAGCTTCTGTGGATGTTGTTCTTTTTGTATGTGCCCGCTTCTGCGCCATTGAACGCGTTACCAGTATGTTCAAGCGTTCGACTTATGCCTGCGGTAGCTGTTCCAGTGCGTTACAAGTCATGCTATAAAAAGCAGTATCGCTTTTTCTGCTTCGGTGATACGATGCTCATTCCGTCGGCAGCGGTTCTGTACCGAAATATGCACAGATAGCTTCGTAATAAATGCGCGCCACAGTCTTGCAGCTCTCCTCACTGCCAAAGCGCTCTACATCCTCGGCATTCGTTACAAAGCACTGCTCTGCCAATACTGCCGGACAATCCACATCTTCCAGCAGCGTAAAGCTGCGCTCAGGCCGCACCTGTGTGTAGGTGTTCTCCACCAGCTGCTTCTGGTCGTTTTCCAGATAATAAATGTACCGCACTCCCCCACGTCCGCGCAGCTTTGCGCCGATGCTCTGCATTCCGCCGGCCAGCAGCCGGGCAAAATAAAAGCTCTCCTGATGCCATGTGCGCCCGGGCACTGTCGGATAGCATTCAAAGCCGGATGCCGTAGAGCCATTGGCTGCGGAGTTGCCGTGGATGGACAGCAGCAGCTGCGGGCTTTGGGCACTGGCGGTGGCTGCACGTTGGGCAGGTGTCGCGGTTTCATCAAAGCTTTCCCGGGTCTGCAGCGGAATGTAATTAGAATCCTCTTCTAACCACTGAAGCAGCGCAGCAGCCGTTGCTGCTGTAATCTGTTTTTCCTCGACTACTCCCCTTGCGCCTGGGTCGCTGCCGCCATGTCCGGCGTCTATTGCCACCCGGTACGGCGGGTCGCTCACCACAGGACGAAAATCATCCTCTGCGGACGAGACTGCGGGTTCTGCGGGTGCGTTCAATTCCAGTGCCGCCTTCCATAAAAACAGGCCGAAACAGAGCATCAATGCCGCAAAAACAAGCAGTAGTCCATGCAAAATCCGACGCTGGGCTTTGCGGCGGTGCGTTTTGCGTTTACTATGCTTATTTGCGGGTCTGCGATGACTGGTTGGCATAAAGTTTTACTTCCTGTTCGTTTTACATTTATAATACGAGTATACTCGCCTTTTCCCTGCTCTGCAACAAAAAAAGACTGCCAATTTTTCAAAAGACAGTCTTTACTGGGTTATTTCAGTTCTACAACCGTTACACCGCTTTCGCCCTCGCCGTAACGACCAAGACGGAAGCTTTTTACCATGCGGTTGCCGCGCAAATGCTTATGGATGGCAGTGCGCAGTGCGCCGGTGCCATTGCCGTGAATCAGATAGACCACCGTCTGTCCGTTCAGGATGGCGCGGTCAATAAAGGAGTCCACCTCCGACAGTGCCTCGTCCACCGTAAGTCCCAGCAGGTTGCACTCCATTTTGGCGGTGCGCTGTACGCGCTCTACTCTGCCGTTGGGACGGTTGGTGTCGCCGGTCAGGCGGGAATACCGCTGCTGCGCCTTGGTTTTTGGTGCAGTGGGTTCTTTTACCAGCTTTTCCGGCTGCTTTAAGCCCTTGAGGGGTACCTTGGTCTTGATGATACCGGCGCGCACCAGCACATCGCCGTTTTTATCAGGCAGCGCCAGAACGGTAGCCAGCTGGTTCAGCTCTGCAATGCAGACCTCCTGCCCTACCTTTACCTCCTTCAGCGGCACAAACTCCTTAACGGGGTTATGCACCACCTCCGTACCGGCAAACAGCTTTTCGGTCTCCTTTTTGGCAATCTCGCGGGCGCGCTGCGCTTTCTGCTGGGCGCTCATGCGCTCATCTTTTTGCAGCTGGCGCAGCTCGTCAGTCAGCGCGTAGGCCTGCGTTTCCACCTGCTGTGCCAGCGTGCGCGCCTTGGCACGAGCAGCTTCCAATTCATTCTCGCCCTGCTGGATCAGCTCATCCCGCTTTTTACGGGCGGCTTCCAGCTGATGGGAGGCTTCGTTGCGTAGCTGCTCCACCTCGTTCTGGCTTTCTTTCAGTTGAAGTTTCAAATCATCCAGCTGACCCAGAACTGCATCCAGACGTTTATCCTCGGCAGACAGATGCTGCTGGGCAGCCTCAATGACGCGGCTGGGGATGCCAAGCTTTTCGCTGATCAGGAAAGCGTTGGACTTGCCCGGTACGCCCACACTCAGCTTATAGGTGGGGCGCAGGGTCTCCAGATCAAACTCGCAGCTGGCGTTGACCACGCCCTTCGTTTCCAATGCAAAGACCTTCAGCTCTGCATAGTGGGTGGTCGCCATCAGCAGGACGCCACGGCGTCGCAGCTCCTCAATGATGGCAACTGCCAGCGCGGCGCCCTCGGTGGGATCGGTACCGGCACCCAGCTCGTCCAGCAGCACAAGGGTGTGCGGCATGGCCAGTTCCAGAATACCGGTGATCTTCTTCATGTGGCCGGAGAAGGTGGACAGGCTCTGCTCAATACTCTGTTCATCGCCGATGTCTACCAGAAATTCATCAAACACGCAGATCTCGCTGCGCTCGTCAGCCGGGATCAGAAAGCCGCACTGCGCCATGGCACACAGCAGACCGGCGGTTTTCAGAGTGACCGTTTTACCGCCGGTGTTCGGGCCGGTGATGATAAGAGAATCGTATTCTCCACCCAGTGCAATATCCACAGGAACGCACTTTTGCGGATCGATCAGTGGGTGGCGGGCGCGGATCAGGTTAAAAGAAGAATCCGTCCGCACAGCGGGCTTGAAGGCCTTCAGTTCCAGCGCAAGCCGTGCTTTTGCCAGCAGAATGTCAATTTCCAGCATGGCCTTGTAGCTGTACTGAAACTGCGGCTCAATAGCGGCCACCTGTGCGGTAAAGGCCACCAGAATGCGCTCGATCTCCTGCGCCTCCTGTGCACGGTATTGCAGGATGCGGGCATTCGCCTCCACCACAGCCTGCGGTTCCACGAACACCGTAGCACCCGTAGAGGATACATCGTGGATGATACCGCTGACCTCGCCGCGATACTCGCTCTTGACCGGCACAACGTACCGGCCGTTGCGCATAGAAACCACGCTTTCCTGCAAGTATTTAGAGGTATCCATATTGCGCACCATGCTTTCCAGCCGGTCGCGGATGCTGTTTTCGGTGGCTCGGATCTTTTTGCGCAGCTCTGCCAGAGTGCGGGAGGCGGTATCCGCCATGGCGTCCGGTGCCAGAATGGCACTGGAGATCTGCTGCTCAAGGCCCGGTTCTGGTGCCAGCGCGTAAAACAGATCATCGGTCGGCAGCGCGTCGTGCTCGGAGGAGCCGTACCAGCTGGTCAAATGCTGAAAATTGCGCAGCGCACCGGCCACCATCAGCAGCTCGCCCATAGAAAGCACGCCACCCTTTACGGCAC
>ERZ1027054.854-NODE-854-length-13439-cov-19.355947_pt1 | contig 13439 bp, 14 predicted proteins | sample MGYA00519284_ERZ1027054 | MGnify/ENA primary metagenome ERZ1027054 (study PRJEB26926, sample SAMN06164568) | human gut metagenome | biome: ENVO:00009003; feature: ENVO:2100002; material: ENVO:00002003 | host: Homo sapiens | place: USA | collected 2012 ... | reverse complement strand
ACAGTTTCTAGGTACTATGACATGTATGCGCAGGGCGGTGTTACATATACGCCCTGTACGGAACGCCTACGGCGTTCCTTTTCTTCCTGCACCAGCCCCGTTCTTAACGCTCACGAGCCTTTGGGAGGCTCGTGGCTAAACGGGGCAGGCACAGGAAGAAACACCGTTTTCGGTCGGATAGTCCATGCCTATTCATGCTATCAAAGCGAAAATAACTCTTTTCTATGCCTACTCAAGCGTGTGATTGACCTCATTGTGCTTAATCACTATATCCTCCATGATAATAACGCCGTTAGAATTACTTGTCAAGAACTTTTTCTTGACTTTTTCGGCTATAATAAGTATGATAGGCTTATAAAGGAACGAAAAAGCCGGGAAAGGAAAAGATATAAGAAGTTATGGAGCATGACACAAAGAAAATAAATTTTTTAGGGGAGAACATACAGACCATAAGAAAACACAGGAAAATGAAACAGCAGGAGCTTGCGGACGCCATCGGTATCAATATGCAGAGCCTTTCTAAGATTGAACGAGGGGTAAACTATCCCACCTTTGACACGCTGGAAAAGATAATGGACGTACTGGAAGTAACACCGAATGAATTGTTGTCGGGAGAATGGAAGTTTGTCCAACAGGCGGAAAAAGAGGTATGCAAGTTTTTACGGACGGAAGAACGCCTAAATGCAGAACTGAAACACGGACACTATGATAACTTCTTTGACAGTGAAGAAGAATGGCTAGAGTATGAGTTGGAGCAGTTGCGGAAATACATCACAGACTATATCAAGGGAGAGGACATACAAGCGTCCGACCTTTACCCTATCAAAACATTTATCCAGCACTTGAAATTTCAGAAAGTATTAGACCGTTATGATGATTTATACAGCATGGATATGTTCGGGGAAAGCACAGACGGACACAAGTACGGTACACCTTATCAGGTTGTAAAGAGGATAAATCCCAACTCAAAAGAAGATATGGAGCTGTTGCGGGAAGTCTTAAAGGACAGCCATTTTGACAACGGGGACGAGTAGCCTTTTTCCTCTTGCAAAAAGATACAGCAAACAAAAAGCCCAGATCAAGAGTGCAAGCACCACTTCTAAAGAAGTGGCAGGCTCTTGACAGGGCTTTTTCTTTTCTGTTTATGGCAGACAAGAGAAAAAAGGATAGCTATATTGTATAGTTTCTCTAATAATTTTAGAGCAATGAATTTATCACAGGTACTTCGTCTTTTCATTGTAAAAGTACAATCGTGGAAAGCACTAATATTGGCACTTTGATTTTGTGCATTATGCACAAAATATGATAGCAACAAAGAGGTCATATATAAAATAGAAACAAAAATAACTTGACATTTAATGAAATATATGTTATGTTGAGGTTAGTAAAAACAGTACGTGACATAAAACTATCAAAAAGTAAAAAAGAGAAAGGAGGTTTATCGAATGAGAGCAAAGAAGTTGAGAACGAAAGTAGTTGGTCTTGTAGCAGCAGTTATGGTTGTCGGCGCTCCACTTACAGCGTGGGCTATTGATGTAGCGGGTGGAGATTTGTACTACAATGGAGGGCAAACAGACACCATTGTATATTCCGAAATTGGGCGTAAAGCAGGTATTAGTCGCAACTACATGGTAAAGGCAACTGTAAAGGTCGGCGGAGATACATATACCAGTGGATTCAAGTCAAACTACGCTTACAAAGATGCAAAGAGAGTTTGGTGGGCGAACGAAACATCTTATTATGATTATTATCCATATTAAGTAAAATAGTTCAAACACCTAGGGCGGGGCTATTTGTCCCGCCCTATTTTATACATTTCTTCAAAGAAAGGGGCGTATGTTATGAAAAAATTTTTAAAGATTTTTATTTTCCTTGAAGTCATACTCTTTGCATATATTTTTAATACTTCTATTTACAACATTTATGAAAAGAATAACATTGCTACTGAGAATTTAAAAGGGTATGTTTTAGAAGAAACATCGCCAGAAATTCTCGACAAATTTTATACAATATTTACAGAAGAATATTCTCAAAATAAATTAGAACTCATTAACAATACGCTCACTTCCACAGATAAATCTGTTTATGATTTATATTGCTATCCATTAAATGAGTTTACACAAAAACAGCCTATATCTTCCTCTATTTTGTTTCAATATCATGAATTGCAAAAGGAAGATTTTTTAGATAGTGTTGGTGTATTCTATACAGATTTACCAGCTAACGCAATTAAAGAGATAGCTTCTCAACTGTCCGTCGCAATAAATAACTTTGAAAATGACGCTATTCCGTATAGTATGGTATTAGAATTGAATCTTCTGAATTTTGTAATCTTATTTATTGTACTTCAAATCATATACTGTATTTATACGTCTTATAGTTTGAAAAAAATAGGTATTAAAAAAAGCATGGGCTTTTCTACTATACATATTTTAAAGGAGCAAATTACCAGTGTAATAAAATATTTTGCTGTAATATGTTTAGTATTACTGTTCTTGCTAAATTTATATTACGCATTAACAAACAGATATGATTTTTCTTATTTAGCAACAAGTGTACTGTTCTTTATTGGTGTTTTAGCTATAAATATACTTTGTGTTTTAATTACAAGTATTTTAATTAAGTTTGTTTCTTTAGAGGCAATGATAAAAAATAAGACTTTAAATAGCGGCACAAATATTGTAGTTCAGGCTATAAAAATAATTTTTTCGGTAATAATCGCTATCACTATTATTTCATTGCTGAATCAGGGGAACTCATTTAGACAAAGCCAACAAGCTGTTTTAGATTATAAGTATCTGGACGGATATTATACCGCTAATGGTTTTAATTCATCGGAGTATGATTATGCGTTAGCAAACACAGACATATTAGAAAAATATTCTGAACAAACATTAGAGATGTATAATCATAACCATTCACTACTATGTGATTTTAGGACAGACGGTGGTTTGCAGACATCACGCCCCTATTATGAACAACAGCTTGTTATTGCAAATAGAAATTATCTGAATGAATTTTCAAATATCCAGCTCAGTGGAAAACCATTGGGAGAAGATATATTTAGTGAACCAACAGTATTAGTTCCACATAAATATAAGAATGATGAAAATTCTATTAGCGAATATATTAAGCAAGAATATTTCCGATTGATGAATTACAATCAATTTTATGGAATACCGGGAGAAGAAAAAACTATTGATAAATTTAATGTTGTTTATATAGACGATGATTCTACGATAAAAGTCAATACAGAAAATGGTTTTTCGGATATGGCTAATCCTGTTATCATTGTTGATACGGGCAATTTTGCAGGACTTTACTATTTGGATTCTTTAAATACAAGGTGTTTATTTTTTCAAATGGAGTCAAGAGAAGATTTTTCTTCTTTGTTATCAGAATATGATTTAGAGCAATTAGTTACAGCTGGAACATTACTTACACCTTATTTAATGCAACTTGAAAATGTGACATTCGTTCTTAAAACACTCACTATGTTTACGATTGTCTTTATAGTGTCTTTACTGTTTATTTTGTATATTTCAAATTATGTGGACATTTTTGTAAATCGAAAGAGATATGCGGCAAAAGAGATTTTAGGATTCTCTCATTTTAGGACACTGAAAAATCGGTATATTTTTTGGGGAATCGAAATAATTATATCAGGCGTATTAACTGCTATAAATTATTATTTTGCTTGCCTTTTTGCGATTATACTTATTGACTACATATTCTGCGAATTGCTTTATAGAATTTATATCTCAAACGCTTTATATGAGATTGAAAAGGGGGCATAAGTATGTCATTGATTACATTAAAGAACGTCAAAAAAGAATATGGGAAAAATCAGGTTCTATTTGAAAATTTATCTTTAGAAATAGAAAAAGGCGAATTTGTGGGGCTTGTAGGGAAAAGCGGGGCAGGTAAAACGACACTTTTAAATATAATAGGATTGATTACTGATATATCCGAGGGAACAATCACTATTGATAGTCATAAAAATTTGTCCATGAACGGTAAAAATGCTATGATTTTGAGAAGATATACAATAGGCTATCTATTTCAAAATTATGGACTAATAGAAGATGAAAGCGTGTTGTGGAATTTAAAATTAGCTCTTGAATATAAAAAAGTAAAAAAAGAAGAAAAACTGAAACTAATCAATAAGTATTTAAAGCAATTTGAGCTAAGTGACATGCTTAACAAAAAAGTATATCAGTTAAGCGGTGGAGAGCAACAGCGAATTGCAATTATTAAATTGATTTTGCAAGGAAGTCAGATTATATTAGCTGATGAACCAACTTCTGGACTTGATAAAGAGAACGAATTGATAGTGATGAAACTTTTGAAAGAATTAAATGAAAAGGGCATTACTATAATCATGGTCACTCACAACATGAATTTGTGCGATTGTTTTTCCAGAGTTATAAATGTAGAAAACTTTAGATAGTTTGTTAAAGGGAGATACGCGGTTTTATTATACGTGCAATCTCCCTTTATATTTCGTCATATCAAGACTCATATTCAATTATGGTAAATTCGTGGTAAAACACTTATTTTTTCAAGTGATGAACAGCCCTTAAATGCTGTATTTATGCGGATAATCGGATTTTCTATATCAAGTTTTTACTAATTCTAATATGAGGTAGCTGTTTGCAGTCAAGGAGGACGCTATGGTTTCAGATACTAAAGCAGTAAAGTCGGTCGGAGAATTTTGGACGTGCTGTAAGTTGGCGATGAATGGTTGGGCTCCAGCACTAACGAGAGACGGTCTGGAACGAACGGACATACTTGCGGAGAGAAGCCACGCTCCTTTTGATGTCACGCAAATTAGCGTGCAGGTCAAAACTTCCCGCAATGAAAGATGGGCGTTAAACCCTGCCAAGATCGGCTCTCAACGTAGCTTGTATGAATGGTTCGTCTTGGTCGGATGGAATGAAAACGAGCAGACCCTGTCCAGCTATATTGTTCCTCGGAATCATGTATCTGCTGGAGCATGGTTGGGACATATGAGATGGCTGACCGATCCCACTGCTAAGCGAAATCGAAATTGCGGGCCTGAACAAGCCCGTATGGATGTTTCGGTTTTCGGCGATTACAAAGACCGATGGGATTTACTGCTGAAGCCAACTAGCCAGACTCCGATATTGCTTCCTCATGAACTTCATGAATTTGCTCTAATTGCCGATGCTTCCAACAGCAAGTTGCCTGAATGGCACCCTTGGTCGGGAGACAGCTTACCTGAATGGTGATTAAAACGCATAGCCATCACGTTTTTCCGTGATGGCTTTTCTTAAGCTCGGATTCGGGTATGAGAAGCCCTCATGGTCGAAAGTCGCAAGGTCTGAATGTCGACAAAGACGGAATAGCCACATCTTCAGACACCATTTCATGCATCATCAGATGCCCAATTTCATGAGCAATATCGAAACGGACACGTTCTGCAGTCTTACTGGTATCTACCGCCACATACGGCACACCATCGAACATAAAACTGAAAGCATCCACGTCTCGTCCGACAGTCGGCAGACTAAATAGTCGAATGCCATGAGCTTCCGCAAGACTCGTCATCTCGGGCAACGGATTCTCACCATATCCCAAAATCAACGGAAGAAGCCACAGAACCATCAGTCCAGCTCCGGAATCCTCATCCCATCACATGCCACTGTTCTTCATCAGCTTCTCCGACTCCAAAGTAAGTGACCCATCCTCGGCCAGCAGAGGAGTATCTAGCACGGCCTTGATTGATGCTGCAGTGGACGCAGCTGCGGCAATAGTCTTCTTACTTTCCTGACGGAATTGCGAATAATCCGTTCCCTCGGTCTTTATGATATTTTCCATTTCAAGAATTGAAGGCAGGAATTTAGCATCAAGACGGGCAAGCAAAGCGTGGAACATATAGCTGCGTCTACGAATGGCAACGCACTGGTCCGCACCGGCCATCATCTGCTCACAATATTTGCTTGCCTCAGCAGACTGGGTCTTCGCTTCCTCAAGGTTTTTACCACCCTTAGCACCGATGATAACGCCCATGACCAGCAATGCAGGACCTGCGACTAAACCTCCAAGTACAGCGGCACCACCGGCCATGCCCAAGCCACCTGCGGCCAAGGACCCTCCCCCGAAGAACGCCAACGTGGCGTTGGAAGCAGCCACACCACTTAATGCACTGATCGCAGTTCCTGTGGAAGCCGTGGCGAGTGCCGACGCGGCACTATATGCACCAAACGCAGCCAATGCACCGCTGGCCGCCCCGGTCACACCGCCTTCCAGCAAAGACGAAGCTATGTTTCCCATGGTTTTGAGCTCAGCAAAAGCCGCTTTGTCTATGCGCAGTTTATTGAGCTCATCAAGCCCTTCGGACGCGGTGAAATCAACATTTTTCAGCTGTTGAAAAGCATCAAGGAAGCGCTGAACGCTCCCATCCAAAATAATGACTTTCTCTTTGCCCAAGGCATTCAGGGAATCTGAACATTGCCTACGAAGCTTTTCGAGGTTATTAGCTGCCCATCGAATGCGTGCTCCGGAATTGTCGTTAAGCTGATTCGCCGTGTGCTGATCAAGACTACCTTTGGCAGCCATACCCACGCCTGCGGTACCGGCAGCAGCGGCCATTCCGATGAATAGTGGAACAACAAAAAATGGCATAGTGAATTCCTTCCTGGGTTTCTCTTATTTGCGTCCAAAGAGGCCACCGAAGAAGCCTTGTACAGCATTGGCCGCATCGCCCGCACGTTTTGCAGCCTCATTGGCTGCGTCACCCGCACGTTTCGCAACCTCATTGGCTGCGTTGCCTACCGGTTTCAGCACTGCATCATTCACCGGCTTCAGCGCATCGCCAACTTGGTTGAGAACAGGAGCAACATTATTGTCAAACGTATGCTTCACCGCATCCGCGGCTCCCTGAGCACCCTGCTGAACCTGATCCACAACCGGAGCGACCACCGAGTCAACGGCATCCTTGGTCTGATCAAACACGTCCTTCTCTGGAACCATGACTTCCGGGGCTGGCGCTGCCGTCTCGTCTTCAATCAGCAACACGGCAGCGTTTTGGAGAACATTCACGCGCTCTTCCAGCTGATCCACCATGGGGCGAACTTCACTATATGGCAGTTCGGAATTGCTGATCCAGTCGAGCTCGCCTCGCACGTCATACGCCGCGCGCATAAGATGTTCCATTTCGGGGTATATGGAACGATCGGCAATCATCGTCCGGGCAATATGTCTGATGAGTCTGCTTTCTACTGCATCATATTCCCCATCGGCGAAGGCAACTGACAACATATTCCACAGAAGCAGCCTTGGTGCAATTCCTGCAGCTCTTTTATCCGTTCGATGCGACAAGACTGCATCAACACCCTCAACAATTACGTCGTAGCGATCATCGGAATCGTGGCACTGGTTTATACGCTCATCGCACGAATCGATAATCTCTTTGCGATAATCATGGAAGTGCTTTGCATCCAAATTGTCACCTATATGATCGAATAGTGCGCGTTCGTCGTCACGGACTGATCCATCGACAGCAATCAGATAATAAAATGCTTGTAATGCATCACGTGTTTTGATGTACTTCATTAACTGGCTCCTCCTTATAAAACGAAATTGTCGTCTGACGCCATCAAATCATCAAACTCCTGCTGAGTCCGAAACCTTGGCAAGTATCCCAAGGATTCTTGAATTTCGGCGTTTCCGGTCAAATATCCATCAATATCATTGGAAATCAACGCTTGATCCATTGCATCGAATGCTCTATTAAACAATTCATCATGAGTCGCCAGATAATTCTCGACATCCCTAGACATATCACGCCTATATTGGCGGATGAGCTCCACCGCTTCCGCACATTCGCGTTCCACACGAATACGCTCCTCTTTCGCCAGCTCATAGTCATGCAGAGCAGTGGATAATTCCTCATATACGGCAACAGCTGCAGCATATCCCAAGGTGCTTCCAGCCATACCAACCATCGCAGCCATAAAAGCACCATCTGCAGGTACTGCGGCCATCGCCACGGCAACGCCCATCACTCCTCCGAGCTGCCCCATTCCCTGCTGGCCAAGGCGCTCTATACAAACAGCTCCAGTAATCTCGCCGCGGCAATACAGTGCAACCACCTTGGAAACATCCGTTACAGTGGAGACCATCGTAGCTGCAACGTTCGTTCTCGATAGACTACGCAGATACTCGCTCGACGCGTTTTGCATGGCACCCTTAATGGCAGCGCCGGAAAAAGCGGTGACATAGCCGAACGCCGCAGCCAAGCCTGCATCGACGCCGACGTTTCTCGCTGCCTCCGCTGGCTCAATAGAGCCATTAATGCAGGCAACCATATTTCGAATCAGAGAAACACCACCACCAATCAGCGCACCATTCCTTGCCTGCTGCAGACCGGCTTTATTGGCAACTCTGGCTACATCTTTCGCCACCATGCGTCTGGGATGTTCTCGCGCATACAACGCTTCTCGCTTGGTGAGTCCACTTTTCCGCAGGCTTTTCTTAATCTGTTTCAGATCATCGATTTGCTGCTGAATAGCCTCAGAATTCTTGCCGGCAAGCCGACCTCCATCCAGCTCGCCCTGAAGTTTTCGTATCTGTCCGTTGATGCCGTCAGGCCCATCACCCATCAGTACATCGTAATAATCATCCGGAATATTCATGATGACGCCTTCATTACGATATTTCGCATATTCCTTGCTTTTCAACGCATTAAGCAGCTCTTTCGGGCTACTGCCGACGAACTTCATTTGAGCCTCGGAGCCGATGATCGTTTTGCCCAATCCATCCACTTCGACAATATCCACGATGGGGTCGTTCGATGTCTGCCGTCCATCTGAATGCTTCACGTCATCATATCGTTTGAATCGCGTATCGTTGCCAGCCCCGGGTTCTAAATAGAAGTGCAACACCTTGTCTAGGGTTGGAAGTGTTCGAAGTTTCTAACTTAAGAAGGTGTTGCACTCATGGGTCAACAGTATTCGCACCTGTCGTCCGAGGAGAGGATCCTGATCGAGAAGCTGCATTGCGAACAGCATCTGAGCGTCCGGAAGATCGCGGAGGAAATCGGTCGGGACAAGTCCACGGTGTCACGCGAGCTGAGGCGCGGCCTGTGGTTCGCGTCCAACGAGAACGGGTCGTACCGTCCCTACCGGCCGAAACGGCTGAAGACCGGGGCATGGACCTCGGGTCCGTTCTATTCGGCGCTGGCCGCGCAGAGGAAGGCGGACCTGCGCCGGCGCGGATCCCGCAAGCCGCGTCGCATGGACTCGGACCGGCTTCGCGCCTGGGTGCTGGACTCGCTGCGCAGGGGGTGGAGCCCGGAACTGATCGAGGGACGGTTGAAGGCCCGGTACGCCGGCGACCCGTCGATGCGGTGTTTTGCTTCAATGTTTGTTCGACAGGTTCGGCAGTGTTTTTCCGCAGTGTGGGCTGATGGTTTTCCCCGGTGTCGTCATCGTTTCCCGGTGATGTGAGAGGCATCGGTGCCGCCGCCTGTATATTCCCGAGTTGCCAATCGGTTTTGATTCGGCCGGTTGCCGCCGGCCGGCGCTCGGGAAGGAAAGGAACATGGCGATACCGATGCCCATTGTGCAAGATATCAGGAGACTCGACCGGCAGGGAATGTCGCGCGCGCAGATAGCGCGGCGTCTTCACGTGGATCGCGGGACGGTCGCGAAGTACGCGGATATGGAGGATTGCTCGCCCAAGCCGAAGGCGGATCGCAGGTACGGGTCGAAGATCGACCCGTACGCGCATCTGGTGGACGGGTGGCTGGAGGCCGATCGTCTGCTGCCCAGGAAGCAGCGGCACACGATCAGGCGCGTGCACGACCGTCTGCTGGCGGAGACGGACTACGACGGCGAGTATTCGACCACGATGCGTTACGTGCACCGGTGGCGCGAGGCGAACCGCGGCGTGCCGGATCGCGAGGGGTACGTGCGGCTCGAGTGGGCGGCGGGCAGCATGCAGGTCGATTTCGGCGTGGCCCGGGCCCGGATCGCTGGCGAGATGGCGGACGTGCATTGCCTGGTGGTCTCGTTGCCGTATTCGAACATGCGGTTGTGCGTGGCGTTGCCGGGCGAGAACGCGGAGTGTCTGTGCCATGGCCTGATGCTCGTGTTCGAGCATATCGGGGGTGTTCCTCCCGTGATCGTGATGGACAACGCGACCGGTGCCGGCCGGCGCAACGCGAAGGGCGAGGTCGCGTTGACCGGGGTGTTCTCCGCGTTCGTGGCGCATTACCGGCTCGAGGTCCGGTTCTGCAACCCGTATTCGGGCAACGAGAAGGGCAGCGTGGAGAACGCGGTCGGGTTTTTGCGGCGCAATCTCATGGTGCCGCCCATGCGCGCGGAATCCTACGGGCAGCTCAGTCGTTTCATGCTTGAACGGTGCGACGGGCTGGCGGCCTCTTCGTATTGCCCGAGGTTGCCGGGCGTGCCCGTGGCCGAGGTGTTCGACGAGGAGAGGGCCGCGTTGATGCCGTTGCCGTCCACGGCGTTCGACCCGGTTCGCTGGGAAAGCCGGACGGCCGACAAGTACGGGCTGGTCGACATCGACTCGAACCGGTACCTCGCCTGTTTGTGTTCAATTAGTTGTTGCGGGTTTAGTCACGATGATTTTTCGGGTTTAGGCAGAGCATGCCGACCACGGAATGGTCTTAACTGGATGGTGCTTGTATCTCCGCCAGAAAGGACCGGAAAGGATTATGATCAGCATGCCCCAAGTACAGTCTATCCGTCGTTTGCGGCGGAACGGGGAATCCGTCGCGTCGATCGCGCGGAAAACACATGTCAGCGAGCCGACGGTGCGTAAGTACCTCGCGAAGGAGGATCTGTCGGCCGTGCCGTCGGTGAGAAAGCCGCGCGCGTCGGTGATCGACCCGTATCTGCCCGTGATCGAGCAGTGGCTCGCGGAGGATCGCGCGAACTGGCGCAAGCAGCGGCATACCGCGACCAGGATCTGGGAGCGGTTGAGGGACGAGCATGGCGCGGAGGTCTCCCTGTCCACGGTGACGCGGGCGGTGGCGCGGCTCAGGCGTGAGTTCGCGGCGGAGCGTGATGAGGCGTTCATGGATCTGGTATGGCATCCAGGCGAGGCGCAGGCCGATTTCGGCGAGGTCGACGTGCTGTTGCGCGGCGTGGTGCAGCGGATGCATCATTTCGTGCTTGATTTCCCGTATTCGAACGTCGGTCTGGTGCAGTTGATGCCGGGCGAGAACGCTGAGTGCACGTGCCTGGCGTTGCGCGACCTGTTCGAGTGGCTGGGCGGTGTGCCGGAGCGGATCGTGTTCGATAACGCCGCCGGCGTGGGCCATAAGGGGTACGGGGAGCGCGAGCCGCGCCTGACGCACCTGTTCCAGGCCTTCCAGGCGCATTACGGGTTCGATTGTTCGTTCTGCAACCCGTATTCCGGTCATGAGAAGGGCGCGGTGGAGTCCAAGGTCGGCATGGTGCGGCGCAAGCTGTTCGTGCCCCGGCCGAGCGTATGGAGCCTGGAGAACTTTAACGCCGGGCTGCCGGACCGGTGCCTGGAGCTGGCCACGAAACCGCATTACCGCAAGGACACGGAGGAACGTGGCCTGTTCTCCGAGGACCGTGCGGCGCTGCTGCCGTTGCCCGGGAAGCGTTTCGACGTGGTCACGTGGCGGCATATGAAGGCCGACCGGTACGGCGTGGTCGCGCTCGAGGGACGGCATCGTTATTCCGCGGACCGGGCGAACGCGGGCAGAGGGGTGATCGTGGGCCTCCGCGCGCTCGAGGTCGAGGTCCTCGACTCGTCGGGCAAGCATCTGGCGACCCATCCTCGGGCGTACGGCCAGGCCAGCACGAACAGCGAGGACCCGTCCATGCAGTTGGCGCTGCTGTGCAACAAGCCCGCGTCCTGGCCCAACAGCCGGGTACGTGACGCGTTGCCGGACCCGTTGCGGGAATGGCTGGATCGGCAGGACAGACAGACACGCAACGAGGCGCTGCAGACCCTCAAACGCGTTGACAGGGAATCCGGGTGGGCGAACGCGGTCGAGGCGATGCTTTCCATCCTCGAATCGACCGGCGGGGCGGACCGCGCCGGTGTCACACTGCTCGCGGCCAGGCTCGCCGAGGGCGTGGCGGGTATCGAATACGACGATGACAGGCCGGATCTGAGTGAATACGACATCGCGTTCACCGCGGACGTCGGCGTGCAGGAAGGCGGGCGATGAACACGGAGACGGACGAAGGGCTCTACGAGAAGGCCCGCAAGCTGTTCATCTCCAAGGCGAGCATCGACGAATTCGCCGGCTGGGCCACGCCCCGCCAGGTCGACGCCGTCCACCGCCTGCTCGACACGGAACTGGCGAACAGGGAACGCGCGAAGCACGACAGGCTCCTGCGCCGCGCCCGGTTCCCCGTCGTCAAGGGTCTCGACGGCTACGACTTCACGAACGTCAGGCTCCCCGACGGCTACATGCTCGATGAGCTCCTAGGGCTCGGTTTCATCCCGCGCGCGCAGGACCTGGTGTTCTACGGCAAGACCGGGCGCGGAAAGACACATCTCGCGATCGGGCTGGGCATGAAGGCGATCGACATGGGGCTGGGCGTGCGGTTCCATCAGACCGCCGAGCTCGTCCTCCAGCTGGGCAAGGCCAAACGCGACGGCACGCTCGAGACGATGCTCCGGGACATCGGCCGTGCCGACCTGATCATACTGGACGAGTTCGGCCACGTACCCTTCGACATCGACGGGGCGCGCCTGCTCTACCAGATCATCGCGGGCAGCTACGAAAGACGGAGCATCATATTCACCACGAACATCGAGTTCAGTAAATGGGGCACGGTCTTCGCGGACGACAAACTCGCCGCAGCGATCATCGACCGCATCGTGCACCACGGGCGGCTCCTCGAGTTCACCGGCCAGAGCCGCCGCGTCAGTGAGGCCCTCATGTTCGGCAGGAACACCTCCGCGCAACCGGAAAAATAAGGAAAATGCATGCAACTGCCTAAACCCGAAAAAAATACATGACTAAACGGGGGTGGTGACGTTTTGTTGGACTTCGTTGTCTGTATGGTCGTTGGTCAGTGTACCGGATGGTTTCAGGCGACGAGCCCGAGCTGGATGCGTTTGTCCATGATGCTCATGCCGTATTCGGTCTTGATGCGCTTGTCGCGGTACCAGACCATGTACTCGTCGAGCATCACGGTGAACTCGTCGATCGTCACGCCCCGGAAGCTCCTCTTGTGGAAGAACTCCTGCTTGAGACGGCCGAAGAACCCCTCCGCGGCCGCATTGTCCGGCGAACAGCCCTTCGCGCTCATCGACCGGGTCAGCCCGTGCTCGGTGCAGATGCGGATCCATTCCGGCCACCGGTAATGGCAACCCCTGTCGGAATTAAACCGACATCGGTTTAATTCCGATTAAGCCGGTTTTGTTGTTAAGCCGGGGAACGGTTCGGGGTCTTGGTG
>ERZ1027054.850-NODE-850-length-13469-cov-5.433726_pt1 | contig 13469 bp, 6 predicted proteins | sample MGYA00519284_ERZ1027054 | MGnify/ENA primary metagenome ERZ1027054 (study PRJEB26926, sample SAMN06164568) | human gut metagenome | biome: ENVO:00009003; feature: ENVO:2100002; material: ENVO:00002003 | host: Homo sapiens | place: USA | collected 2012 ... | reverse complement strand
CAGCGTCAGATGTGTATAAGAGACAGAGCCATGACGGAGAAGTTTGCCCGGCTAAATGGAAGAAGGGTGAGTCTACCTTGAAACCAAGCATCGACCTGGTAGGTAAGATTTGATAGATCTTGATAATGGTGATTATGGGAGGCCGGTAACGAGAGACGCTGCCGGCCTTTCTTTTAAAAAAATGAAAGGAAAAAGATATGTTAGAATCTGCATTAAAAGAACAACTAAAGGGTATTTTTGCTGGGCTGGAGGCAAACTTTACTTTTGATATATCCGTATCATCCAGCCACGAAAACAAAACAGAATTATTGGAGTTGCTGGGAGATGTAGCGGATTGTTCCGATCATATCACTTGCTCGGTGAATGAGGGAGAAGCATTGAAGTTTACTTTATTAAAGAATAGTGATCGTACCGGAATCACATTCCGGGGTATTCCTAACGGACATGAGTTCACATCATTGCTTTTGGCTATCCTGAATCTGGACGGCAAAGGAAAGAACTTTCCCGATGAGGCCGTTTGCAACCGTGTGAAAGCACTGAAAGGCCCGATACATCTGACCACTTATGTTTCGTTGACTTGTACGAACTGCCCTGACGTAGTGCAGGCTCTGAATGCAATGACTACTTTGAATCCGGCTATTACGCATGAAATGGTAGACGGTGCGCTTTATCAGGATGAAGTAGATGCACTGAAGATACAAGGAGTACCCTCTGTCTTTGCAGATGGAAAATTACTTCATGTAGGCCGTGGTGAATTTGGCGAATTGCTTGCCAAGTTGGAAGATCAATATGGTATTGACGAAACCAAAGCGAATGCAGAGGTGAAAGAATATGATGTGATTGTAGTCGGTGGAGGACCTGCAGGAGTATCAGCAGCTATTTATTCTGTCCGTAAAGGACTCCGTGTAGCTATCGTGGCCGAGCGTGTTGGCGGACAGGTAAAAGAAACGGTGGGTATTGAAAATCTAATTTCTGTTCCGGAAACGACAGGAAATGAACTTGCCGATAATCTGAAAACTCACTTGTTGCGTTATCCGGTGGATTTGCTGGAGCATCGTAAAGTAGAAAAAGTAGAAGTGGTTGGAAAACAAAAGCAGATCACTACCTCTGTTGGGGAGAAATTCCTGGCTCCGGCACTGATTATTGCAACCGGTGCAAGCTGGCGTAAACTGAATGTTCCGGGAGAAGCGGAGTATATCGGTCGTGGTGTTGCTTTCTGCCCTCATTGTGATGGGCCGTTTTATAAGGGAAAGCATGTAGCAGTAGTAGGTGGAGGAAATTCCGGCATTGAGGCAGCGATTGACTTGGCTGGTATCTGCTCCAAAGTGACTGTTTTTGAATTTATGGATGAGCTGAAAGCGGACAGTGTACTTCAAGATCGACTTAAATCATTGCCGAACGTGGAAGTGTTTGTAAGTTCACAGACCACGGAAGTGACAGGAAATGGTGATAAACTGACTGCCCTGCGCATCAAAGATCGTAAAACGGAAGAAGAACGTTTGGTTGAGTTGGATGGTGTATTTGTACAGATCGGGCTTTCTGCGAATAGCAGTGTATTCCGCGACATAGTGGAAACCAACCGACCGGGCGAAATCATGATTGATGCACATTGCCGTACGAATGTGACGGGTATCTATGCAGCCGGAGATGTTTCTACGGTTCCTTATAAGCAAATCATTATCTCTATGGGCGAAGGAGCGAAAGCTGCACTTTCTGCATTCGATGACCGAGTGAGGGGGATTATCTGATTGACATATTCAGATATAAAAAGCACATAAACATAACATTAGCAAGAGGAGGAATGACTCCTCTAAAAAATACCCTCGTTACAGATTTGTAGCGAGGGCTATTTGATATTTAGTCATGATATGTATATCTGACGAAATCAAACAATCCGGAATTTTCCTGCTGTGCCGGTTGTTCTCCAATAAATTTAAGATTCTCTACACTGCAAAAAATATGGAATGCAATGTCTTTCCCAAATTCCAGTTGAAGTTCATGTTTAGGTTCGTTGTCTATTAACCAGGTGATGTAATAGTTCCCGTTTTTTAATGTCAGATCAATTTCGAACAGATGCCATCCGGTCTTGATTACTACAGGAACGGAAGAAAAAGGATATGCCTGCGATGTCATATAAGCAATCATTTCGTTGGGAGCTGCATTTAACTCCTTGCGAACTGTGTCTTTACCATATCCGACTTCAAAATCCAATTCATGTTGGTCGTCATGGTATATCCACGAACCCACGCTACATTGATCTCCTATTCCCATTTGTGGGATATGAGTGCGCCAGGTGTATCTTCCTGTTGTATAAATCCGTTCTGCAGTATGAACCTTTTTCCGATCCACCGAGTTAGCCCGTGTAAAGATCCGTAAGTAACCATTCTCTAATATGCATTGATTATCCGGGTTGTTATCCTGATGTCCGTATTTCCATCCATCCAGATTGTTGAAGTTCCATTCTTTGTTTGGCGGATTTTTAGTACTGATGTCATTGGTCTGTTGCTGTGCAAAGCAAATGCCGCAAATGCATATTAGTAACAGAGTTAAATAGTAGTTTCTCATAATAATTGAATTTAAGTGTATTCGTTTTCTATCAATTGCTTGCTGCAAAAGTAGTCGAATACCTTATTCTACTCATCAGATTTTAGTCATTTCAAATCATGAAACGTCCAAATCTGCACTGGAAATCTTAATCGCTCTGTTCCGGGAAGTATAATTTCTATATAAATGATAAACTAAAGTGCTGAATCTATTCTGATTGTTGTTGGGTGCAACCGTGTTGTGCTCTGAATTGAGAAGGAGTCATTCCTTTCATTTCTTTAAATAACGTACTGAAATATCGTTGATAAGTGAAACCTACTTGCTCTGATATTTCAGTAATGCTCATGTCAGACTGAGTTAAAAGAATGATTGCTTTGTCGATTCTTCTACGATTGATATAATCGTTTGCTCCCATGCCGGTCAGTTCCTTGACCTTATTATATAAGGATGTCCGGCTCATAGCCATTTGAGCAGTCAGGAATTTCACATCCAAATCTGGTTGAGACAGATTCTGATCGATCATTTCATTCAATTTAATCATAAATTGTTCATCCGCATTGCTGAAAGTAGCCTCTTGCGGAGACAGAATGAATTGATTGCCCCTGTATCTGGATTTAATATATTCACGATTTCTCATCTGGTTCTGGATCACGCTAAGGAGCATTTCCATTTCAAATGGTTTGGGCAAATAGGCATCGGCTCCTAATTTGTACCCTAACATCTGGCTTTCAGAATCGGCTCTGGCGGTAAGTAGAATAACAGGGATATGGCTAATATTCAGATTCTCTTTAATTTCCTTGCATAGCTGATAGCCATTCATTTGTGGCATCATTACATCACTTACTATAATGTCCGGTTGCTGTTGCTTAATAACTTCCAGCGCTACCAATCCATTTTCTGCTTGATAGATCTTCTTGAACTTATCCTTAAGAGCATTTTTTAAGAATTCTCTTAAGTCCTGTTTATCTTCTACAATCAACAGTGAGTATCCTTGTAGAGAGAAAGAACCGGATTCTATTTTCTCTTCTTCTTCCGGAGAACTTAAAAGTTCGTTGAGGTAGGAATGTTGAGGACATGATACTTCTTGTTCTTGTAGATTAGCCGGTATTTCATAAAAGAATGTGGCCCCTCTGTCTTTATTATTGAAAGCGCCCATCCTGCCTCCATGTAAGTCAATCAACATTTTAGCATAAGATAAACCGATACCACTTCCTCCCTCATTATGTTTGCCTTGGTAGAAACGGGTAAAGAGTTTCTTTATATCTACATTATCCAATCCAATTCCCTGGTCTTGTACGTGTACTTGTATACTTTCATTTGTACGGATGGTTTTTATAACAATACGAGTCTGATTAGGACTATATTTCAAAGCATTCATAATCAGATTGGAAAGAACAACTTTGCATTTAGTGTCATCATACGCGATAGATTGTATACTGTCGTCAAAGTCGTATGTAATTTCAATTTCTTTGGCTTTAGATGCAGTTTGAAATGTTTCTGCCACTTCCTGTATCCACTTGTGTAAAGGATGCGAAGAGATGTGTAGCACTTCCTGTCCTACCTCCATTTTGCGTGTATCAAGCACAATGTTGATAATATCTTTCATCTGATTCGCCTGTTTGAATGCTCCCTGTAGATATTCCGGTAGCTCGTCTTGCTTCACCTCTTTATTTAGAATTCGTTTCAGGGAAGCATAGATGAGTGTCAAAGGGGTACGTAGCTCATGGCTGATATTGATTAAGAAGCGTATTTTCTCTTCATATATCTTCTTCTCATGTTCCCGCATCTCACGTTTCAGCCGATTTTCTTTTTTTCTTATCAAACTAAAGAAGACCACTCCTGCCACTAAAAATGCAAAGAAAATGCATAGTATAATAAACCAGGTAGATTTCCACCAAGGAGGTGAGACTATAATAGTTAAGATCTCTGTCGGCTGGCTCCATTCACCGTTGGAGGTGTCGCAGGATACGCTGATGGTATATTCTCCTGATGCTAATGTACCCAATTCGAGTGTCTGGAGATAACTCTCGATCACCATTTTGTCTTTTCCTGTGATGACATACCGGAAAAGGTGTTTTCGGAAGGAGTTCTTTTCGTCAGCAATCACTTTAATGTTGAACGATGAATGATTCCAGGGAATCGAAATACAGTTATTATTAACCTGTTTCAGAGTTGATTTACCATTCAGTTTTACTTCAAGTAGCTTGAGAATAGGAGACGAATTGCTTTCGAAAATAATATCCGTATTAATGCGTACCAGTCCCATAGTACCTCCCATATACAGATTGGGAGTACGAAGAGCAGGAATAGGGGTAAATATCAATTCATTGGAAGGAACTCCATCGGATTCGTCCAGGATAACAAAACGTTTTTCGTTGATAATATACGCAAAGAACATGTTCTGCGCTCCTATCCAGACTTTTCCTTTTTTATCATAGGCAAGGCTGGATACACTGTTGAACAAGTTGGTATGTATTTTTTCTGTTTTTCCAGTCTGTTTATTATAGAAGAGCAGTCCGAAATTACTTCCTATCCAAAAGTTACCTTTATCATCCCGGCAGGCCGATGTGAAATCATCTCCCTCTTTCATATTGACTAATGAAGATAGTTCGTTAGTTTTGAAGTTTAGTTTAAACAGGTTATTGGTTCCCATTAGATACAGATGCGTATCGTCGGAATAAATTGCCTGCATAGCTATTTGGCGTTGAATGTCTATTTGGGGTGCGTAGAGAATAGATGTTTGCCGGGTATGCTTGTTGTAGATATAGACTTTTGCTCCTAATATGTAAATATTATCTTTTGTAGCATATAGATTTACCAAATCACCGGATGAAAATTCTCTTTTCGAAATAGAGTCATTGATAATGGGAAAAGGTTGCATCTGTGCGGTTCTCTTATTAAAGGTAAATACCCCTTTATTAAAACATGATAATAAGAGCTCATTTTCAGAAAAATCTGTGATAGAGGTAACTTTCTCCCCGTATGTAGTAGGGTAATGATGAAATGTATTCGTTTTTTGGTCAAATGAGTTGATACCTCCTCCGTCTGTTCCAATCCAGAGCAATGTATCCTTATCTTCAAAGATGCTAACCACGGTACGTTCGCTAACTCCATTGGGATTGTTCAGTGGAACATCTTTATAGGTTTTGATGAACACTTTTTTGATGGCGAATAATCCTCCGTGTATACTGCCTATCCATATATTGTCCATCTGATCTTTATAAAGCCGGTAGATAGAGTTATTCGGCAAGGATTGTTCATCATCGGAAATATGTTTAAGATAAGAGAACTTCATAGTCTGGAAGTCAAGTATGTTGATACCTCCTCCGTCAGTAGCTATCCAAAGTTGGTTGTCTTTTTCAAGAAAATCAAAAATGATATCATTGTTGAGCCCGGAATTTTTGGTGGATAAACTGAAAAGCCTTTTCCCCTCTTTCGAGTAGCAGGCTATTCCTTTGCCATAGAATGATACCCAAAGCCGGTTTTGAGAGTCAACAAATATGGTGTTTATCTCACGCTCTTTTACAAATGGACATCGATACATTTTCTTTTTTATCAAGTCGTACATCCAAAGTCCGTCTTTTTTACTACTGGTTATCAGCATATCGGGACTCCACTGAAAGATGCGATTGATACATTTTAACTTGTCTCCATCGATGTCGGGGAAGATCGTCGTAATATTTTTATCCGTCAGATTGTATTGGTATAAAGTTTCTTCTCCTCCAAACAGGAAATTGTCACCTATTTGAAGATAAGACCAAGCGTTAAATGGCTTCCCGTTATATTTCAATGGCTGAAATTGATTTTCTGCTTTATTGTAGATGGCAATTCCTTTATTGGTAGAAACGTATAAATCGCCTAAACGATCCTCTGTAATAAAACGAATGAAATTGTCGGGCAATGAGTTGGGCTGCTCCCGGTCATGAAAATAACTTTTCAGTTCAGATTGGTCATAACTATTTAATCCCCATTTGGTACCTATCCATATGACTCCTTGATGATCTCTGTAAATGCACTGCACTCTTGATTGTGACAATCCCTGTTCCAAAGAAATTTGTCTGAAGTAGTAGTCTTGTTGTTCAGCCTTTGTAGAAAGAACAAAGAATAATATCCAGATTAGAAAAGAATACCTCTTTAGTACGTGTGCTTTTGACATAGTTATGTTCTTTTGATAGAGCAAATATAAAAGAAGTTATGAAACTGTACAATAGATTTCATCTTCTTTTGTCCACAAAGCTCATTAGATAGCTAGAAAGGATATTCAGAATGATCCTTTTGAACAGTAGCGGACTAATTATGGATGTTATTTGATCTCTATTTCCACGCTTTGCACCTATATTTGCATAGTTGACACTAAATACGGAATAGTATTAAACCTTAAAAAAAAGACTATTTACTATGAATACATCCTAAAACTGTAGAATGAAGAGGTGGCGGAGTAATGTTGGGAACATTTTGAATGCCTTGACTTGTATCTAAAATTCCTAAAAATCTAATATTATTATATTCTAACTAAATGAAAAGTATATGGATAATCTAAGAAAAACGCTTGGCTGCTTGCTACTATTTCTTTTTGCAGCAGTTACATCTACTTATGCACAGGTTGCAAAGCAGTATTCGGGTACTGTTATGGATCCCGACAGCAATGAACCTATCATCGGTGTCAACGTAACTCTTAAAGATGCACAAACTGGTACCGTAACGGATATTTCCGGAAAGTTCTCGATTAGTGCTCCTGTTGGCTCTACACTATCATTCTCTTATATCGGATACGTGACTAAAGAGGTTAAACTGGGAACGAATACCAGTTTGAAGATTACAATGCAGGAAGATCAGAACCAATTGAGTGAGGTAGTGGTCATCGGCTATGGTGTAGTGAAAAAATCAGATATAACAGGTGCTGTGGCTTCTGTTTCTTCCAAACAATTTAAGGATCAGCCGGTAAAGCGGGTGGAAGATATTCTGCAAGGACGTACTGCAGGTGTGGCAGTGACGAGCGTAAATGGTTTACCGGGTGGTACAGTTAAAGTTCGTGTTCGTGGTACCACTTCTCTTAATACCAGCAATGACCCCCTGTATGTCATTGATGGTATTATGTCTGGTGGACTGGATGTAAATCCAGCCGACATTCAATCTATTGAAGTTCTGAAAGATGCTTCGGCAACGGCTATTTATGGCTCACGCGGCGCTAATGGTGTGGTATTGGTAACTACTAAAAAAGGGGTGGAAGGTAAAGTGCAGATTTATGCAGATGTGGCTATAGGCGTATCGAACATTCTTAAAAAATATGACTTACTGAATGCTTATGAATATGCGACTGCATTAAAGGAGTATAATGGTATCTCATTTGCAGATGATGAGATGGAAGCCTATAAGAATGGCTCCAAAGGCATTGACTGGCAGAATTTGATGTTGCAGACCGGTATTAGTCAGGACTATAAATTAGGTATTTCGGGTGGAACGGCTAAAAATAAGTATCTTATTTCAGCCAATGTACTGAATATGACAGCCATGACCATCACGACCAAGTATCAACGTGCACAGTTACGGATAAATTTGGATAATGAACTCACCAAGTGGTTGACACTTTCTACCAAAATTAATGCTTCACGTACTCACAGTCATAATGGGGGTATTGACATTATGAACTTCCTGAACTATTCTCCTACGATGGAAATGAAAGATCCGGTAACGGGCGTTTATAATATGGACCCTTATAATTCAGTAAACGGAAACCCTTATGGTGCACGTGTCGCAAATTATGGTGACTCATACGTGTATGCTTTGAATACTAATATGGATTTGACTTTCAAAATAATGAAAGGGTTGACATTGTCTGTACAGGGTGCTGCTAATTACTCTCATGTTCCGAGTTATTCTTTCACCTCGTCGTTAGCAAAACCCGGACAAATTAGTGGTATGGAAAATGCGAGCAGGATGAATCTATTCTGGCAGAATACCAATAATGTGACTTATAACACAAGTTTCGGCGATCATCATCTGACTGCAACAGCTGTATTTGAAGCAAGTGGTGCCGAAGGCAGAAATCTAAAACTGACCGGAAGTGATTTAGCCAATGAGTTTGTTGGTTATTGGAATGCAAAAAATGCAAAGACACGCGATGGAGAGAATGGCTATTCCGCAGAAGCTATTGTATCCGGGCTTGGTCGAATTATGTACAATTACAAAGGGAAGTATATGCTGACAGGTACTTTCCGTGCCGATGGTTCATCTAAGTTTCAGAAGAAGAATAAATGGGGATATTTTCCGTCAGCAGCTGTTGCTTGGGATGTTGCTAAAGAAAACTTTATGAGCAAACAAAACATTGTCCAGCAATTGAAACTAAGAGCCAGTTTTGGTGTTGTTGGTAATCAAAGTATCGGTGCTTACACAACATTGGGTATGTTGGCTCCTACAAATTATGACGGTTATGGTAGCGATGCAATCCATACCGGTTATTGGACTGGAAATCTCGCTACACCGGATGTAACTTGGGAAAGCACCTATCAGTATAACATAGGTTTGGACGCCAGTGTTTTAGACGGTCGCTTGAGTTTTACAGCCGAATGGTTCCGAAAGGATACTAAGGACCTGTTGCTTCGCAAACCTGCTCCTCGGTATAACGGAGGTGGCTCTTTCTGGGTCAACCAAGGTGAAGTTAGAAACTCTGGTGTTGAATTCACCATTACAGCTACTCCTTTGACAGACAAAGATATATTTGGTTGGGAAACATCGCTGAATGCATCTTATTTAAAGAATAAGATAATCGATCTGGCAGGTAGTGATTTTATCGTTGGGGAGAATTATACAAGTATTGGCGGTGGTCCCATTCAAATTAAAAAAGTAGGGTATCCGATTGGTTCTTTCTATCTTTATGAATGGGCAAACTTTAATGACCAGGGCGCCAACTTGTATAAACATCAATCTAATGGAAGTTTGACAACCAATCCGGGTGCTGACGATCTGGTTACTAAAGGGCAGGCCGAGCCTAATTGGACTTTCGGATGGAATAATACATTCACTTGGAAAAACTGGACGCTCAATCTCTTTATCAATGCTGCATTAGGACAAGATAGACTGAATGTAAGCCGCTATGCGATGGGATCTATGACAGGTGTATATCGTTTCATCTCTTTATCTGATGCTTATTACAAAAGTTGGGATAAAGTAGCCAATAAAGCAGATGCTGTGTATGCAAGTCATAAAAATTCAGATAATAGAAACTATCCTGATTCCGATTTCTGGCTTGAAGATGCATCATTTGTGAAACTGAAAAATATAAGCCTTACGTATAATATTCCTAAGAAGATAACGAAAGTAGCCGATATTCAACTGTCGGTCAGTGCTCAAAACCTGTTTACATTAACGAAATACACAGGTATGGACCCAGAAGTGTACAGTGAATCCGATTATGGCTTTAATGGTGTGGATATGGGATCTTATCCTGTTCCAAGAACATTCACTTTTGGTATGAAACTTAACTTTTAATCTTTTAACTATACATGGATATGAAAACAATATATAGAATATTCAAATCTGTCGGACTAGCATTGATAGCACTTTGGATGGTGTCTTGCCAGGATTTACTGACAGAAGATCCTAAAGGGCAGTTGGCGGTAACTAATTTCTTCAATTCAAAAGGTGATCTGGACTTGGCTCTGAATGGAATGTATTCCAAAGTTGCGAGTGATATGTATGCAAATATTTGGGCAGGTTTCGAATCAGTGATGGGTGATGATATTTCTACACACCCTGCAGCTAATAAACAGGGGTTGCGTGAGGTAGATACTTATAATGTTTCGGACAATAACACTTGGGTGACTGAATTGTGGGGAGCTCGTTGGAGATTAGTAAAAGCTGCTAATTTCATTATAGATAATGCCGGACGAACTCCGGAGGTGAGCCAGGAAGAGAAAGATGCAGCCATTGGACAAGCTTATTATTGGCGCGCCTATTCTTATTTTTACTTTGTAATGGCTTGGGGAGAGGTACCTATGGTTGTGAAAGATGAAATCAATTACAACATGCCATTGGCAACCGTTCCTGAAATTTACGAGCTGATTGTATCTGATCTGAAAAAGGCAGAAACAATGGTCCCTGCTAATTATACTAAAGAACCCTACGCAAGAAATGGGGTAAACATTGCTGTTAGTCAAGGAGCTGTAAAAGCAACATTGGCTTATGTGTATATGGCAATGGCGGGATGGCCGTTGAACAAAGGAACAGAATATTATCAACTGGCCGCTGCAAAGGCAAAAGAAGTAATCGATGCTGCGAAGAAAGGTACTTACTACTACAAATTATTACCTGATTACAAGCAAGTATATTCGATGGAGTATAATAAGAATAATCCTGAAGTGTTGCTTGGCGTTTACTATAATTTGGGAATAGATGCACTTACCAATGCCCCTTTAGCTGATTTCCTGGCAGACTATGCTTATGGTGGCGGTGGATGGGGAGATACGAACGGAGAAATTAAATTCTGGTATGATTTCCCGGAAGGCTCACGCAAAGATGCATCTTATTTCCCGAAAATCATATTGAAGAATGAAACTAAGTTGCGTGATTGGTGGGAAGACCCCAATCCGGAAGCGCCGCGTGTGGTTGTTGCTCCCTGTTTCATGAAGAAAGTAGAAACGACCACTGGAGAAGAATTCGATTATACGAATCCGAAGATTTCGATGAATCAGAATGGAGAAAAGACGCATCAGATTATTCGCTTGGCAGAAGTATATTGCTGGTATGCCGAAGCGACAGGGCGTGCGGGAGAGATCAATGATCAGGCGGTCAAAGTTCTAAACGAGGTACGCAACAGGGCAGATGGTGAAGATACTGATAAATATACGACGGATATGTCTCCTGATAAACTGGCGGAAGCGGCTTACGATGAACATGGCTGGGAAATGGCGGGATACTATTGGGGAGGAATCGCCAGCAGAGCTAGGGATATGTTTAGAATGTACCGTTATAAGGATCATTTTGAATCCCGTAAGCTAAATGAGCCTATTGAGGTGGCGCACGATGTTTTCAGGAAAGAAGCTGTAGCAGTCACAGGAACTTGGGATGACAGTAAGATGTATGTTCCTTATCCTTATGAAGACGTGATTTTAAATCCGAACCTGGATAACAGTTGGAAAAACTGACAGTATTTAGTATGACTTATTGAATGATCTGTTTTTTATAGAACGATGTAGATTCTCACAATGGATTACATCGTTCTTTCTTTTTGTATGGCTTGTGGTATCAACCTATATCATTGTTCGATAGTTAAACTCTTGTCTTGTGTGCGAATAGCTGATTTGAAAGGGGAATTTAAAAACGTCGGGCTAGATTTCACTAAATGGAATAAATGTGTTATTTTTGCGTCTTGTTCTTAACGGAAATTAATCAAGAAATGATAGAAGATATTAAAAAAGCCTGTCAGGTGATGAATGAAGGAGGAGTGATCCTTTATCCCACCGATACCGTATGGGGTATAGGCTGTGATGCGACTAATGAAGAGGCTGTACGCCGCGTGTATGAGATTAAGAAGCGCGCTGACAGCAAGGCTATGCTGGTCTTGGTAGACTCTCCGGTTAAAGTAGATTTTTATGTACAGGATGTGCCTGATGTTGCATGGGATTTGATTGAAGTTGCCGACAAGCCGTTGACGATTATTTATTCCGGAGCACGAAATTTAGCACCTAATCTGCTGGCCGAAGATGGCAGTGTAGGGATTCGTGTGACGAATGAAGATTTTTCCAGAAGACTCTGTCAGCAGTTCCGTAAAGCAATTGTTTCTACTTCGGCTAATGTCAGCGGGCAGCCGGGTGCGGCTAATTTTAGCGAAATCAGTGATGAAATCAAATCGGCGGTAGATTATATCGTTGGCTTTCGCCAGGACGATATGAGCCGGCCGAGACCCTCAAGTATTATTAAGTTGGAAAAAGGTGGAGTGATAAAGATAATTCGCGAATAAATGAAGGGAGAAAAACTTAGTTTATTACAGCGTTGCATCAAATGGCGGGAAGCGAATATAAAGGAGAAGCAATTTATTCTGATATTAAGTTTCCTGGTCGGAATTTTCACAGCGTTTGCCGCATTAATATTGAAATTCTTTATCCATCAGATACAGAATTTCCTGACTAATAATTTCAATGCAACAGAAGCTAACTACCTGTATTTGGTATATCCGGTAGTCGGTATTTTCCTTGCAGGTTGGTTTGTGCGTAATATTGTAAAGGATGACATCAGTCATGGGGTCACCAAGATTTTATATGCCATCTCCCGTAGGCAGGGACGTATCAAGCGACACAATATCTGGTCGTCTACTATCGCCAGTGCCATAACCATCGGATTTGGTGGATCGGTCGGAGCAGAGGCACCAATTGTACTGACAGGTTCAGCAATCGGTTCCAATCTCGGGAGCGTGTTTAAGATGGAGCATCGCACGTTGATGCTGCTCGTAGGTTGTGGTGCGGCAGGTGCCATTGCCGGTATTTTTAAAGCTCCGATTGCGGGACTGGTATTTACCTTGGAAGTGCTGATGATTGACTTAACCATGTCTTCTTTGCTTCCCCTGCTGATTTCTGCTGTGACAGCTGCAACTGTTTCGTACATAGTCACTGGTACGGAGGCTATGTTTAAGTTCCACCTCGATCAGGCATTCGAACTGGAGCGTATTCCTTTCGTTATCTTGCTGGGAATTTTTTGTGGGCTGATTTCGTTGTACTTCACACGTGCCATGAATTCGGTAGAAGGTGTATTTGGCAAACTCAATAACCCTTACAAGAAACTGGCGTTTGGTGGTGTGATGTTGAGTGTATTGATTTTCCTTTTCCCGCCTCTTTATGGTGAAGGATATGATACGATTAATCTTTTGTTGAATGGAACGTCTGCCGAAGAGTGGGATACGGTCATGAACAACTCTATGTTTTATGGCTATG
>ERZ1027054.818-NODE-818-length-13694-cov-8.704157_pt1 | contig 13694 bp, 6 predicted proteins | sample MGYA00519284_ERZ1027054 | MGnify/ENA primary metagenome ERZ1027054 (study PRJEB26926, sample SAMN06164568) | human gut metagenome | biome: ENVO:00009003; feature: ENVO:2100002; material: ENVO:00002003 | host: Homo sapiens | place: USA | collected 2012 ... | reverse complement strand
GTCTGATGACCGAGGCTCCGTCACCGGTTGACGCAGCACAGCTGGAAGAGCTTGGTCTTGAGGTTGAGCCGCAGGCAGAAGAAGAGACAACAGAAGAGTAAAGCTTAGATAAATTTACAGAACAGACAATTCCGTGAAGGTGCGGAGTTGTCTGTTCTTTTTTTTGCTAACTCTTCAGAGCTATGCGAAATTTTAAGAAAAAATGCGAATCATGCTTGCATGAATGAGCAGTTTTTCTTGGAATTTCATATGGCGAGAAGCAACATTGAGATGCAGCGCAGCGGAATCGAGATGGGGCTCTTCAGAGCTATGCGAAAAGTCAAAATTCTATTTTCAGAAAAAATCCGGTATTTGCTTAAAAAAGAGTAAGGAAAAAGTAAGAAAACAAAAAACAAAATGTGATACGATAGAGCTAACTTGGGAAAACTGAAAAATTCTTTGCAAAAATAGAAAAGTGGGAGGAAGCGTATGAAGAAAAAAGTAATCGCGATTGTGTGTGCAGTCGCAGTGCTGGCGGCAGCCGGAGGGGGAGTGACATGGCATTTCCTTGGAAACAGTACAAAAGAGGACGATAACGTCGTCTATGTCAATACTGTAAAAGCCCTGACCAATCTGGGAACCGGAAATGGAATGGAAAACCGCTATGCCGGTGTTGTGGAGTCGGAAAATACCTGGAAGGTAGAGAAAAACAGCGAGAAAACGGTAAAGGAAGTTTATGTGGAAGTCGGTCAGGAGGTTCAGGTCGGAACACCGCTGTTCTCCTACGATACCGAGAAATTCCAGAGTGACCTCGAGCAGGCGCAGCTGGATCTGGAACGCATAAACAATGAACTTTCAAGTATGAATACCAATATCGACCAGCTTTACAAAGACAAAAAGCAGGCATCAAAAGACCAGCAGGCAAGCATCACACTGGAAATTCAGGAAGCGGAGCTGGATTTAAAGAAAAAAGAATATGAAGGAAAATCAAAACAGGCGGAGATTGATAAATTAAACAATAACATCACCAATGCGACCGTGATCAGCGAAATCGCCGGTGTTGTAAAATCAATCAACAACGATGACAGCAGCGCCGGCGCTTACTCCGGTGACAACTCCGACAATTCCTTCCTGACCGTTCTTGCAACGGGAGATTTCCGTGTAAAAGGCCAGATCAATGAACAGAATATGAGCGACGGTTCGATTACCGAAGGAAGCCAGGTGATCGTGCATTCTCGTGTAGATGAGAATCAGACCTGGACCGGAACCGTGACAAAGATTGATCGGGAAAATGCACGGACAGGAAGCAATAACGTTTACAGCAGTTCAGGAGACAGTATGACGCAGTCAAGCAACTATCCGTTTTATGTGCAGCTCGACGGAACGAACGGCCTGATGCTTGGCCAGCACGTTTACGTAGAGCCGGATATCGGCCAGCAGGAAGTCAAAACAGGAATCTGGCTGTCCGATTACTTTATCAACGATGTCGACAGCAACCCTTACGTTTGGGCCGATGATGGAAACGGCAAACTGGAAAAACGAAGCGTAACGCTGGGAACACACGATGAAAATATGATGGAATATCAGATCACTGATGGTCTCAAAGAGGAGGATGCCATCACCTTCCCGGAGGATGGACTGGAAGAGGGCATGAAGACCGTTGTTAGTACCGATGGTTCGCTGGGACAGAGCAATCCGGCCGGCGGCGAGGATGACGGAATGGAGGATGACGGTATGCTTGACAACGACGATGGTATGACGCAGGATGAAAACGGCATGGTCGACAATACCATGGACGGCGCAGAGTACAGCGGTGAGGAAGATACAACGAACGTGATCGGCGGCGCCGACAATGGTGAGGCAGAACCGGCAGAAACACAGGAAGCCGGATCAGCAGATGACGGGGAGGTGCAGCCGTGATTCTGGAATTAGAGAATATCTGTAAAGAATATATGCAGGGCAAAATCCCGGTTCCGGTTCTGAAAAACATCAACTTCTCCATGGAAGAAGGCGAGTACGTTGCGATCATGGGTCCTTCCGGTTCCGGAAAAACAACACTGATGAATATTGTCGGCTGTCTCGACCAGGCGACGAGCGGACGGCTGATCCTCGACGGACAGGATATCAGCAAATGCAGTGACAATCAGATGTCGGACATCCGCCTGCAGAAAATCGGCTTTGTCTTCCAGAACTTCCAACTCCTTGCAAGACAGAGCGCAATGGAAAATGTATGCCTGCCGTTGACGTACGCGGGCGTGCCGAAAAAAGAGAGAAGAGAGCGGGCAGCGATTGCCCTCGAGCGGGTGGGGCTCGGCGACCGTATGAGTTTCAAACCGACCCAGCTCTCCGGCGGACAGAAACAGCGTGTGGCGATTGCAAGAGCGATTGTCAACCATCCGAAAATTCTGCTGGCTGATGAGCCGACCGGAGCGCTCGACTCCCATTCCGGCGAGCAGGTCATGGAGCTGTTCCAGAGCCTGAACGACGAGGGCGTCAGCATCTTGATGATTACACATGACGCGGAGATCGCATCGATGGCACAGCGCACCGTGGAGATCCGCGACGGAATGATGAAATCGAAGGAGGTGGCCGAAACATGAAAAAAGGAAAAGCAGCAAAGAAAGCCGCGATTGCAGTTGTGACCGCAGTTGCCGTGGGCGGTGTCAGTGTCGGCGGTTATTACGGCATCCGCCAGGCGCAGAAGACGACCGTAAAAGTGTATCCGGTCAGTGACTTTACGAGTGGTTACTGGGGAGACAGCATGAACATGGAAGGCCAGATCACCTCGACGGCTTCCCAGAACATCTATCTTTCCGACAGCCAGACCATTTCCCAGGTTCTCGTCAAAGAGGGCGATGTGGTAAATGCCGGAGACACGCTGATGACATACGATACCAGCATGATCGAGCTGGATCTGGAAACGCAGCAGTTACAGCTTGCACAGACAAAGCTGAAAATCCAGCAGAGTGAAAAAGAACTGGAAAAGCTGAAAAAGACAAAACCGGTATCGGATACGCCGCTGAATCCGGTGGAGCCGGATTTCCCGGATTTTCCAGATGAACCCATCGATCCGGATTTCCCGGACGAACCGATTCCGACCCCAGAACCGGAGCCGACGTACGAGGATGCTGTTCTGTACAGCAGTACGAATAAGCTTGTATTTGGTTCCAAACCATACAAAGGAGAAGGAACGCAGGAAGCCCCATACACCTATCTCTGCGCACCGGGAACAGTCCTGACAGGCGGATTCCTGAATCAGATGGCAGGATACGCGGATGAAGAGGGAACGAAAAAAGAAGAGGACAGCGAAGGATACTGGTTTCGCCTGGAGATTCATGAGGAAAACAAAGCCGCAGAGGCGCTGGAAACCGTGTGGGAGCAGGATGGAACGAAGATTGCGAAAGCATACGAGACTTCGTATGAAGCAGTCCTGAGTCTGAAAGAATCCGAATCGGCGGATGCACCGGAAATAAAAATCACCACGCCGCTTGCCAACACAGAGGTGGCAGAGGGCGGCGAGCTGAAGCTGAAAATCGGAATCAATGAGAAGAAAGATACCGAAGAGAAGCCGGATGAGAAAGCCGACGATAAAACGGATGATAGAACCGAGAGTCCGTCCGAGGACGATGTGACACAGCCGGGTGAAGCCGGAAATGGAAGCGGTGAGGCAGACGATTCCACGGAAAACACCGAAACGGATGTCACTTACACATACGTCTGGAAACACAACGGAAAGACAATCGACGGAGATTTTAAGGATACTTACACAAAAGAAAACATCACAAAAGAGGATGCCGGAATCTATACAGTAGAAGTGACAGCGAAAAATGACAAGGGTACTTCCATGGCAGTCAGCACTGCAAATGTGGCGGTAAAAGAAGGAACGATTACCCCGACACCAAGTGTAACTCCGACCCCGAGCGTTACGCCGGGACCGAGTGTAACTCCAGAGCCGACCGCCAGCCCGGAACCAAGTACAACACCGATTCCGACCACAGAGCCGGTTCCAACAGAAACTCCGGTGCCGAGCGAGACCCCAGTTCCGACGGAAACGCCGACGCCGACCGAAGCCCCGGCAGAACCGGAAGCGGAACCGCAGAGCGAAGATGCGCCGGAAGCAGTGCAGACGACAGCAAAAACCGTATTCTACGGTGAAAAAGCATCGGTACAGTCCCTCTTTACATCATCCACAGGAAGCAGCGCAAATAACAATACTTCTTCCGGTGATGATACCCAGATGACCTACACAAAAGATGAGTTGAAAAAAGCCATCAGCGAAAAAGAAAGCCAGATCCGTAATCTGAAGCTGGATCAGAAGGAAGAGGAACTCAAAGTCAAAAATACGCAGAAATCCCTGGATTCCCAGACCGTAAAAGCGACGATCAGCGGTGTGGTAAAGAAGGTTGGAAATGCAGAAAACCCGTCCAACGACGGAAGCGCCTTTATCCAGGTCAGTGGAAACGAAGGTCTGTACGTGCGCGGCTACTTAAGCGAGACGTATCTCGATCAGGTAAAAGTCGGCGATGAACTCAACGTGACTTCTTGGTCTTCGGGTGCTTTTGCAGCGGCAACCGTAACCGAGATTTCTCCGTACCCGACAACAAGCTACATGTCGTACAGCGAGACACCAGCCTCCTTCTATCCGTTCACAGCCGTTATCCCGGAAGGCGGAGAAGGTTTTGAAAACGGTGACTGGATCGAGATTGCAATCACTGTCGGAAACGATGTAGAAAACGGCAACGGCCTGTACGTCAGCAAAGAATTCATCCGCGAGGAAAACGGACAGAAATTCGTTTATATCCGGGATGAAAATGATAAATTAAAGAAACAGAATGTGGTAACCGGAAAACTTCTGTGGGGCAGTTATTACGAAGTGAAGAGCGGTCTTTCCGAAGAGGATTACATTGCATTTCCGTACGGCAAAACCGTGGTGGAAGGCGCAGACACGAAGGAATCCAGTTCATCGGATTATTACAACAGTTAAGGAGGCGCATTATGTTAGAAAATGTAAGACTTTCCTTTCAGGGAATCTGGTCACACAAAATGCGTTCCTTCCTGACGATGCTGGGTATTATCATCGGAATTGCATCGATCATCTCAATTGTCTCCACGATCAAGGGAACGAATGAGCAGATCAAACAGAACCTGATCGGAGCCGGAAACAACAACGTGACCGTCAGCTTAAAGCAGGGCGACGGCGATTACTGGATGGACAACGGACTGCCAAGCGGCGTGTCGAAACTGTCCGATGATCAGAAAAAGCGGATCCGCGAGCAGGATCAGGTGGAAAATGCATCGTTTTACACCGAAAGAACGTATGTGAGCGGCATCGCAAAAGGAAACACAACACTGGACAGTGCGAAGGCGCTTGGCGTGGATGAAAATTATCTGTCGACGTGCGGATATCAGATTTATCAGGGACGCGGCTTTGTGGAGAGCGATTTCTCGAAGACCCACAAAGTTGTCCTCCTCGACGATACCGCAGTGCTGACACTCTTCCCGGATGAGTCGCCGGTCGGCAAAACGATCGAGATCATGGGAGAGCCGTTCACGGTGATCGGCGTGATCAAAAAAGCCGATTCGTTCCAGCCGGTCATCAATTCCAGAGATGACTACTATACGTACAATCAGGAATCCTATCCGCTGGTGCTGATGCCGGATGTCTGCTGGCCGATCGTATTCCAGTATGATGAACCGGAAAATGCCGTTGTGATGGCAAAAACGACCGAGGATATGAGCACGGTGGGAAAGACAACAGCGGATATCATGAACGAATCCGTGACCAATACAACTGATTCTCTTTCCTATCAGGCAGAGGATCTGCTGGAGAAAGCAAAGAGTCTGCAGGAGTTAGGCCAGAGCACGAACCAGCAGCTGATCTGGATCGCGAGCATTTCGCTTCTGGTCGGCGGTATCGGTGTTATGAATATTATGCTGGTATCTGTAACGGAACGTACAAGCGAGATCGGCCTGAAAAAGGCGATCGGAGCAAGAAAACGCAGAATTCTGTTCCAGTTCCTGACCGAGGCGGCGGTGCTCACCAGCATCGGCGGACTGCTCGGCGTGCTGGGCGGCATTATCATGGCACAGGTGATTTCGAGGGTATCGCAGACGCCTGTGGCGATCAGTATTCCGGCGATCATTTTCTCCGTGGTCTTCTCCATGGTGATCGGTATCGTATTCGGACTGCTGCCGTCGGTAAAAGCAGCGAACCTGAATCCGATCGATGCGCTGCGAAGAGAATAGAACAAAAAAGAGTTGAAAAATCCGTGCGGGTACAGCGTAGGTGCTGGATCCGTGCGGATTTTTTGTGCGGCGTGTGCGGATGAAACTTAAGATCTTTACTTTTTGCGGAAAGTCGGTTATACTGGAAAATAAGCGCAATTTGCGGCGCAGCAAAGAGGCATTCGAGTTTCAGATTCGGTATGTTTATGAAAATATAAGAAAGATTCAAAGACATTTCACATTCGTTTATGGTATAATCAAACAAGAGTATGACCAACGAAAAGGAGTATACGCGAATGAATATTTTGTTTTTTATCACACCGAAAAGTGAAACGGCTTATCTGTATGACGACTGCTCACTTCGGCAGGCCATCGAGAAGATCGAATATCATAAATACACGGCGGTTCCGGTACTGAACAAAAAGGGCTGCTACGTGGGAACACTGACGGAAGGAGATCTGCTCCGCATCATAAAAGAACGGTATCTGCTGAATTACCATGAAGCAGAGGATATCCCGCTCTGGCAGGTTCCGAAACGGTGGAATTATGAGTCCGTCAACATCAACAGCAACATCGAGGACCTGATCGAGATGTCCATGCGGCAGAATTTCGTTCCGGTTGTGGATGACGAGGGAATCTTCATCGGCATCATCCGAAGAAGAGATATCATCCAGTACTGTTATCAGAAAAGCGGCATTAAAGAAGAGGAAGAAGCCCGGCGCAGCGCGCGGAAACAAAACGCAGAACAGATGATTCTGCAGTAAAGAAGAAAATGAGGGAAACATTATGAAAAAACTGATCGATCTTATCCAGGAAGAGCTGGTAAAAGCCTTTACCGCTGCGGAGATGGACCCGTCCTATGCAAGGGTTTCCGTTTCCAACCGCCCGGATCTGTGCGAATACCAGTGCAACGGCGCAATGGCAGCTGCAAAAGCATACCACAAAGCACCGATCCAGCTGGCTGAAGCAGTTGTAGAAAAAGTGACCGATCACAGCGTGATCGGTGAAATTGAAGCCGTAAAACCGGGATTCATCAACCTGAAAATCAACCCGGAATTTCTGGCAGATTATCTTTCCAAAATGCAGAACGATGAAGATCTTTCTGTAGAAAAAGCAAAAAATCCGAAAACCATCATCGTAGATTACGGCGGAGCAAACGTGGCAAAACCGCTTCACGTCGGCCATCTCCGTTCCGCGATCATCGGCGAGAGCATCAAGCGTATGGGACGCTTCATGGGGCACAACATGATCGGTGACGTTCATCTTGGAGACTGGGGTCTGCAGATGGGACTGATCATCACCGAGCTGCAGGAGCGCCATCCGGAGCTTGTTTATTTTGATGAGTCCTTTACGGGAGAGTACCCGGAGGAAGCACCGTTTACGATCAGCGAGCTCGAGGAGATTTATCCTTGCGCAAGCGGCAAATCGAAAGAGGACGAGGACTATAAGAAACGTGCACTCGAGGCAACGAGAGAGCTGCAGCAGGGCAGAAGAGGATATCGTGCGATCTGGAAACACATTATGAACGTTTCTGTTGTCGATCTGAAAAAGAACTATGGAAACCTCGACGTTCATTTCGATCTGTGGATGGGTGAGTCCGATGCACAGGAGTACATTCCGGACATGGTAGATTACCTGAAAGACAATGGTTATGCACATTATGACCAGGGCGCACTCGTTGTTGATGTCAAAGAAGAGACAGACACAAAAGAGATCCCGCCGTGCATGATCTTAAAATCCGATGGAGCAGCTCTGTATGATACGACAGACCTGGCAACCATCATCCAGCGTATGAAACTGTACAAGCCGGACGAGATCTGCTATCTGGCAGACAAACGTCAGGAGCTTCACTTCGTACAGTGTTTCCGCTGTGCAAGAAAAGCAAAACTGGTGAATGATGATACCGTTCTTTCCTTTATCGGCTTTGGTACCATGAACGGAAAAGACGGAAAACCGTTCAAGACCCGTGAGGGCGGCGTTATGCGTCTGGAGCGTCTGATCGGCGAGATCAACGATGAGATGTATCAGAAGATCGTGGAGAACCGCAGCGTAAAAGATACGGATGCAAGAGGAACGGCACAGATTGTCGGACTGTCTGCTATTAAATACGGTGACCTGTCCAACCAGGCATCGAAAGATTATGTATTCGATGTTGAGAGATTTACTTCCTTCGAGGGAAACACCGGTCCGTACATCCTGTACACGATCGTTCGTACAAAATCCATCCTCGGAAAATATAAAGAAGAGGGAAATGAACTGAAGAAAGGCGCACTTCTGGCACCGAAGAGCGACAGCGAGAAAGCTCTGATGCTTTCCGTATCCCGTTTCAACGGCGTTGTGGAGAACGCATTCGAGGAGAAAGCACCGCATAAGATCTGTGCTTATATCTACGAGCTTGCAAACGAGTTCAACCACTTCTACCACGAGACCAAGATCTTAAGTGAGCAGGATGAGGCAAGAAAAGCATCTTACCTGGCACTGCTGGATCTTGTCCGCGAGGTACTTGAGACCTGCATCGACCTGCTGGGATTCTCGGCACCGGAACGGATGTAAGATTCGTCAAGAGGGAAAAAATAGATAAAAAACAGGCGATTTTTTTGGCAGCCGTCGGCTTCTGTAGTTCTTGCAGAAACGGCGGCTGTTGTGTTATACTTACATCACGATTTTTCATCCGCTTGGACATTCGTCCTGAAAAATCGATTCTATATTACTCTATCGAAGAGCCATTCGGCTCAATTTATATCCATGTACAAAAACAGAATATCGGACTGACAAACACTTTGACGTAAAAAGAGGAGGCGGGATCATTGGAAAAGTAGAATTTCCGGGAGGGAAGTATCGCCTGCTGTCAGTGCTCGGAAGAGGGGCAACGTCTGTCGTTTATCTTGCAGAGAAAACTGGATCCGGAAAGCGGTATGCAGTCAAGGTAAGTATATGTGGCAGGGAAAAACTGCGCCGGGAAGCGTTTCTTTTACAGAAGTTTTCATATCCCGGGATTCCCTGTGCGGTGGAACTTCTGGAAAGTGGGACAAAAAGCTTTCTGGTGATGGAAGCTGTAAACGGAAAATCTATCGGACAGCGTATGCGTAAGGGAGAACGGTTTTCCAGCCGGGAAATTCTGAAAACGGGAATTGCCTTGAGCGGGATTCTCTGTTATCTCCATGCACAGAACCCGCCGGTTTTCTACCGGGATCTGAAGCCGGACAACGTGATGATAACAGAGCGTGGTGAAATATACCTTGTGGATTTCGGTGCAGCCGGAACAGAAGAAACGGGTGTGGAAGTCCGTTATGGAACCCGCGGTTATGCAGCGCCGGAGCAGTATGACGGGAAGTGTGACGCCCGTTCCGATCTTTATGCACTCGGCGCACTGCTTGCGGCAATGGCGAAGCATGCGAAAAAGCGGCAGAAAAGAGGACTCTGGCGGGTAATGGAAAAGTGTATGCAGAAAAAGCCGGAGGAGCGGTATGCGTCTGCCGGAGAAGTCAAAAAGGCACTGCGGCGGCTGGAAAGAAAGCGAAAAGGCAGGAAGACTCTGCGGATCTTTGCAGTTTTTGCTTTTCTGACAGGAGGAGCGGCTGCAGTTGCCAGCAGGATGCCATGGGGGCAGTTTCCGGCGGCAGACGAATGGGAGGAGCAGGGAGATCTCTGGTTCTGCGGAAATCCGGTGGAAGAAGGCAGTCTGCCGAACTACCAGAAAGCGCGGGAAGCGTTCTTAAAGGCAGACCATCTCAGTCAGGCGGGGCGTGTGGAGCAGGAACTTGTGGAATACTGTCTGGCGGATGATGCGGCAAGGGAAAAAATGCAGATGGAGCCATTGCTGGCTGAATTTTATGATGACACGCAGCAGGAGCCGGAAAAAGAAAAACGCTGCCGCAGATATCTTGCTGTTGCAGGAATGTATTTCAGTTTTTCCGAAGAACTGGCGCGTGAAAATGACATAGACGCCATGCGGAAAGGAATCGAAGTGCTGGAAAAGGCCGCAGGCGAGAATATGGAGGGGCAGTGGGAGGCGGTTATCTGGCAGAGACTGGCGGATGCGTGCTATCTTGGCGGAAAATCCGGGGATGGGGAAAGAGAACAGGACTGGTGCCAGGAGAGCTTTCTCTATTACGAACGGCTTCTGTGCAGCAGACAGGATGGAAACCGGCGGAAAAATCTGCTCAGGGCCGCAGAGCTGGCACTTCAGTTCGACATGCAGGAAAAAGCAGAACAGTACCTCAACGAGGCAGCAGAAATTCTGGGAATGGAGGAGGACATTTTTTATCAGCAGATCAGAAAAAGATGGGAGGAAGCAGGATGAGAAAAAAGACCATATGCGCAATGATGACAGGATTCCTGGCAGTCCAGGGAATCGAAGTCCACGCGGAGACACAGCAGACGACAGGCGAGGCCGCAAGTGCGGTGGAAAGCGTGGAATTAGAAGCTGAAATCATCGAGAACAGTGATGTGACAGATGCGGACGGGAAAGCCGGACCGGAGGAACTGCTGCCGGACGAAAAGTCAGAAGAAGAACCGCCTATAGAAGAGAAACCAGAGCAGGAACCAGAACCGCCGGAAGAGAAAACAGATCCGGCAGAGACCGGAAAGAAAGAGACAGAAGGAGAAGAAAAAATGCTTCCCCCGACGGTAATTCCGGATCCGGAGAAAGAACCAGCGGAAAGGTGGGAAGAAGAGGAGGAAGAAATTTCGGAAGATTCAGAATCGGGGAAGCCAGAAGAATTACCGGAGGCAGGAGATATGGGTTCCGGGGAATCGGAATCAGAGGAAGGATGTGAAGAAACAGATACAAAAGAATCAGAGACAGAAGAGTCAGATTCGGAGAGAACGGATTTTGGAGAAATGGACACAGAAAAACCAGATTATGAAGATACAGGTTCAGAAAAATCCGGAACGGAAAATTTGATGCCAGAAGATCCGGAACCGGAAAAGCCTGATATGGAAGAAACGAAGCAGGAATCTCCGTCAACCGAAAAAGAGTCAGAAAATCAAACCTCGGAAACAAAAGCACCAGAAAAAGAGGAGCCTACCGTAATGCCAGATGCCGGAAAGTCAAACACAGAAAAGCAGGAACAAACGGAGCCCGGGCAATCGTCTCCGGAGAAAGAAGAACTCAAAACAGACGAACAGCTGCCCGTTGCTGCAGCCACGCCCGAGGAGGTGACCCAAGATCCAGATGATATTCCACTACAAACAGAAGAAAGCAGTCCTCCGCCTGCCGAAACTCCATCTGAGAGTGCCGGGGAGGAGCCATCTCAAATACCGCCGCAGATCATCGCCGATTTCATATTATCACAGATAGCAGACGAAGATTTCGAAGCGCCGATCCCCCTGATTATCCGCCCGGCCGACACCAGCGTCGAAATAGATCCCGGTTATACCCCGGAAATTCTGCTCGAGGGAGCCGCCGACACGGCTGAAATTCTTTCCTGCATGGTAAATGGCTCCGAAGCCGAATATGAATGGAAAGAAAACAAAATCTGTCTGAAAGCCGAGAGCCTTTCCGAAGGCTACAACCGCATCACTGTAAAAGTGCGTGGCGCAGACGGCATTGTTCGAACCATGAAACCGTGGGAAGTCAACGTGAAACCAAAAACTTCCACACTTGTCAGCCAAAGAACCAGCCAGAAACCAAAAGGAACCCGCCTCTGGCAGTCCCTGAGGCGCCTCTGGAACCTGATTCGTGCCATTGCCGAAATTCAGAATCAGACCACCCGCTATCTGCGTGCACTCTGCAGAAAATAGCCTGATCCGGTTTTGTTTGTATTTCTAATTTCGATATGCTAGAATAAAAGACATGTCATACGATAAAAAAAGTAAAAGAGGAAATAAGAGTATGTCAGATATGATATTATTTGATCTGGACGGAACCCTGACCGATTCCGGTCCTGGAATTACAAGATGCGTACAGTATGCGCTGGCATCCTTTGGCATCGAAGAGCCGGATCTGGAAAAACTGAACTGTTACGTGGGGCCGCCGCTCCTGGAATCTTTCATGAATTTTGCAGGCCTTGGCTGCGAAGAAGCACAGCAGGCCATCACAAAATACAGGGAGCGGTACGAGGCAGAGGGCATTTTTGAAAATGAAGTATACGGGGGAATCCCGGAGGTTCTGGCGTATCTGAAAGAGAAGGGAAAAATTCTGGCGGTAGCATCGTCCAAACCGGAAAAATACGTGGAGCAGATCCTGGAGCATTTCGAAATCAGAAAGTATTTTACCGTAGTAACCGGTTCAGAAATGAACGAAACCAGAACCGACAAAGGAGAAGTCATCGCAGAGACGCTGCGCCGACTCGGAGCAGAAGACAGCCGTTCCGACGTGGTGATGGTTGGTGACAGAAGCTATGACGTAATCGGGGCAAGAGAAAACGGACTGCTCTGTGTCGGCGTATCGTACGGGTACGGCGGAAGAGAAGAACTCGAGGCAGCAGGTGCCGCAAAGGTATGTGATACACCGGAAGAACTGAAACTGCTGGCGGAGGATCCGAAAGAAGAGAAGAAAAGACGCGACCGCATCAAAAAAATGAAGCCGGAGCGTATCCCGTGGCTGACAAGAGGAGAAAGTGGAACAGGAATCTTTGCGCCGAAAGAGAAAAAAGCAGAGAATATAAAAGAAAAAAGGACAGCGAAAACAGAGCCAAAAACGGAGGAAATCGTAATTCCTATCCAGCGGAAGCTATGGCGTCTTTTAAAACCGCTTCTGACGTACGAACTGTTTCTGATCGGAGCAACCGTACTTCTGGCGCTGATCCTGATGACGTTTACGACCGGCGGTTATCTGGAAGAGCGTATGCACGCGACATCCGTTCTTGCATCAGCAATCGGCAGTCTGGCGGCGATCCCGGTTCTCTGGAAACAGTACAAAAAAGATGAAGGCATGTTCCCGAAACCGGAAAAACGGTGGAGTGCGGCAGAGGCAGCCGCCTGTATTCTGCTGGTTATGACCTTCGGCCATCTCCTGAACACTGTCATGAACGTGACCGGCTTTACCAGAATCTTTTCCGGCTATCAGGACATGGCATCAAAGATTTATGAAGGACAGAACCCGCTGCTTCTGATCCTGTCCGTCGGTGTGCTGAGCGCGGCCGCAGAGGAAATTGTTTTCCGCGGCATGATTTACCGCAGGGCAAAAGATTTCTGGGGAACCGGCTGGGGCATCGCAGCATCATGTCTGCTGTTCGGTGCATATCACGGCAATGTGACGCAGTTTGTCTATGCAGCCGTGGTAAGTGTGCTTCTGATCCTTATTTATGAGCGGTGCGGAACACTCCTTGCCCCGGTTCTTGCGCACATGGCAGAAAATATATGGGGACTTTACCGGAGCCAGTTTATATCCTGGATGACAGAAAAAGCGCCGGCAGGAGCATGGATGTTCATCTTTTTCGAAGCCGTAATCTGCGCCGGAACGTTCTGGTATCTGTTTTTAACACCAGTAGACAAGAAGTCCCCCGCTTCTAAAGCTGTCTCTTATACACATCTGACGCTGCCGA
>ERZ1027054.812-NODE-812-length-13748-cov-8.666180_pt1 | contig 13748 bp, 10 predicted proteins | sample MGYA00519284_ERZ1027054 | MGnify/ENA primary metagenome ERZ1027054 (study PRJEB26926, sample SAMN06164568) | human gut metagenome | biome: ENVO:00009003; feature: ENVO:2100002; material: ENVO:00002003 | host: Homo sapiens | place: USA | collected 2012 ... | reverse complement strand
GAGACAGGGTGGGATATGCGCCACATGCTGTGGGTAAAGAGTAGAAGCACTCAATAATTAGAACCTGTTCGATAGAACTCTTCAATCACGGCAGCCAATATATGGGGAATGGAAACCAAATAATGGTACTATCTCCCTTTCAGCAGCGCCTGCCGTGCCTTATAGTCCGGCATCACCCTGGCCACGGCGGCCCAGAAAGCCAGGCTGTGGTTGGGGTGGGCAAAGTGGCAAAACTCGTGTACCACCACATACTCCTGCGCGGGCAGCGGCATCACACACAGCCGCAGGGCAAAACACAGCGTTCCTGTTTTTAGGGAGCAGCTCCCCCACCGGGTGCTCATGTCCCGCACCGCTATGCGGGGCATTTCCCCGCGCGGGCAGGTGGCGGCAAACAGCGGGTAATACTGCGCACATAGTGCCTGCATCTGGTGCAGGGCGATGGCTTTGCTCGGCAGCGGCGGTTCGGCGGCACGGTTTGCCATGTGGACCGCCATCCGGCCCTGCGCCGCGGCAACCCATCCGGCATGCGCCGCCACAAAAGCGTCCACACTGCTCAAGGGTACCCGGCGCGGCGCGCTGACGGCTACACTGCCATCCGTGCGGACCCGTATGTTCAGGTTGCGCACCCGGCGGCGCGTCAATTCATATTCGACCCCGCCCGCAATGCGGCGCTGTGGGTCTGGCTGGTTCATCTGCCCACCTCCCGACTTAGCTGTTAAGGTGTACCTGATACCCCCAAAAACAGCTGCCCCCATTGTACGCTATTTTGTCACAAAAGGAAAGTGAAAACTTGACCTTGCGTGCAGCGGTGCAGCACGGCTGCTGCACTGCCTGCCAAAATTTTCGAAAAATCGCCTATTGTAGCCATTGGCAGGGTATGCTATAATACCAATAACGACAGTTTTTTGAACTTTACCCACGCAGACTCTGTACATACTGCCGGGGCGTGGTGCCGTATTCCGCGCGGAACGCGCGGTAAAAGTTGGCGTAATCCCCAAACCCGCAGTAGGTGCAGACTTCACTGGGGGCAAGCCCGCCGGCCAAAAGCTGCTTGGCGTTCAGCAGCCGCTTTTGCAGGATATACCGGTGCACCGTGGTGCCCACCTGCGCTTCAAACTTGCGCAGCAAATGGTACTTGCTGATAAAAAAGCGCTCTGCCAGCGCATCCAGCGTCAGGGCTTCGCTGTAGTGCTCGTTGATGTAGCTCAATACCCCGTCCACCACCCGGTCAGACGCCATATCGGCCGAAAGCGCGCTCTGCATGCTGCGGTCCGCCGCGCTCTGATTGATGGCAACCATCAGCTCCACCAGGCTGCAAACGGCCAGCAGGTCGCTGCCATAACTTTCCTGCATGTGCAGGCTGCGCAGCTTGTCCAGCTCACGGCGCATCTCGGCGCTGCGGGGGCCGGGCAGGCGCAGCAGATTGGTATGGCCGGGCACCGTGGTGTCAAAGCAGCGGGTCAGGCTGGTGTGCGGGCTGGAAAGGGATTCCAGATACCCGCGGTCCACCCACAGCACAATGCGCTCGTAAGGTTCATCATTGCTGTCAACCCGCGCTTGGTGCAGCTCCAGCGGGCTGATCAACATCAGATCCCCCGCGCGCATGTGGAAGATGCGGTTTTCGACCGTATAAGATACACTGCCGCGCAAAAGCATGTAGATTTCATAAAAATCGTGGTGGTGCAACTCCACTTCATCCATGTAGCGGTAGCGGTAAATTTCAAAATCCCGGCGGATCATGGTCTGCCGCCGTGTAAAGGGTTGAAAGCTGTTTTCTGCCATAATCCTGTCATCTCTCTTTCCACTTTCATAGTACCGCAATTTTTGCAATCTTTCAAGCAATTACGCCAATTTGATTTGCAAAAAATAAGGGTTATACTTATCCACGGTTTGAATAAACAACACCGGTCGGGCTGCAAAGCAAGGCCACCGAAGATATCACAAACAAAATCTGAAGGAGTGTTTCGCCATGAAAATGAACGCTGCATCCATCAAGAACCAGAAGGCTGAATGGGAAGCCCTGGGCGTTAAGCTGCCCGCCTTTGACCATGAAGCTATGACTGCCAAAACCAAGGAGCATCCGGTTTGGGTCCACTTTGGCGCAGGCAACATCTTCCGCGGCTTTATCGCAGCTCTCCAGCAGCGCCTGCTGAACGAAGGTCTGCAGGACCGCGGCATCATTGCAGCCGATACCTTTGACTATGACATCATTGATAAGATCTACACCCCGTTCGACAATCTGACCATGATGGTCACCCTGAACCCGGATGGCTCCACCAGCCGCGAGATCATCGGTTCTGTTGCCGAGGGCCTGCGCGCTGATTCTTCTGACGCTGCCATGATGGCACGCTTCAAGGAGATCTTTACTGATCCCGGCCTGCAGATGATCTCCTTCACCATCACCGAGAAGGGCTATGCCCTGTACCGTCCCGATGGCAGCCTGATGCCCGTTGTGCAGGCTGATATCGACGAAGGTCCGGCACACGCACGCCACGCCATGAGCATGGTCGCTGCCCTGCTGTTCGAGCGTTTCCAGGCTGGTGCCGCCCCGCTGGCTGTTGTCAGCATGGACAACTGCTCCCACAACGGCGAAAAGCTGCAGTCCAGCGTGATGACCGTTGCCAAGGCATGGGCTGAAAAGGGCTATGTCGGCCAGGACTTCATCGCTTACCTGGAAGACGAGAGCAAGATCGCATTCCCCTGGTCCATGATCGACAAGATCACCCCGCGCCCCCACAAGATCGTGGAAGAGCAGCTGGTCAAGGATAACATCGAGGATATGGAGCCCATCGTTACCAGCAAGAACACTTTCATTGCTGCCTTTGTCAACGCAGAGCGCCCGCAGTACCTGGTTGTTGAGGACAAGTTCCCCAATGGCCGTCCCCCGCTGGAAAAGGCCGGCGTCTATATGACCGACCGCGACACCGTCAACAAGACCGAGCGCATGAAGGTCACCACCTGCCTGAACCCGCTGCACACCGCCATGAGCGTTTACGGCTGCATGCTGGGCTACACCCTGATCTGCGACGAGATGAAGGATGCCGATATCGTTGCCCTCATCAAGCGCCTGGGCTATGTTGAAGGCCTGCCCGTTGTGGTCAACCCCGGCATCCTGGAGCCCAAGGCATTCATCGATGAAGTTGTTGAGCAGCGCCTGCCCAACCCGTTCATGCCGGACGCTCCGCAGCGTATCGCTACCGATACTTCCCAGAAGGTCGGCATCCGCTTTGGCGAGACCATCAAGAGCTATGTTGCTGAAGGCCGCGACCTGAACACCTTGGTGTCCATCCCGCTGGCCATTGCTGGCTGGCTGCGTTACCTGCTGGCTGTTGATGACAACGGCAACGCATTTGAAGTTTCTGCAGACCCCCTGAAGGATGACCTGCAGGCTAAGCTGGCTACCATCAAGTTCGGTGCTCCCGACAGCTGCACCGACCAGCTGGACAGCATCCTGAGCAATGCTTCCATCTTTGGCTCTGACCTGACCAAGACCGTTCTGGCCGACAAGGTCAAGGCTTACTTCAAGGCTGAGATCGCAGGCCCCGGCGCTGTCCGCAAGACCCTGCACGACGCTGTCAACGCTTAATGAAGGCGTAACCAAAAGGCATTCCGGGGAAACCCCGTATTGACTCGGAATCCAAGATTGCCCCAGATAAACAACAATCAAGGAGGAACACACTTATGCCTATGCAAATGGGTTGGCGCTGGTATGGTGAGGACAACGACCCCATCACCCTCAGCGACATCAAGCAGATTCCCGGCGTTACCAGCATCGTTTGGGCTCTGCACCACAAAATGCCCGGTGAGATTTGGGAAGAGAACGAGATCAAGGAAGTCATGGATCAGATCCACGCTTACGGCTTCAACGGCGACGTTGTTGAATCTGTGAACGTCCATGACGATATCAAGATCGGCCTGCCTACCCGCGACCAGTATATCGAAAACTACAAGCAGTGCATCCGCAACCTGTCCAAGTTTGGCGTTAAGGTTATCTGCTATAACTTCATGCCTATCTTTGACTGGACCCGCACTGACCTGTTCCACCCTGTCGGTGATGGCTCCACCGCCCTGTTCTATCAGAAGGATATGATCAAGGACGATTACAAGGCTATGGCCAAGTATATCCTGGACTTCACCGAGAAGTACCACATGACCTTCCCCGGCTGGGAGCCGGAGCGTATGGCTAAGCTGGACGAGCTGTTTAAGGCCTATGCCCCTGTCACCAAGGAGAAGCTGTGGGAGAATCTGAAGTACTTCCTGGAAGCCCTCATGCCCACCTGCCGCGAGTGCGACATCAAGATGGCCATCCATATGGACGATCCCCCATGGGATATCTTCGGCCTGCCCCGCCTGCTGGTGGACGCCGAGAGCATCGACCGCTTCCTGTCCATGGTGGATGATCCGTACAACTGCCTGACTCTGTGCTCCGGCAGCCTGAACGCCAACCCCAACAACAATGTTGCTGAGATCGTCCGCAAGCACTGCGACCGCATCGCTTTCGCTCACATCCGCAACATCCATCACTTTGATAACGGTGACTTCTCTGAGGCTGCCCACCGCGATTGCTGCGGTGAAACCGGCATCATCGAGATCCTGCGCGCTTACCATGACAACGGCTTTGAGGGCTATATCCGCCCCGACCACGGCCGTCAGCTGTGGGAGGAAGGCCCCGGCAACTGCCGCCCCGGCTATGGCAAGTATGACCGTGCTCTGGGCATCCAGTATATGCTGGGTATCTGGGATCTGCTGGACCGTCTGGATGAAGAAAAGAAGGGCTGATGATTATGAAGCTGTCTGATATCAAAAACGGCAATCTGTCCGCCGAGTGGGCAGAAAAGGGCTACGAGCTGCCCAGATTCGACATTGAGGCTGTCAAGGCCAAGACCCACGCCGAGCCCACTTGGGTGCACTTCGGCGCCGGCAACATCTTCCGCGCTTTCCCCGCTGCCGTGCTGAACGATGCACTGAACAGCGGCAAGTACGACCGCGGTGTCATCGTGGCTGAGAGCTTTGACTACGAGATCATCGACAAGGCTTACCAGCCCTACGATAACCTGAGCCTGCTGGTCTGCCTGAAGTCCACCGGCGAGATCGAGAAGAAGGTCATCGCTTCCGTTACCGAGAGCCTGAAGGCTGACTACTCCTTCGGTGCCGACTGGGCACGTCTGGTGGAGATCTTCCAGAACCCCAGCCTGCAGATGATCTCCTTCACCATCACCGAGAAGGGCTACGGCGTTGCTCCCGCTGACTTGGAGCGCGGCCTGACCCCCGTGCTGGCCATGGGCAAGGTCACCGCTCTGTTGTACGAGCGCTTCAAGGCCGGTAAGCTGCCCCTGACCGTGCAGAGCATGGATAACTGCTCCCACAATGGCGATAAGGTCAAGACCGCTGTCCACGCCTACGCTGCAAAGTGGGTGGAGCAGGGTCTGGTGCCCGCCGAATTCCTGGCCTATGTGCAGGACGAGACCAAGATCACCTTCCCCTGGAGCATGATCGATAAGATCACCCCGCGCCCGGACGCAAAGGTGCAGGAGATGCTGGCAAAGGACGGCTTTGAGGATAACTACACCATCGTTACCGAGAAGCACACCTTCACCGCTCCCTTCGTCAACGCCGAGGAGACCCAGTACCTGTGCATCGAGGACCACTACACCAACGGTCGTCCTCCGCTGGAGCTGGGCGGCGTGCTGTACTGCGACCGCGAGACCGTGGACAAGATCGAGAAGATGAAGGTCTGTACCTGCCTGAACCCCCTGCACACTGCCATGTCCATCTATGGCTGCATGCTGGGTTACAACCTCATCTCTGCCGAGATGGCAGACGAGGATCTGCGCTCCTTTATCCAGAAGATCGGCTATATCGAGGCTATGCCCGTTGTGGTTGATCCCGGCGTGCTGAACCCCTACGAGTTCATCGGCGCTGTCATCAACCGCCGTCTGCCCAACCCCTTCATGCCCGATGCTCCCCAGCGTATCGCTACCGATACCTCTCAGAAGCTGGCTATCCGCTTCGGCGAGACCATCAAGGCTTACGGGGAGCGCGGTCTGGACAAGTCCAATCTCGTGCTGATCCCGCTGGTGCTGGCAGGCTATGCCCGCTACCTGAAGGGCATCGACGACAACGGCCAGCCCTTCGAGATCTCTCCCGATCCGCTGCTGGCTGAGCTGCAGGCCATCGTCAGCCCCTTGGAGGTCAAGGAAGGTGAGCAGGACTTCAGCTGCCTGAAGGCTCTGTACAGCCGTGCCGACGTGTTCGGTGTGGACCTGTATGCCGTCGGTCTGGGCGAAAAGATCGAGGGCATGGTCAAGGAGCTGTACGCTGGTAACGGCGCAGTGCGCAAGACCCTGCACAAGTACACCCTCGCCCGCTAAAACTTTATAACGCTATTTCCGTGACCCACGCTGCGCTTTTGCTTTGCCGCAGTGTGGGTTTTTGTTTTGTAAAAATTGTTATGTAAAAATAGACTCCCGGAGCGTCCGCAGATGCTCCGGGATCCCGAAAGAAAAATAGATTTTCCGCTGCCTTATTTCCGGCAGTCGTGCAGGCTGGCGGCGGGCAGGGTGCTGCCCAGCAGACTCCATGCGGCATCCATGCTCTCGTTCAGCAGATAGGCCTGATTCTTCTGGACGTAGATGTACACCGCCTCTTTGGTGCGGTAGGCGCAGTACACGGTGTTCCAAGTGTAGCGGTTGGTGGGCTCGGTCTTGTTCTGCTCACCGGCCATCCAGACCGAAAGCCCGGCGGCGTCCAGTTCCAGCCGGTAGAAGGGGCGGGGCAGACCCAGCTTTTTGATCTGCTTGGAGAGGTTGGCAAAGAAGGTGCCGAAGTATACGGCGGGCAGACCGATAGCTACGATGGCCAGCACGGCGGTCAGCAGCCCGGCACCCTCCCGCTTGCCGATCTGGCTCAGGCAGATGCCGGCGCACACCAGCAGAATGGCGGTGAACACCGCCGGGCGCTGCCAGCCCTTGTTGTGGCGCAGCAGGTCGAAAGATGCAAAATCGCGAAAGCCCTTTTCGTCCATCTGAACGGAAACACAAACATTCTGGGTCATAAAATTACCCTCCTTTTTGGGCATAGTACCACATTTACCGGCAAGAAGCAAGCAAAAGATGCACCGGCGGCGGTGCATCCGGCTTGCAAATCGCCCGCAAGGCGTGGTAGAATAAGGTACTATCTTGGGTGTATCTGAAAAGTCGAAAATTTAGTCTATTTCTACAAGCACAGCTGGCTTTTGCGTGAATCAGCCTTGAAATCCACAAAGGATTCCTGCGGCTATTTGCCTTAAATCCCGCTTGTGCCTGCGAAATATTCGTCATTTTCTTTGTTTTCAGATACACCTTAACGAAAAGGGGGAAGCCTTGCATGGAAAAGCGCAACTGGAAGCGCAGCGTTACGCTCAAGCAGCGCATGGTGCTGTGTCTGGCAGCTTTTTTTGCGGCCTTTGCATTGCAGCTTGCCCTCAACGGCTATCAGGCACGGGCAGTGCAGCAGGTGCAGGACGACCAGATGAGCAACTTTAATGCCATCAGCCGCTTTCAGGGCGGCGTGGAAAGCTCCATCAGCATTCTGGAAGCTTACCGCTGGGAAAACGGCGAGACCGAGGAAATGCTGGAAAAGCTTCAGGCAGCCTGCTCCACCAGTAACGCATGGCTGTGGCGCATCCGATCCAATATGGACGGCTTGCAGAACGTCAGCGATGAGCAGTGGGTGCTGTACGGTGCGGTGGAGACCACCTACGGCAGCTACAACACCCTGCTGGAAGAGCTGGAAGGTTACCTTACCAGAGGACAGGATGCAAAGGCATCCCAGCTGTACTATAACAAGGTTTCGGTCTGCGGCGGGTATCTGAGCCAGTACACCATGCAGCTGCTGAAAGCCTCGATCCTAGATGCCCAGACTACTTACACCGAGATCTCGGAGCTGGGCGAGCGGATCGCCCTGATGCAGATCGTGGTGGTGGCACTGTGCGTGGCGCTGGGCTGCGCCTCCGGTCTGATGGTCATGCGGCTGCTGACCCCGGTTTCCCAGATGATCGTGGCTTCCCGCGCCATCAGCCGCAGCCAGTTCGATACCCCGGATATCCCGCTGCCCAAGCAGCCGGAGATCGGCCAGCTGGCAGAGTCCTTCAACCGCATGAAGCACTCTATGGCGCAGCAGGTGAGCACCTTACAGGAGAAAAACGAGATCGAGCGGGAACTGCACCGCCAAAAGACCGAGGCATTGGAACTGCAGAACCGCATGGAGCGCAGCCGGTTACAGCAGCTGCGCAGCCAGATCGACCCGCATTTTCTGTTCAATACCCTGAACGTCATCCAGCAGATGGCGGGTACAGAGTCCGCCTACCGCACGCAGGCGCTCATCATGGCGCTTTCCCATCTGCTGCGTTACAGCCTGATGAGCAACGATGAGCAGGTGCCCCTCTCCCGGGAGGTGCGCGTTGTAGACGAGTACTACTCCATCTACCATGTGCGCTTTGGCGACCGGGTGCAGATGCAGTGGGCGTTCTCGGACTCGCTGGATCTGACCGAGACCATGGTGCCGTCCTTTATCTTGCAGCCTATCGTGGAAAACGCCTTCAAGCACGGCATCTGCCCCAAGGAAGAGGGCGGCGTGGTGCGCATCCGCATGGTGCCCCTGCGGGAAAAAGGTCTGCTGTGCATCCGGGTGCTGGACAACGGCGTGGGCATTGAGCCGGAGCAGCTGGAACAGCTGCGCACGGCATTGGAACAGCCCGCACCCCGCTGGGAGCATATCGGTATTTATAACGTGGCTGCCCGTCTGCGGCTGCTGGATGCCCGCTGCCGGGTGGTGGTGCGCTCCCGGTTGGGGCGGGGAACTGCGGTGATCCTGTATCTGCCGCTGGTGGAGAATGAGGAGGAATTTGAGGAATGATTCGTCTGTTGATCGCGGATGACGAGAGAATGGAGCGGGAAGCGCTGGCGGATATCGTCATGCGCCGGTTCGAGCATGAGGTGACGGTGGAGATGGCGGAAAATGGCCGCAAAGCCGCCGACACCGCCGTGCTCTGGGAAGCAGACCTGATTTTGATGGACATCGAGATGCCGGGCATGAACGGCCTGGATGCCGCCCGCGCGGTGCTGGAACAGCGCCCGGAGTGCAAGGTGATCTTCATCACGGCGTACAGCCTGTTCCAGTACGCCCACGAGGCGGTGCATCTGGGTGCCTGCGACTATCTGCTGAAGCCGGTGGACCCGGACGAGACCGAAGCGGCCATCCGCCGCGCCATCCGGCAGATCGAGGCCGGCCGCCGCTTGGCCGAGCTGGCTGCGGAAGCCCCGGAGCCGGAAACCGCCCCGGAGCAGGAGACCGACCCCGCCGGGGAAGGGGAGAGCGACCGCAACGCACTGGTGATGGATCATGTGCGCAAGTATATGGAAGATAACTATATGGCAGACCTCTCGCTGGACAGCGTGAGCGAAATTTTGCACATCAGCCCGGCGTATCTTTCGGCGCAGTTCAAAAAGTACCAGAAGATGAATTTTCTGGACTGCTTGACTGAGCTGCGCATCAATGCTGCCAAGGAACTGCTGGCTGACCCCTTCCGCTCCGCAGCGGAGGTGGCCTCCATGGTGGGCTACGAGGATGCCAGCTACTTTGCCCGCGCCTTTAAAAAGCGCACCGGCATGACCCCCACCCAGTATCGGAAGGAAGCGGCAAAGGCGGCTCGGGAGGCGCGGCTGTGACCCGCCGTCAGCTGCTGCGTCTGCTTGCGGCAGCCCCGGCGCTGGCAGTCACAGGCTGTGCGGCACAGCCTGCTTCTTCACAGCAGGAGAAGCCGCTCATCCTGCGCTATGCCGAGAACCAGCCGGAGGACTACCCTACCAGCAAGGCAGCAAAGGCATTTGCGGAGCTTGTGGCACAGCGCACGGATGGCCGGGTGAAGGTGCTGGTTTACAGCGGGGCAGAACTGGGCGCAGAGCAGAGCGTCATCCAACAGATGCAGTTCGGCGGGGTTGATTTTTCCCGCGTGTCCCTGAGCCAGCTGGCAGAGTACGAGCCGGAGCTCAGTGTATTGCAGCTGCCTTATTTGTACAGCGATGCCCAGCAGATGTGGCGGGTGCTGGACGGCAGCATCGGCAACGAGTTTCTGGCCATGCTGGACGGGATGGACTTAGTGGGGCTTTCGTGGTTCGACGCCGGTGTGCGCAGCTTCTACACCCGGGAAAAGGTGACAGGGCTGGATGACTTGCAGGGGTTGACCATCCGGGTGCAGGAGTCGGACATGATGAGCGACATGATCACCGCACTGGGCGCAAAGCCGGCGCAGGTGGTGTACAGCAAGGTGTATGCCGCCCTGCATAACGCCGAGATCGACGGGGCAGAGAACAACTGGCCCAGCTACGAGGTGATGGGACACTACGAGGTGGCGCCCTTTTTCCTGAAGGACGAGCACACCCGTGTGCCGGAGGTGCAGCTGGCCAGCCCGGCGGTGATGGAAAAACTTGCCGCGCTGGACGAAAGCTTCCCGGAGGTGATCCGCGCCTGCGCCCGGGAGAGCGCACAGACAGAGCGGGAGCTCTGGGCGCGGCGGGAGGCGAACGCAGAGCAGAATATGCGCAAGCGGGGCATCTGCGTCACCGAGCTGGACGAGGCCGAAAAAGCCCGCTTCCGCGCAGCGGTGCAGCCCATGTACGATGAATTCTCTGCCCAGCAGGAACTGATCGACCGGATACAGAAAAGCTGAAGAAAACACCCCGAGAAGTGCCCGGACGGACATTTGTCGGGGTGTTATTTTGTACTATAAATACAGGAATGTATCCAACTGGTCGGTAGTGTTGCACAAACAAGATAGAAAGTGATTGTGCAATATGGCAAAAACAATCTTGACATTCTTTCGAAAAACAGGACATTTTTTGAAAGCCCTTGTTTCATTTCGGAAAATTTGCTAAAGTGTGTACAGTCAATGAACGAAAGCTCCGGCACCTGTGCGCCCGGAGAAGTTCACAAATATTTTAAGGAGGACGATTCCTATGAAAATGATCTCTCGTCGCAGCTTTATGGCCGTTGCCGGTGCAGCTACCGCTGCTGTTGCTCTGACCGCCTGCGGTGGTTCCAAGAGCGGCTCCACTTCTACCGCTGCTTCCACCTCTACCGCAGCTTCTGCTTCTGCTGCTGCCGGTGATGCAGCTGCTGCTGCCAACGATCCCAAGGTGACTCTGGTCTACGCCGAGGTCAACCCGCTGGATACCATCGTTGGTCAGACCGGTTCTCACTTCAAGGAGAAGGTCGAGGAGCTGAGCGGCGGTTCTGTGGTCGTCGACGTGCAGGCTTCCGGTGTGCTGGGCTCTGAGAACGACGTTCTGGACGCTATTCTGGGCGGCTCTACCTCCATTGATATCAGCCGTATCTCTGCTTTCGCTCTGACCAGCTACGGCTGCAACAAGTCCAAGCTCCTGTCCATCCCCTTCACCTTCAACAACCGCGCTCACTTCTGGAACTTTGCCAACAGCGATCTGGCTCCTGAGTTCCTGAACGAGCCCCAGGAGCTGGGCCTGCCCGTTCGCGGCCTGTTCTACGGCGAGGAGGGCTTCCGTCACTTCTTCACCGTCAAGCCCGTTGCAACCATCGATGACCTGAAGGGCATGAAGCTGCGTGTGTCCAACGACCCCGTTATGAACGGCATGGTCGAGGGTCTGGGCGCTAACCCCACCGTTGTTGCCTTCGGCGAGCTGTACAGCGCACTGCAGACCGGCGTTGTGGATGGCGCTGAGCAGCCCATCGCAAACTACAAGTCCAACGCCTTCCCCGAAGTCGCTAACAACCTGATCCTGGACGGCCACACTCTGGGCGCTGTGCAGGCTGTTATCACCGACAACGCATGGGGCAAGCTGACCGCTAACCAGCAGGCTGCTGTTATGGCTGCTGCTGCCGACACCCAGAAGTTCAACGCTGATCTGTCTGAGACCGCTGAGAACAAGGTTCTGGAAGAGCTGCGCTCCTCCGGCTGCAACGTTGTGGATGTGGACGACAAGACTCCTTGGCAGGAAGCTTGCGCTAAGGTCATCAAGGACAACACCTCTGATCAGGCTGAGCTGTACCAGAAGCTGCTGGACATGAAGGCATAAGCTGGCTTTCCATCCAATCTAAGTAGTACATTGCCCGGCGGGGGCCCACGGGAATACGCCCGCAGGCTTCGCCGGGCTTTTATATGGAGGAATTTCTATGCCGAAAATCTTTACCACTTTGGATAAGATCAAACCGGCGTACGACATTACCTACAAGGTGGTTCTGTTCATCTGCAAGATCCTGCTGATCGCAGATATCCTCATTACCACGATGTCGGTCATTGGCCGTTACGTCCCCTTTATCCCGGATCCCTCTTGGTCTGAGGAGGTCGTTCTGACCTGCATGAGTTACATGGCTGTGCTGAGCGCTGCGCTGGCTATCCGCCGCGGCGCACACATCCGCATGACTGCCTTTGATATGTACCTGCCCAAGAAAGTGGTCAAGGCGCTGGACATTCTGTCCGACGTTGCCGTGATGGTCCTTGGTGTGGTCATGATGGCGGTCGGCTGGAACTACGCCACCACGCTGGGCGGTCGTGGCTTCTATGTTTCCATGCCCTGGCTGAGCCGCTTCTGGATGTACTTCCCGGTGCCGCTGGCCGGTGTTGCCATGGTCATCTTCGAGATCGAGTCTCTGTACAACCACGTCAAGAGCTTTTTTGTAAAGGAGGAAATGTAATATGACAGTTCAGACACTGGCGATCATTGTCCTTCTTGTCAGCTTCTTCGTTATGATCTTCCTGCGCTTCCCCATTGCATACGCCGTTGGTCTGTCCAGCGTGCTGTGCATGCTGGTGCAGGGTCAGGCACTGACCGATGTCTGCCGCCTGATGGTCAAGGGCATCTCTTCCTTCAGCCTGATGGCAGTTCCGTTCTTCATCACCATGGGCGTGCTCATGGGCTCCGGCGGCATCTCTGAAAAGCTGATCGCACTGGCTGACGCCTGCGTGGGCTGGATGCGCGGCGGTATGGCCATGGTCAATATCGTGGCTTCCTACTTCTTTGGCGGCATTTCCGGCTCTGCCTCCGCCGATACCGCTTCCATCGGTTCTATCATGATCCCCATGATGGTGGATCAGGGCTACGGCGCAGACTTCTCCACCGCTGTTACCATCACCTCCTCCTGCGAGGGTCTGCTGGTTCCCCCCAGCCATAACATGGTCATCTACGCTACCACCGCCGGTGGTATCTCCGTGGGCAGCCTGTTCCTGGCCGGTTACCTGCCCGGCGCTCTGCTGGCTATCGTGCTGATGATCGGCTCCTACATCATCTCGGTCAAGCGCAACTACCCCAAGGGCGATCCCTTCAGCATCAAGGCTTTTGTCAAGCAGCTGGGCACTTCTATCTGGGCACTGGCCGCTGTCATCATCGTGGTGTTCGGCGTTGTCGGCGGCGTGTTCACTGCTACCGAGTCCGCTGCTATCGCCGTTATCTACTCTCTGCTCGTTTCCGTGTTCGTCTATAAGGGTCTGGACTGGAAGGGCGTGTGGCACGCTCTGGACGAGTGCGTCAACACCCTGTCCATCGTGCTGATCCTGATCGCTACCTCTGCAGTGTTCGGCAACTGCCTGACCATGCTGCACGTGCCTGATCTGGCTGCAACCGCCATCACCGACCTCACCGATAACCCCTACATCATTGCACTGCTCATCGACCTGATCCTGCTGGTGCTGGGCATGATCATGGATATGGCTCCCATCATCCTGATCGCTACCCCCA
>ERZ1027054.801-NODE-801-length-13838-cov-6.147646_pt1 | contig 13838 bp, 10 predicted proteins | sample MGYA00519284_ERZ1027054 | MGnify/ENA primary metagenome ERZ1027054 (study PRJEB26926, sample SAMN06164568) | human gut metagenome | biome: ENVO:00009003; feature: ENVO:2100002; material: ENVO:00002003 | host: Homo sapiens | place: USA | collected 2012 ... | reverse complement strand
AGGGCAAGAACAGGGGCGCCAAGAACGCGGCGGGCGACGAGTCCGGCCGCGGCGGCAAGCGCAAGCACAATCGCAATCGCAACCGTGACGAGCAGAACGTTGCCGAGACCGAGTTCCAGCACGAGAACGCAGGCGGCGAGTTTGTTGCCGAAGGCGAGCCGCAGCGCAAGCACGGCGACAAGGCCAGCAAGAAGGCCGTGAAGAAGAACCGCAACCGTGCGGAACGCCGTGCAGGCATGAGCAACCCCGAGGCCGAGCGCCGCGACTATCTGTTCGAGCATGGCGATGACCGCCGCGAGGAGCGCCGCAAGGGCGACCGTCGCGACGGATACGGCAAGAACCGGTACGACGAGCGTCAGGACAATGGCCGCGACCAGCACGGCAAGAACCGTCGCAATGATCGGTACGGCAAGGGCGACAAGTTCGATAAGCGCGACAGGGCCGGATACGGTCGCAACGATGATTTCGGCAGCCGCAGGCACAATGCGGGCCGTGATTTCGAACGGTCCGATTCCCGCGATTTCGAGCGTCCGCGCAAGCCTCGCCGCAATGAACGCAGCCACGAGGATTACGGCTTCTCCTATGACGAGCGCTCCCATGACGGCCGCAGACAGTCCATGCGCAACACCCGTCAGGGCGAAGGCGGCAAGCGCATCCATCGCAAGAACGAGAACCGCATCGTACGCGACGAGCGTTCAGAAGGTGCCAAGCGTCACGAACGCCGCATGATCGCCAAATACGGCAACACGGAAGGCCCGAACCGCCGTCATTCCAAGAAGAATCGCCACAATGCGCCATTCCGTATGAAGTCTGGACGCCGTTAGTCCGACAGCGCGTATGAATCAGGCCCGACGACCTTTGATGGTCGTCGGGCCTGATTGTGTTATAGGCCGGTGTTTGCGATGCGGATGCCTGTTCGCCTGCCTAGCGGCCATGACGATTGCACTTATCGCCGCAGTCGTTGTGATCGTGGCCATGCCGAAACGGCGGTAATGGCCTGTACGCACCCTAGAATAACGGATATGACGCAATCGCAGCCCCGATCCAAACGCACGCCCACCCTTGAAATCCACGGGAGAATCCTTGACGCGGCAAGGCGGATCGTGGAACGGGACGGTGTGGATGGTCTGACCATCCGTGCGCTGTCCGCACAGGCCGATGTGTCGCCCACCAGCATCTACCAGCACATCGGCGGCAAGCAGGCGGTGTGCGATGCGCTCATCGACACATACTTCACCGATCTGCGCGAACAGCTCATCGCCATTGACGAATCCGACCCCGTGCTGCGCCTGCGCAGGGCGGGCATAATCTACCGTGAACACGCGCTGGACGCCCCCGGCATTTACGCGCTGGTCTGGATGGGGCAGGCGTCGGACTCGGCCCAGCACTGCCTGGACGCCATCACGCAGATCATTCGATACGGCCAGGCAGCATCTGTATTCCGCGGCGATGACCCCCATCTAATCGCATCCTCCATCTGGGTGTCCATACACGGGTTCATCCAATTCGAACTGCGTTCCGCACAACCCCGCACACGCGGCCGCGAGCGGGTCGACCGGTCGTACGGTTACCTGCTCGACCTGCTGATCCGAGGCATTCAGAGGTGAATGAGTTAGCTCCCTCTGATGAGGGAGCTCAGTATTGATACGCTGTACTGCCATCGGCGTTGCGGATGGTGAAAGTGGGGGATTGCTCGATGTTGAGGTCCACGGTCAGGGAATGCTGGGCGTCGGCGCTCGTCGAACGATAGACGAAGTGCTTGTTTTCCAGCTTCACGGCCTCGGTACGCGCATCCAGCAGCCATGGGTTGCGACGGCGCAGCGCGATCAGCGCCTGATGCAGCCGGTATGTCGGCTCTCCCAGCGTGGACAGTTCGGCAGGGGAGTCGGGGAACTTCGGACGTACGTCGTCATCGCCGCCGAAACGCTCCTGCTTGACGCCCACATAGCCCTGTTCGTCGCCGTAATAGATGCTTGGTACGCCGCCGACCGTCATGAGCACCGCCAATGCCAACGCCGCCTTGGCCGGGCCAATCTGCGATGCGATACGCGTCACGTCATGGTTGCCGATGAACGTCTGCGGCACGAAGGAATCCAGGAACGCATTATGCCGCTTCAAGTTCCAATCCAGCTCGAAGAAGTTCTCCGTCTCCAGCGCATGCTGGATCGACTTCCATAGCTCGTATTGCGTGATCGAATCCATCGTGGATTCCTCGATGATGCGCGGGTAATCGCCATGGATCACCTCGCCGAAAATCCACGAATACGGGTGTGCGGCTTTGACCTGCGGCAACACGCGCGCCCAGAACGGGCTCGGCACGGCATACGCGGCGTCGAGGCGCCAGCCGGCGACTCCGCGATCCAGCCAATGGCTCATCACATGGACCACATAGTCAACGGTCTCGTCAGCCGAATGGTCCAGCGCCACCAGATCCCCGTGCCCCTCGAACACATCCAAAGCGGGTTCGCCATTATCACCGACATGCGCGCGGACCAGACCATGCCACGGGTTGTCGGCCGGATTCAAGCGCCCGGCGGTCTCGTCAAGCGCCGCCTGAACGGCCGGATGATTGCGGCTCACATGATTGAACACGCCATCCAGCATCACCTGCAATCCCATGTCCCGGCAGGCCGCGACAAGCTGATCGAACGCGGCATCCCCGCCCAATCGCACATCGATATGCATATGGTCGAGCGTGTCGTATCCATGCGTCGCCGACTCGAACACCGGACCCAGCAGCAGGCCGGACGCGCCTAGATCGCGCACGTACTCCAGCCAGGGAATTATCGCGTCAAGGCCGCGGCCATGGAACTGGCGCGGGCCGGCGGGCCTGATATCGGCACCGCAGAAGCCCAGCGGATACACGTGCCAGAACACCCCGTACTTCACCCAATCGGGCATTGTGCGGCTCGAATCCGTGCTTACAACCACTGTGCACCTCCTGATTGATACCGTGTCCATTTTCGCACATCGCGGTGCGAATCCCGGGTAATCGGCATGAAACGCAGTCCGTGAACATGTGGCCAAGCTCACATATTGGGACATTTTCCTGAGGCGCGACATGCCGTGGCTACGCTTCCAACCAGTGCCATAAGCAGACGAGAGATACCCCAAAAGGGTCGCAATGAAGAGAACCTTTCCCGCAAAGGTTATTGAAGAGGAACAGAGGGTTATTATGACCACCGCCGCAGCCCAGGCCCCGGCACCTGGCAAGTTGGAATTCAAGGACGATTACACGCCGGACGAAGCCGAACGTGTGATTCGCAATTCGAAGGGACTGCCCGTAGGCGTGCGTCCCAAAATGGTATGGACATGGAAGAAGGCCCTGCTGTGGGCCGCCATCGCCATCGTATGTGCCTGCGGATGGGCGATTCTGGCCGTCTCGCGCGGTGAGCGGATCTCCGCCATCTGGTTCCTGGTCGTGGCGCTGAGCTCCTACGCCATCGCCTACCGCTTCTATGCCTATTACATCCAGATCAAGATCATGCGCACCGACGACGCGAACGCCACCCCGGCCGAGCGCGTGCATGACGGCGCGAACTTCGAACGCACCGACCGCCGCGTGCTCTTCGGCCAGCACTTTGCCGGCATCTCCGGCGCCGGACCGCTCGTCGGCCCGATCCTGGCCGCGCAGATGGGCTACCTGCCCTCCACTCTGTGGATCATCCTCGGCGTGATTTTCGCCGGCGCCGTGCAGGACATGCTGGTGCTGTGGATCTCCGCCAAGCGCCGCGGTCGCTCTCTGGGCCAGATGGCCACTGATGAAATGGGTAAGTTCGGCGGTATGATCCTATCCATCTTCCTCGTGGTGATGACCGCCATCGCCATGGCATTTCTGGCGCTCGTGGCCATCAAGGCCATGGCCGCCTCGCCGTGGGCCGTGTTCTCCATCGGTATGACCATCCCGATCGCCCTGATCATGGGCTGCTACCAGCGTTTCCTGCGCCCCGGCCGTGTCATTGAGACCACGCTGCTCGGTTTCGTGCTGCTCGTGCTCGACATCGTCGCCGGCGGATGGATCGCCTCTATCCCGGCCGTGGCCGCCGTGTTCACACTGGACGCCAAGCAGCTCGTCATCGCCCTGGTGATCTACTCGTTCGCCGCCGCCGCGCTGCCGCACTGGCTGCTCGTCACCCCGCGCGACTACCTGTCCACGCTGATGAAGATCGGCACGCTCGTGCTGCTCGTCATCGGCATCATCATCGCCAACCCGTCCGTCAAGGTGCCGGGTCTGACCGAACTGGCCTCCACCTCCACCGGCCCGACCTTCTCCGGCAACCTATTCCCGTTCCTGTTCATCACCATCGCCTGCGGCGCCCTCTCCGGCTTCCACGGCGCGGTGAGCTCCGGCCTGACCCCGAAGGCCGTGGAGAAGGAGAACCAGATTCGCATGATCGGCTACGGTTCGATGCTCGTCGAATCGTTCACCGCCGTCATCGCGCTGATCGCCGCGATCACCATCTCGCAGGGCGTGTACTTCTCCACCAACATGTCCGCCGCACAGATCACCGCCGCATCCGGCGTGAGCATCTCCGCCACCTCCACGCCGGGCGAACAGGCCGATGCCGCCGTCAAGGCCGTGGAGTCGATGAAGGTCTCCGACATCGAAGGCAACCAGATGCAGGTCACCTGGGATTCCGTGGACGAGAACGGCGCGGCCAAGACCTACGAAGGCGCCGCGGCGCTTGAGCAGGCCGCCGCCGACATCGGCGAGACCTCCATCGTCTCCCGCACCGGTGGCGCCACCACGTTCGCCATGGGCATGGCCAACTTCCTCAAGTCCTACCTGGGCGGCCACGACTCGATGGCCTTCTGGTACCACTTCGCCATCATGTTCGAAGCCCTGTTCATCCTGACCACCGTGGACAACGGCACCCGCGTGGCCCGCTACCAGATCGGCGAAATGCTCGGCAACGTGCGCAAGCTCAAGAAGTTCGCCGACCCGACCTGGAAGCCCGGCAACATCATCACCACGCTGATCGCCACCGCGCTGTGGGGCGGACTGCTGTGGATGGGCGTGTCCGACGCGAACGGCGGCATCAACGCGATGGTGCCTATCTTCGGCATCTCCAACCAGCTGCTCGCCGCCGCCTGCTTCGTGCTGATCACCGTGTGTGTGGCCAAGATGGGCTACTGGAAGCACCTGTGGATACCGGTGGTACCGCTCGTGTGGGACATCGCCGTGACCTTCACCGCCGACTTCCAGAAGATCTTCGGGCCGCTGAGCTACTTCACCACCGCCTCCAAGTATCAGGCGCAGATCGACTCCGGCGAGCTGACCGGCGAGGCGCTGACCAATGCCAAGGCCGCGCTGTCCAACGCGTATCTGGACGGCGTGCTCTCCGTGTTCTTCCTGGTCATGATGGGCGTCTTCGTGGTAGTCGGCATCGTGGTCGTGGCGCGCACGTTCGCCGCTGGCAAGTACGGTGCCGAAACGACGTCCGAGGAGCCGTTCGTGGAATCCCAGTGGTTCGCGCCCTCCAGCCTGGTCGCCACCGCGCTTGAGAAGAAGGTGCAGCGCGAATACAGCGCCAAGCTGCATGAGCTTGTGCGGAACGGGCAGGTTGCAGCGTAGTGCGTCATTGGCTCCCCTTTTTTCAAGGGGAGCCAATAATCAGCGAAAGGAGACAAAATGCTCGGCAAACTCGTTGCCGTATGGCACGGCATCGTCTGGTATCTGCGTGAGATCAGCGGCGAGGCCCGCTACGACCATTATCTTGAGCATTTCGCGGCCGAGCATCCCGGCGAAACACCGATGAGCGAGGTCGAATTCATTCGCGCCCGCGAGGAATACGACCGTCTCCACCCCAATACCAGTTGTTGCTGCTGACAGGCCGCAATAGCATAACAACACCATAAAACCCGCGCGCCATGGGAACTACGTAGCCATTCTTCCGTTACAATCAGTGTGACGGCTTCCGCCCCCGAAGAAGAAGGTGTTAATTCCCCTTGGACGTCTCACTGGCGCATTTCCTCCAACAAGTGCTTTCCAACCCGGCTCTGACCGTCACAACGTTGCTGACGCTGGGAGTCATCTTCGTCAACGGCTGGACCGACGCACCCAACGCCATCGCCACCTGCGTGACCACACGATGCATGCGCGTACGCTCCGCCGTCATCATGGCGGCCATCTTCAACTTCCTCGGCGTCTTCATCATGACGCAGCTCAACGCCTCCGTGGCCTCCACCATCAGCAACATGGTCGATTTCGGCGGCGACACGAGCGCGGCGCTCATCGCCCTATGCGCGGCGCTGTTCTCCATCGTCGTATACAGCGTGGGCGCCTCGCTGCTCGGCATACCCACCTCCGAAAGCCACAGCCTGATCGCCGGCCTGTCCGGAGCGGCCATCGCCATCCAAGGCGGCATCGGCGGCATCAACATGGGAGAATGGGTCAAGGTGCTCTACGGTCTGGTCGCAAGCCTCCTGTTCGGCTTCGCCGTCGGCTGGTTGGTATGCAAGGCCGTGACCCTGATTTGCGCTGGCATGGACCGCCGCCGCACCAACGGGTTCTTCACCTACGCGCAGATCGTGGGCGCGGCGGCCATGAGCTTCATGCACGGCGCGCAGGACGGCCAGAAGTTCATCGGCGTGCTGTTCCTCGGCATGGCGTTCTGCAATGGCCAACCCAGCGTGACCGGTGTGATGATTCCGATCTGGCTCATGATTCTGTGCAGCACCATCATGGGCGTGGGCACGTCCGTCGGCGGTGAACGCATCATCAAATCCGTGGGCCAGGACATGGTGAAACTCGAGAAATACCAAGGCTTCTCGGCCGATCTGTCAAGCGCGCTGTGCCTGCTCGTCATGACCGTGCTCGGCATCCCCGTCTCCACCACGCACACCAAGACCAGCGCCATCATGGGCGTGGGCGCGGTACGCCGCCTCTCCGCCATCAACTTCGGCGTGGTGCGCGACATGATGCTCACCTGGGTGTTCACCTTCCCTGGTTGCGGTCTCATCAGCTTCGTAATGGCCAAACTGTTCATGGTCGTGTTCTAGAAAGGAATCCACCCATCATGGCGAGACAAAAAGACACGTTCTACTTCGACGGATTCCGCCGCAGCGCGGACTACGCATGCCAGGCCGCGAAGCTGCTGTCCGAGGTCATGCACGACTTCAATCCGGGCCAGCTGCGCGAACGCATGGACAGCATGCACGCGATTGAGAAGTCAGCGGACGAGGTGCGCCACGACATGATGGACGAACTGGTGACCGCGTTCATCACGCCGTTCGACCGCGAGGACATCGACGAGCTCGGCCACGTGCTCGACGACGTGACCGACAGCATCGAAGGCGTGCTCAACCGCATGTACTACGACAACGTGACCGACATGCGCGACGACGCGGTCCAGATGTCGGATATGGTGGTGCGCGCCACGGAAAGCATCTGCGAGCTGGTCAACGAACTGCCGCGATTCCGGCATTCCAAGACGTTGCGCGAACTGGTGTTCGCCATCAACACGATCGAAACGGACGCCGACCACCTGTTCATCGAGTCGATGCGCACGCTGCACACCACCTGCACCGATCCGCTGCAGGTGTTCGCCTGGCATGACGTCTACCGTCACCTCGAACAGTGCTCCGACGACTGCGAGCGCGTGGCCAACACCATCGACAGTATCGTCATGAAAAACAGCTGAGGTTGGTTTTTCACAACCTCCCTCTGATGAGCCGAGCCGTGAAGAAAACGCCGGAGGCGTTTTTAGGCGAGGGTGAGTGACAACGAGCGAATAAGAGGTCAGCTGCAAGCTGTCCTGAATCGCGTTCGAGGTGGCATCGCGAAGCGATGTCGGAGGGAGAGGCCTACTTGACCAAAAGCCCCCTCACCTATGGGCGTTGAGCCAGAGGATGGCGAGTTGGGTGCGATTGGTCAGGCCGAGCTTGTCCAGTATCGCGCTGATGCGATTGCGGACCGTGCCTTCGCTCAGGAACAGTCTGGCGGCGATGTCGCGGTTATCGAGGCCCTCGGCGACCAGCGCGGTGATCTCACGTTCGCGCTCGCCAAGCAGGCCCTCGATGGAATCGGCGGTATCTCTGGAATCGTCGGAATCGGCAGGATCCGGAGTTCGTTCGGTGAGCTTGCCGAGCACTTCCGCGCCGAGCACCACCTGACCGGCCATCACCGCCTGCAGCGCGGGCCCGACCGCCGCCACATCCTGTTTGATGAGATAGCCCTTGGCGCCAAGTCCCATCGCCTGCGCGATATACGACTGGTCCGCAAACGTGGTCAGGAACAGTATGCGCGCGGCCGGGTCCGTGGCCAGAATCTCGCGCGCGGCATCCAAACCGCTGGTGCCGGGCATCTGAATATCGATCAGCAGCACGTCCGGTCGGCTCGCCGGTGTCTCGAAATAACGGCGCACGGCGGCGTCTCCGTCATTTGCCATCCATAGCACCTCGGCCGTGCCGGTGGCCGTCAGAATCGTCTCCAACGACTGGCAGACGATCGGATCATCATCCACGATTGCGATTCTCATCAATCCCTCGATTCCATGGTCCAACGCTTCTTCGGCACGGATACGAACACACGCCAGCCGTCCTCATACGGCCCGCAGACCGCGGTGCCGCCAAGGGCGCGCACGCGCGATTCGATATCCGCCAAACCCATGCCGCGCATCAGCTCATCGGCCGAACCACGCATATCGGCAACGCCGTCGGCGGCGAGTCGCGAGCCGACGTGCGTGGCGCGCATCGCACGCGGGCGGGCAGCGGCCGTCCGGGACCCATCGGACTCGGACACGGCCGGCCCCGGATCCTGAATGACCAACTGCCAGAACGCGGGGAAGTCACGCAACGTCACGCTCGCCTCGCGCGCCGCGCTGTGATGCACCACGTTCGACAATGCCTCGCGAATCACGGTCGCGAAACAGCGCGAGACCGGCGCAGGCGCCTTGGCGATATCGTTGGCCAGTGTCACGGCGAAACCGGGGGAGATGCCGTCGAACGACGTGACGGCATCATCGATCTGCGCGGCGAAATCAGTGCCATCATCCTCAAGATCATGCACCGAACGGCGCACCATCGTCATCGCATCATCCAACGTCGCACCCAACGTGGCGAACCCTTGCGCAGCGACCGTATCGTTCGTCGCCTTGGCCACCGTTTTGCCGGCCTGCGCCTGCATGATCGCGCGGGTCAGCAGATGGCCCACATTGTCGTGGATCTCCCGGGCGATACGCGTGCGCTCGCCGAGGGTCGCCATGCGAATCGACTGGGCGCGTTCCTCATCGATGTCGGCGATGCGCGAACGAGTGGCCCGCGAGGATTCGCGCGCCCTGTCCTGCGCGTGCAGCAACGCGCGCCGCGCCTCGTCCGAGGAGGCGCGGGCCCGGCCCAGAACGAATCCAAGCAGGGCGACCAGCGTCATCACCAGCGTCTGGAGACGGTCGGTGCCACGGGCGAACCAGAGCGCGATCAGCGGCAACACCCATATCCAGCGCGCGGCGGCCGAAAGCATTGCATCGGCAAGGGAACGGCGAGAGGCCGCGGTCCGCGAGACACTGGGGGAGCGGCCACTTGCCGCAGTCCGTGCCCCAGCCCGGGCTCCGGTCGAGGCGAGGGCCGGCAGCCGTGCAGTATCGTAGGCGATGAGCGGCATGAACGCGCACCATGAAGGCACCGCCACGGCGATGACGAGATACGCCGTACACAAGACCCAAGACCATTGCGCGGGACGCAGCCATTCCACCAATCCGGCGACGGAAACGGCCAACAGCAGGCCGGCGATGAACACGCCATCGGACCGTAGCCCGACAAGCCAGGCCAAAGCCAGGCCCAACACGAGTAGCAAGCCCATCTCGGCCAACACGCGCATGGCACCTCCCCGGCTCGACGCTCTTCCACCACCAGTCTAGCGGTGTGCGGAACACGACGAACTTGACGGGCGTGCGGAATTACCCGCATGACGGTCCAAGACAACGGGCCTACACTTCCCGAATAGATGAGGCACAAGCGTCGGATGTCGTCGACACAACCGTAAAGGGATGATACCGATGATTACGCAAAGCCACAGGGCGTCCAACTATTCGATGGACGAGATCAGCCTGATGCCGGTCGATAAGGTGTACAAGGCCATGCAGACCGACGCCGAAGGACTGTAATGACAAATGTCACGCCTGTACGGCCAAGTCGTGACGTTTGCCTGTGGCGGCGTCCGGCCCCTTCTTGGGATGATGGAATCGCCAAGGAAGGGAGTGACTATGACAACCGACAACAGAGCTTCCGAACACGACTCGACAACCAACCCGGCTCTGGCCGTGCACGTCAGCCAACTGGTCAAACGCTACGGCGACATGGTGGCGCTCGACTATTTTGACCTTGACGTGAACCAGGGCGAGATTTTCGGGCTGCTTGGACCGAACGGGTCCGGCAAAACCACCGCGATCAACTGCATCCTCGCGCTGCTCACCTACGATTCGGGCACGATTCGCGTGTTCGGCCAGCCGATGACGCCGACCTCCTACGCGCTGAAACGTCGTATCGGCATCGTGCCGCAGAACGTGGCCGTGTTCAACGAACTGACCGTCACCGAAAACATCGACTACTTCTGCTCGCTGTACGTGCCGAAGAAAACCGACCGCGCGCCGCTGGTCGAGGAGTCCATCGAATTCGTCGGACTCCAGGACTTCCGCAAGTTCCGGCCCGGCAAACTGTCCGGCGGTCTGCTGCGACGCCTGAACATCGCCTGCGGCATCGCGCACAAGCCTAACCTGATCTTCTTCGACGAACCCACGGTCGCCGTCGACCCGCAAAGCCGCAATTCGATTCTGGAAGGCATCCAGCGGCTCAACCAGGCCGGCGCCACGGTGATCTACACCAGCCACTACATGGAGGAGGTCGAACAGATCTGCGACCGCATCCTCATCATGGACCACGGCCGGCACCTGGCGCTCGGAACCGCCGACGAGCTCAAGAACATGATCGACACGGGCGAGCGCATCACCATCGAAACGCTCGATCTGGCGGATTCGGCGATGGCCGAGGTCCGTGCGCTGCCGTGCGTGATCGAAGCCACCTACGACGGCAAGGAACTCGACGTGCGATGCCGTCGCGGCGAACACAACCTGACCGACGTGCTCGACGCGGTGAAACGCTCCGGCGCCAACATCGGCCACCTGACCAGTCGCCCGCCCACCCTCAACGACGTGTTCCTCGAACTCACCGGCAAAGCACTGAGGGACTGACCATGCTCCCCTCAGTCGGCAAGCAAATAACTTGGCTCCCCTCTCCGAGGGGAGCTGTCACCAAAGGTGACTGAGGGGAGTTCCTGAGTAAGGAGACATCATGTGGACCACATTTCTGGTCGCATTGAAAGCGAACTTGCGTAACCGGTCGGCGTTGTTCTGGATGACCGTGTTCCCGATTGTGCTGGCGACCATGTTCAACGGACTGTTCGGCGGGCTGGCCGAAGCATACGAACTCAAGCCGGTGCCGATGGCCGTCATCGAAGACACCCGTTGGCAGCAGGCGGACGGTGCCCGCACCTTCGTAGACGCGCTGGCCGGGGAAACGGAATCGGCCTCAGACGACACGACCTACGCCGAAATCGACCAAAAGCTGCTGACCATCACCACAGTCGACACCGTGAAGGAGGCCGAACAACGGCTCGCCGACGGCACTGCCAACGGCTATCTGACCGCCGACAATAACGGCCGATTGGCGATGACCGTGAGCCGGGAAACCGCCGTCACAGCCAAGGACTCCACGCAAAACAGCGGACTGGACATTAGCCTCGCGGCCCTGCGCAGCGTCATCGACCTGTACAACCGCACCGACGCCGTTACCCGGCAGACCATCGCCGACAATCCACAGGCCGCGCTCAGCCGGAACTTCTGGAACAGCGTCGGGCAGAACGTCGACATGACCCATGAGACGACGCTCACGCATTTCCAGCCTGACGAGATCGCCCGATACTATTACGCGCTGCTGGCCATGTCCTGCATGATGGCCATGGGATACTCCATCAGCACAGTCGCCGCCGCACAGGCGAACCTGTCCGCGCTGGGCATACGGCGGACCGTAGCGCCGCTGAGCCGGGCCAAACAGCTCGTCGCGGGCTTCCTCTCCTGCTGGCTGTGCTCGTCGGTCGCCCTGTCCATCGCATTGGCCTATATCCGGCTCGCCTGCAACGTCTCGCTCGGCGGACGCGAACCGGCGGCGATCCTTGCGGTCATCATCGCCTCGTTCATGACCAGCTCAGCAGGCACCCTGCTCGGTGCGGTGCCGAAGCTCTCGTACAACACGAAATACGGGCTGTCGACCGGCATCTCCTGCACGCTGTCGCTGTTCACCGGACTGTACGGCGGGTTTGCCATGCAGATCAGCGACTGGATAGCCCGCAACGCGCCCATACTCGGCACCATCAACCCCGCACAGCAGGTGACGAACCTGTTCTACGACATCCTGTACTACGACAGCTACCGGCCGTTCATCACCACCTGCATCATTCTGCTGGCGATGAGCGCGGTATTCCTCTTGGCCGGCATCGCAATGCTGAGGAGGCAACGTTATGAACACCTGTAAAGCCACGCTGCGCGTGCTGTTCGCGCACCGGGTCTACCTGATGATCTACCTCGTATTCATAGGCATCCTGATGATGTCCATCAGCTGGGCGATGCTGACCTCCGCATCCGGCTCCATGTCCGCGGTGTTCGAATCGACCAAGACGCGCGTCGCCATCATCGACCGCGACTCCGACCGGGGTGATATCGCCACGTCGATGCGCGCCTACCTGCGCGATTCCAGCGAACTGGTGGACCTCGACGACACCAGCGAAACGCTGCAACAGGCCGTCGCCTCGAACTGGGTGGACCTGATCGTCATCATTCCCGACGGATTCGCTGACGATTATGTCGCCGCGGCGGCGGACGGCGACAATCCGCCGAACGTGGACACGGTTACCAGCTACGCATCCGGCTCCGGGTCGATGGCGCGGATGAACGTCGGCGGGTTCCTCTCGCTCACCCGCACCGCACTGATCGGCGCGCAGACGAGGGTCGACCAGGCGGCGCTCGCCGGCATGATGAACGCTACAGGAGGGGGCGCCGGTTTTGATGGCGCGAGTCTGGACCAAGACATGCTGGACTCGCTGCCGGAAGGGCAAGTCGACAAGCCGGATATCAAGGATCTGTCCCAGGCCGCCAAAATGGCCGCCGAATCGGCCAGCGATACAGACGTGAACCATCAGATCGCCGTGGTCGATACGCCGACCGAGGAGTCGGCAAGCGCTGCGGATACGGCGGTCAGCGGATTCGGCGGCACCATGAAAACCGCGCTGTACCCGCTGTCCCTGGCGATGACCATCTGCGGATCGATGATCCTGGGCGCGTTCACCACCGGCGAGGTGCGGCGGCGTCTCACCGCCTCGCCCCGACGCATGGTCCTGATGGGACTCCAGCGGTTGCTGACGTTGGGCGGATTCGCGCTCGTCGTATGCGTCGGCTATTTGGTGCTGTCAATCGGTCTGATGATGGCGGCGGGGCTCGATCCGTTGCACCTGAGCGTCGGGGGAGTGCTGATGACGTTCGGCGCGACCTGCGTGTACGCGCTGATGACCGTCGCCTGCGGATTCATGCTCAGCGAGTTCGGGCTCTCGGAAGAGGCGGCCAACGGGTTCGCCAACATCTTCGGCCTGCTCATCATGTTCACGTCGGGTGTCGCATTGCCGATTGACATGATGCCCGGCGTGATGGTGACCATAGCCAAGTTCCTGCCCGGCTGGTGGTATTGCACCGCGATCGACAACGCGCTCGGCTTCGGCACGGCGGCGGAAACCGGCATAAGCGTCGCCGGCTGGTCCGGCTCGCTGGGATTGGTCGCACTGTTCGGTGTGATGT
>ERZ1027054.759-NODE-759-length-14346-cov-5.756490_pt1 | contig 14346 bp, 12 predicted proteins | sample MGYA00519284_ERZ1027054 | MGnify/ENA primary metagenome ERZ1027054 (study PRJEB26926, sample SAMN06164568) | human gut metagenome | biome: ENVO:00009003; feature: ENVO:2100002; material: ENVO:00002003 | host: Homo sapiens | place: USA | collected 2012 ... | reverse complement strand
GTATAACCGTGCAACGGAAAAGAGCCGCCCTTTCGGACGACTCAAACTGTAATGGGGATTAAAAAATCATTAGGCACACAATGATTTTTTAATCCCCGTCCCAGAAAAATCATCCCAATATTAGCCACCTTACCTACGGGATATACTGCTGGGCAGACGAAAGGAGCGCCGACGATGCTTAATGGGTGCGCATATATATTGACGGTCGACGTGGGCAACACGTTCATTCGCTTTGGCCTGTTTGCCGAGGATTCGGCCGCGGCGCAGGAGTGCCCGCTTGCGACGTGCGAGATCACGACGCCGTCGAGCATTACGGCAGACGAGGCGCGCATGAGGCTCGCGCAGGTCATGTGCGCACTGGCAGCCGATGCGGGCATGCCGGGTGCACTCGTTCCCGCGGCCGCAGTGCTGAGCTGCGTGGTGCCGGCGCTCGAGCGCCCGTGGAAGGCGGCGCTTTCCCGTACCTGCACGGGGCGCGTGCTAACCGTGGGGCCGGGCCTCAAGACCGGCATGCCCGTCCATTACGACGACCCGGCCGAGATCGGCCCCGACCGCATCGCCGACGCCGTGGCGGCCCGTGCCGTCTACGGCTCTCCGTGCATCGTGATCGACCTGGGCACTACGACCAATATTGAGGTCATCGATGCGTGCGGAACCTTTGTCGGCGGCGTCATCGCGCCGGGTCTGGCGCTCGGCGCCCGCTCGCTCTCGGCCGCTGCGGCGCGTCTGCCGCAGGTTGAGCCCTCGGCACCCACGCATGTCATCGGCCGTAACACGCGCGAGGCCATGCGTTCGGGCGTGGTCTTGGGCGAGGTGGCCCGTATCGACGGCATGCTTGACATGGTGCTTGCCGAGATGCGCTCGACCAAGGCGGCGGGGGAGGACAGCGTGCCCATCGTCATTACCGGCGACGATGCCGAGCCACTCGCGGCCCTTGTCGGCCATACCCTGACGGTGGACGACGCACTGACGCTGCGGGGTCTCGCCGAGCTCTACCGCATCAACCAAAAGCCCCACCGCGTGTAAAAGTGAGGGCGCCGGTGGGACAAACGCCCCTACCTTTCACCTGCTACAATGGGTCAAACTATTGCGATTACGGAGGTGTCTGCCATGTCGGACGATCTTCATCAGACTTCGTCAGGCAAGCGCCTGGACGTCATTAGCTGGGACGAGTTCTTTATGAGCGTGGCCATCGCCGCGCAGCGCCGCAGCAAAGACCCCAACACGCAGGTGGGTGCGTGCATCGCCAGCACCAACCACCGCATCCTTTCGGTGGGCTACAACGGTACACCCTCGGCGCTCAACGACGACTTTTTCCCGTGGGGTACGAGCGACGACCCGCTGCAGGACAAGCACAACTACGTGGTCCATGCCGAGGCCAACGCCGTGCTCAACTACCGTGGCTCGCTCAAGGACCTCGAGGGTTCCACGGTCTACGTCACGCTGTTCCCGTGCCACGACTGCGCCAAGATTTTGGCTCAGGTGGGCGTGGGCGAGGTCGTCTACCTGGACAACAAGTACGCCGACACCGATGACGGCCGTATCAGCCGCCGCATCCTCGACTCCTGTGGCATCAGCTACCGCCAGGTTATCGTCGATGTTCACATCGGCACCGAGGGGCGGGCTCAGCAGTAGCGCGTGGCAACGCCAGCTGGCAACAAAAGGCAGCCAAAAGAGCCCCGTCCCAAATTGACTACTCGTGAAAGTCGCGTCTGCGCGCATGGACGGCTCGTGAGCGGGTACATGGCTGTAGTAACATAGCTTCTGTCCGCGGGCGTGCCCGCGTTATTGTGAGAAAGGAGCCCCTGTGGCTGTTAACGAAGAGCTGCTTAAGAAGGTTCTTGAAGAGATTCGCCCCAACCTGCAGGCCGACGGCGGCGATATGGAGTATGTGGGCGTTGACGACGAGGGCGTCGTCCAGCTTGAGCTTCAGGGCGCCTGCGCCGGCTGCCCTATGAGCGCACTGACCCTGTCCATGGGTATCGAGCGTATCCTCAAGGAGCATGTGCCCGGCGTTACCCGTGTTGAGCAGATCAATGCCTCCGGCGAGACCGACGACCTGTACGACGAGTACGCGCCGTTCTAAGATGCGAAAGCTGCGGACGGCATACTCCGCATAGACGTTACGCCCAAATATGCGGCTGCGAGCGCAAGGCCCGCGGCCGCATTTGTATGTAGGGAGCAGGAGGGTCGACATGCTCAACGACTTCTACCATATGCTTGATCCCGTCGCGATCTCGGCGGGGCCCATCACGATTTACTGGTATGGTCTGGCCTATGTGGTCGGCGCCCTGCTCACAGCGGTCGTCATGTACCGCACGCAGCGTCGCTGGGGCTTTAACATCACGATCGATGACCTGACGAGTGTCGTGGTCGGCGTGGTCTTTGGCCTTATCATTGGCGCCCGCCTGTTCTACGTCATCTTTTATGGTGATGGCTACTACTGGGCGCACCCGCTCGAGATCTTTGCCACCAGCGAGGGCGGCATGAGCTTCCATGGCGGCTTGGTGGGCGGCATTATCGGCGGCATCATCGTGTGCCGCATGTATAAGCTCGATGCCTGGACTTTGGCAGACCTTGCCGTCATAGGCGCGCCGCTGGCCTTGTGCCTGGGCCGTTGTGCCAACTTTGTCAACGGAGAGCTGTGGGGCAAGCCGACCGATCTGCCCTGGGGTGTGGTCTTTGGCGGGGCTGCGGGCGATATGCCGCGTCACCCCTCCCAGCTCTACGAGGCATTTCTTGAGGGCATCGTGCTCTTTTGCATTCTGCAGGTGCTCAGCCGCAAAAAGCCGCTACTGCCCCAAGGCACGTTTATGGGCGTGTTTGTGATGGGTTACGGCATCGTCCGCTTCCTCATTGAGTTTGTGCGTGTGCCCGATGCGCAGCTGGGCTATCTGCTGGGTGGCGTCATCACCATGGGTCAGCTGCTGAGCCTGCCGCTCGTGATTGCGGGCCTGGCGCTCGTCATCTTTGCCCTCCGCCGCAACCGTCCCCAGCGCATCTACCTCGACGCCTAACCACCACAAAGGGGACAGGCACCTTTGTGGTGGTTTGCTGGGCAACGATGACAGAACAATAACGTTTCCCCAGATAAAACCTGCCAAAATAAACCTGTCCCTATTTGGCAGGTTTCTAGAAAGGTTCTTTGGACTGTGAAGGATTCCGATCTCTCCACAACGGCTGCGCGCGACGCTGCCCGCATTGTCTGGTTTAAGCGCTACCCCGCCAAGCAGACGCTCATCGCTTTTTTGATTGCGCTGTTGGCGACCACGGCGTTTTCCATCGATCCCGCCCCGGTGTCGAGCAATGCGGTCCTGGCGATTGACCCCAAAGCCTCGGGCATGCTGTACGTGTGCTACGAGGTGCTCCTCTCGTTTGCCGGCCATACCGACGCGGTCATGCTGCTTGCACTTGCCTGCCTGCTCACCTTGCCGTTTCGCTACGTGTTCTTTGGCCGTGGCGACACCTGGCGTCCATCGATCATTCTGCCGTCGCTGTTCTTCGCCATCTGCATGGTGTTCGGCCGCAGCTACGATCTCACCGACTCGGCCGAGATTGTCCTTGGCGACAAAGCCCGCATCATCTGCGCCTGGATTGGCGGCGCGGGCTGGATGCTCTTGGCGGTCGTTGCCTTCTACCTTGCCTTTGAGTGTCTAGATTGGCTGAGCTCTCGGCGCATTCCGTTTTCCGAAGCGCACTTTGGCCGCGTATGGCGTGTGACTCACGCCGTGCTCTCGGTCCATCCCTTTGCCGGGCCCTTCCTGGTGCTTATGATCGCCTGGGCGCCCACGCTCATCGCTTCGCTGCCCGGTCTTTTTATGGGAGATACGGGCGCGCAGATTCGCCAGTGGTTCAACTATCCCAACGGCACGAGCGACTACCTGCGCCTGCTCAACCCCAACGTGCTGCTCAACGGGCATCATCCCGTAGTGCACACGGCCATTATCGGCTCGTGCGTTCAGCTGGGGCTTTCGCTGTTCAACAGCGCTAACGCGGGTCTTGCCATCTATACCTGCGCTCAATCTGTCATCACGGCCGCCTGCATGGCCTATTCCATTTCGTCGCTGCGCAAACTGGGCGTGAGCCTGCCGGTTCGCGGTGCGATCCTGCTGTTCTTTGCGTTTATGCCGATGTTCTCTAACTACGCGGCGTTGCTCACCAAAGACGTGCTCTTTGCCGACGCGTTCTTGGTGCTGCTGGTACAGACCGTCAAGCTCGTGGCATGCGGCCTGCCCCGTCGCGATGCCAATGCCGAGCGTGCGGGCGAACAGAGGCCCGTGCTCTTTGCGCGCCATGATTGGCTGCTGCTCGCTCTGGGCGCCATGGGTTCCACGTTTCTGCGCAACGGCGGCCTGGTGTTTCCCCTGGCGGCATGCGTAATCGCGGCGGCGTTTTGCGTATGGGACGTGCATGTGGCTCGTCGTGCAGCCAAGCAGGCTGGTGCTGCGCCTTCGGGCGCCATCCCGCGTTTCCGCTGGGTTGGCGTTCTCGCGGTGCTCGCGCTCTGCCTTGTCTCTAATATGTACTTCACCAAGGTGTTTATGCCGGCGCACGACATTACGCCCGGCTCCAAGCGCGAAATCCTTTCGATTCCGTTCCAGCAGACGGCTCGTTTCGTCCAAAAGCACGACGGCCTCAACTCGGGCGTCAACCCTACGGTTAAGGAGGACGGCACCATCGTGGAGGCTCCTTGCGACGGTTCGGTGACCGACGAAGAGCGTGCCGTGATCGATCGCGTGCTCAAGTACGAGAACCTGGGCCGCCGCTACAACCCCGACAAGTCCGATGCCGTCAAGAACTGCTTTAACGAGTACGCCTCGCAGGAGGACATCGATGCCTATTTTGAGGTATGGGCTCAGATGTTTAAGAAGGATCCCGAGTGCTATATTTCGGCGCTTATCAATAACTACTATGGTTATTTTTATCCGAGCGCGCGCGATGCCTGGGTCTACAGCACGGCGCGTAGTGCCGAGATCATGGCGCGTCCCGACAATCTCAAGTACTTCGACTTCCATCCGGTTGACAGCAAGGTCGTGCGCTGGTGCGACCACCTGATCAATTTGTACCGTGTGGCGGTGCAGCGTGTTCCCTTTATCTCGCTCACCATGAGCTCGGCCACCTATGTGTGGATCATGATCGCCGTGGTGGTCTACTTGCTGCGTCGTCATTCATGGCGTGCGCTGGCGATCTGGGTGCCGCTGTTGGGCGTGCTCGCCGTGTGCCTGATTGGCCCGTGCAACGGCTCGACTTACATGCGCTACCTGTATCCGGTCATCGCCTGCATGCCCTTCGCCATCGGCGCCACCGTCACCCGCAGCGACTTCCTCTGGTCCTAACTTGGTGCATTGGGGTCAGGTTTCTTTGCACCAAAGGGGCCATCATCACGACGCCTTCATTTTGGGGTTTATCTCGCAGGCCAGTAGGTATATCATAACGACGTTTGTTTATATTGCCCGAGCATCTGCGCTGGGCTTTAGGTCGAAACCGATAGGAGACACGTATGTCCGGACACTCTAAGTGGGCCACAACCAAGCATCGTAAGGGCGCGCAGGACGCCAAGCGTTCCGCCCTCTTCTCCAAGCTCAGCCGCAACATCACCGTTGCTGCCCGTCTCGGCGGTGACCCGCTGCCCGAGAACAACGCCAGCCTCGCCGCTGCCGTTGCCAAGGCCAAGGCTCAGTCCATGCCTAAGGACAAGATCAAGTCCGCTATCGACAAGGCTTTTGGTTCGGGTGCTGACGCCGCCGTCTACGAGAACATCGTGTACGAGGGCTACGGTCCCGCCGGTGTCGCCGTCTACGTCGACTGCCTGACCGACAACCGCAACCGCACCGCCGCTGATGTCCGTTCCGCCTTCTCCCACGCTGGTGGCAACCTGGGCACCTCCGGCTCCGTTGCCTTCCAGTTTGAGCGCAAGGGCCAGATCGTCGTCGCCAAGGAGATCCTGGACGAGAACGCCAAGAAGGAGACCATGATCGCCAACGGTGCTGCCGGTGACGAGGATGAGTTCATGATGGCCATCGCCGAGGCCGGTGGCGAGGACTACGAGGACGCCGGCGAGGAGTGGATCGTCTGGACTACTGCCAACGAGGTCATGGCTGTCTCCAAGGCGCTCGAGGAGCAGGGCGTCCAGGTCAAGGGCTCCGAGACCACCATGGTCCCGACCACCCCGACCGAGGTCTCCGGCGCCGACGCCAAGAAGGTTCAGCGCCTCATCGACCGTCTTGAGGAGCTCGACGACGTCCAGGATGTTTACAGCACCATGGACATGACCGACGAGGTCATCGCTGCCCTCGAGGAGGAGTAGCGCCCGCACGGGTTAAGCCGTGCATATCTGGGCATAATGAAGCGAGCATGCAAGCCTCGTGGAATAGATGAGCCGGATCCGCGTGCGTAGAGCACCGGACCCGGCTCTTTTATAATGATGCGAACCGTTTTGTATTTCGAGAGCCGAGATTTGAAGGGAGCGCCGCGTGCGCGTACTCAAACGAGCCCTAGCGATCGTGTATCTTGCCGCCACCATCGTGGCGCTGGGTACGCTTGTCTGCCAGTTTTGGGGGCCGTATACGTATCGCTTTATGCTGCTGATGCGCGACCCCATGCCGCGCATCGTCGTCACGGCGTGTGCCGGCGTCGTGGCGATTGGCGTGCTGGTAAGCTTCTTCCGCCTGATGTTTGCTCGTCGCGAGCCGTCCTGTGTGCATCCGGCGGGGGAGCGCAATATCGAGGTCACCCTTGCGGCGCTTTCTTCGTGTGCTAGGGCTGCTGCCGAACGCGACAACCGCGTGATGGTCGAGCATGTCGAGGCCCGCGTCCAAGGCCCCGACGATTCGCACGTCCGATTTAAGGTCGAGGCTATCGCGCTTGACGATAAGGACGTGGCATCTCTGGCTACCGCGATGCAGCAGCGCATCGAGGAAGCCTGCGACACCATGCTCGGCACGCCGGGTACGACCGCGCGCGTCCGTTTTTTGCCGTCCAAGACTACCGTCCAGACCGTGGAGGTTTCCGGTGAGTGATACCAATCAAGATAAGACCGCTCGTACGCCGCGCCTGACGATTGACCAGAGCGCCACGCCGGCGAGCGAACCTGTTGATTCCAAAGCAGAGGCAACTGAGTTACAAGACGCGGCAGCCGCGGATTTTGACGAGGCCATGGGCCTTATCAAGGGCACCGGCGCTGCCATCTGGAGCTACGCCGTTCATCATCCCAACACCACGCTCGGTGCCGTTGCGGGCTTTGTGCTTGCGGTGCTGGTGCTCACGTTGGGCCTATGGGACACGCTCGTCATTGCATTCTTTGTGCTGATCGGCGCCGTGATCGGTCAGATTCGCGACGGCGAAAACGGCATCGTCAACTTCTTCGGTCGCCTTTTTAACGGCCGCTAACACGTATTCGACTGCTGCGCATGCGGCGGGTAAAAGGAGGAACCATGGCTTTTAACACGAAGGTCGATGTGGCCGAAACCGATGTCGAGGCTAACGAGACCGTCGCTGAGACCGAGGACGTAACGCTCGAGGACCAGGCCCTCGTCGAGGCCGAAGCCGAGGCCGATGCCGACGTGGATGAGGACGACGAGGTGGTAGATGAGTCCGAGGACTCGCTGACCTACTCCAACGGTGTGATCGAGAAGATCGTCGCCATGGCCACCCGCGAGGTGCCGCATGTGCTGGGTATGAAGGGCAACCTCATGCACTTTGTGCAGGAGCAGTTTGGCGCCGAGAACCTCACCAAGGGCGTGACGGTCGAGGTCACCGACGATAACCGTGTGGTCGTGAACATCTCGGTTATCATCGAGTACGGCGCCTATGCCCCTGCGATTTTCGACGATGTCAAGGCACGCGTGACCGAGCGCCTTGCTGCGATGACCGGCCTTGAGGTGGCAGGCGTCAACCTGCGCATCGAGGACGTCATCACCCCCGAGGAGTACGAGCGCCACACCAGCCAGCACGAGTAACCTACCAAAAAGGATAGGTTCGTTTTGGCAGGTTTTATCTGCGGAAATGTCAAACGGCCGGCCGCGCATGCAAGAGCGCGGCCGGCCGTTTTCCGTGCGTCCCCGATGTTGCTATACCGCTTGTCTATCTAGGGGTTGCAATCCTTGCGTTCCGCGTTACCCTAATGGGCGCATTGTTTCCAAATTGTTAACGAGGGGTTGCCGTAATGGCCGACGAGCACGAGACAGAAAGTAAGGCATGGGCGATTGAGGCCGCCGCGGCGGAGGCCGCATCGCGTGCCGCCGAGGAGGCGCATCGCCCGCCCGTGGTGCCGATGGAGCGCGTGGTCGACCGTGACGTTATCGAGCGCGGTGAGCGGGTCGGTCGCAAGCGCAGCCAGGAGCCCGGTTTTCCGCGGTTCTTTGCCGAGCTCAACCTGGGTCTGGTCCTCACGGCCTTTGCCATCGTCGCCTTTAAAACCCCCAACCACTTTGCCTTTGGCGGCACCTCGGGTGTGTCGGTCATTCTGTCCACGCTGTTCCCGACGCTGCCGGTCGGCGTCTTTATGTGGATCATCAACGCGGTCCTGGTTGTCTTGGGTTTCATCTTCTTGGACCGCAGGGCAATCCTGTGGAGCGTCTTTGCCTCGTTTGCGCTCTCGGCCTACGTCTCACTGTTTGAGCTCTTTATCCCGGCCGACGTATCTCTGACGGGCGATATGTGGCTTGACCTGTGCTTTGCCGTTATCTTGCCCGCGCTTGGCAGTGCCATTGTCTTTGACATTGGCGCCTCGACGGGCGGCACCGACATTCTCGCCATGATCCTTAAGCGCCGCACCACGCTCGAGATCGGCCGTGCCCTGCTTCTGGTCGATATTGGCATCGTAGCCATCGCGGCCTTTTTGTACGGCCCGCGCGTCGGTCTGTACTGCGTGCTCGGTCTGTTTGCCAAGACACTCGTGGTCGACAAAGCAATCGAGAGCATTCACCTGCGCAAGGTTTGTACCGTTATTTGCTCCGACCCGCTTAAGGTCGAAGAGTTTATCGTTAAACATCTCAACCGCACGGCGACCATCAGCCGCGGCTACGGCGCGTTCTCGGGTAAGTGCGTGACGGTGATCATGAGCGTATTGAGCCGTCGCGAAGCTGTGCAACTGCGCCGCTATGCCCGCGATATCGATCCGGATGCGTTTATCACGATCGTTGATAGTTCCGAAATCGTCGGCAAGGGCTTTCGCGGTACGAACTAACAATCAATCCAATTTAGGCAGCTGCGGCAGACCCCTTACGTTGCAAAACGATCATTTGGGCACATTTGTCCTCACGCTGGGCGATAATGGTGAAAAACATCGTTACCGATCCGAAGATTGGCTCAAGATACGAAGGGATGATTTCGATGTTCTGTTCGCAGTGTGGCGCCCCCATGGGCGACAACGATAAGTTCTGCGGCGCGTGCGGTGCTCCTAATACGGCGGCCGGCGCCGCTCCTCAGGGACAGCCTCAGCCTCAGCAGGTCATGGCGCAGCCGCCCGTGGTCAACGCACCCAAGGGCTGCGTGGCTCAGGCGTTTGAGGATATGACCAAGATGCCCGGCGTGCTGGCGCGCGTGTGCCAGATCGCCTTTTTGCCGGCGCTTATCTGCGTCGTGTCGGTGCTTGTGCTGTTCATCCCCGTTATCGGCGGCATTGCAGCTGCCATCGGCTTTTTGGCAGCTTGCATTGCGAGCGTGTGCGGTTCCGGCTTTGGCATCGAGTGGGGTCGTGATCTTTCGCTCAAGGTCGATGACGGCATGGACCGTCCACTCATGCGCTCCACGTCGTTTGGTCTCGGAGTCTTTTCGAGCGTCATCTCGGTGGTGCTTGAGGTTATCGCTGCCATTCCCGTTATCGGTGTAGTGCTTTCGCTGGTGGAGGGCGTGGTAATTGGCGCCGCAGGCTCGTATTCTTATTACGGCTCTTATGCGCTCGAAGCTGCGCTGTTTGGCTCGCTCGGCCTGCTTGTCCTGGCTCTGATTGCCTCGGCGATTCTGGGTGTCTTCTTTAAGATGTTCGCCGACATCGCCGTGATGCACTTTGCGGTGACCGGGCGCGTCGAGAGCGCGTTTTCGCTCGATAAGGTCTGGGCGGCCTTTAAGCACAACAAGACCAAGCTGTTCTGTGCTTCGTTCCTTCCCGAGTTTTTGACGGGCCTGGTTGCCAACGTTGTCACATGGATCTTGACGGTCGTCTTTGGCGCCATTGCCTCTGTCGGTATGTATAGCTACTACTATCGTCCTACGGGTATTGAGGCAATCGTTACCGGCGGTGGCGTCACGCTCGCGCTGTTCTTGGTGCTGGTCGCTTTCTTCACCGTATTTCTTACGGTCTTTGGCAAGATGCTCAAGCACCGTGCCGTTGGCTATTGGGCCGCACGCTATGCAAGCGAGTGGGCCGATGAGGATAAGGACGACGTCCTGACTTTTGTGTTGCCCTTCGAGAAGAAGTCCGCTCCTTCGGGTTACGGTGCTCCGGATGCTTCGCCGGCACCTGCACCCGCTCCCGCGACCGAGCCTGAGCCGGCGCCCGAGTCTGAACCGGCGCCCGAGCCTGAGACGGCATCTGAGCCCGAGCCTGAGCCTGAGCCTGAGCCGGCACCTGCACCTGAGCCGGCGTCCGAGCCAAGCTCCGACGAGGACCCTCAGGACGAGTAGCCATGCCGTCTGCCATTTGGGGACGGGGTAGAAATAGTAGAAATAGCGCTTGAAGAATGAGCGGGGGCGGACGTGTCGAAACGTCCGCCCCCGCTTTGACATCGCGATGTGGCTATGACTGCGAGATGCCAGCGAATCGACTACTCGTCGTGCTTCTCCTCGCGGCGTGCAGCAGCGCGTGCGTCGTGGATGCCCTTGATCGCGGCATGGCGAGCCGTTCGGGCATCATGGATGGCGTCGCGAGCCTCGGCGGTCGTCGCCTTGGCAGAGCGCAACTTGGCGGCCAGATCGGGGTTGGTTTCGGCGACCGCGGTAATCGCGGGGCCGTCGAGCTCCTCTTGCGTGGGCTCGGCCAAAAAGTCGATAGCATACTGGGCGGCCACCATGGAGCCCTTTGCCAGCACGGTCTCGTCGATCTTGTAGAAGCAGGAATGTTGGGCGTACGTGGCGCCAATCTTGGGGTTGCGCGTACCTACAAAGGCGAGCACGCCCGGTACGCGACGCAGGTACTCCGAAAAATCCTCGCCCGAAAGCGTGCCGCGATAATGGCCTTGGCCGGTGGGGCCCAGGCACTTCATTACAGCCTGACGGCAGCGCTCGCTCGAGGCGGCGTCGTTTTCGACCTTGTAGTTGGCGATGGTGTAGTCGGTGAGCTCTGCCTCGGCGCCCAGGGCGGCCGCGGTATGCTCCACGATGCGGCGCATGAGCTCCGGCATTTCCTCGTGGGTCGAATCGCCGTAGGTGCGCACTGTGCCGGCGAGGTAGGCCGTGCCGGCGATAACGTTGCGCGCGGTGCCGCCGTGCAGCTCGCCGACGGTGATGACGGCCGGCTCGTAGGGGCTGATTTCGCGCGAGACGATGGTCTGCAGGGCGTTGACAATCTCGGCGGCAACCATGACGGCGTCGTGACCTCGCTGGGGCATGGCGCCATGGCACGAGGTGCCGCGGACATCGATGCGGAACCAGTCGGTATTGGCCATGCGCGGACCGGGCTCGCAGCTTACAGTGCCGGCGTCAACCTCGCTCCAGATATGCGCGGCGTAGGCACCATCGACGCCGTCGAGCACGCCCGTGCCGATCATGAGCTTGGCGCCCTGGCCGTTTTCCTCGCTGGGCTGGAAGACGATGCGGACTTCGCCGTGGATGTCGTCGGTCATATGGCGCAGGATCTGCAGCGTTCCGAGCATCATGGCGATATGGCAGTCGTGGCCGCAGGCGTGCATGCAGCCCTCGTTGACGCTGGCGAACTCCTCGCCGGTCTGCTCGGTGACGGGCAGGGCGTCGATGTCGGCGCGCAGCAGGATGCGGCGGCGTGGCGTGCCGTCCTCGCGGTAGGCATCCGGCGCGGTGCCGCGAAGCGTTGCCACCAGGCCCGTCTTAAGGGGACGCTCGTAGGGGATATTCATGGCGTCGAGCTGGTTGGCGATGTCGGAGGTCGTGCGCTCCTCGGCGAGGCTCAGCTCCGGGTGCTTATGGAAGTGCCGGCGCTGCTTGATGATATATGGTTCAAACTCGGTAGCGATATCTTGGATGGCCGCGGTGACGTCGTCAGCCGCGCGAGCCTCGGTCGCCGCCATAATCTGCTGTGCCTTGGTCTTCGTCATGGTCGATTTGCTCCTTGCTGGGTTGATCGCAAAATCGTACAGGCTCTCTCCAGTATGCCACCTGCCGCTAGGGCTGGTAAAGTTGCCGTTTGCCGCTTGGGGTTTTGTTGCAAGGGCGGGGGAGTACACTCGGGGGTGTTGAATTTCCTGCCAGAGATGGGGATGCCCATGCAACATATCGATCGGATTATCCGCTCCAAGAACGTCTTTACCGCGCAAGACGGCATCGATACCACCCGCGAGCTGGCGATTGCCATCGCAGGCGACCGTATCGTCGCAGTCGGTGCGCCCGATGACGTGATCGCCGCCGCTCCTGCCGCTACGTCGGTTATCGACTACGGCGAGCAGTTTGTCTGCCCCGGTTTCCATGACGCTCATCTGCACTTCTTCCATACCTCGGTCGGTTCCTCGCCGTACATGCTCATGGATATGGGCACGTCCGAGGCGGCGCTGGTGCAACATGCGCTCGAGTTTTCCCAGGACCTGCCCGACGACGCTTGGGTTGTGACGCAGGGCTGGCGCGACTACCGTTGGGACCCGCCCGAGCATCCTACCAAGGCGTCGCTCGATGTGGCATTCCCCGATCGTCCCTGTGTTATGTATTCGGGCGACGGGCACACGCTGTGGCTCAACAGCCGCGCACTCGATGCACTCGGCGTCACGCGCGACAGCGAGCCACCAGCGGGCGGTAGCTACGACAAGGACGCAAACGGCGAGCTCACGGGTATTGCTCACGAGGCGGCTGCCATGCAGCTGCTACCGCGCTGCCTTGAGTGGCTGGGCGAGGATCGCATCGCAAGCGCTTACGCCGATCAAATGAGGCGGATGGCCGAGCAGGGCATCACCTCGATATGCGATATGTCGCTCATGCCCATGCCGGGCTGCGATTTTATCCGCGACGACGTCTACGACAAACTGCAGGCAGCCGGCAAGTTGGGCATCCGAGCCCATTTGTTTCCCACGCTGCTGGATGACCAATCGCGCTTGGAAGAGCTGCAGGTACGTTACGCGAACAACGCGCTGCTTTCGGCGCCAGGCTTTAAGCAGTTCTTCGACGGCGTGTCGAGCGAACACACGGCCTATCTCACCGAGCCCTATACCAACCCGCGCTTCCCGGGCGATCAAGGTCGCCTGACGGTTCCTGCCGAGCGCATGCGCAAGCTGGTTCTGGCGGCCGCGGAGCGCGGCCATACCGTGCGCATCCACGTCATCGGCGACGGTGCGATTCATGCCGCGCTGGATATCTTCGAGGAGGCCGCCGACCTGTACGGCCTGCCCCAGCACGGCCATAACACGCTCGAGCACCTGGAGAACCTCTTGCCCGAGGACATCGATCGTCTACGCAAGCTTAACGTCGTTGCCTCGAGCCAGCCCTGTCACATTACACTCGACCCGGGCGGCCCCGAGCGCGATCTGGGCCTGGAGCGCAGCCGCATCATGTGGCCGTTTGCGACCTATAAGCAGCGCGGCATCCGCCAAGCCTTCGGCACCGATAGCCCCATCACAGCTGTTACAAGCATGAACGTGCTCTACACGGCTATCACGCGCCAGGATCCCAAAAGCCACTGGCCCGAGGGCGGCTGGTTACCGAGCGAGCGCATCGATGCAGCAACAGCCCTGCGCAACTACACCCTGGGCAGCGCCTATGCAGCGGGCGACGAGCAAAACCTCGGCAGCTTGGAGCCCGGCAAGTATGCCGACCTGGTAGTCCTGGACCAAAACCCGCTCACCATCGACCCCCAAGAGCTCCAGGCTACCAAGGTTCAAGCAACCTACCTAGCCGGCAACTTAATCTACGAGCGCTAACCCCACATCCCACCCCTCAGTTGCGGTGAAATAGTCCCTAAAATCGGCCTTCAAGTCCAAAAACAGGAACTATTCCACCGCAACTTAAAAGAGCGCGTCCCAACAACGTGCTCCTATCTTGTGCATTCCATCCGCATCGCCATTTTGCTGCACTGACTTTTCTGAATGTCGGGCCCGAATTAGTTAACCTGCCTCCCGTGTGGCTCCGGAGGGGCGGGGCATAAGGTTTATCGCGAGTTCCGCACGAGCCGAAGGCCACTTAATGTGGCCTTCGTGCGAGCAGGACTGCCCGAGCAGGAAACCTTATGCC
>ERZ1027054.720-NODE-720-length-14883-cov-7.621864_pt1 | contig 14883 bp, 19 predicted proteins | sample MGYA00519284_ERZ1027054 | MGnify/ENA primary metagenome ERZ1027054 (study PRJEB26926, sample SAMN06164568) | human gut metagenome | biome: ENVO:00009003; feature: ENVO:2100002; material: ENVO:00002003 | host: Homo sapiens | place: USA | collected 2012 ... | reverse complement strand
AGATTTCTGCCTGTCTCGTGGGCTCGGAGATGTGTATAAGAGACAGCTGTAAAACGGGCTGTTCCCTTTAAAATCATCAAAATGATAAAGGAGCTTGATTTATCCATCGAACCCCAACTGGAACAGGCAAGAGATATTTTTCTTTTCAGTTTCTATACTCGGGGTATGTCGTTTATTGATATGGCGCATTTGAAGAAAAGTAATCTCCAGAATGGAATTCTGACGTATAGCCGGAAAAAGACCGGGCAGCGGCTGACTATTCTGTGGGAGGAACTGATGCAGGAGATTGTGGATAAATACAAGGATGACAGTTCCGAGTACCTGCTGCCTATCTTGCGGTATTGTGATATAAATGACCGCAAGCAATATAAATTGAGGGCCAAGCAGATAGGACGTGGCTTGAATAAAATAGGCTTGCGGCTGGAATTAAAGGCGCCGTTGACTTTCTATGTGGCGCGCCATAGCTGGGCCAGCATAGCGCAGGACAGGAAGGTGTCTACAGACATCATCCGCGAGGGGTTGGGGCACGATAATGAAAAGACCACTCATATTTATCTGGCATCCATCTCCACTTCACAGATAGACAGAGCCAATCAGATTATTTTAAGAGGGTTGTAGGGGAAGTTTCATTCAGGCTGTCATCTACAGCCTGAATATTTTATTGGTTTGGATAAAATCAGATTATTTTTGGAGAAATATTTTTAAAATCCTAACATAAGAGCTGGGGGAATATTCAATATTCGGCAAAGTAATCAAAATATGCCTTGTTGGTGATAGATACAAAATATTGAATGATTTTGTATGGGGAGATATAGAAATATGCAGAATGCTGATCTAAAGGATTGTGCAATTAGGAAATACTGTGTGACTTCGTGTGATATCTAATTTGGGATAATTTATTTTTTATCATGAACAAGTGTAATAAATCTGAATATCAGCTGTTTGATAGCATGGTTCGTTTTATAAAAAATGGGGTTCTCTTACTAAGAGAACCCCATTTGGCTGCAAAAGTAGCTATAATTCCCAAGAAATGGAAATCTTTTGTTGTTTTAAAATGCTTTTAACAAGAAATGTATGAGAATTGTTCGTAAAAGGTTATGAATTACGATGTGTATGTTTCACATTATCAATAAATTAAATAAAAATGGGGTTCTCTTAGTAAGAGAACCCCAAAAATGAAGCTTCAACAAGCCTTCATTTTAGAAGTACAAATGATAAATAATTTATGTTTTGATGCAAATCTGTAACGATGCGGATTTGGGTACTGAATACTCCTTTCCGCAGAATCAAAACATAACGGGTAAAGCGCCTAGGTTACTGCCATGCAGTTCAATCGCTTCCTGCCCAGACCAGGGGTCAGATCTGATAACCACGTCACAGACGGGGGAAGAAAAAGAATATCCTGACCACAAGTGGTATTATATGTTCCTGCGCAACAGAGAGCTGAAACGTTATATCGAAATCTTTACCGGCAGGAGGGCTGTGATGATTAATACCCGGTCTGGCATAAAGGAAGAAAGATATTTCTGCTTCAAAGTGTTTTCATATACCTCTGCTGATCATAAAAGACGTTTTGAACGGTGTCCTTATAGCAAGGAAGAATATGCGGCTCGTCGGGAGTCCGCCTTTGCCGTAAAGGAGGCTTTCGCGACAGGCTCTGTACAGAAGTTGAATGCTTTGACGGATGAAAAGGAAATTACGGGGGATGGTTATCTGTTTGTGTGTGCTCCGTTAGATAAGTTGAATCTCATCCTTGCCCATCTGTTCCCCCGGCAATATCTTGCAAAAGACCGCAATTCCTATGGTGTGGCTGTTATTCCCCATAGACAGATGGAAGAATTTATTTATCTGTATGAATCCATGCCTTATAACATTGAACTGATGGATAAGCCTCTTGAGGAGTATATTCAGAAAAAGCAGAAGATACGTATTACGGGTGGTGTTTTTCAAGGGAAGGAGGGGTGTATCATGCGTCTGCATCGGAATACAAAGCTGGTGTTTGCTTTTGGTAATATGACGGTGGCTATTAGTTATCTTCAGGCTTTTCCGTTTGAGAAGGTGGAGTTATGATGAATAAATTCTCCATACATCTTATGTATGATTGATAAGATTTTACAACGCAATTAAAACTACAATGTGAATCCTGTTTGGGAAGTAGGAAAGTGATAAAGTCAGGAATATTGATGAATATATGAAGTAATAAATAAGATAGTTGTTTCTTTAGGTGGAATAGGGATTATTTAATTGCTTTGTAGCAATAAAATGTAAATAAACTAGGGGGCCAGTTTGACATTCCAATTTTTCATTTAAAAAGCATTCGTACATTTTCTAAAGTACTGATAACCATATCGTATATGGCGCATACTAACAAAAAAATTACGATGTCTTTTTAAAAAGTTAAAACTGTAATCAAAAACAATATTATTCTAATTCATTATCAATAGATCAAATTGTTAAATCAATATCAAAAGCGAGAGCGTCGAACTACCCTAATTAATAATAAACAATAAAAAGGATATTAACTATCCAAACCATATACGAATAATAAAATGAAGGAATGTTGTCACATCCTTTTAAACAGTTCCCGTTTGTCCGTATGGATTTCTATGAAGTAAATAAACGATTGTATTTTGGTGAATTTACTTTTACTCTTGCAGGTCTTTCTTGTTGTAGTCAAGTCTTTTTTTTCCTGGAAGAATGAAGAAGTGGGGCAAATTAATGGATTTGACTATTTATCCTAATTATAAAATAATGAGAATGTGATAATGATGAAATTTGCACCTATAGTATTGTTTACTTACTGTCGGCCTTGGCATACCCAACAGACAGTGGAAGCTTTGCTTCGAAATGTCGAGGCAAAAGATTCTGAACTGATAATCTATTCAGATGCTCCAAAAAATGAAAAAGCTCAAAAAGGCGTTGAAGAAACTAGAAATTACATTCATTCAATCAAAGGCTTTAAATCAATTCAAATAATTGAGAGAAAAGAAAACTGGGGACTTGCCAAAAGTCTTATAGATGGTATAACTAAAGTTGTCAATGAATACGGCCGTGTAATAGTTGTTGAGGATGATATCGTGACATCCCCTTATTTCTTACAATATATGAATGATGGATTAAATCTATATGCCGATGATGAAAAGGTAGCAAGCATACATGGTTATCATTACCCAACAAAAAGAAAATTGCCGGATATGTTTTTTATGAGAGGATCAAATTGTTGGGGATGGGCTACATGGTCAAGAGCATGGAAACACTTTAATCCTGATGCGAAAGCTCTTTTAGTTGAAATTAAGAGAAGAAATTTGCAAAAGCAATTTAATCATGATGGCAGTTATGATTATGTACAAATGTTGAAAGATCAAATAAATGGAAAGATTAGCTCATGGGCGATAAGGTGGTATGCATCAACATTTCTGGATGATTTGTATACCCTTTACCCGGGAGAATCATTAGTATACCAAAATGGGATGGATGGAGTAGGGACTACCCATAGTGGCAAAACAATAAAATTTAATGTTTTACTTTCAAATAAGCCAGTACAGATGGAAAGAATTCCTATTGTTCATTCAAAAGAGGCAGATACCGCTTTTAAGGAATTCTATCTCTCATTATATTCATGGAGGCATCGTGTAAAATTAGCAATCAAAAAAAAACTCTTTATATTTTAAAAATAATTGTTTTTCAGTTATGCTAATCAAATCATTACTAACCACCACTAATCCTTTCAATTCCACTGCTGACCTCCTTGCTTGGATACAACAGCGTAACCGTGAAGTGGAAGTGAATGTGGAAGAGATACCATTCTCTGAAGTGGAAGGCTGGCATCAAGATAAAGACGGAAGTCTGCATCATGATTCCGGCAAATTCTTCTCTATCGAAGGCATTAAGGTGGAGACTGACTATGGGTGGGTTTCATCTTGGACACAGCCTATTATCAACCAGCCGGAGGTGGGGTATCTTGGCATTATAGCCAAGGAATTTAACGGAATACTCTACTTCCTAATGCAGGCTAAGATAGAACCGGGAAATGTGAACTGTGTGCAGATTTCGCCCACACTTCAGGCTACAAAGAGTAACTATAAACGGGTTCATTCAGGCAAAAGCCCCAATTATTTGGAGTATTTTGTCAATGTGAAGCCTGAGAATGTGATTATCGACCAATTGCAATCTGAACAGGGTGCACGTTTCCTGCGTAAGCGTAACCGAAATATCATTATCAAAGTAAATGAAGAGATTGAGGTAAAGGAGGATTTTCGATGGATGACGCTGGCGCAGATTAAACAGTTGTGCACTTATGACAATGTGGTTAATATGGATACTCGTACTGTCCTTTCCGGACTGAAATTTAGCGATTTTATCACACCGCTCGATGACTATAGCCTGTTTTCACCGCTTGGTGCAGATATGCTGGAGTCTTCTTCTTCAAACCATAGCTTTAACAAAATGGGCAATCTCTTGTCGTGGCTCTCGTCACTGAAAGCTCGATATGACTTGCATGTTTCTCCCTTTCCTTTGAATCAGATGACAGATTGGAATGTCAAGGACAGTGCTATTGAACGTTGTGATCATAAATATTTCCGTGTGATTGGCGTGAAGGTAAGTATCACCAATCGCGAAGTGGCATATTGGTGCCAACCTATCATCCAGCCTATGCAGCAGGGACTCTGCGGCTTCATCATTAAAAAGATTGATGGCATCATCCACTTCTTGGTGCAGGCCAAATTGGAGTGTGGGAACTTCGATGTGATGGAGATGGCACCCACAGTGCAATGCTTGACCGACAAATTCATTAAAGGTATGAATCCTTTCATCGACTATATTCTTGATGCTCCGAAAGAACAAATCATTTTTGATACTTTACAGTCAGAGGAAGGGGGCCGGTTCTATAAGGAGCAGAATCGTAATATCATGGTAATGGCAGACGATGATTTCCCTTTGGATGTGCCTGAACATTATATGTGGATGACACTCAACCAGATTCATTCTTTCCTGCAATATAACAACTTCTTGAATATCCAGGCTCGTAGCCTCATATCCATCATTAACTACATGAAATAGTAATATTCTAAATAAAGGCTTATATGAAGATTCCTTTTAATAAAACGTACCAGACCGGTGACGAAGAAAAGTATATGCTTGAGTCGGTTCGTTCCGGTGCTATTTGTGGAAATAATCAATTCTGCAAAAGGACAGTTGAGTTGATGAAACAAAAATATGGTTTCAATGAAGTATTTCTCGTCCCTTCAGGAACGGCAGCCCTTGAAATGGGTGCCATGCTGGCTGATATCGGTCCGGGAGATGAGGTGATTCTTCCTTCGTATACCTTCAGTTCTACTGTCAATGCAGTGGTGATATTTGGTGCGAAACCGATATTCTGCGAAGTAGATCCTACTACGATGAACATGGATCCTGAGAGAATTGAGGCGCTGATTACTCCTAAGACAAAGATGCTTCTTCCCATTGACTATGCAGGTCTTTCTTGCGAGATTGACAAAATCATGGAGATTGCCAACCGTTATAATCTGATTGTGATGCAGGATTGTGCCCAGTCATACGGTTCTGTCTACAAAGGTAAACCTTGTGGCACGGTTCCCCATATTGCAACATTCAGTTTTCATGAAACGAAGAACTATAGTGCGGGCGAAGGTGGCGCTTTGATTGTCAATGTGCCCGAATGGATACAGCGGGCTACTTTTCTGCAAGAGAAGGGCACAGACCGCAGCCTTGTAATCAATGGCATGAAGAACAAATACAGTTGGGTGGACAAAGGTTCCAGCTACTTGCTTTCTGACTGTCTGGCTGCCATGCTCTATGCACAGTTGCTTCACGAGGATGAAATTCGTACCAAGCGCGGTATGCTGACGGAAGCTTACTTCGATGTTTTCCGTGAATATTACTATCGTGGCGTAGTGAGCATCTTCCAACCCACTGCGGAGCAGGAAATCAACCATCATGCTTTTTGGGTGCTTTTTGATACTTCGGAACACAAGCAAGAATTTATGGCCAAGTGCAAGGCAAAAGATGTGTATGTCTATATCGGTTATATGCCTCTTCACTCAGCCCCATACGGTCAACAGCTTGGCTACAGGCCGGAAGATCTTCCCATCACCGAGAGCGTAGGTGATCGTATAGCCCGTTTGCCTTTCTATACAAGTCTGGCTGACGAAGGTCTGGAATACACGAAAGAGGTGATGAAACAAGCCATGAACGAAATTTATCCCTTATGATAAGAATTGGAATCATTTGTCCTTCTGAAATTGCAGCGCGACGTTTTCTGCCTGCGCTTCGGAAAGCTGGCAATATTTGTTTTGCAGGCGTCGCCATTGCCGATAAGACGGAGTTTAAGGGTGCTACGGATGTCGTGATTGAGGCTGAACGAGCCAAGGCTCAGGCTATGATTGACAATTATGGCGGACGTCTTTTTGAGAGCTATCACGCATTGATTACTTCCGATGAGGTGGATGCTGTCTATCTGCCTTTACCTCCCGGTCTTCACTACCAATGGGCAAAGCAAGCGCTGGAAGCCGATAAGCATATTCTTGTGGAAAAGCCTGCTACTACCTCTTTGACTGCCACGGCTGATTTAATAGAACTGGCCCGAGAAAAGAAGCTGGCTGTGCATGAGAATTATATGTTTGTCTTTCACAAGCAGATTCAAGAAGTCAATGACATAGTGGCGAGCGGGGAGATTGGCGATGTCCGTCTCTATCGCATCGACTTCGGCTTCCCTATGCGCGCAGCCAATGATTTCCGTTATAAGAAAGCCTTGGGTGGTGGTGCCTTGCTCGACTGTGGTGGCTATACGCTCAAATATACTTCCTTGCTCTTGGGTAATACATCCAAAATTGAATATGCTCGTTTGAACACTGTCGAAGGCTTTGAAGTAGATATGTACGGCTCTTGTGCTTTGTCCAACGACAAGGGGCAGGTAGTTCAGGTATCTTTCGGTATGGATAACGACTATCGTTGCAATCTCGAGGTGTGGGGCAGCAAAGGAACGCTCCGTTCCGGACGTATCCTTACAGCTCCCGAAGGTTTTGTACCTTCCTATACCATTAGTAGGAATGGTGAAATAACCGAAGGAAATTTCTCGGCTGATGATGCTTTCTTGAAATCAATACAGTGGTTTGAGGATTGTGTCGCTTCGGAGGAAGTAAGAGAAGAAAACTACCATATTCTGATGAAACAGGCTGAATTGGTGGAGGAATTTAAAGATAAGTTAAATCATTAGGTCATGCAACAACCATTAGTAATTGATGGCTACGGTGTTCGTTTGGTTCGTCTCACCGCAGACAAGATAGAGTTGCTATGCCGGGCGCAATGACTCTAAAACATGGACTATTGCGAGTATATTATAGCCGATATGCAAAAGGCGCGGTTTAAGAAGATTGATGAAAGGTATAATTATTTCTGTATCGCTGTGACCAGTGATAAGGAAATAGACTTAGTTGACATCAAAGAAATTGATTACAAGAATAGAGGTGAGAAAGTGGCACCTTTCTTGGGGATGATTCTTTCTTTGGTGAACAAATCTTCTTTTGCTCCTTACAGACGTTTCATGACTTTGTTTTCCCTCAACTACACTTGGAATCACTCCTTTTCTCATATCTGGTATGATAATATTCGCTCTTAAAAGAGCTATATGTCTTTGGAATTTGAGTTTAACCCGAATCAAGGGGTGTGGAACTTCACATGTGATACATTGATAGTGGAAAGACCTGCATTAGCTAAGAAAACTGTGATTACCAAATAAAGAGAACTGATTAATTTGACAATAACTAGTATTATGATGATTGAAATATTAACATATGTTATAGAGAGAGTGAAAAAGAACCTTTGTAACCAACCTACCATATCCTTTTCAAGATAATTATGAATGAATTTCAATTACCTTATGTAATTTGACGAAATATGAATACAGTAGATTGTACATGGGAATTAATAAATCTGGGAGTTAAAACTTGCGAGATTTCTTTTGATAAGGGAGAAAAAGATTTATCTGAATTATTGTTAAGACTTGAAAAAGACTATAAATATATAGTGGTAAAAGCACCTGTAGGTGACTATGCGAATTATTCTATACTTTCTAATAATTACTATTCATTTAATGAATCTGTGATTGGAGTGGAAAAACAATTTCAAACGTTTGTGGAAGAAGATAAATATATAAAGTATTATCTGAAACGCTCTACACTTCTTCGTATAGAATCTGTTGAGCGTATGCAAAGTGTATTAGATAAGATTGATACTTCTATGTTCAATACGGATCGAATAGCTTTGAATCCGTATTTTGGTTGTGAAGTGGCAAATCGGAGATACAGGAATTGGATTTGTCAAGAGTATAATGCTGAATCATATTTATTTGAGATAGAATTCAATAAACAAGTCGTAGGATTTTGTCTGATGAAAATAGATGGATCTTCAGTTGTTTATTTACTTGGCGGTATATATCCTTCTTATAAAGGTCTAGGAGTAGGATTGCTTATTCCATTGGCTCCTTACCTTTTTGCAAAAAACTATGAGGATATTGTACTCATGAAAGTAAAGACTCATATTTCTTCTAATAATATGGAAATAGTTCGTTGCTACACTAATTTAGGTTATAGCATCACAAGCATAGATTATGTATTTTCAAAACTTGTAAATCTATAAATGAAGGAAATTATGAAAGAAAAAGTATTATCAATCGTAAATGAAATAAGAGAAGCCAAGGATTTGGCTGCGGTATTCGAACTTCACGAATCGGACAATCTGCGCGATGACCTCAGTCTCACCTCATTCGACTTGGCTGAACTGACCGTCCGCATTGAGGATGAATTTGACATTGATATCTTCGAAGATGGTCTGGTAAACACTATTGGAGAAATTTACGCCAAACTGGAGAAATAAGGAGAAGATTATGGCACTGTTTTTATTGAGTGGCGACAAGGCCTACACATACGACGATTTGCTTCATCGCTTGTGTGAGGACAATTACATACCGTTGTTGAAGACCCATGATATCTTCCGTTTTTTTACCAATTTGGTAAAGGCTTTGGCTAATAATGCACCCCTCGTGCTGTTGGACTCTGATTTGAATCCGGCAGAACTGGATGGCGTAGATGAGAACCGGGTAAACGTGCCTGCCCTTTTGGAAGTGAAGAAATTTGCCTCCATGCAGGAAGTGATTGAGGCTCTCCAGCAGTCTATTTCGGACATTACCATTTTTACGTCGGGAACTACCGGACAGCCTAGGAAAGTGGTTCACGCCGTGCAGACCCTGACTCGCTTTGTGCGGTTGGGTAATAGATATGCAGGACAGATTTGGGCGTATGCCTACAATCCTGCCCACATGGCAGGTTTGCAGGTGTTTTTCCAAGCATTCGAGAATCTCAATACCTTGGTAAACGTCTTCAATCTGACGCGCAGCGAAGTCTATTTATTGATTGGAAAGTACGCTATCACGCACATTTCAGCCACTCCTACCTTTTATAGGCTATTGTTGCCTTTTGAAACGGAATATCCTGTCGTACAGCGTGTGACCCTTGGAGGTGAGAAAAGTGATCAGCATCTATATGATGCCATTCATAAAATATTTCCATCGGCTAAAATCAATAATGTGTATGCTTCAACCGAAGCAGGTTCGTTGTTTGCGGCTAAGGGAGATAGTTTCCAGATTCCAGTCCCTATCCGCGACAAGTTTCAAGTAGTTGATGACGAATTGCTCATTCATCGCTCGTTGTTAGGCCAGTCGGACAGCTTCAAGTTTGACGAAGATTATTATCACTCAGGCGATTTGATAGAATGGGTAAATCGTGAAGAGGGTATTTTCAAGTTTAAGAGTCGCAAGAACGAACTTATCAATGTTGGGGGATATAAGGTAAATCCGGGAGAAGTTGAAAACGTACTCAATGCTATTGAAGGGGTACGCCAATCGTTTGTATATGGAAAGGCCAATTCGGTTTTAGGCAACGTGTTGTGCGCAGAAGTGCAACTGGAAGAGGGCGTTTCCATGACGGAATTGGATATTCGTCGATACTTGAAAGACTATCTTCAAGATTTCAAAATCCCTCGCCGAATCAAATTTGTCTATTCATTTGCATTGACAAGAACAGGTAAACTAAAACGATCATGAACCATTTAGTAACAGGATGCTCACGTGGAGTGGGTGTAGAAATATGTAGAGTGCTTCTCAAACAAGGCCATACGGTGTATGGTGTTGCACGTTCTTATACAGACGAATTCAAAGCGCTCGAATCGGAGTATGCAGGACGCGTTTTCTTTAAAAGCATCGATTTGAGTGATAGTAAAAACGTGCGAAAATCTGTATTCAAAAATTTTATAAGTAACAATATTCAGCTTCATGGTTTTGTGAACAACGCTGCTATGGCTTATGATGACATTGTTACCAACCTCAATTTAGACAAATTGCAGGCCATGTATGCGGTCAATGTATTCACCCCGATGATGATTACTAAGTATGCGCTTCGCAACATGCTACTTCATCACACCAAGGGATGTATCGTTCACATTTCGTCTATCTCTGCTCATACCGGCTATAAAGGCTTAGCCATGTACGCCTCCAGCAAAGGTGCCTTAGAGGCATTCTCAAAGAATACAGCTCGTGAGTGGGGTGCTTTGGGCATCCGCAGCAATGTAGTGGTACCCGGATTTATGGATACAGCCATGAGCTCAACGCTTGCCGAGGAACAGAAAGACCGCATTTATAAGCGTACATCAATGAAGGCTGCCACTTCGGTGCATTCTGTTGCTGAAACCGTGGCTTTTCTGCTCTCTGATGCTGCGTGTAGCATTACGGGACAAAACATTCATGTGGATAATGGAACGATTTAAGATTCAAAAACTGATTTGAAATTTATATTTTTGTATATGATATCATTCAACGAGCTTTTCCTTACTGGTAAGAAGGCACATAATATGTATCAGGCAGTGTATACCAGCAAACTATCTGGAAATAGTGTTTTTAGAAAGACATGCTAAGAGTTTTTCGTTCTTTCGAAGAGCGTTCCGCTTTGATTCAGTATCTGAAGGAACATGAGATTTTGTCTGTCTTTCATTATCTGACTCTTCATAAAAGCGATTACTATACACAGTATTACGATGATTATTCCAAACTCCGAATGTGTGATCATTATGCCGATTGTTTGATTCGTCTGCTTATGTTCTATGAACTTACTAATGAAGAAGTAGGTAAGGTTATTGGCGTTATTCATGATTTTTATCAAAACACGTACTGTGGATTCTAATGAATTTAGATACTTCAAATACAAATAATTAATGATAGGTAAAAGGCTTAAAGTATTGATATTAGGACACTTTGATACTCCTCTTCATGGACATGCTCTTAGCTTTGTAGATCAATTTCCAAAGGAGAAATACGATGTGCGTCTTGTGGTTATGGATAAATACTATGATCAAGGAAACTATAAATATTTCTATGATGTAAGGAATAGATGGAAAAGAGGGCTGATTTATAAAAGTTTGGAGGTAATTAGAAAGATAAGGGTTTGGAGTTATTGTCGTACAAGATTGGTACTTTGTCCTAACGATGGTCGTGCCTTCTTTGTGGGGGATTTCAATGTTATCACGGGAGATCAGATTTTAGCTAAGAATCCTGATTTTACGCCCGATTTGATTGTAATGATGTGGACTCGCACTTTTATTTCCTCTATGGCCGTAAGAAGAATGTATGAATTGACGAAGGCTCGCTTCCTCTTTGTTTTTGTGGATGATGCGCATCTTTCGGGTGGCTGTCATTTCCCAGTTGATTGTGATGGGTATATGAATGGCTGTCATGATTGTCCTGCAATAATTAAGGGAAAGAAGATTGCAGAAAAAGTAATGGCAGATAAACTTCGTTTATACAAAGGAATACCTAAATATATTGTGGGAGTTCCGGCAGATTGTAGATTGGCTAGGAAATCTCCTTTGTTGGGTGATGCTTTGCAATTTTACAATTGGATTTCCGATCCTACTGTTGAGTTCACTTACAAATCTGTTGCACGCAAAGAATTTGGGATTCCTAATGGCACTTTCGTGGCAATGAGTGGTGCCGCCAGTATCACTGATGTACGAAAAGGGTTTAAATACGCTGTAGAAGCTGCTAATATATTGGCAGAAAAACATGATAATGTTTATCTTCTATTGTTAGGTAACTCGGCAGAAAAGACGGATTTTAACTTACACCCCAATGTGAAAGTAATCATGCCGGGGTTTTTAGATATCCATGGGCTTTTCCGTGCTTTCTGTGCTTCTGACTGTTTCCTCAATATGACCATTGCTGATAGTGGTCCGATGATGGTCAATTATTCTGTGGCCTGCGGTACACCAGTTGTATCTTTTTATATCGGCATTGCTCAGGATCTGGTGGAGCATAAGAAAACGGGATACATGGCTCAGTACAAGAATAGTGAGGATGTGGCTCGTGGCATGGAATTTATCATAGGTCTCTCGAAAGAAAAAAGAGAGCAGATGTCTAAGGATTGCATGCATCAAATTGCAAAAGTGAAGCCTAAGATCAATTGGGCAGATGATATCTATGAGAATTGGGATAATTACGACGAGGGATGGATGTAATTTTAATAATCTATGACATTCAAACAACTTTTCGCTAAATCCTTCCGCATCCCTCGCCGCCTGCGCATGATATTCTACATCCGTTACAACCGTTTGAAGTTCTGGCTGAATGATGTGTCTTTCGGACGAGGTATGAAGGTGCATAATGCAATGTATCTCATCAAGGCCCCAGGTAGCAGCATCTGCATCGGTGACGATTTTGTATTCACCAGTGGTGGGTCGTTTAATCCGCTTTGTCGTAATATCCGTGGTTGCATCTATACGGCCTACCCGAGTTCGCGCATTTCCATCGGTGATGACACAGGGCTTTCATCAGTTTGCCTATGGGCTAATACATCCATCACCATTGGAAACCACGTGAAGGTAGGGGGTGACTGCATCATCATGGATACCGACGCGCACAGCTTGGATTATCTTATTCGTCGCTCGCATGACCTGACACCCGATGGGTATAGCGTGGACGGAGTATCCGCTACCACTGTACCCATCGTCATTGAGGACGATGTGCTGATAGGCACTCGTTGCATCATTCTCAAGGGAGTAACCATTGGGGCGCGGTCAGTAATAGGCAGCGGGAGCGTGGTGACGAAGTCCATTCCTCCTGACAGTATCGCCGTGGGCAATCCATGTACAGTGATAAAATGTATGCAGACAACATAATTCGAAATGTAATGCTAATGTATTCTGTAGGTGTTTAAAAATAATATTTGTTGTATAATCAGATGTTTTTTAGTAAACATTAAAATTATTCATCATATATAGCCTATAATGATTTTGAACACCTTTTTGTCTTCTACATAGTGAAACTTGTTTCGATAGGAATCTCCATACAGAATTTTAGCAAAGCCTTTTATAACTTGTTTAAGGAGAGATACATGAATATCCATATGTCTTAGTGAGATAAAGTTGTAAATAATTTTACCTTTTATAAGAATTAGCTATATTTTAGGACTTTGTAGTACTAAAATGAGCGTTCACTTAACGAGTATATATACTTATTTTATACGATTATGTAATTTGTATTTATGAGTTCAGTAATATTAAAAAATGCAGCTTTGAATAGTGCAAAATGGACAACTGTTGAAAAGTTTTTTGTTCAAGTTCTTCAATTCGTGATACAAACTATATTAGCTAGACTTTTAGCTCCGGCTGACTTTGGAATAATAGGTATGATTTCTGTATTTCTTATTGTTTCTCAGCAATTTCTAGATTCAGGGTTTTCTATAGCATTAATAAGAAAACAAGACTGTGAAAAGAAGGATTATTCAACAGCTTTTTACTTTAATATTTTTGTTGGACTTATCTTTTCTGTATTTTTTTTCTTTATTTCTGATTCTATTGCGGTTTTTTATAAAATGCCAGATCTAAGTCTTTTTACAAAGGTTTTAGGGCTGAATTTATTTTTGTTGTCTCTATCAATAGTCCAAAAAACAATATATGTGAAGAAATTCGACTTTAAGTCGATAGCTATAAACTCAATATTGTCTATAAGCATTTCAGGATTTGTAGGAATTCTTTTAGCATATAATGGTTATGGTGTTTGGGCACTAATTACACAAATGTTGTTAAATAGTTTTATTGCTTCTCTTATTTTCTGGATCCATTCTTCATGGAGACCACAATGGGTTTTCTCTATCCCTTCTTTTAAGTATATGTTTTCTTACGGAAGTAAGTTGTTGTTGACTGGAATTATAAGTTCTGTCATGTCGAATGTAACGTCTTTGATCATAGGTAAACGATATACGTCCTCAGATTTGGGATATTATACTCGTGCTGAGAAATTTGCAACGGTTCCTTCTATGGCTTTGTTTGGTATATTTCAAAGTGTATTATATCCTTTATTTAGTAGTGTTCAAGATAATAATGAAGAATTAATAAAGGTGCAAAAAAGAGTATTACAATGTTCTTCTTGTTTACTTTTTTTTCTAATGTTGCTTTTATGCGTACTTGCTCGTCCATTAATATTGTTTCTTTTAACGGAAAAATGGAGTGCTGCGATCGTTATTTTACAGTTGTTATGTATCTCTAGTATGTTCTCCCATATTGGACTGATTAACATAATTTTGATTCAGGTAGTAGGAAGGTCTGATTTAGTTCTAAAATATTCAATCATGGGAATACCGATAACTTTATTGATATTGTTTGCTGCAATGTCGCATGGTATTATTGCAATTTGCATTGGATATATTGTGGGATGTCAATTAAAGCTGTTGTTTCCTACTTATTATGTTGGCAAACTTTTTCATTATGGCTATATCTGTCTCTTATACACATCTCCGAGCCCACGAGACAGGCAGAAATCTC
>ERZ1027054.701-NODE-701-length-15139-cov-23.693781_pt1 | contig 15139 bp, 10 predicted proteins | sample MGYA00519284_ERZ1027054 | MGnify/ENA primary metagenome ERZ1027054 (study PRJEB26926, sample SAMN06164568) | human gut metagenome | biome: ENVO:00009003; feature: ENVO:2100002; material: ENVO:00002003 | host: Homo sapiens | place: USA | collected 2012 ... | reverse complement strand
TTTCTGCCTGTCTCGTGGGCTCGGAGATGTGTATAAGAGACAGAAATAATGCATTGATAGGAAATGAAAATGTTCCTGATAGTTTTGATAAGGTATACATTGAGTATCAGGCTAATTCATGTATTATTGAATCAAAAAATGCATATGAAATATATTTTTGGATAAGAAATTATTCGAATAGTCCACAAACAGTTTCTATGACTGTTAACACAGATAGAAACTGGAATCTTGATTTGGACAGTATAGAACATATGGTAGATTCAAATAGTTCATGTTGTTTGAAACTCATTGCTATAAAAAAATACTTTGATGGAATTGATGATCTGATTTTAAATGTAAAAAGTAACGCGTTGGATACTTCTATACAAGTAAAAGGAATTAAAATTTCATGTGATTTCAGACCTGAATTGACTGGTAAAAAAAACAAGGAAATTATTAAAACAATAAAGAATGGGATTATTAAAGAGGCAACCCATCATATATACTTTCTTATAGGGGAGGCAGGGGTTGGAAAAAGCAGAATTATTGATGAAGTATTATGCGAAATTGCAGGCAGGGAGATAAACTTTTGCAGGATATCTGTGGAAAAAGATAAGAATATATTGCTTCAACTACAAAAAAAATTGAAAAAAGATGGGTATTTGTCAGATAATGTTGCCTACCACTCGCTGAAAGATATTTTTATAAACATTGATACAACTTATCGCAAATATGTGATTATTTTGGATGATCTTCATAATGCCCCTGTTGAAATTTTAAATAATATCCGAAATTTGTTGGAAACAGATTGTCCGCCAGGATTGACTCTAATTCTTGTTGGTCGCGACGATTTTTCCGCTGGAGGTGTAGACTATTTTTCTTTTTTGGAGTTTTGCAAGGGAACTTACCCATTCAACGTTATTTCGGTAGAAGCATTAACTGATTCTGAAACGATTCAGCTGATAACGTCAATTGTGCGTGGGATTCCACAGCTCGCTTTAAATAAGATACATTCATTAAGCAATAATATCCCACTGTTTATTATCCAGGTTATTGAATATATGCTAGATTTAAAACTAGTATATCTATTAAATCGGACTACTGTTGGTATAGAAAATACTGAAAGTTTTTCTAGTCATTTATATATTCCCAAAAATATGGAAGAAATATATGATCAACGAGTTCAGCATCTGATTGAACAAAATTGTGGAAATGACATGCTTAGATTTCTTTATACGGCTTCATACCTTGGGATGAATTTTTCAGGCTATTTTGTTAATGCTTTTTTCGAAGGCAGGGAGGATTTATATAAAAACTTATTAGAACGAAGGTATATTATGCTTTCATCGGTTGGATATTCTTTTATACATGAAAGTTTGTACCTATATATAAATAATAGATTGAGAAATAATAAAGAAGCCAAGAAGGAAGTGGCAAACTATTTACTTAATGTGCCATATGTATTTGACGAAATGGATGTATTAAAAAAGGGACAACTTTATTTTTGGATAAATGATAAAAAAAATGCCCGTTCATATTTTTCTGTTGCAATATCAGACATAAATAATATAATCAATTATTCATCCATTAACATTAACCAAAATTATTACACTTACTTAGAAGATATATACAATGTCTGTACAAAATATGAGCAAAAAAAGAATACTGTTGCCTGTAAAATATATATTGCACTTCATTATCACACACCATACGAAGCTGTTGCAATATGCCAATGGGCACAATATAAACTGAAATCAAATAAAAATTTCCAGAAAGATCCTCGATTTAGATTTTACCTTAAAGAGCAAATGGCACATAGTTACATTAATGCTGGACAATTAAAAAAGAGTGAACTTATATTATTAGATTTACTTTCTGAAACAATCTTAAATATTAATAATTGTGATAAAAAAGCTGTTTTTGATATGTATGATAAACTATCAAATATATACATTAAATATAATTCATTCGATATTGCACGGAATTATTGTGAATTATCGTTAGCGTTAGCGAATGAATTAAAAGATCCAAATTTACAAGCACTTAGTTACATAACCACGGCTAAATTATATTTTTATAATAACAAATCAGCATATGAAAATTTTCTTGATAAGGCAGATAAGCTTTTATCAAAAGAAAAGTCATATCGTATAAAATGTCATAATGATGTCAGTTTGTTGATTATGAGATTGTTTGAATTACCTAAAAACGACGAACAACATTTGCAAAATTTGATGATTGAAACAGAAAAATTATTAAATATCTGTATAAAAAATAATTTTGCAAATTCTGTGATTCGTTTATATATGTTATCAGCAGTGTTACATTATTTTCTTGAAAGAAAAAATGAAAAATATATTGCCACAAAAAAATATATTGAAAAAGGAATTGATGCTAGCATAAAATTTGGTATAAGTACATATATTTGGCAATTTTATTCCTTGCAAGCAATTATTATGATTCGTCAAAAAGAAGATATTTCTAAGCAAAAAAGCGTATTCGATACAGTATTCAATATGCTGAGAAAGCAAAATTTGAATTATCTCGGAAATTGTGATGTCACATATGGCAATATGTTAGCATTAACAAATGTTATGTTTTTTTATAAACAAAATCAATCGGAAGAAAATTTTTATAGGTTAATAAGTCAAATATCCTTAGCAGATAGTGTAGATTCATGTGATTTTAATTGTAGTAAATATTTATGCCAATATGAGTGTCATACAAATCTGGAAACATATCAAAAAGAATGGCACAACTTATCTTCCTTGAAAGATAAACAGACCATTCTTTTTGGAAAATCATTGGAAGAATATACACTCCAAGATAGTTCCGGTTATTATATTATAATAAGCTAATTTTTGGAAATCCAATAATTTCCTATAACAAGAATATCCATATCATTGTTGATGAACGTTTGGATAGCATCAGTCGGTCGTTCTACTATAGGCTGTCCTGCCACATTGAATGATGTATTAATAAGAACAGGAACGCTAGACAACCTAGCAAATTCATTGAGTAGCAAATGTACAAAAGGTTCTGTTTCTTTTGAAACAGACTGCACTCTTGCTGTATTATCAACGTGCGTAATAGAGGGCAATTTATCACGATACTCTTTTTTTACAGTAGGCGCTAACAGCATATATGGAGAGGACTGCTTTAAATCAAATATTTCATATTCCATTTCTTTTGTAACTACAGGTGCAAAAGGTCGAAAATTTTCTCGATGCTTAATTCGGTTATTAATTATGTCTTTCATATTAGGATTAGTTGGATTGGCTAAAATGCTTCTGTGACATAATGCCCTAGGTCCGACTTCTGTGCGACCTCGATGGAATGCTATAATTTTATTATCAAAAATTGCCTGCGCCATCATCCGTGCAAGCACATTATCTTCAAAAAAAATGTAATTCAAGTTCCAAGTCTTTAGCTCATCTTCAATTTCTGAATTTGAATAAGAAAAACCAAGATATGGAAGCTTAATTTGCGGATTAGGCATTTGAGGAAAATGTTTTTTATATGCATAAAAAGCATTCCCAATTGCCTGTCCGTCATCACCGGATGCCGGGAAAATAAATACTTCCTTTAAATTACAATTTTCCAATATTTTCTGGTTCAATAGGCAGTTTAAAAATAGCCCGCCACCTAGGCAAAGATATTCAGCATGATACTTTTTTGCCAGATTTTTGATAAGTGTGATGACTGCTTTTTCTGTATATTCTTGCACTGTTTGCGCTATATCTGCAGCGTTTTCTTGTATATAATTATGATAATTTTTATTAGACAATTGCTGTAATACAAATATATCTTCTAAATAATCTGCATACTTAAGAGAATATTCTAGATCTTTATAATTTAAATCTGAAAAATCTATAAGGCTTTCTCCGTATGAGGCTAAGCCCATTGTTTTACCAGCTTGCCCCCAACCAAAGCCTAATAAATATGTAAATTGCTCATATTTTCTAGCAATACTTATTTCTTGTGATCGCACAGCAGATGGCATATATGGTAGTAAATAATTACTTTCATTTCCCATTCTTCGAATAGTAGGAGCCTGAAGACGTTTTTTTACAAGAGAAATGTTTGTTTCATTTGCGACATATAAGCTTTCTGCTTCTGTATAATTGTTATAGTAATCACCTCCACCATCAGCAATAAAAATAAGTGAATTAGGGAAACCAGAGGAAAAAAATACAGCATAAGCATGAGAGTCATGATGAGATACAAAATATACAGGAATTTTGCATTTATAATGTATATAAAGTTCGGATTTGATGGTGTTTAGAATATTTTCTGCCTCCATTGCATCTCCAGATAACCCCACACAATTTACATCCTGTATTGTTATATGTTGATATTTTAAAAGAGAATCTATTGCATCGAAAGGAAGTTCTATTGATCGCGAGTGTTTTATTCTATCTAGACGCTCTTGTGCGATGTTTCCTACAACATCACCATTTTTGATAAGAGCAACGGATCTGTCATGACCAACATGAATTCCTAGTACAAATTTTTCGTTCATAAAAATTACTCTCCTCTAGCTATGCTTTTATTTATTGTTCTTTCAACAGCAAAAATTAATACCAGATTACAATTTCTGTATGTTATTAGATAATTTTTGCTATCCTTTGTACAATTTGTAAAATAATACATGATTATCCATCACATATTTATCAACGTTCTTAATCTCTCGACTGCTTTATCAGATTCAGTGTTGCTTTATCTATGTCAAAAACAGTCTGTTCTCCATCATACCATCGATCCCAAAAATCTATAGTTGCACTTTTAGGTTTTTCTTTCGGTTTATCTAAAATAATCTTTGATGGTAACATAATAGCATCACCAACAACAACACATTCGCCAACATCTAAATTAGGAAGCATTTCTACAATTCCTACTAAAGAATCTGTCAGCATTGCCGCTACAGCGGTTTTGTCTCTGTCATTTGTTATTTTTAAGCTTACGATATTATTACACTGAGACATAATAGTTGTATTTAACTCAGCTGGTCTCTGCGATATAATTAATAGACCTATTCCATATTTTCTTCCTTCTTTTGCAATTTTCTCAAAAATCTCTAGAGATTTCTTCTCAACTGCTTTCATTTTTGACGTGTCATTAGACATATAAATATGTGCTTCATCACATGCCAGCACCAAAGGATGACGTACCTCATCCTTTGACGGAGTGATCCAAAATTGTATATCATATATGATACGAGTGACAATGCCGATAATAATTGCTAACATATCGGATGGAACTTCTGATAAATCAATCACCTTAATTCGGTATTTAGTATTTCCCATAATTCTTTTCGCAAACTGATTCAGATAATCTGCATTTATTGTATCTTTTTCATTAAATACAAATCCATACTTTTTGTCATCCATCTTTGTTCTTAGACGAGTGATTAGGTTTGTTAACTTATCATAGTACTGACCTTTCTTTGTTTTGGCCTGTCCCTTATTTTCTCCTGTTTTATAAATTTCACCTGTTTCAACCTCTAAAATATTCTGATTTTCCAAGTATTCTATTAATTCTTCTGCTGAAAATGGAATCGGTGTATCAGCCGTAACAATTTCTTCTGATACTTCGCTCATATTATTGTTTATATATTCCTTTTTTGCACGCAAAATATAATTGATTACAGCTGCCCTCTGATTGGTAGATGTTCCTTCCGATGATTCTACAAACAAAGAGTGTATTTCTTCATAATTAAAAAACCATAATGGAATGTGTAAACCTTCGGGTTCATCACAAATTTTAATCTGATCTGCATACGATAACTCGTTATATTCCCCATGTAAATCAAAAACAATCATATTAGCGTATGGCAACTCATTAGTCTTTTCCAATATACTTGCAACTGTATAGGATTTTCCACTTCCCGTACTTCCTACAATACATGCATGTCTTTGAAAAAAGCGATTACCATCTAGTACAGCTGATACATCCCTATTGCTTGCAAAATGTCCAATTTCTAAGCTTTTATACTCAGTTCCCTTACCACTTATAGCATTCATTATCATTTTCATAGTAGCTTCATTAGCCTGATATACTTTGCTATTGATTTCAGGATATGTATTAATAGCTCTTTTAAATTTATTTTCATTTACAACGCCATATTTATTGTAAAAACTTCCGACTAAATTAATAATACAATAATCACTGGAATAAACTATGCCCTCGTCCTGCTCTGTTTCATCAAAATCAATCTTCTTCTTTGTAACCTTAGTCAAAATTCCAATAAGTTTCTCATCAGAATTGCTACCGCCTAAAACAACAATATCGTTGATTTTTAATGTATTTAAAACACTTTCATTCTCAACTTGTACCACAACTTTTCTAGTATCTACATTCTCAACTATACCAATGCAATTTGTATCTATTAGGTATTCATTAATATTTCCTGCCATAAAATCACTCCTTCTATCCTATAAACAAATCCGCAAATTGATTAATATCCCACACCGGCAAGTTTATTATATATTTTTTTGATTTATAAATCATACACTCCTTGTCATCTTCGTGGTAAAATATAGTTATATTCTTTTTTTCCAGTGCTTTATTTATTATATCTTTTTTAACATCTCTTGATAGAATAAGAACATCCTTCTGAAAGCTATCAACTATAGCAGTATCAAAATGATCATCATTAAATCCATATCCATATATCAAAAGTGAATAATTAGTCCTTTCATCCAACAACTCATTGAATTCTTCTCTCATACACCGAAATGTATTATTTGTCATCCCTACCTTATACTTTGAACTGCCAGGGGTCACTATATCAATATATTTTGCTTTCTCCTTTAGAACCTCATAATCGTTCGTAAAGTATTCTTGCCCATTTTCACTAATCCAATTGATAGAACCATGAGGTTTAAAGAGTCTAATCCATGCGTAATTTCTACAATTATACATTTCTGTTGGTTGTTTTAACAAATTTCTGTTGAATCTGCCATATAAACTTCCACTAAATCCAGTGATAACACCTATACCTAACCTGTCACATATAATCTCTATAATACGGTCATAGTTTGGAGTCATAATATCAATTATCCTTTTATCAACACTAACCGTACCTCTTAAATAATCCAGCAACTTGCAAAATCCTGTATTTTCTTCACGAATTGTCCTATGTAGTTTTTCCTCACTATCCAGAATAAAGTGTGCTGTTATCTCTTTAATTGCATCCACTAAATCATTTTCATCCTGTGCAAGATTTGCTAATCCAGCCTCTAAACCATTACGTTTTATTACATCACTATGATTTTTCCAGACTTCTTTCAAATGCTCATCAGAGGAAAGAGCAATTTCCTTAGCCAAATGTTCTGCTAGTGCTTTCATCCCCGGCACACCGTAAATCACTGAAAGTCCTGTTCCCACAATAAGTTTTGGCATATTATCTCTTGAAAGATTTCTTTTCTTAATATCTACTACTATATCGTTAAAAAACTCTGAATTTATTTCTAAATGTTCTGTATCCATGCCTTATATAATACATCCCCCTAATATCTTCACTAATAATTATTTTTCATCTACCATTGACAATTATTTGTGTAATAGTTTATTGCGCGAATTACCTGGTACTATTATACCGCATGTATCCATCTATAAAACTTATATATCATTTGTACTTTTTATTATATTTTGTTGGTTTATGTTGTATTTTGTCATATCCTAATGTACAATAAAAACATATGGAGGATTGAATATATATGGAAAACCAACGCGAATTAACAGTTTTACTTATTGAAGATGATCAATTTGCCTGTGAAGAAATTAGAAATTATATAGATCAGCTTGATGATATGCATCTTTTAGGAATAACTGATGACTCTAATAAAGCCCTTGATATGGTTCAATATTGTATTCCGGATGCGATTATTTTAGATTTAGAATTACATGAAGGTGGAGGAATGGACTATTTTTCTTATCAAAGTTACATGATTTGGGATTAGAAAAGCTGCCTTACATTCTTATCACCACACAAAATACAAGTAATGTTACTCTCGAAGCAGCACGACAGCTTGGAGCCGATTTTATAATAACGAAATATGAAAGAGATTATTCAGCTCAAAAACCGGTAGAATTACTGCGTATGATGCGGAATGCCATCCAAAGACATTCCACACCAGACGCAACCATTCCCACACTCTCTCCTGCAGAGCAGAATCGCAAGCTTACCATCCGTATTCATCGTGAACTGGATGCTATTGGTATAAGCCCCAAGGCATTGGGTTATGAATATTTAACCGAAGCAATTATTATTGCGACTAATGAACCGATCCCCAATCTTTCACGAGCAATAGCCAGTAAACATGCCGGCAAAACACCTGCAAGCGTTGAAAGAGCAATGCAAAATGCTATAAACCGAGCCTGGTCAAATGGTAATCCTGAGGATCTAGCCCGCAATTACACGGCAGTAATCAATTATGAGCGTGGTGTTCCTACATTAACTGAATTTATTTACCATTATGCAAATAGATTCCGAAATGAGCTTTAAGATTAGAGTTTTGCAATAATTGACCATAACTCTAATATTCTGTCTATTGTTTTAAGCATAATCAGTACGCCTCCCTTCTATATAAGGAGGTTACTAAACTTAATCATTTTTTATTATTTTATTAGTACAGTTATTTTTTATTGGAAAGAGTAGTATATATGCAATTAGCAATTTTTAAAAACCTAATCATATTTTTTACAAGCTTCTATTTTATGGATAAATTAAATAAATCGTCCAGCTATTTTATATTTAATTGCATAAAGTATATATTCGTTTCGCTTATTCTCTCTTTAACTATGTACTTTTTCAAAGCTCGCTTTCCGTACATATCATACTTTGTGCCGGTTGCTTGCTTTACAGCTTTTACATGCTTTAACAAAAAGAAATGGTCATTATCAACGATTTGTATATCACTATCCTCATACGTTATTAATCTGCTGCTTTTCAATGTAGTATCCCTAGTTTTATGCTCGTTACTTGTCGTTTTTTTGAACATGTCATTTACACATGTACCCGGAATTACTATTACAATTTGTGCATTATACCCATTAATACTCATGTGCATATTAAAGATAAAACCAGTGTATCAAAGTATATCTGCATTAATATTCAACGGAATGGTAAACTGCAACACTGTCATTTGCTTAATATCATTAGGAACAATGACTATCGAGCAGGTGTCTCCATATCACCAATACACAACTCGAAGGTTCAGAGCTACCATTATTCCAATTTGTCTAATCATTATCCTATACTGGTGGAGAGCACAAATTTCTAAAAACTATAGGGAAAAGCTGCGCCTTCTCGAAATACAGGCTTTACGCACTTCCAAGTCTGAAGATAAAGCCTATATAGCTAAGCTTGAGGAAGAAAATAAGAGACTGGGTGCTATCGTTCATAAAGATAATAGAATCGTAAATGCTATGGCCGACTCTGTATGCACTTATCTTATGACGACTGAAAAATCGGATATTAGTGCCCTACGTTCAAAAGGCTTATCTTTGTCTGATGAAATAAACTCCATCAAAACATATAGGCAGGAGCTTTTAAATCAATGTACGCCAAATATAAACTCTATTCCGCAAACAGGATATTCCGGTATTGATGCAATTATTTCTTTTATGACAAAAGAAGCTGCCACTGATAACATTAATTTGAAATTCAATTTTGATAGTACATTTTTTAATTCAATATATTCCACCGCAAATGAATTGGATCTTGTTCACCTTTTTTCAGATCTATTGGAAAATGCAATAATAGCAACTAAATGTGCCCATGCTAGCTCTATTGAATTATCTCTTCAAATGCTAAAAGGAACTCCAACCATCTCTGTTTCAGATAGTGGAATTCCTTTCGAAATTGATACATATATGAAATTTGGTATTTCCGAAGCTTCTACTCATACAAATGAAGGTGGTACCGGTATCGGTTTACTTGATACCTGGACATTCAAAAAGAAATATCATGTCTCACTGATCATAGAAGAATTAGATAATAACATTTATAGCAAAAGACTTTCGTTTTTATTTGATGGTAAAAATCGATACCTAATTATATCAAGCAGATATCAACAAATACGCTCCTATCAGACCAGGTCTGATTTGCTTGTTATAAGCAGTTCTGAAAATAATGCTACTTATCTCGCACTTTCTTGATAAACACAGTATGATGAATAGTTGGATGAAATCGTAGCATTAGTAATTCTGATAAAGATTCTGATTTGATTATTAAGGGAGAAAAAAGAAAAATGGTGAGGACGGTCTCCCAATCCCACCATATGCTGTATACAATATAGGAAATAATCAGCCTGAAAATCTGCTTGAATTCGTAGACATACTACAACAGGAGCTGATCCGAGCAGAAGTACTCCCGGCAGACTATGACTTTGATACTCACAAGAAGCTCGTAGCCATGCAGCCGGATGATGTACCTGTTACCTACGCTGACACACAAGCGCTCTGGAGGCTGATTTTTGTTTCAAGCCAAATACAAGCCTGAGAGATGGACTCAGGAAATTTGCTGAGTGGTATAAAGAATTCTATATGTAGATTTTAATGCAGGGCTGAGAAATCAGTTCTGCGCCTCCATCATATTTCAAACAAACAGGCACATTTTTCTTTACCAAAAGATAGCATCAACTATTATGCAAACAACCACCTACCGACTTCACGTCAATTAAATCATCAGGAATATGTAAAGATTCGCAGAGATATTTTTTAATTGTGTTTGATGATTTACAATATTCTTTATCTATCACATTGCATCCATTTATAGGATCACTCAAAATACCGCTTTCAACACCACAAATCATAAAAATAGTATTAATCTTCTTTTTCTCATTTTCATCAACGCCTATGATCCGAATTATATAGTTTATTGACTTAGAAATTACTTTTCCGTCAATTATATTTCTTGATACTGTTAATATACCGAAATTATGTTTTTTATAATCTCTAATAGCTGAAAAATAAGGTGATTTTTTATATGGTTTAACCCAAATAATCCTTTCTCCTGTATCAATTCCAATTAAAGTGTTCATTAAAAGATTATCAAAACCATCATCATATTCCATTATATCTGTGAATGGTTTCGACTCTATTCTAGAGACATGTCCAAAATGCAAAATATATGGTTCCTTAAAATCAACTATGGAAATACGATTATAATAGTTATCAGATTTCTTCATAAGAAATACATTACATATAGGTATATCATGCAATGAACAATTTTTGACATAGATATACAATTTGTCTCCATAGAACATACTATAATCACATCCCATAGAAACAAAACTTATTTTCTTCGAAAACACTGTCAAATATAATGTATATGCAGTCATAAACAACACACATAAGTTAGCAATCAATGATATTGAATTAGATAGTTCCTGAAATATATCTTTTGACAAAATTCCCATATTGTATCCTTTTATTGTTCAAAATCCACTGCATCATGAACCCATTTTCCTACATTTTCATATTCACTATTATTTTTGTCATCTTTAATATGATGAACCTTGTATAACTCATTCAATCCTTTTTTACCTATTTTATATTTATTTAAAAAATCTTTATCATATTTATCATTTGAAATATCAATCAACACAAATCTGTTGTTTCCTTCAATACTTTTCTGAATCTCACGGTCTACCCAAACACTTTTTGAAATGTTCTTGCTTAATAAAAGAATTGTTACAGAAGTATTTCTTATTTTCTGATCAATCCATTTTTTTATTTCTCCAGCATTTTCCTTCTTATCACTCTCTCGAACAGACTCTATACCTCGTTCTTTCTCCAAAGCAGAAAATATAATTTCAGATTGTTCTTTAGCTTCTCTAAAGTAAAAACTAACAAAAACCTTAATTGTTCCGAATTTTGAAAATACGCTTTGCATCAATATATCTCTTAGCATTATTTCCTTATTCTTTTTTTCACTTTCAATCATATTCATAATTTTATCAATCAATTTTTCACAACTAAATTTTTCATTAAGTACATAGTTATAGTTTTTATCGTCATAATATACTTCATCGTAAATATATTTGGAAGTCCAGCCTGTCTCTCCGACTGGAATAATATTTTTCTTTAATTTTTTTGCAATATCATATTCAATATAGGTCCCATCTTCCCTTACTTGATTATAATTAAAATTATCATTCTCTTTATCATAATAAGGTGTTTTCCCAAACAAAAATATCACAGTTCCACATTCAGATATTAACTTTCTCCGCACATTATTCTTAGTAGTTATATCCTGTTCAACTGATATCAACGGCTGAATAATTAAATGTTTAGAAACATAATCTGATCCACCTTTTTTATCTCCTCCCATATAAGCTCCAGTGACAACATAATTACCTATCCCGACTCCAAATCCATTTACAATATTATATCCATCATCAATAATTCTCTTTGCTAAGTGCATGATGAACCATTCACCCTTCCTAAAATTAGAATCTGGTTTCTTTAAATTAAATCTTCTTCCATAATTGTGCGGATGTGAAGGATTTAAGGCTCCTGATATAAACACATTGTTCAAAATAAACTTATCTCTTATGTATACAAGCATAGCCGTAATTTGAGTAAAATCATCCACAAGAATAGTCTGGATTCCGTAAGCTCTCATACTTCTAACTTTTAAATCCTGCAATCTTTTATCCTGTTCGAACTCAATTCTCTTTTGTTCATTTAATTTTCCTTTTTCATCAAGGTAATCTTTATAGCTTACGCTTCGCATGAAACAATAGTGATTTGGAGGAGAATACTGTTCAAAAGTATGACGCACTATACTTATAATTCGGTCCAAATTCGGATCAGAAAATCCAAATCCAATAAATAATACCGTTTTCTTTATCAGTTCCATAACTAAGCCTTTTGAAAACACTGTTCTGTATGTATCATAAACTTCATAATCAGTCTTTGTTATAACTGCTTTGTCTGGATTCGATTTATCACCATGCATCTTATACACAACCGCATCACGTCCCGGCGTATAATTTTTATACTGAACCTGCTCTACAATCACATCGACAATCTTATCGTTCCTACGAAGTGTATCCTCAATGATAGAATCATAGTTTGTAGTCCAATATGTATCAATAGGTAAACTTGCTAATATTTCCATATTGTCATTTTGCATCGGGACTTTTGAAAATTCATTAAATATAGCCCGATTCAATCCATCTCTTGTACATTCATTCTCATAATACTGTGCAATCATTGTAAGATCTGTATTGATATTTAAACCAAGATAATCACACATAGGACTAATTAATTGTTTCCAGTTTACATACCCTGACTCAGCGGAAAGACCTGCTCCAGCAAAAACACTTAATCTATTATTTCTTAATGCTTGAACTATATTTTCCAAATCTATGAGTTTTTGATTAGCCTCAAACTCAATCTTATCTCGGTTTAATAACTTTCTGTCTTGTAACATATATAATATTCCACCTCTTCCAATTAATAAATTGTAAACGCTCAATATTCCAACGCTAGATTTTAATTAACGCTTGCATCACCTTTGCTAGATGCAAGCGTTTTACTATATTTTAATTTTTGCAAACATTTTGAACTTCTTTGCTCCACAGAGTCAATTCCTCAAGCTGTTCATCTGACATGTCTTCACTTGGACGCTACTCTAAAAGATATGTCAGGTATTTATAAATGTTAAGCTCATTGGATTTTGCCATCTCAACCATTGTATAGACCAATGCACTGGCAGTGGCACCTTTGGGAGTTGCACTGAACAGCCAGTTTTTCCTTCCAACTGTAAATGGACGTATGACATTCTCACATAAGTTATTGGAAAGACTGCAGTGTCCATCCTCAAGATATGTCATCAACGTGTCTTTCCGGTTTTGGGCATACTTCACCGCTGTCTCGAAACGGCTTTCATTACGTGGCTTCTGTTCGTCAATCCAGTTCCAGAACGCATCGAGTATCGGTTTTTCTTTTTCAAGACGATATGCTTTTCTCTGCTCAAATGTGTGCTTCCTGTTCTGTGATCTGCGCTCGTACTCAAAAAGCTTTGGACAGAACTAGACTCCCTGTACTGCCGGATTGCTGTAATCATACTGCTTCCCTTTTGGAACCGCATCAATGGAGTATCTTCTTGTATGCGTCCAACAGAAGCAGCGCCTGATATCAGGAAGATTATTATATCCCTGATAACCATCCGTTTCCAGGTATCCGTCCGAAAAACAATCAAGGAAATCAACTGCATTGTATCTTGCTCTTATTCAGTGTAATGGTAAAGGACGATAGGTGGCAGTCCATCTTCACCTGAGCGGAACAGCCACATGAAAGAATCGTAAGTAGGTAATAATTAACTTGTTGCAATCCGTCGAATTATTTTGCGCTTACTAAAAAGGGCGCATTTTTCCTTTTCGGACCTTCAAATCGTTCCACATAACCTTAATTACAATATAAAGCTCTAATTAGAATTTTTGCAATCGCATATTTTCAAAAACTTTGCTGCCTTCAAATTCATTTTCCGCATTATATAGAACTTTATTTTTATCATCATATTCGAAAAAACTACCTATATTACTAGGAGTTTCTACGTATTTCGCATTAAAGTCTAAGTCTATTTTTTTAATATTATTTTCGTTATATTTTTCTAATAAAGTTATCATCGCATATCCTCTTTTACTTTCCCAAAGCAATATCGACCGATATTCCCCTATCAGTTTTAATGATAGAAGAAATTTTCTTTCGGAAAGCATTTAATGCTTTCCTTTTGTCTTTTTGATAAACATAAAGCTCCATATCATGAATACATCCCGTATAGTATTCAGTATATACTCGAAAAAACTCATTATCCGCTATAAGATAATTACCTGATATCTCACTTACCTTACGTTCATCAGAAGTATATACCCTAAAGTTATCTCCCTGAATTTTATATTTATCATCAAATACACTTTTAATAATACTTTGTCGAATTTTATGACTATCATCACCCTGCATTTGCTTTTCTACAATATTAAAATTCACAGTTTTTCGAAATGCTTCCTGATATTTTTCAATTTTATATCCAGATGTCCACAAACATATCAAATCAGCATATATTTCTCTAAAGAAAAAAAGGAGTCTATCTAATATCTGTCTCTTATACACATCTCCGAGCCCACGAGACAGGCAGAAATCT
>ERZ1027054.688-NODE-688-length-15315-cov-8.306488_pt1 | contig 15315 bp, 14 predicted proteins | sample MGYA00519284_ERZ1027054 | MGnify/ENA primary metagenome ERZ1027054 (study PRJEB26926, sample SAMN06164568) | human gut metagenome | biome: ENVO:00009003; feature: ENVO:2100002; material: ENVO:00002003 | host: Homo sapiens | place: USA | collected 2012 ... | reverse complement strand
AGAACAGCCAGCAGAACAGCAGGAACAGCTTGCGGCCGGTCTTGCCGATGTACTTTTCGATCAGCATACCCATGCTCTTGCCGTCGTTCTTAACGGAAGCATACAGGGCACCAAAGTCGGTGACAGCGCCGAAGAAGATGCCGCCCAGCAGCACCCACAGCAGCACCGGCAGCCAGCCGAAGGCTGCGGCCTGAATGGCACCGGTGACAGGGCCTGCGCCGGCAATGGAGCTGAACTGGTGGGCAAACACCGTCCAGCCGTTGGTGGGCACATAGTCCCGGCCATCCTCGTGGACGACTGCCGGGGTCTTGGCAGCGGGGTCAATGCCCCATTTGTTAGCCAGCCAGCGGCCGTAAAGCACATAAGCGCCAAACAGGCACACCGCTGCGATCAATACGATGACCAGCGTATTCATAGATTTCTACCTCTTTCCTTTTTTCACTCTGCAACAGGTTCGGAACGATAGGCTGCCGTCCGGCAAAGTACTTTCCCGGAGCGTAAAAAACCTTCGTCCTCAGCACATGACCGGTGTTCCGGCCACGCTCCGAAGACGAAGGCTTCTGCTCCCGCCTGCCAGGGCAGGAGCAATACTCCGCGGTACCACTTCGCTTGCTGTGTTAAAACAGCCACTCTCCCACGCATGGTACACCGACCATGCTGCCCGATAACGTGGGCTGGACGGCACCGTGCTACTAAGGGGCACAAAACCCGGTTCACACAGGCTGCTCGCAGGCGAGGGTCCTCTGCTCCTGACTGCCGCTTTTTCACCCGAGAAGCGGCTCGCTGAAAGAGGGTGATGCAGAAGATCATGTCCTGTTCCTTGCATTTGCTGAATGATTGTGTCCTACTTTATTCCCGTTTTCATCAATTGTCAATATTTTCGTCACAAGTTCAGAGGATGCGCCAATTCAAGCCATTTTCCGGGAATAATTTTTAGGTGATTTTCTTTCATGTGTGAAGAGAATAAAACTAAACACGTCTATAATTGAAAACCATTCACTCACAGGTCTTGACTTTCACACTTTGAAGTGCTAAAGTAATAGCGTGCAGAATATCCCGCGCGGCAGCACAGTCAACTTTGCCAGCTGCCGCCGCTGTTATAATAAGGAGAAAAAACAATGGCTGAAAAAAATTCCAGAAGAAACGAGACGACGGATGCGCTCTTTGATGCCATCCTCAGTCTGGAGAGCCGGGAAGAGTGCTACGCCTTTTTTGAGGATCTGTGCACCGTAAAAGAGATCTCGGATATGGCACAACGCTTACAGGCTGCAAAGCTCCTGCTGGATGGTGCCACCTACGAGCAGATTGTCAAGGCGGTGGAGATCAGCACTGCCACCATCAGCCGCATCAACCGCTGCATCCAGTACGGCTCCGGCGGCTACCGCGACACCATTGAGAAGGTGCGCGCACAGGCAGAAAAGCAGTAACAGCCGTACCCGCCGCAGCATAGGATAGGGCACACGACCGGAAAGGAAGGTTTTGCCCTATGATGATCGATACCCCCTGTGCCCGTTCTCAGTGCCCGGAGATGCCCAAGGTCAGCCTGGATCAGGCTGTCGTGGACCTGATGGAAAGCATTGCCCTGCAGGAAACAGCGCTCAGCCACATTTTGTGTGCCGAAAGCCGGAAGATGCAGAAAGCCATGGATCTGGACGGTCTGGATCTTTGCAAGCTGCTGGAGGTGAACGACTCTGCCACAAACATGGTGCACGCCGTAGCAAACCTTGAGCTGGTGCTCAAGGATAAGCTGGAGTTCATCTCCAACAACCTCTATGTCCCGGGGGACAGCAGCTGCCCATCACCTGCGCAGTAACGCTTTTGCAGGGGACGCTCTCTGCTGCAATTTGATCCGTGAAAATGCAATGCCGGGCAGCCCGCGGGCTGCCCGGCATTGTGCTGCCCCGCGCTGCCGTAAGGGAGGCTGCTGTGCAAAATACGGCGCAGCGGCCTCCTTTTTTAGGAAAATTCTGCATAAGAGACAGAAAAATCTTTTGTTGGAATTGCTGATGTATCAAATCTGTGCTATACTATTGGATGTATCACCATGAAAGCGAGGAATAAAATATTGCTGCATTATGATGCGATCCTATTTGATGTGGACGGGACGCTGATCGATTCAGCCCCCGGTATCATTCATACATTGCAAGAGGTTTTCTGCACCATGGGTGTGGATGTATCCGGCATCAACCTGCGCCGCTATCTGGGCCCGCCCCTGCGCAAAAGCTTCGGCGAGCACTTTACCGACCCGGCGCTGATTGAAAAAGCTACCGATCTTTACCGCACGAGTTATGCGGTGAAGGGCAGTCACGAGTGTGCCGTGTTCCCGGGTGTTCTGCAGATGCTGCAAACCCTGAAAGACGCGGGTTTTCTCCTGTGCACTGCCACCTCCAAGCCCACCAAGGTGGTCACCCCCATTCTGGAAGAGCAGGGGCTGGCACAGTATTTTGATTTTATCGGCGGCGCCTCTATGGACGAAAGCCGGGACACCAAGACCGAGGTCGTGCGTTATGTGCTCAGCCAGCCCGCCTTGCAGGGCAAGCGGGTGCTGATGGTGGGCGACCGTAACGATGATATGCGGGGCGCTGCCGACTGCGGTCTGGATGCTGCCGGTGTGCTGTATGGCTACGGCAGCCTGGAAGAGCTGGAACCCTTTCATCCGGTGCTGCTGGCCGAAAGCTGCGCCGACCTTACCGACCGGCTGCTGGCAGCCCGGGTATGACAGGAAGTTTCATTCCTTCGGAAGGAGAATGGATAGAATATGAGAAGCAATAACCAAAAGGAGAATCAGGCACTGACCCCGATGCAGAAGCAGGCGGTGCTGGTGTGCATCGTGTGTGCACTGGCGGCGCTGCTGACCATCGGCATCACCCTTACCATGCTCAAGCGGGGCAAGAACCCGACGGAGCAGCCGGGGGATTCTTCCATTATTACCCCCGCGCCCGCCCCGGAAGGGGAGGAGGATATCTCTGACCACTATCAGATCAACGAGACCTCCAGCGCGCTGCTCACCGGGACCGCCGATGCCGGCAATGCCTATCAGGAGCAGACCCTTTTTATCGGCGATTCCAACACGGTGCGTCTGTACGCCAGCGGTCTGATCTCATTGCAGCAGTTCTGCGCAAAAGAGGGCATTGGCACCAGCGCCGCCCTGCATGAGGGCATCGTCACCTTCAAGCGGGACGATAACCGCTACACCATCGCACAGGCAGTGGCAAAAATGAAGCCCCGCCGGGTGGTCATCATGCTGGGCACCAACGATAACGGCATGAACACCGAGGACTTTATCAGCAACTACACCGCGCTGGTGCAGGCCATTCAGGCCAGCTATCCCTATACCGATATCATCGTCAACACGGTGCCGCCGGTCCCGTCCAACCACTCCAACTACCCCAACATGGACCAGACCCGTATTGATGATTTCAACATGGCGCTGCTGACCATGTGCGAGCAGCTGGGCGTCAAGTTCCTCAACTCTGCCGAGGCGCTCAAGGACGCCAACGGCTACGGCAATGTGGATTACTACCAGAGCGGGGACATCCACCTCAAGCCCGCAGGTCTGAAGGTGCTGCTGAAGTATCTGCGTACCCACGCCTATGAGACCGAGGATCGCCGCCCGGACACCAATAACATTCCCACCCGCGCCGAGTATACCGCTAACCCCAGCTCTGCCGTGGAAGCACCCAGCAGCTCGGAGGAAGTCTCTTCCTCGGCTGTTGAGGAAAAAACGGAGTATCAGGCCGGTTACCGTGTAGATAAAACCGGCGGCGGTACCCTGACCTGCGGCAACGAGAGCGGCAAGTCTCTTACCGTCAAGGTGACCAGCGCCGCCCAGACTGTTACTGTTACCGCAGTGCCGGAGGACGGCTATGTGTTCGTCAAGTGGAGCGATGGCGTGACCAAGCGCACCCGCACGGATACCAATTTTGACCAGAACGTGGATGTGACCGCTGTGTTTGCGGCAGCCTCTATCCAAATCAGCAGCAGCGGCAAGGCTGCGCTGGGGGATTCCTACACCTTCAAAGCTACCCTCAAGGGCAAGTATCTGGATACTTCCAGCATCCGCTGGTATGTCAATGGCAGCGAGGTGACACAGGCTGCCGGCAAGACCACCATAAAGGGCGAGGTAGATCCCTCCATGGTGGGCGGCACCTTCCGGGTGTACGCCACCGCCAGCTATAACGACTGCACTGTGACCAGCAACAAGCTGGAACTTTCGGTCAGCGGTGCACCGTCCAGCTCGTCCAGCAGCAGTTCCAGTGCATCCTCTAAGGAGGATAAGCCTGCTTCTTCCAAGGACGAAACGTCTGCTTCCTCTAAGGAGGACAAACCGGCCTCTTCCAAGGAGGAGAAGCCCGCTTCTTCCTCCTCGAACGGTACTTCTGAAAGCACCGGCAGCTCCTCCAAGGTGGAGAAGCCCGCCTCCTCTGCGGCTTCTTCTAAGGAAGAAAAGCCCACTTCTTCTTCGCAGAGCAGCTCCTCCAAGGTGGAAAAACCTGCTTCTTCTAAGCAGGAGCACACGGCTTCCTCCAAGGAAGATGAACCGGCAACCTCTAAAGAGGAAAAGCCCGCGTCCTCCAAGACTGAGGCCAGCGCCAGCAAGGAAGCTGCCAACTAAGGGCACATTCCGTGCCCGCGCCGCATAGGCTGGCGTGAGAGGAAGGTGGAGCTCTATGTACTGGCAAGAAATGCGCACACCCTCCCTGCCCGGGGAGAACGATGTGACCAACGGCAGCGTGGATTACTACGATACCGACTGGGAAAACGTGGATAACAGCGCATTGGAGGAAGAAATGCAGAAATGCGGTCTGACGCCCTGCGAGGGAAAGACGCTGTGCCCGGATAACGTCCCGGCACAAACAGACCTGTCTGCGTATGAAATTGTTTCTGAATAACGAGAAGCCAGCTCTGCCGGGGGTGGGGCTGGCTTCTCCCTGTTGATACACAAGTGGGAAATGCTGAAAAGAAAGTGAGATACTATGGCAAAATATTATTGCATCCTGTTCGATGCGGACAATACGCTGCTCAACTTTGACGCAGCGGAAAACAAGGCGCTGGCCGAAACGCTGGTAAACTACGGTATCGAGCCGGATGCTGAGACCGTGCAGACCTATCGCACCATCAACGAGGAACTGTGGCGGCAGCTGGAAAAAGGCCAGATCCGCCGCGAGAAGCTGTTCGGCGAGCGGTTCAGCCGCTTTTTAAAAGCCATCAATGCCGCTGGTGACGGTGTGGAGATGAACCGCTTCTATCTGGAGCAGCTGTCCACCCACCCGGATCTGATGAGCCCGGAGGTGCTGGACGTGCTGCGCGAGCTTTCTGAGGTGGCAACGCTGGCCATCGTCAGTAACGGCGCGCAGAAGGTGCAGACCCGCCGCCTGGCAGAAAGCGGCGTGATGAACTTTATGGAGGACGTGTTCATCTCTGAGAAAATGGGCTGCGAAAAGCCCAATGCCCGTATTTTTGATGCCGCCCTGCGCGCGCTGGGCGTGGAGAACCGGGAGCACGTCCTGATGGTGGGCGACAGCCTGCCCAGCGATATTCAGGGCGGCATCAACGCCGGGCTGGATACCTGCTGGTACAACCCTAACCACGCCGAGAACCCCGGCAAGGTGATCCCTACCTACGAGATCGCCAGTCTGGAAGAGCTGTATCCGCTGGTGATGGAGCAGGAGGAACTGGCCAACGTTGGCCTGAAGAACCGCCGCCACCAGTGCTGAAACCTATGGTGTAACTGAAAAGAACGGATAACGGATCAAAACTATGCTGATACATTTAGAAAAACTGGGTAAGACCTTTGGCGAAAAAGTGGTGCTGCACGATGTGACCGCCAGTGTCGAGCGGGAAGACCGCATCGGCATCGTGGGACAAAACGGTGCGGGCAAGACCACTCTGCTCAAGATCCTTACTGGCGAATATCAGGACTACGAGGGCGAGTTCAGCGTGACCCATGGGGTGACGCTGGGCTATCTGGAGCAGAACGCAAAGCTGGACGCCACGCTGGATATCTACGGCGAGATGCGTGCCACCTTTGCCCCGGTGTTGGATGCCATGGCGCAGATGCAGATCTTGGAGCGCCGCATGGCTGCCCAGCCGGACAACGCCGACCTGCTGGCACAGCACGATGCTTTGCAAAACATCGTAGACGCCGCCGATGGCTACAACATGGACGTGAACATCAAAAAGGTGCTGTCCGGCATGGGCTTTGCGCAGGATACATGGCAAAAGAACATTGCGGTGCTCTCCGGCGGCGAGCTGACGCGGCTGCGTCTGGCGAAGCTGCTGCTGGAAAAACCGGATGTCCTCATTCTGGACGAGCCCACCAACCACCTGGACTTTGCCACCATGGAATGGCTGGAAAACTACCTCAAGGGCTACTCCGGCGCCGTGCTGGTGGTCAGCCACGACCGCTATTTCCTCGATAATGTCTGTACAAAGATCTGGGAGGTGTCCTTCCAGACCATGTCCACCTACAAGGGCAACTTCTCGGCCTACCTGCCCCAGAAGGAGGCTGCCGATGCCCTGCGCCAGAAGCAGCACGATGCTGACGTAGCACTGGCTGAAAAACTGCAGGACTATGTAGACCGCAACCTTGTGCGCGCCTCCACCACCAAAATGGCGCAGAGCCGCCGCAAGCAGTTGGAAAAGCTGGAGATCACCGAGGCACCCAAAGACGAGACCAACCAGCTGAAATTCCGCTTTGAATATGACGTAGAGCCGTGGAATGAACTGGTGCTGATGAAAAACCTCAGCATCAAGATCGGGGAGCGCACCCTGCTGGAACCCTTTACCTATACGGTCTGCCGCGGGCAGCGGCTTATCATTGCCGGCCCCAACGGTGCAGGCAAATCCACCCTGATGCAGGTGCTGGACGGCAAGCGCCGCCCCTCCGGCGGCATGGTGCGGCTGGGCACCGGGGCGCGTCCCAGCATTTTTGCCCAGCAGCAGAACCGTCTGGGGCAGGGCAGAGTCATTGATGTAATCTGGAACAAGTACCCCCGCATGACCGAGCTGGAGGTGCGCAGCCACCTTGCAAAGCTGGGCTTCCGGGGCGATACGGTGTTCAAGCCCTGCGAAGCATTGTCCGGCGGCGAGCTGGCGCGTCTGCGCTTTGCGGAGATCGTGCTGGAACGGCCGAATCTGCTGTTTCTGGACGAGCCCACCAACCACTTGGACATCTATACCCGCGAAAACCTGACCGAGGCGCTGATGGCCTACACCGGCACCCTGCTGCTGGTCACCCACGACCGTCACCTGATGAACAGTCTGGCCTGTCCCATCCTCTACCTTGAGGACGGCAAGGCAGTGCTCTACACCAGCTACGATGCCCTGATGGGTCGTGCCGCCCCGGTGCAGGCTGCCCAGAAGGCGGCCGAGCCCGCCAAGACCGGCTACGGCAAGGAGCAGCGCCGCCGCCGCGCCGAGCTGCGCGCCAAGATCAAGGCCTGCGAGGACGAGATGGAGGCCTGCGGTGCACGCGAGGTGGAGCTGGACAACGAGATCAACTCCCCGGAGGTTTACAACGACCCCGACCTGCTGCGCCAGAAAAGCGATGAGCTGAGCGACCTGCGCTTCCATCAGGAAGAGCTTTTTGCTGCATGGGAAGCCGCCATGGAAGAGCAGGAAGCCTACGAGCAGACGCAGCAGCCCGAAGAATAAAGGAGCGTATCCTCTATGCCTAAAAATCACCGCAACTATCAAAAAACACGGCACATCGCCCTGTCCGGTCTGCTGTTTGCGCTGGCCATGGCGCTTTCCTTCATCGAGGGTACGCTGGTCATTCCGGGGCTCTTGCCGGGCATGAAGCTGGGGCTTGCCAACATCGTGGTCATGTATGCGTTGTTCTTCATGGGTCCCCGGCAGGCACTTGTGCTGGATGTGCTCAAGGCGCTGTTCGTCTTTCTGGTGTCCGGTTTCACGGCGGGCTTCCTCTCGCTGTGCGGCGGGCTTTTGTCCCTTGCGGTGATGTGGGTGCTGTATTATCTTCTGCCGGTGCGGCCCACATGGTTCATCCTGTCGGTCTGCGGCGCACTGGCACATAACGTGGGGCAGCTGCTGGGCGCGGGAGTCATCATCTCCTCGTCCTTGTCGCTGTACTACGCGCCGGTCATGCTGGTGCTGGGGCTTGTCATGGGTGCGCTCACCTCGGTCACCCTGCGGGCGCTGCTGCCCGCGCTGGGCAAAATGGGCTTCAACACCCACGAAAACCGCCCCGAATGACCGACCATTCCGGCAAGGCAGTTGCATTTTGGCCGGAAATCTGTATAATAAGGAAACAACTGTATTTTTATCAAAAAGACCCCAAAGGATAGCGCTGCCGCAGCATGGAAACTCGAGCGGCAGTCGGGAGGTGTTTGTATATGTCTGAAAAAGTTACCATCAAGGTCGAGCGTAAGGAACTCCATCTGCCCACCATCGCACTGCGCGGGCTGGTGGTGTTCCCCAACAACCTTGTTCATTTTGAAGTCGGGCGGGAAAAGAGCATTGCCGCTGTGGAGTGGGCCATGGCCAACAACTCCAACGTATTTCTGGTAGCCCAGAAGGAGATGGAGACCAGCGAGCCCACCCAGCAGGATCTGTATACCTACGGCGTAGTAGCCGAGGTCAAGCAGGTGCTGCGCGTGTCGGACGAGCTGGTCAAGGTGCTGGTGGAGGGCAAGTACCGCGCCAAGCTGACCGAGTTGGATACCACCGGCGATTTTCTGCTGTCTGCCGTGCGCTCCGCTCCGGTGCGCGCCGCGAAGCCCGAAGAAGCTGTGGAGACCGAGGCGCTGCTCCGCGCCCTTAAGACCGGCTTTGACGAATATCTGGGCATGAACCCGCGCCTTGCCAAGGACGTGGTGTTCACCATCGTTTCCAGCGATGACCCTATGTTCCTCACCGAGTATATGCCGGCAAATCTCTTGTTCCGCTACGAGGACAAGCAGGCCGTGATGAACGAAAACACCCTCAACGGCCGCCTGCAGCGCCTTGTGGAGATGCTGCGCCGTGAATGTCAGGTGATGAAGATCGAAAAGGAGATCGCGGAAAAGGTCAACGAGTCCATGGACAAGAACCAGCGCGATTACTACCTGCACGAGCAGCTGCACATCATCAACGACGAACTGGGCGAGGGGGACGATACCCACGCCGAGGCCGATGATTACCGCCGCAAGATCCGGGAGCTTCACCTTGCCGAGGACAGCGAGAAAAAACTGCTCAAGGAGGTAGACCGCCTGTCCCGGATGCAGGGCAGCAATCAGGAAGCCACGGTCATCCGTACCTATCTGGATACCTGTCTGGATCTGCCGTGGAACACCATGACCGTGGATGATCTGGATATCCACCGCGCCCAGCAGATTTTGGATCGGGACCACTACGGCCTGAAAAAGGTCAAGGACCGCATTCTGGAAACGCTTGCCGTGCGCAAGCTGGCACCGGATGTAAAGGCACAGATCATCTGTCTGGTAGGCCCTCCGGGTGTTGGCAAGACCAGCATTGCACGCTCCATCGCCGAAAGCCTTGGCCGTAAGTATGTGCGCATCAGTCTGGGCGGCGTGCGGGACGAAGCCGAGATCCGCGGCCACCGCCGTACCTACATCGGTGCTATGCCCGGCAAGATCATCAGCGCCATGATCACCGCCAAGTCCTCCAACCCCCTGATGCTGCTGGACGAGATCGACAAGATGGCAGGGGACTTCCGGGGCGACCCGGCGGCAGCTTTGCTGGAAGCGCTGGACCCGGAGCAGAACAGCACCTTCAACGATCATTTCATCGATATCCCGTTTGATCTGAGCCATGTGCTCTTTATTACCACCGCGAACGACTTGGGCAGCATCCCCGGCCCGCTGCGGGACCGCATGGACGTCATCGAGCTGCCCAGCTACACCCGCGTGGAAAAGTATAACATTGCCCGCAAGCACTTGCTGCCCAAGCAGCTTAAGGCCTGCGGTTTGACCGGCAAGGTCACCATGAACCAGAGCGCACTCTACGGCATCATCGACGGCTACACCCGCGAGGCCGGTGTGCGTAATCTGGAGCGTACCATCACCAGCGTGCTGCGCAAGTGCGCCCGCAAGATCGCTGCCGGCGAGGTGGAAAGCGTAGCTGTTACTGCTACCATGTTGGAGGAACTGCTGGGCCCCCGCATCGTCAAGCCGGACTTCCTCAACCGCACCAACGCCGTGGGCATCGCCAACGGTCTGGCATGGACCAGCGTAGGCGGCGAGACCTTGCCCATCGAGGTGCAGGTCATGGATAACGGCACCGGCAAGATCACCGTTACCGGCTCTCTGGGCGATGTGATGAAGGAGAGCGCACAGCTGGCAGTCACTTGGGTGCGCGTCCATGCTGAGGAATACGGCATCGATCCCGAGCGGCTGAAAAAGTGCGATCTGCACATCCACGCCCCCGAGGGCGCTGTGCCCAAGGACGGCCCTTCTGCGGGCGTCACCCTGACCACGGCACTGGTATCCTGCCTGTCCGGCGTACCGGTGCGCGGCGATGTGGCCATGACCGGCGAGATCACCCTGCACGGCAATGTGCTGCCTATTGGCGGTCTGCGGGAAAAGAGCATGGCTGCCTACCGCGAGGGCATGAAGACCGTGCTCATCCCCAAGGATAACGAGCCTGATCTGTATGACGTGGACGAGGAGGTCAAGAAGAATCTAACCTTCCTGCCCATGCAAAACCTCTCGCAGGTGCTGGCCGCTGCCCTGCTCAAGCCGAAGGCGGCAAAGAGCACCGCAGGCCGTCCCCGCACCAAAAAGTCCAAGGCAGGGGAGAGCCGCATCCCCGCCGCGCCTGAGAAGAACCAGCCGGGCGCTGTCTGCTGAAATATCAGAAAGGAACACGCCATGATCTTCAATAAAGCTGATTTTATTGCCAGCTATGGCATTTCCAGCCAGCTGCCCGAGAGTGACCGCCCGGAGCTGAGCTTTTCGGGGCGCTCCAACGTGGGTAAATCCAGCCTCATCAACAAGCTGTGCAGCCGCAAAAATCTGGCGCGCGTGTCCAGTACGCCGGGCAAAACAGCTACCATCAACTTCTATTCGGTGGATGATTGCTACTTTGTGGATCTGCCGGGCTACGGCTACGCCAAGGTGAGCAACGCCGACCGCGAGCGCTGGGATGACCTCATCAACAGCTACTTCGAGGCACCCCGCCACCACACCTTGCTGGTGCAGCTGCTGGACTGCCGCCATGCCCCCAGCGCAGACGATTTGCAGATGCTGCGCTATCTGCACTACCACCGCATCCCCTATGTGGTGGCGCTGACCAAGGCGGATAAACTGAAAAAGAGCCAGCTTGCCAAAACGCAGGAGGACTTTGAAAACATCTGCCGCCCCTACGGCTGCCAGAAAGTGGTGCTGACCAGCGGCGAAAACGGCTACGGCATCCCGGAGCTGCAGGCGGTGCTCAACGCCGCAGTGGCTGCGGAAAACGAGGAAGCGGAGTAACGCCATGGCTTACAACGAATTTGCCTATTTTTACGATGAATTCAACGGCGAGGCGGACTACGACGCCCTGTACAGCCAGATCCATGCAAAGCTGGAAGCCCACGGCATCCACGATGGCATTGTGGCCGACCTTGGCTGCGGTACCGGGGAACTGACCCTGATGCTGACACAGGCGGGTTACGATATGATCGGCATCGACCAGTCGGAAGAGATGCTCTGCGTGGTACGGGATAAGGCCGAGCAGCTGGGGCTTTCCGGTCGGTTGTTGCTGCTGCGGCAGGACCTGCTCAAGCTGGATCTCTACGGTACCATCCGCGCGGCGGTATCCACCTTTGATACCTTCAACCATATCCCGGATCTGGATACCGCCATTGCCAATGCGGGTTTTTTTATGGAAAAAGGCGGCGTGTTCCTGTTTGATATGAACACCCCCTATAAGCATCAGAAGGTTCTGGGCGATAACGCATTTACCTTTGAGGAAGAGGATGCCTCCTGCGTGTGGCGCAACCACTATAACGCCGCCGACCGCAAGGTGGAGATCACGGTGGACATTGATTATCACGAGACCGGCGAGCATTTCCACGAGGAATTCTGCGAGTATACCTATGATCTGGATACTATTCGTGCATCGCTGGAAAAGCACGGCTTTGCGCTAGAAACAGTCTGCGATGGCGAAACTTTTGGCCCGCTGACCGAGGAAAGCCAGCGCTACTTCTTCTGCGCAACAAAACAGTATACACAACTGGAGGAATAACCTATGGCAAACCTGATCCGCGGCCTGTCTGAGAACGGCGGTGTCGTGTTCTGCGGTGTGGATTCCACCGAGATCGTCCGTAAAGCAGAAAAGCTTCACACCACAAGCGCTACCTGCAGCGCAGCACTTGGGCGCCTGCTCACCGGTGCTACCCTGATGGGCTCCATGCTCAAGGACGACCGCGACCGCATCACCCTGCGTGTGGCGGGCGGCGGCCCTGCGGGCGTGCTCATCGCCTGCACCGACGGTACCGGCAACGTGAAGGGCTGCATTGATAACCCGCTGGTGGAGCTGCCCGCCAAAGCCAACGGCCACTTGGACGTGGGCACTGCCGTGGGCAAGGACGGCGTGCTGACCGTTATCAGGGACAACCGCCTGCAAAAGGAGCCCACGGTCGGGCAGGTACCGCTGGTATCCGGCGAGATCGCTGAGGATCTGACCAGCTACTATGCGTACAGCGAGCAGGTGCCTACCGTGATGGCGCTGGGCGTGCTGGTGGACAAAGACCTGTCCATCCTCTGCGCCGGTGGTTTTATGGTACAGCTGCTGCCCGGCGCTACCGATGCCGAGATCGACCGGTTGGAAAAGAACATCAGCGCCATGCCCTCTGTCACCGAGCTGCTCCATGCGGGCAAGACCCCCGAGGACATGATGCAGCTGGCACTGGCCGGCTTTACCCCCAACGTGCTGGACGAGCGCACGGTGCAGTACCAGTGCGATTGCAGCGCCGAGCGCACCAAGGAGATGCTGCTCAGCCTTGGCCGTGCAGAGCTTGTGCGTATGCGGGACGAGGACCCCAACTGTGAGGTGGTATGCCACTTCTGCCACAGCAAGTATCAGTACGACCTCAACGCCCTGCTTGCCGAGTACGATGCACAGGCCGCACAGGCCGCTGAAGCCGAACATTCCGTACAATAAAAAATCCGATTTTCAAAAGGCGGCTGCGCAGTTATGTGCAGCCGCCTTTTTTGTTTCTGCGTTTCAAAAGCAAGTTGCTTTTTTATAGCTGCCGTTTTCCGGCACGCCCTCTTGCGTGAAAAGACAGGTCTGGAAAATCTGCAGATTTTCCAGACCTGTAAATAATCTTTCTGCTTGTTATGTGCAGATATCTGCCGCCACGGTATACACCGCATTGTAGTGCAGGGTATCCTCCTGCACGGTGCATGTCTCCCAGCGGGCGAGGATGTCGGCATCCGGGAAAGCATCGTACAGCGCCCGCAGCCCCTGTAACCGTGCCAGCGTAAGCGCCTGTGCCTCGGTACGGTACATCGTCTCCTGCTGCTGCCCGTAATAGGTGGTCTCCTCCACCGCACATGGCAGGGGCAGACCGAAAATCTCTAATTGCAGATGCCGGGTGCGGTACAGCCCGTCCCCCTCGGGCGCGGAGGGCGAAAGTGCGGCAGAATGCCCGGCAAAAAACAGCCGGTAATTCGCTTTATTTGTGCCGGTCAGCTGCGGTAGGGTCTCTGCCAGCGGAATGCTTTGATTTGTCTCCCATTCCAGCTGTGCCACTACCGTGCCTGCTGCCGGGGCAAAGATCAAGGTGCCGTCCCGCTCACTGCGCGCCGTGCCGATCAACCCTTGTCCGGCTTCCACAGTCTGCCCGGGCACTACCAACATGGTTCCGCTGGCAAGATTTGTACGCAGCACCGTTCCGTTGCACTTTGCCCGCAGCCCGTGCAGAGTGCCTGCGGCGATTTCCGGCCGTGCATGGGCAGGGGCGGCTTCTACCGCAAGCCGGCCTTTTTCAAAATTCAGGCTTGCCCATGAGAACTCCCCGCTTTCCAGCAGGGCATATTCTCCGGTGCGCAGCAGCTCTTCGGTTACGACAGTGCCGGGCTGCAAACCGCAGCTGCGCAGCACTGCACTCGCCCGCGCCTGCTGCCCGGTGGTCAGGCTGCTGTAGTCTATCGCCCATATAAGCCCTTGCAGCCAGACCAGCACCAGCCCCCATGTTGCCAGCCCTACCCACAGCCCCTTGCGCCGCAGCAGCGGACGCAGCAAAAAATAGAGCCCTTTCCGTTTTTCCACCCGCAGCCGTACCCGCCTGTGCCGGGCAAGGGCTGCAAGCCGCCGGTACTGCCATGCTGCGCAATGGGCACAAAAGCCCCCGGGCCGGGCAGAGATGCCGTACAGGTGTATCCCTTGCCCGGCGGCATCGGTCAAAAGCGCCTCGGGGCTGCCGTTCCGGGCGGTAAAGCGCACTCCGGCCCAAAGGCTTGCAGCTTCCATGGCGGCCTCCTATTCATCGGAAAAATCGGTACGCAAAAACTGCCCCTGCACCGTCAGCCGGGTGGCGGTCAGGGTGCAGATGCGCAGCCCGCTGCCGTATACTGTGAACCGCCCCTTCGCCAGCCGCAGACACAGCCTGTTTTCATCAAAAAACAACACCGTGCAAAAATGCTCTATCTCCATCCGGTCGCCACTCAGGTATACGGCAGGGCGGCTGTAAAACCCGGGCGGCGGCTGTCGGAACAGCCCACGCAGCCAGTCGCCCGGGATGCGCCGGTCGTGGTGTGCTCTGGCCATCTTTGTCCCTCCCGTCCCGCGCCTTGTACATTGCACAGCCCATGCTTCCATATATATGGAGGGGGAGGGCGTGCTTATGAGTAAAAGCTGCAAACCGCTGCATCCGGGGCTTTTTTTGCTGGGTGCAGCCACGGCGGCGCTGGTATTTGCCGCGCCGCAGACCTGTGCGGATGCCTTGCGGCAGGGTCTTGCGCTCTGCGGTGGTCCGCTGCTGGTGTCGTTGTTTCCTTTTCTGGTGGTGTCGGCGCTCATCATGCGCAGCGGTGCGGGCGAGGTGCTGGGGGTGCTGCTCTGGCCGGTGGTGCGCTGCATCGGTCTGCGTAGCCGCAGCGCGGGCAGTGTGCTGCTCATCGGCCTTGTGGGCGGCTTTGCCCCTGCCGCCGCCGCTGCTGCCGAGGCAGTCCGCAGCAGGGAGCTGACCCCGCAGGAAGCCTCAGCTTTGCTGCCCGCCTGCATCTGCTCCGGGCCATCCTTTGTCATCCTGACGGTAGGGGAGCAGCTGCTGGGCAGCCGCACAGCCGGGATATGCCTGTTTGCCGCACAGGTGCTGGCGGGCTGGCTGACGGCGGCGCTGCTCTGCCGTGTCCGCGGCATACC